>ERZ1034946.23-NODE-23-length-188812-cov-94.314775_pt1 | contig 188812 bp, 175 predicted proteins | sample MGYA00520591_ERZ1034946 | MGnify/ENA primary metagenome ERZ1034946 (study PRJEB33766, sample SAMN09781753) | gut metagenome | biome: gut microbiome | host: Homo sapiens | place: Madagascar | study: EMG produced TPA metagenomics assembly of the PRJNA485056 data...
TGCACCGATGAGAGCGTCGCGGGTCGTCGAAGTTGATCACATAGAACTTCGGCTTCACCTTGTAGCCGTCAGGGTGGTTCAGCAGATGATTGTAGGCAATGGTGGACAAGTCGCTGAATTTGAAGTCATACACGTACATCAAGAAGCCCTTTTCAATCTGTTGCTTGATAAAATTGTTTACCACGGCGTATGACTTGCCGCTGCCCGGCGTACCCAACACGATGGACGCACGGAAGGGATTCACCACATTGATCCAACCGTTGTTCCAACGCTTTTTGTAATAGAAGCGTGTCGGCAAATTGACCGAATACTCGCTTTCGATGAGTCTTGTTTCCTGCATGAAACTCTCGTTCTCGTTGTTGAAAACATCCTCCATCAAATTGTGTTTCAACAGACGGCTCATCCACAGACCTCCCATCAACAGGCAGACATAGCCCGTACCGATGGTAAGGACATACAGCCCCATCACCGCCTCAATCGGAAGCGGCAGAGCCAGTATCCACCAGTTTAGGAAAAACAGCACGGACCCGGCGGCGAGTGCCGTCCATATTCTTCCCCAAGTGATTTTCTCTCCCTTGACCCCCTTTGTACCCAGACAGGACAGGGCAAGCAGCAGGACGGCAAACAGCTTTGTGTACAGTATGGAATGGAACAGCCCCGCCGTGCGGTCGAAGTTCAGAAGGATTCTGTCCACCACACCGATGTTCACGCCCCACAGCCGGATGACTTCGTAACAGAACCAGTACACGTTCATAACCACTAAAATAATACTCACGGCACGCAGAAAATCCATGATTTTCGCCAATGCCCTCAAATCGTCTTCTTGTTGTGACATACATTGATTTTTTAATTGTTGATACTCTGATTACATACCCAAGCCCTTGCGTTTTTTCTTCTTTTTGCGCTTCATCGCCCGGATGAAAGCCTCTTCCTCGGCATCTACCGCCGGACCTTCGGGAGTGAGCAAGCCCATACCGCCCGATATATCTTCACTGTCGTAGGCGGTCTGCCCGTGTGCCTTGTCCGCAGCATCCACAGGGATGGATAGCGGTATCGGCGGTTGTCCGGCGTATGGCAGGGTGAAGTGTTCCTGCAAGGCATTCGCCGAAAGCTCCTTGCCCATGCGAGAGCCGTTCAGTACACATCCTGTGCGGTGGTCGATAAACGTCGCTCCATAGATACGCCCTTCATCCGTGTAGCGCAGTACGGTGTCGATGCCCTTCTCTTTGAGTTGGGATACAAATTTGTCCTTGTCATAAGTGCCTTGCAGCACGGAAAGAACGGTGCGTTTCGTCATGTCGGCGAGCTTCCTGTCCTTAATCTCTGATTTGGAACGGATAAATTTTCTCTGTACGGCTTCATAACCTGCGGACTTCCCGAAAAGCGAGGACTTGAACGGGTTGCCCACCTTGTTACCCTTGTCGTCCGTGACGGAATAAACCAGCCCGTGATACTCCCGTCCGCGCACGTTGCCTCTCGCTTCCTCCACCGTCATATTATATAAGGAAAGGAGCGCACGGTATTCGCCCATCGTCTGAAAACGGTACTGCCCGTTCAGAGCCTTCACAGTGCCAGCCACCTGCTTCTTCACATCACCTGCCGATGCGTCCACCTTGCTTAGCGGCGTGTCAAGCCGGCGGTTCCTGCGCTCCGCGCCGTGCAGCCCGTATTTCTTCTCCAGCTCACGGGTGATTTGTTTGCTACGATAGTAGTTGTTCTTGTCGCTGATACATTTCCCGTTATCGTCCACCCGCACCGTCACGATGTGCAGGTGGTGGCGGTCGATGTCCTCGTGCTTGAAAACAAGATAAGGCTGGTTGCCGAAACCGAGTTTTTCCAGATACTCGCGGGCTATATCCTGCAATTCCGCATCGGTCAACACATCCTCCGGATGTGGGTTGAGCGAAATATGCACCACCGGCTTCTCCACCTTCATCTGTGGCGGCATGAAGGTGAGAAAACCCTCCATCGCCTTGTTGATGTCCACCTTTCCCGAACCGTCATTGTAGATGCGGTTGGTCGTAAGCAACCGCCCCTGCGCCTCGTTAATCTTCTCCCCGTTATAGGCAATCGCGCCGTACAACGAGTTTCCTACACTGATTTTTGCGACCATTTCGCCTCCATTTCCCTTGAAAGTTCCACAATCCGGCGGCTCAGTTTCACGAGTTCGACGGTGTGTTGCTCTAATTTGTAGAGCAACGCCATCGCCTTTTTCTCTGAAAAATGCAGCCTCAGTTCCTTCACGACTTGGTTGTAATTCGTACCCACGGCACGGAATTGTGCATGAAAATCCGACAGTTTGGTGTAATAGTCCACCAACGTCTTGTCCACCTTCAGCACCTTGAACGGTTGCCCGAAGAAGTGCGCTTTGAGGAAAACAGACCGTGCATAGACACCCGATTTTCCGAACATGGCGAGGAAACGGTTGTGTTCCTCCTCGTTGAAACGGACGGTGTACCGGTACACCGCCGGATCAAGTTTGGGATTTCTCCCTGCTTTGCTTTTCCTTTTCTCTTTCATATTACTTTGGATTTAGCGGATTGACGGCATAAGCCGCCGCTTCGGATCACAGCACCGCAGTTCTGAAAGGCTTTCCGACTTCGGAGGGAAAGCCCGCCCCCTGCAAGGGCAAGGCGTTTTCCGGGATGCTCAAAATATTTTGAGCGGCTGAAAACATACCTTGCTATGTTCAGGCGAACATAAAAATCCGCCTTCGGACGGATTGGGGAATACCTTTCAAACTCCGGGCTGCGCCACCTGCGGCGTACCCTGCCGTTCGGGTGCAAAGTTACGCCCTTAAAGCGGTCTCGGACAGAGGTTTGACCCGGACAATGACTGCCAACCGGCGCAACATGCTGCCACTTGCCGGAGAAGTGATACAAGTACCGGAAAATCATTGTTTATTTGCAGCGTGATTGGTTGAAAGACCGGTTTGTCGGACACTCGGCAAGCCGTCCTGAAGATCTGTCAGCTGACCAGTCTGATGACCGGTCAGCTGATAAGCCGGTAAAACGGCAAGCTGACATGACGGCCGGCAAGCAAGCCTGAAAACTGACAAGCATACAGAACGGTTCATCAGGCGTATAATCCGCCAGCCGACTTGTAAGCCGTCAGACAAGCCATCCGGTCCGTCGGCTTTCCGACACTCCGGTCCGCCAACCGGTCACAAGACAGATAAAATGATTGTATAACCGACTTAAAAAGGAAAAAGCAATGAAGAAAGAAACATTACTTGTCGCCTTCTCCACCCAGAAAGGTGGTGCGGGCAAAACAACGCTCACGGTGCTGATGGCAAGCTATTTCTATTACGTGAAAGGAATGGATGTCGTCGTGGTCGATTGCGACTACCCCCAGTTCAGCATCAAGGACATGCGTGAGCGTGACCTGAAGAACATCGAACGCAATCCTAAATTGCAGAAAGCAGCCTTCGAGCAGTTCGCCCGGCTGCAAAAGAGAATGTACCCGATTGTGGAAAGCCATCCCGAAACAGCCATCGAAAAGGCAAAGGCTTTCATTGAAATGGAAACGCCGCCGGACATCATCTTCTTTGACCTGCCCGGTACGGTGAACAATCCCGGTGTCATCAACACCGTGGCGACAATGGATTACGTGTTCTGCCCCATAACGGCAGACCGCGTGGTGGCGGAGAGTTCACTGAATTTCGCTTCCGTCGTGAACGAATCCTTCATGAGTACCGGGAAAGCCAATCTCAAAGGGCTTTACCTGCTGTGGAACATGGTGGACGGCAGGGAGAAGACCAACCTGTATGACGTGTACGAGAAAGTAGCCGGAAGTGCCGGACTGAACGTGATGAAAACCTGCCTTCCGGACAGCAAGCGCTTCCGAAAGGAAAGCGAAGAGGAGGGTGAACGTTACGTGTTCCGTTCCACCGTCATGCCGCCAGACAAGTCTCTTATCAAGGGCAGCAACATCGAACAGCTTGCGGATGAAATACTGAAACTGATAAACGGGTAATTATGGCGAAGAACCTTGATGTGCAAATCGACACAGCGAGCTTTTTGGACAGCATACGCCCGGAAATGCCCCCGTCCGCCGCCCGCATGGAAAAGCCGGAAACATCTTCCGTTCCAAAGGAAAACGCGGCTGATAAGAAGAGGGTGGCGAAAAGTGAAAGCCGCAAGAAGCCTGCCGCCGCCTCCGTCATTCCGCCCATAGAGAATGAAGAGGATTACCTTGAAATGTTCATCAAAGGCGCGGAAACGGCGGCACGGTCAGGAAAAATGGCGTACGTGCGCAGGGAATACCATGACCGTATCATGCGTATCACCCGCGTAATCGGCAAGGACAAACTGACATTGTCCGCTTATCTGGACCATGTGCTGACACAGCACTTCCTCCAGTGCGGGGACGTAATAAAAAAACTGTATGACAAGAATTATGAAGACGTATTTTAATCACCTAAAAAACAAAAAGGACATGGAAACAAAGAACAAGAGAAATCAGAAACAAGCGGACGAATACAAGGCGGAAATCCTGAAGAAGTCCGGCATCGGTATCGGAACAGCCCCCGACAAGTATGCGCTGCTGCGCCCGGAGTACCATCATCGTATGGAAGAACTTGTCAGGCTGTTCGCGGAAGAAGGCATGACAGTGGAAGATTATCTGGACAACGTGCTGGCTGAACATTTTACTCAATTCGGGAATGAGATCGAAGCCTCGCTCGCCCGGAACACAAAGCGTAATCCGCGCCATGAACATGATAAGCCCACGACGAAAGCTGCAAAAGGGAAAAGAAACACGACCGACAGCGAGAGAGCTCTCGCCACCTTTTTGGAATCCTCGGAAATCAAGACTCGGCAGTGTGTCTATATTGACCGTGAAACGCACAGGCAGATAGCCCATATAACCCGGTTCTTGGGAGAAGGACTGAGCATCGGCAAGTTCGTGGACAACGTGCTGCGCGACCATCTCCGCAAACACAAGGCTCTCTACAAGCAGTCCCTCAGAAACATAAATCCCGCTGAATTATGACGGCAGTCCTTCTAATCGTATCAATCATCTGCAACGTGTGGTTTCTGTTCCTGCTGCTTTACGACCGCATCATGGAAATGAAACTCGTCCGCTTCTTCCGCAATCTTGTCGGACTGTGGCGGGCATTGGACGGCAAGGCAGGAAAGCAGGAAGCGGCAAAGGAAACACCGCCCGAAGAAACGCCGGATATCATGGGCAAGAGCCGCTTCAAAATGGCATCAACCCGGACAAACGCTGCCATACCGGCGCAGGAAGCTGCCATTTCGGAAAAAGGCATTGAGCTGTCGGAGGAAGACGCTACTTTTGACGACAGAAACACGGAAGCCTCTTCACGCCCGGTGCAAGTCCCGGAAGACAAACTCGATGAAACCTTCACGAGTATCTCACCTTCCGATATGGAGTTCGGGGAAGAGGAGCCGGAGGAGGAAACCCCGGACAAACGGCGGGCTTCGGGATACAGCTTTGACGAAATCGGGGAAGCCGTCGGCATAGCCGGAAAGGACAACCCGACCAAGGACGAGAAACGGCAGGCAGGAAAGGTGTTCTCCGAACTGGACGGCACGGAACTGCTTGAGAAACTGCGCAAGTCCGTCAAAGTAAAAATCACGGGACTCATAGACTTCTACCTTTATGACGAGCCTGTAACGGCAGCTGTAAAGACAGAAGCGAAAAAAGAATTGGTAATCCCCGAACGGTTGGAGGATTTCAACATAAGGGACTTTGTATAACGGCTAAAAAAGAACGGCAATGAAAACATAGAACGACATCAATCAATGCGGAACGGCGGTACAAGGTACAGCCACCCCGCAACGGACAGCCCGAGTCCGTGGAAACAAAAGGGCGACCACTGAACCAAAGAAAAGTAACCGAGTATCAACCGCCCGACAAAGGACCATCCACCCTTTCGACGGCACAAAACAAGAACAGTTTATGAACAAGAACATCAAGAACGCTTTGAAAAGCAAGAAAACAATCCTCTCCGCGGCACTCGTCATCGCCGCCACCGCCTCCGCCTTCGCGCAGGGAAACGGTCTGGCAGGCATCAACGAGGCCACCTCTATGGTCTCCAGCTATTTTGACCCGGGGACGAAACTCATCTACGCCATCGGCGCGGTAGTCGGGCTTATCGGGGGCGTGAAAGTCTATGGCAAGTTTTCGTCCGGCGACCCCGACACCTCCAAGACAGCCGCCTCGTGGTTCGGGGCGTGCATCTTCCTGATTGTCGCCGCCACCATCTTGCGCTCGTTCTTCCTTTAATAAACCAATGTATGGCTGAATACCCGATAAATAAGGGTATCGGCCGTCCGGTAGAGTTCAAGGGCCTGAAGGCTCAGTACCTCTTCATCTTCTGCGGAGGTCTGCTGGCTCTCTTCGTCCTGTTCGTCATCCTCTACATGGTCGGCATCGACCAGTGGATATGTATCGGCTTCGGCGCGGCATCGTCTTCCGTCCTCGTATGGCAGACCTTCGCGCTGAACGCCCGGTACGGCGAACACGGGCTTATGAAACTGGGAGCGGCACGGAGCCATCCCCGATACCTTATCAACCGGCGGCGGATCACCCGGTTATTCAAACGACAACGAAAGGAAGAAACGACATGAGGAATACATCGAAAATGACGACACTGGAAAACAGGTTCCCGCTGTTGGCGGTGGAGCAAGGCTGCATCATCTCCAAAGACGCCGACATCACGGTGGCTTTCGAGGTGGAGCTGCCGGAGCTTTACACCGTGACGGGCGCGGAGTACGAGGCGATACACGGCTGCTGGTGCAAGGCGATCAAGGTGTTGCCGGACTTCTCCGTCGTTCACAAGCAGGACTGGTTCATCAAGGAGAAGTACACGCCGGAGTTGCAGAAGGACGACATGAGTTTTTTGAGCCGTTCCTTTGAACGCCACTTCAACGAGCGTCCGTACCTGAAGCATACGTGCTACCTCTACCTGACCAAGACGACGAGGGAGCGTAACCGGATGCAGAGCAATTTCAGCACGCTTTGCCGTGGGCATATCATCCCGAAAGAAATCAACAGGGAAGCCGCCGCGAAGTTCATGGAGGCGACGGAACAGTTCGAGCGCATCATGAACGACAGCGGTTTTGTCAGGCTGCGCCGCCTCTCCACCGACGAGATTGTGGGGACGGACGGCAAAGTCGGGCTGATCGAGCGTTACTTCTCGCTCATGCCCGAAGGCGACACCACGTTGCAGGACATCGACCTCTCGGCAAGGGAGATGCGCATCGGCGACAACCGCCTGTGCCTGCACACCCTTTCCGACGCGGAAGACCTGCCCGGCACGGTGGCTACCGACATCCGGTACGAGAAACTCTCCACCGACCGTTCGGACTGCCGCCTCTCCTTCGCCTCCCCCGTGGGACTGTTGCTCTCCTGCAACCACATCTACAACCAGTACGTGATTATAGACAACAGCGAGGAGAACCTGCAGAAGTTCGAGAAGTCGGCGAGGAACATGCAGTCTCTCTCCCGCTATTCAAGGAGCAACAGCATCAACCGCGAGTGGATAGACCGCTACCTGAACGAGGCGCACTCCTACGGGCTGACCTCGGTACGGGCGCACTTCAACGTCATGGCGTGGAGCGACGACGCGGAGGAGCTGAAGTACATCAAGAACGATGTGGGAAGCCAGTTGGCGAGTATGGAGTGCGTACCGCGCCACAACACCATCGACTGCCCGACGCTATACTGGGCGGCAATGCCCGGCAACGCGGCGGACTTCCCGGCGGAGGAGAGCTTCCACACCTTCATCGAACAGGCGGTGTGCCTCTTCACGGAGGAAACCAACTACCGCAGCTCGCTCTCGCCCTTCGGCATCAAGATGGTGGACAGGCTTACGGGAAAACCGTTGCACCTCGACATCAGCGACCTGCCGATGAAGCGGGGTATCACGACCAACCGCAACAAGTTCGTGTTGGGTCCTTCGGGCAGCGGCAAGTCGTTCTTCATGAACCACCTCGTAAGGCAGTATTGGGAGCAGGGAACGCATGTTGTGTTGGTGGACACGGGAAACTCCTATCAGGGCTTGTGCGAGATGATACGGCGCAAGACGAACGGGGCGGACGGCGTGTATTTCACCTACACGGAAGAGAAGCCCATCAGCTTCAACCCGTTCTATACCGACGACTACGTGTTCGACGTGGAGAAGAAGGACAGCATCAAGACGCTGCTGCTGACGCTCTGGAAGTCGGAGGACGACAAGGTGACGAAAACGGAAAGCGGCGAACTGGGCAGCGCGGTGAACGCCTACATCGAGCGTATCAAGGCTGACCGGAGCATCGTCCCCTCGTTCAACACCTTCTACGAGTATATGCGTGACGACTACCGCCGCGAACTGGCGGAACGTGAGATAAAGGTGGAGAAGTCCGATTTCAATATCGACAATATGCTCACCACCATGCGGCAGTATTACCGGGGCGGACGCTACGACTTCCTGCTCAACTCCACGGAGAACATCGACCTGCTCGGCAAGCGGTTCATTGTCTTCGAGATTGACAGCATTAAGGAAAATCGCGAGCTTTTTCCGGTCGTGACCATCATCATCATGGAAGCCTTCATAGGCAAGATGCGCAGGCTGAAAGGGGTGCGGAAACAGTTGATTTGCGAGGAGGCATGGAAAGCCCTCTCCTCGGCGAACATGGCGGAATACCTAAGGTACATGTACAAGACGGTGCGCAAGTATTTCGGAGAGGCAATCGTGGTGACGCAGGAGGTGGACGACATCATTTCCTCTCCCGTCGTCAAGGAGAGCATCATCAACAACTCGGACTGCAAGATACTCCTCGACCAGAGGAAGTATATGAACAAGTTTGATTCCATACAGTCCCTGTTGGGTCTGACGGAGAAGGAGAAGTCGCAGATACTCTCCATCAACATGGCGAACAACCCGTCAAGGCTCTATAAAGAGGTTTGGATCGGACTTGGCGGCACACAGTCGGCGGTCTATGCCACCGAGGTGAGCGCGGAAGAGTATCTGGTGCGCCCGTAAAGGGAATTTGACGAATGTCGCTTTGGCAAGCGACTGGGCAAGTGTTTAAAATGCCCATTAACAACCGCTAACCGGAGGGGAAAACCCCACAAGGGAACATAGCACGTTGGTAAAGCCATAAGTCAGCCAACTGTCAGGCTGCGACCGAATGGCAAGTTAAAATGATAGATATGAGGATAAAGCCTGCATTGGTTGAACGATAGTCCGAGCAGTCGTATCCTTGGGCAATGACGGAAGACAGTTGAATAATTCTTCGGAATTATACCGTTATGTTGCGGTACTACACTGATGACACGTAGCAGGAGTAGCATAAACTTACCGCAAGGCAACTACCATAAGTAGTAAAGGACGAAAGTCGTATCCGACAATCTATCGAGCCAAATAGTCGTCAAATTTCTAAACGGGGATTGCCTAAACCGGAAAGCCAGTTGTAGGGCTATGGGGTCTGCCCCTGAATATCCGGCATGGCAACGGAGCTTCCATAGTAGTCTGAGCAGGGTAACGCCCTGTACATGGCGAAGGGGAGCAGCTAATTAAGTTTAACAATTTAAAGGAAGATGTGAGAGACATGAGAAATCCAGAAAATGTGTTGAACAGTCTGAGTAAACACAGCGGTAACTTGAACTATAAGTTTGAGCGGCTGTATAGAGTGCTGTTTAACGAGGAAATGTTTTATGTAGCCTATCAGAATATTTACAGCAAGACAGGCAACATGACGGCAGGAGCCGATGGTAAAACCATTGACGGAATGAGTATTGACCGAGTTGAACAACTGATTGGCAGTCTTAAAAATGAGACTTATCAGCCTAATCCGTCCAAAAGGACGTACATACCTAAGAAAAACGGGAAAAAACGTCCGCTTGGCATACCCTCTTTTGATGATAAGCTGGTACAGGAAGTAGTCAGAATGATACTTGAAGCAATCTATGAAGGTAGTTTTGAACATACTTCACATGGGTTTCGTCCCAAACGAAGTTGTCATACTGCTCTTATAGATATACAAAAGACATTCACTGCCGTGAAATGGTTTATTGAAGGCGATATTAAAGGATTCTTCGACAATATCAATCATGACGTACTGATTAATATTCTTCGGGAACGTATCGCCGACGAGAGATTTTTGCGGCTTATCAGAAAATTCCTGAATGCCGGATATGTGGAAGACTGGGTATTTCATAGAACGTACAGTGGAACTCCGCAAGGCGGGATTATCAGCCCAATACTGGCTAACATCTACCTTGACAAGTTCGACAAGTACATCAAGGAATACATCAATCGGTTCAATAAAGGGGTAACAAGAAAAGGCGACGCTCGATACAAGCTCTACGAACAGCGAAGATACCGACTGGCAAAGAAACTAAAGAATGAGAAAGATGTAAAGGTAAGGAAACAGATGACCGCCGAAATTAAGCGGCTACGAGAAGAACGGAACAACTATCCGGCACGTAATGAAATGGACAGCAGTATCAAACGGTTAAAATACGTGAGATACGCAGATGACTTTCTGATTGGAATTACCGGTAATCTTGAAGACTGCAAAACAGTAAAAGAGGATATTAAGAATTATTTGAATGAAGCTCTTAAACTGGAACTGTCAGACGAAAAGACACTGATAACCAATGCGCAGAAACCAGCGAAATTTCTCGGATATGACGTATTTATACGTAGGTGTAACGATTTACGTAAGGATAAGTACGGTAAAACGGTTCGTGCATTCGGACACAAGCCTGTATTGTACCTGAATTTTGAAACGATGCGGAAGAAACTCTTTGATTATAAAGCCGCAAGAATCGCGGTCGTCAATGGCAAAGAGGTTTGGAAATCCATCGTCAGAACGTACATGCTGAACTTGGATGACTTGGAAATAGTCAGTCAGTTCAATGCCGAAATCCGAGGGTTCTATAATTACTACTCAATAGCCAATAACAGCTATGTCATCAATTCTTTCTATCACATTATGTCATACAGCATGTATAAGGTATTTGCGAACAAATACAAATCATCTGTAAAGAAAATACTTCTGAAATATAAAAAGAACAAGGTTTTCCAAGTGGCATATGAAAATAGCAAGGGTAAGACACTTTACCAATCATTTTATCATGATGGTTTCAAACGCAAAAAGGTTGCAGGGAATATTTACTGTGACACTATTCCACGGACAGTTTCCATAACAGGTGGACGTAACAGCCTTATGGAAAGGCTGAAGCTCCAAGTTTGCGAATTATGCGGTGCTACCGATAAACTCGAAATGCATCACGTTCGCAAACTTAAAGACCTGAAAGGTAAATCCGACTGGGAAAAGAAAATGATAGCTCGAAGACGAAAAACTTTGGCTGTCTGCTCAAAGTGTCATGCAAAAATAGACCCCGACCGAAGAATCAGACTGAATTAATTAGTGGAGAGCCGGATACAGGGAGACTTGTAAGTCCGGTTCGGAGGCGAGTACTCGGAAACCTACCATAGAAATATGACAAGGCGCTGGGTGCTTAGCCTACGCGTACACCACCGAGGAAACGGAGAAGGTGGAGGTGTACCGTCTGGCGGAGCAGCTGGGCGGCGACATCGAAGCCGCCATCCGGCAGCTTGCCGAAAGGCGGAGAAACAAGCAATAAGTAATCAATAATCAGTAAAACAGATTTATCAACGAAAAAAGAAAAGCGTATGAGTATATCAAGAGTAAAGATGCTGCAAGTCAGCAAGTGTTTAATCGGATTGGCAGTCATGGTGCTGCAATCCTGTGAAACAGCGGACAACCGCCGCGACCTGCTGTGTGGGAACTGGGAAAGCGTGGAGGGCAAGCCCGACGTGCTTATCTACAAGGAGGGCGAAGCGTACAAGGTGACGGTGTTCAAGCGGAGCGGCATCCGCCGCAGGCTGAAACCGGAGACCTACCTCTTGCAGGAGGAGAACGGCAACCTCTTCATGAACACCGGCTTCCGCATCGACGTGTCCTACAACGAGGCGACGGATGTCCTGACTTTCTCGCCGGGCGGTGACTATGTAAGGGTCAGCCCGAAGCCGAAAAAGGAAACTTTTGAGGACTGGAATCCGGACGGTTATCCGCACTTCGATGAAATGAAGGATGCCTACGGGGAAACCGTCCGCCCGTAATCAGTACCACTAAAATCCAAAGAAACATGAGAACAAGAATAACACTTATTATCTCCCTGTGCCTGCTCCTCACGGGCAGGGCAAGCGCACAGTGGGCGGTGATAGACCCGTCCAACATCGCGCAGAGCATCGTGAACACCTCCAAGAACGTGGTGCATACCTCGACCACCGCCACGAACATGGTGAAGAACTTTCAGGAAACCGTAAAGATTTACGAGCAGGGCAAGAAGTATTACGACGCCCTCAAATCGGTGAACAACCTCGTCAAGGACGCACGCAAGGTGCAGCAGACCATCCTGATGGTGGGTGACATCACGGACATCTACGTGACCAATTTCCAACGGATGATGCGCGACGACAACTTCACGGTGGAGGAACTCGGAGCCATCGCCTTCGGCTACACGAAGCTGCTGGAAGAGAGCAACGACGTATTGACGGAGCTGAAGAACGTGGTGAACATCACCACGCTCTCCATGACGGACAAGGAGCGCATGGACGTGGTGGATCGGTGCTATTCCAAGATGAAGCGTTACCGCAACCTCGTGGGCTACTATACCAACAAGAACATCAGCGTGAGCTACCTGCGGGCGAAGAAGAAAAACGACCTCGACCGCATCATGGGGCTGTACGGGAGTATGAACGAAAGATACTGGTAGCCTATGGAGTTCGACAACCTTCATCAAATTTTACGCTCACTTTACGAGCAGATGATGCCGCTGTGCGCTGACATGGCGGGCGTGGCGAAAGGCATTGCCGGATTAGGCGCGTTGTTCTATGTCGCCTACCGGGTATGGCAGTCGTTGGCGAGAGCCGAACCGATAGACGTCTTCCCGATGCTCCGCCCCTTTGCCGTCGGTCTGTGCATCATGTTCTTCCCTACGGTGGTGCTTGGCACGATAAACAGCGTCCTCTCGCCCGTCGTGCAGGGTACGGCGAAACTGCTCGAAACGCAGACTTTGGACATGAACAAGTACCGGGAGCAGAAGGACAGGCTGGAATACGAGGCGATGGTGCGCAATCCCGAAACCGCCTACCTCGTGTCCAACGAGGAGTTTGACAAGCAATTGGAGGAATTGGGCTGGTCGCCCTCCGACATGGTGACGATGGCGGGGATGTATATCGACCGGGGGATGTACAAGATGAAGAAGGGCATCCGCGACTTCTTCCGCGAGATACTGGAACTGATATTCCAAGCCGCCGCCCTCGTGATAGACACCATCCGCACCTTCTTCCTCGTGGTGCTGGCGATACTCGGTCCGGTAGCTTTCGCCATATCGGTATGGGACGGCTTCCAGAGCACGCTCACGCAGTGGATATGCCGCTACATACAGGTCTATCTGTGGCTGCCCGTGTCGGACATGTTCAGCACCATACTCGCCAAGATACAGGTGCTGATGCTCCAGAGCGACATCGAGCGTATGCAGGCAGACCCGAACTTCTCGCTGGATTCGAGCGACGGGGTGTACATCGTGTTCATGATAATCGGCATCATCGGCTACTTCACCATTCCGACGGTGGCGGGCTGGATCATCCAAGCCGGGGGCATGGGAAGCTACGGGCGCAACGTGAACCAGACTGCCGGACGTGCCGGAGGATTCGCGGGCAGCGTGGCGGGTGCAGCCGCAGGCAACGCCGTGGGACGCATCGGCAAGCTGCTGAAATAATCGACTGACAATTAAAAAACGGATAAACGACAATGGAATTCAAGTCACTCAAAAACATCGAATCATCGTTCAGGCAGATACGCCTGTTCGGTATCGTATTCCTCTCGCTGTGCGCCGTGGTGACGGTATGGAGCGTGTGGAGTTCCTACCGCTTCGCGGAGAAACAGAGGGAGAAGATTTATGTGCTGGACAACGGCAAGTCGCTGATGCTGGCACTCTCGCAGGACCTCTCGCAGAACCGCCCTGCGGAGGCACGGGAACATGTGCGCCGCTTCCACGAGCTGTTCTTCACGCTCTCACCGGAAAAGAGCGCGATCGAGCACAACGTGAAGCGTGCCCTGCTGCTGGCGGACAAGAGCGTGTACCACTACTATTCGGACTTTGCAGAGAAAGGGTACTACAACCGCATCATCGCCGGGAACATCAACCAAGTGCTGAGGGTGGACAGCGTGGTGTGCGACTTCAACGGCTATCCCTACCGTGCCGTGACCTACGCCACGCAGAAGATTATCCGGCAGAGCAACGTCACCGAGCGCAGCCTCGTGACCACCTGCCGTCTGCTCAACTCGTCCCGTTCGGACGACAATCCCAACGGTTTTACCATCGAGGGATTCACCATCATCGAGAACAAGGATTTACAAACCATCAAACGGTAACAGACATGAAAGGAAAAAGTATCAGAAAAGCAATGTGGGGCGTATATTGGATACTCCACGACAAGAAGAAAATGCTGGTGTCAAGGCTCAAAGGCTATCTGGACGGCTTGCCGCCGAAGACACGCAGGCGCATCGTGCTGGCGATGCTTGCCGCCTTCGCCACGCTTGCCCTCTACACATTCGGGAAAGCCCTCCATGACATCGGCAGGAATGACGGCGGACGGATAGTGACAGACCACGCCGGACAGGTGGAACTGTCCGTGAAGCCGAACAAGAACGACCATTTTACACCTTATTATAATGATATGTATGGAACAGACGAAGAACGAAACAAAGATTGAGAACAAGCCGGAAAGTACGGCTGCTCCCGGCAATGACAAGCCGAAGAAGGAGCGCAAGCCGCTGACCGAAGCCCAACGGCTGAAACGGCAGAAGATGATAGTGCTGCCCGCTATGGTGCTGGCGTTCATCGGGGCGATGTGGTGGATATTCGCACCCTCCTCCGACAAGGGGCAGCAGCCGGGTGTGAACGGCTACAACACCGAGATGCCCGACGCGGACAAGGAGAACCGGCTTATCATCGGTGACAAAGTGAAAGCCTACGAACAGGGGGCGATGGAGGAACGGCAGGAGAACCGCAGCCGTGCCATGCAGCAGTTGGGCGACATGTTCGACCGCGAGGTGACGGAAGCGGACGGTGGCGGGGATTTCGACCTTGCCGACCCCGGCGGAAAGGAAGAGGCGGAGAAGTCCGCACCGAAGACCATCCGGTCCTCCGCAGCCGCCTACCGTGACCTCAATGCCACGCTCGGCAATTTCTACGAGCAGCCGAAAAATGAAAATGCGGAGATGGACGAACTGTTAGAGCGTATCGCCTCGTTAGAATCGGAACTTGAAAGCGAGAAAGGCAAGGCGCCCGCTATGGATGACCAAGTGGCTCTCATGGAGAAGTCCTACGAACTGGCGGCAAAGTACATGGGCGGGCAGAACGGCTCACAGCCGAATGCCGGACAACCGGCAGAGCCATCTCCCGTGCGGAAAGCCGGAAAGAACACGGCAAAACCCGTGAGGCAGGTGGCGCATCAAGTGGTGTCCTCGCTCTCACAGCCGATGACGGGTGCCGAGTTTGTCGCCGCTTTCTCGCAGGAGCGCAACCGCAGTTTCAACACGGCGGTGGGTGTCATGACCGTATCGGACAGGAACACCATACCGGCGTGCGTCTATGGTGCGCAGAGCGTGACCGACGGGCAGACGGTCAGGTTGCGTCTGCTGGAGCCGATGGCGGTGGCGGACAAAATCATTCCCCGCAACGCGGTGGTGGTCGGCGCAGCCAAGATTCAGGGCGAACGGCTCGGCATCGGAATCACCTCGCTGGAACATGACGGCACAATCATTCCGGTGGAGTTGGAGATCTATGATACGGACGGACAGCCCGGTATATTCATCCCCAACTCGATGGAGATGAACGCCGTCAGGGAGGTTGCCGCCAACATGGGCGGCTCGCTCGGCAGCAGCATCAACATCTCCACCAATGCCGGGGCGCAGCTCGCCTCCGACTTGGGAAAAGGACTGATACAAGGCACAAGCCAGTATATAGCCAAGAAGATGCGTACCGTCAAAGTGCATCTGAAAGCCGGGTACAGGGTCATGCTCTATCAGGAGAAGGACTGATGTATAAACATAAAAAATCCAATCAATAACAACAATCCACTAAATTCAAAGTAAAATGAGAAAAGTAACCATGATGTTTGCCCTCGCTATGGGCATCGCAACTGCCAACGCGCAGGAGAACGTGACCGTTGAGCAAAGCAACGGAAGTGAACAACCGACCTTGACAAAGGAGGTCTATCCGCAGAAGGAGGCGGACGGCGACCTGTATCACGGGCTGACGAAGAAACTGACCTTCGACCGCATGATACCGCCCCACGGTCTGGAAGTGACCTACGACAAGACCGTACACATCATCTTCCCGTCGGAAGTGCGCTATGTGGATTTAGGCTCGCCCGACCTGATAGCGGGCAAGGCGGACGGGGCGGAAAACGTCATCCGTGTGAAGGCTACCGTGAGGAATTTCCCGAACGAAACCAACATGTCCGTAATCACGGAAGACGGGAATTTTTACACTTTCAACGTGAAGTACGCCGCCGAACCGCTGCTGCTCAACGTGGAGATGTATGACTTCATCCATGACGGCGAGGCGGTGAACCGTCCGAACAACGCGCAGGAAATCTACCTGAAAGAATTAGGCAGCGAAAGTCCCATGCTGGTGCGCCTTATCATGAAGTCCATATACAAGCAGAACAAGCGCGAGGTGAAGCACATCGGCTGCAAGCACTTCGGCATCCAGTATCTTCTGAAAGGCATTTACACGCACAACGGGCTTCTGTATTTCCACACCGAAATCAAAAACCAAAGCAACGTGCCCTTCGATGTGGACTACATCACATGGAAAATCGTGGACAAGAAGGTGGCGAAGCGTACTGCCGTGCAGGAGCAGATCATCCTGCCGCTCCGTGCGCAGAACTACGTCACGCTCGTGCCGGGCAGGAAGAGCGAGCGCACGGTCTTTACGATGGCGAAGTTCACCATCCCCGACGGCAAGTGCCTCGTGGTGGAACTGAACGAGAAGAACGGCGGTCGTCACCAGTCCTTCGTGATAGAGAACGAGGACTTGGTGCGTGCCAACACAATTAATGAACTTTCTGTAAAATAAACCGCTGACCATGAGAAAGTACATCGCAATCATCATCGCGTCGCTTGCCCTGTTCACGGGGCAGGCGCACGCCCAGCGATGCCTGCCGAAGATGCAGGGCATCGAGATAAGGGTGAATCTGGCGGACGGCTTCAATCCCGGCGGCAATGACGGCGGGTACAGCTTCGGGGCGGCTCTCTCCACCTACACGAAGAAGGGGAACAAATGGGTGTTCGGAGGCGAGTATCTCCTGAAAAACAACCCCTACAAGGACACAGCCATACCCGTGGCGCAGTTCACGGCAGAAGGCGGTTACTACTTCAAGATGCTCTCTGATGCCCGTAAAATCGTGTTCGTCTATGCCGGGGCTTCGGCTCTTGCCGGATATGAATCGGTAAATTGGGGCGAAAAGGTGCTGCATGACGGTTCGACACTGCATGACCGGGACGCCTTCATCTACGGCGGTGCGCTGACATTGGACGTGGAGTTTTACGTGGCTGACCGTATCGCCCTGCTCGCAAACCTCCGGGAGCGTTGCCTGTGGGGTGGCGACACGAAGAAGTTCCACTGCCAGTGGGGACTGGGCGTCAAGTTTGTTATCAACTGAGAGGAGCATATGGTCAGCGAAGTTTTTTGTATGGACTGCATGGAATATATGCGTACCATGCCGGACAAGTTTTTTGACCTTGCCATTGTCGATCCGCCCTATGGTATCGGCAGGAGTTGTATGGGTGAAAAGAAAAAATGGAAATCGTATAAACCAAAGGACTGGGATAAATCCTCTCCCGACCGGAGATATTTCGAGGAACTCTTCCGGGTTTCTGAAAATCAGATCATATTCGGCGGTAATTATTTCACTCCGTATTTACCTCCAAGGATGGGATGGATTGTCTGGGATAAGGGACAAAAACTGAGGATGAGTGACGGTGAGCTGATATATACGAGTTTCAACAAGGCACTGCGTATTGTCACCGTACACCGTACCAAAATATGCAAATACGGCGGCTACCTACATCCCACGCAAAAACCGGTCGAACTGTATTACTGGATTCTGTCGCAGTATGCAAAACCGGGTTATAAAATACTTGACACGCATTTGGGCAGTGGAGCAAGCCGTTTGGCCGCCCATGCTTTGGGATTGGATTTCTGGGGATGCGAGAAGGATGGAGAGTATTTTGAATCGCAGGAAAACCGCTTTCTGAAGCAATGTAGAACAAGGTTGGATTTTCAATGGAATGAAAAATGAAGTTTATAATCAACCGATATATGGTATATGTGTATATGGAACGGACGGACATTGACATCATAAGGCGTATTCCCCTCGCGGACTTTCTCGCACGGTTGGGACATGAGCCTGTCCGAAGGGGCGGAAACGAGTTGTGGTATCTCGCCCCGTACAGGGGTGAGCGCACACCCTCTTTCCGTGTGAACGTGGCGAAACAACTCTGGTACGACTTCGGCTTGGGAAAGGGCGGCGACATCTTCACGCTTGCCGGGGAGTTTGCCCGAAGCGGGGACTTCTTGACGCAGGCGAGATTCATAGCGGAAACCGCCCGTATGCCGGTTGTCGCAGCGGAAAAGCCGTTGTACCTGCCGGAGCCGTCCGAACCTGTTTTTGAGGGAGTGGAAGCCGTCCCGCTGCTTCGCTCTCCGCTGACGGACTACTTGGAAGAACGTGGCATACCTTATGCCGTTGCATCCCGTCACTGCTGCCGCCTGAATTACGGTGTGCGTGGGAAGCGGTATTTCGCCGTCGGCTTTCCGAACGTGTCGGGCGGTTATGAAATCAGAAGCCGCTATTTCAAGGGTTGTCTGCCTCCGAAGGATGTGTCTCCGGTCAAGGCGGAAAGCACCCAAACAGATATATGCTACGTTTTTGAGGGCTTTATGGACTTCCTCTCCGCCGCCACACTCGGCATAGTCGGCAATGGCGACAGCCTTGTGCTGAACTCCGTCGCCAACGTGGAAAAGGCTATGAAATATCTGGACAGGTACGGGCGCATAGACTGCTTCCTCGACCGTGACGAAGCCGGACGGAGGACGCTGGAAGCCCTCAAAGGGCACTACGGCGGACGTGTCACAGACCGTTCCGCCCTCTATGACGGTTGCAAGGACTTGAACGAGTTTCTGCAACAGACAACAAAAGAAAAAACATCAACCATCTAAAAATCAAAGGACAATGAACATACCGAACAACAAGAACAAAAGAACATCAATTTTCAAGGCGTTGGCACTCTGCCTGTTCGCCGCAGTGTCATTCACACTCGTATCGTGCGACGACGATATGGACATACAACAGTCTTATCCTTTCACGGTGGAAACCATGCCCGTGCCCAACAAGGTGACAAAGGGGCAGACGGTGGAAATCCGTTGTGAGCTGAAAAAGACGGGCGATTTCGCCAATACGCTTTATACCATCCGCTACTTCCAATATGAAGGAGAGGGTACACTGAAAATGGACAATGGCATCACCTTCCTGCCCAACGACCGCTATCTGCTCGAAAACGAGAAGTTCCGGCTGTACTACACGGCCGAAGGCGACGAGGCGCACAACTTCATCGTGGTGGTGGAGGACAATTTCGGCAACTCCTATGAGCTGGAATTTGACTTCAACAACCGCAATGCTTCGGACAGTGATACGGTAATCGGGTATGATACCGTCCTGCCTGTGGGTGTTTACCGTCCGGTTGTGAGCCTATGACGTGGCGCAAGGTTATGACAATGCTCTGTTCCTTTCTGACGGTCTGTTCCGTGTCTGCACAGGACAGCCGCCCAAAGGAAGCGGACAGACAGGCGGTTATCTACCGCCTGCCCCTCTTTGAGAGGGCGGTGCGCTGCACGAAATATTTTGAGGGCTGGCACTCGGAAAAACACCATCCGTATGTGGGATATGGGCACAAGCTCCTGCCGGGTGAAAAGTTTTCGGCACGCACCATGACGAAACGGCAGGCGGACGCGCTCCTACGGAAAGACTTGCGGAAGTTCTGCACCATGTTCCGCAAGTTCGGGCGTGACAGTCTGCTCCTTGCCACGCTCGCCTACAATGTCGGTCCATACCGACTTTTGGGGAGCGGGAAGATACCCAAAAGCACGCTGATTAAAAAGCTGGAGGCGGGCGACAGGGACATTTACCGGGAGTATACCGCTTTCTGCAACTACAAGGGGAAACGGCACGCCATGCTGCTCAAACGGAGAAAGGCGGAGTTTGCGCTGCTGTACATTCCGTAACATGGCAAGTGCCTGAAAATAGAAACTCCGATGAAGCCGCCAACTTCATCGGAGTTTCCGTTTTTCATACATTCGGGATTTCACCTTTGCCGATTACCTCGCCATTCCTGCAATGCTCGATGATGCCGGGTGAAAATCCCATATCACCGATAGCGATATGCCGTATGTAATCCGCATACTCCTGACCTTGAAAATTCCTCCCCGTGAGGTTTTTGAAAATCATCCTTATGCTTGTCCCGTCATCGCTGTGCAGGATGATTTTTCCGTTCTGTCTGATTTCTTCCATGATTAGAACTTTGTTTTTGTGAATATTATCGGAGATTGGACAATGGTTTCTTTGCTACTTTCTTTGTCCGCCATCATGCTCACCGAAAGAAAGTAGGGCGGCTTTCGCCGCCGCCACTCAAAAACGGGTGTAAAGCCCTGTCACCATCGTGAACATTTCTTCCAGCATATCGCAATAAATGCCCTCGTGCGTTTCGATGTCCTTCGTCTTGCACTCGAATGTCTTTTTGCTGAACGTCCTGCGGTAGAAACGCATATTGTAGAGGTCCAAGCCTGCATCGTAGATGATGTCAAGGCGGTTCGCGCTCGTCTTGTTCCTCGCAAGGCTCATACGGAGTCCGTTCCCCATGTCTATGAAATCCTTGCTTCCAGTCATGGCGACAAAACGTCTGCCGCCTATCTGCTCTAAAATCGTCTTTGCTATCATATCCGTTGTTTTTTAGATGGTTAGTTATGTGTTGGCGGTGTCCGCACCGCCAATACGCTTAATATTCCGTTTTCTCGGTGATGGGTGTGTTCCTTTCCAACCACGCTTTAAGACATTCCATGTTGTACTCGCTCGTGATGACTGCCGTATGGCTGTCTATGGCGGTAAACCTGCTGCTCTCATAGTCGTCTATCCACCCTTTCAGGGTATCAGCTCCCCACGCTTCGGCATCGTCAAAGATGCCGTCCAATGCCGTGATAGGCTCGCTGAACCTCACTATCAGCGTTCGGTAGGCTGCGTTCATCGGTTGCCCTCCTTTTTTCGGGCATAGCCCTCAACACCCCGTCCTCCCTTTGCCGTGAGCCACTTGTCCCGTGCGGTTCGGCACTCGTCCAAAGTGGTTTTTACACAAGAGTATAACTCTCCGTCCGTGTGGCGGTAGTCGTACTGCACAAGTGTCCGCCTGCGTCTGCCGATACCTAATTGGAAACGCTCGTATTTCTCCGTACCTGCTTCGGTGCAGGTGCTTACTCCGTTGATAGTCATTTGTGTACTCATATCGTTTACTTTTGAATGAATTTTTCCAAATACTTTTCCTGTACTCCAAGTGCTTCAGCATAGATACTCAATTGGACGGCATAGCGGGTACGGTAGTAACTTCTCTCCATTTCGTTCTTGGATAATCCGATATGCGCCCTTATATCGTTCAAATGTCTTTTGACGATATACTTGTAGTAATGATGCTTCCTCTTTCTGTCCATAATCATCGTATTACTTGTTAGAAATGTACTGACAGCACTCTGTTTTGCATCACCATTTCGGGATTGCTCGTGTAGCGTTGATGCGCCCAGAAATGATGTGAGCCGAAGCCGTAACAGAAGAACCTGTCAAGTTCGTGCTTATCGGCAAAGTCCTTTACGCTCGCCCTTAACTGCTCCTCACTCGTTGCCAGAGTGAGGAGGTTTACAAATTCAAGGAACATCGTGGGGATTTTATCGTCCCACAAACAAACCATACTTTCAATTCTTACTTCCATATTATTCAATATTACCGGGTTGATATTATGCAGCGTTCATCCGCTGTCGGATAAGGTTCACGTTGTTGTTCACAAGGTTTACAATGCGGTCGTGGTATTCTGTATTGCTGTTGCATACTCCACGGCTCTGCACCACTTGCAGGGTTTTCAATGATACTTCTACCGTTTCAATCCGTTTTCCGTCAATGGTTGCGGAAAAGATTAGGGAGTCAGCCTTATTGTGATAGCCACCTACACAATGGTGCATTGCTTTCCCTTCAAGTATCATTTCTTCCACGCTTTCAATGACTTTGACACAGACAAGGCTGTCGGAAAATACAAGTCCGAAGAACATTCCTTTGTCTTTCAGATAGTTCTTTTCGTCCTCTATCATCTTTCTACGTTCCTCCTCGCTTCTTTCACGCTCCCTTTGTCGGTTACGCTTTCCGACCAGCTTGTCATGTTCCGCTCCGAGGTCGGTGGGGCAAACGTACTTCGGGCTGTTCGTGTCCCTGCCGAAATGACGTAGCAGGTCTATGGTGTCACGCCACATTGAGCCGTCCGAAATGGTGTAGCCGTTGCGGATACATATCTTCACGGCTGCCCAATACCTCTCCATGTCGAAACGTGATGTCAGATAGTGGTGTAACATCGGGTATTGCCCTGCCTTCATAAGTGTTTCGGCTCGGCTGTCGGAAAGTAAGGCAGGAATGAGTTTGGTCGGCACTATGTCGTGGAAGTCACCGTCAAAACCGTTCCTGCGCAGCACGTCCAAAACCTTGAACTTGGGATATATCGGTGAGTAGGCGATGTGGCGGTATGCGTCATTGTCGTTGCGTACTGCAAGCGGAGAGCCGAATGAGAACGTGTCGATGTAACGTCCCAACACACGCTGTATGCCAACTACCGCCATACGTCCTTGTACGTTCCACCAATACTGCCCGATTTCAAGCGCATAAGGTTTTGCCTTGCAGCCTTTCTCCATCTCCACGACAAGCAGGAACATACGCAGCACTTGGTATTCTCCGCTCGTGGTGAGGACGGTGAAATACTGCTTCTGCGGAAGTTTGCGCTCGAAAGTTTGGCGCACTTTCAGCCTTGCACCGCACTTTGGACAGGTGCAGTTGTCGCTTGGCTCTACCATAAGCCAGCCGTGTCCGCAGTCCATGCAGGTGGTACGACCTTTCGGCAGTCGGTAGGCGTAATGGTCTATACATTCACGGAACGCCCAATTCATTTGCCGTTTGGTTATCGGGCGAAGGCTTTTGCTTTGGGCAAGCATCGCCTTTTCAAACTTGTTTCTCGGTTTCATAATCAGAAGTCAAATAATGAGGGTTCTACTTTGGTTTCTTTCTTCGCTGTCGGCTTGTTGCGGTTCTGCAACTTGCGGAGTTCCTCCTCTTGGTATTGGCGGACTGCCTTTTGCCGTGCCTCCGCCTTTTCCTCCGCTGTGAGTTCCACAACGTGGTTCACCGCCACTTGGCATTGGATAGGCTTGCCTACTTCTATCTCGTTCTCGTCATAGTAGTGTACGGCTTGTCCGTAAATCTCACCGTCCGTGAAGCCGTTGCAACCGCTGTTTTTCACATAGTTGAGAATGTAGGTGATGCAGTCGTCAATGTTCTTGGCAGGGTTACGGTAGTTCTTGGCAAAGAGCGTATCTTCCGCTGCACGCTGCTCCAAATACATTTGTATCGTTCTCTTGAAATGGTCGGTTCCTTTCATATCGCTGTCGTTTTAGATTGTTTGTTTCAGTATCTCTCTCCAATAAATCGGCTCTACCTCGCTCAAAAGAAAGTCTGTAAAGTCCCTCCGTGCGTCCTTGTTCAGTTCGCGGTAGAGTTCACGGAACACGGATATGTTGCCGTTGATGTACGTTTCCACCATATACACGAAGATGTTGTCCACCTCGTAGTATCTGCACTGCTGTTCTACTGTCTTGCTGCTTCTCTTTGCCATATCGGTAAGTCTTAAAGGGTGAATAACTAAAGAATGAAGCCGAAGAAAGCGATAGTGGAAAGGATAGCCACGATTACGCCTATCGCCACTCGGAACACTCCGTTTACAATCTCTCTGATGATGCCCCAAAGGATGCCGAACACCCCGAAAGCGGTGCGCATTATCAAGCCGCATATCGCAAGCCCTATGTACTGCGCCATTTGTCTGAAATCTGCCGTTGCCGTCATAACCTTATTTGTTTTTGAGTTCCACAATGCTGTCAATCCTGCCGTATAGGAAACTGCGGAGTGCGGTCTTGTCGGTAGCCTTGTATTCCGCCCAATGTCCGTACTGCTTCACAATGTAGGTTCGGAGTATGTCGGAAAAGTCAAACCTCCAACCTTGCAAGGGTACTGCGCTCTTGAAATAGGTGTTGCTGTTCACTGCATGGGTGAGCCAGTCCTTTTCCTCACGGTTCAGCCTTTTCCCGTTGTCCAACTTCATACGGAGTCCGTAAACCTTGCTGCCTTTCAGTGCTTCCAATGTCGGCACTTCCCAAGCCACGAATTTTGTTGCCATTGCTGTTCTCATATCTTCGCTGTTTTTGATTTTTTTGTTTTTAATGCGGATTCAAGAGCTGAGGGAGTTGAGTTTCAAACTATCTTATCTGCTTCTCGTTTATCCGACATTTTTTTTAATGCGTCTTTCTGTCGCATCGGTCGTTTTCGTTTCGGGTGCTTAAAAAGGTAGGGATTAGGGAATGCAAGGTTTTTCGGGAAAAATACTACCCGCAGGGCTGGAGATTTTTTCCGGAAACAGGAGGCTTGACCTTGCATTCCCGTCAAATCCCGGAATTACCTTTGCGCCCAGAACGGAAATGACTGCCTGATGCGGCTCACTGAAAGACGCGAAAATGGAGGTAAACGGAAGTGGAGGCAGATTAGACAGGAAAACTTCAAAGGAGAGATCCGTAAAAAGAAGAAGCCTCAAAAGAAAAGGAATATCGCCGGAAGCGTGAAACAAGGCAAACCATCCGCTTTCGGCTCAAAAGAACAGCGAAAAAGAAAAAGTCCTCTGAAATTCGCAAAAGCACCCTTTTGGCATAAGCACAAAAAGAAATGGGCCTTGCGTCATAAGTCTGAAACGATAATCGCTCGTTCAGGCGTGACGCAAAGCCCTTTTCTTAGCTTATGCGGATAGTCGGCACATGGTCGTTCAAACTTGTTTGGGCGATGGTGTGCCGACGGACAAAACCGCTTTTACGGAAAAACTTGTATGGGAAGAAAAAATTTAGGGAGATTCATTTCAAAATCTCCCGTTTTATTGTTACTTTTGCATACGAAGAGTTCTTTGAAGGTTACGCAACGCGCAGAAGAATGACGCAGTAGATAACTAACTAAATCGTAACCTATTACTATCATGAGCAATTAACCTACGCTCATTTCCAATAAATTACACTCTTTTCGTAACTTCGAACCGCAAAAATACAACATAAAATTGTGATAGAATGTTTAATTAAAACTTTTTATGAAGTCGAATTTGTTAGCGTGGTTTACCACATGACCGATAAGGAATTGTAAACCAGAATGTAGAGCCTTCACCTTCTACGGAATTCGCTCCGATTTGACCGCCAAGTTTGGCGACAATAGTTTGAGATATGGAGAGTCCCAGTCCGGCTCCTTTTTTATCTTTATTCAGTTTCACGAAGCGCTCGAATACATCCGGTAATTTCTCTGCTGGAATTCCGGTTCCGGTATCCTTGACATAAAAGTAAAGCTCGGTATCTCTAGCTTCATAGCCGAGGCGGATGCTACCTTTATGGGTGAACTTAATGGCGTTGCCGGCAAAGTTTGAAAGCACTTGCGCCACTCGGTTCCGATCTGTTTGAATCATGCAGGAAGAACGGGATGATTCCGCTATAATTTGTATATTTCCTCCGGCGTCATCGACTCTCATTTGAAAAAGTTGTTGTAAATCTGAAAGTAACTGATTGACGTCAACTGTTGTCTGCACAAATTCCAATGTTCCGGCTTCGATTTTTGACATATCGAGAATGTCGTTGACCAGTTGCATCAGGAGGTCGGCATTCATTTTTATGATTTCTTGATATTGGGCCTTTTCCTCTTCTGTAGTTGCACTGCCTAATACCTCTGCAAATCCGGTAATAGCATTGAGAGGGGTACGGATTTCATGGCTCATGTTGGCTAAAAAGGCAGATTTTGAAATATCGGCTTTTTCTGCTTTTTCTTTGGCTAGCCGTAACTCCTTTTCAGCTTGTTTTCGGCGGGTAACATCGTGTACGGTGATTACCATGTTCTCTTCTTCATTCAGAAGGAAGTAAGAACCGGATATTACTGCATCACATTCCACGGTAGTATTATCAGATGTAACTACGGATAAAGTGGCTTCAAGATCCGTGAAGTTTCGCCTCTGTTCGAAAGCTTGTCGTATGGCGGTACGTATCGGGCAAGAACCGCAGAAACTATGTGTGCCGCAACCTCCTTCGGCTGCCAATGCATTGCGACATTGCAACAAGTCGCCCACTCTTTTCTCTTCTGTTCCTTTTCTGGTTCCGGTTTTTTGGTAATAGTTAGTTTTCAGTACCTTGAAATCATTGTCTATTAATAGGATAAAGGCATGCACATTTTTCAAGATGGCGCCGGCAATATGGCTGGTGCGTTCCAACTTTCTGGATTCACGGAACAATCGTTGTTGCATCCGCAGACATTTCCTACGTTCCAATAAAAAACTGATTAGTAGGACTGCGCATAAAACTATTAAGGTAGACAATAGTGCTATAAGCATAGTATAATATTGTTGTTTTAGCTTGATAATATGACTACAAAGATAGTTTTTTTCTTTAGTTTAAAAATAGTGTTGAACAAATATCTTGCTATTTGTGTTATATTATTTAGAAAACCAATTAAAAATACGAACGTTATGAAAAAGTACATTTGCACGGTCTGTGAATATATTTACGACCCCGAACAAGGAGATCCGGAAAGTGGAATTGAACCAGGAACAGCATTTGAAGATATTCCTGATGATTGGACTTGTCCATTATGTGGAGTCGGAAAAGAAGACTTTGAACCGTACGAAGGATAAAACCAAGAGAGAGAATTATTAAGAGGAGAATGACTGGGTGTATAAATATATACCCGGTCATTTTTTATTTTTATGGTTGGAAATTATTCTGCTGATTATAAATGTGATATCTTTGATGCAAAAAACGGAAGTTATGTATAATAGAGCAACCGTCATAACCGATCTAAGGTATCTATCATACCCTGTAATCTTTGTATTATTGATATTCAGCCTTTTGATGGCTGGTTGTAGCGACGATGAGAATGAAGAGCAACCTCCTGCTCCGGATGTTCCGAATTATAGCACGCTTGTAGTAAAAGATATACAGAATATACCTGCGGACTTCACATTTGACCGGGTTGAGGTGAAAGTGACGGGTGTTGATTGGCAAGTGATTGAGACTCTTAGCTTTCCTTATGAGAACGGGCAAATAGTAATGACACTTCCCACTAGTTTTTCTTCGGAAAAGCTTCAGACAGTAGACCAGCGTAATGGTATGGGTGGTTACTGGACCGGAACCTCAGATGATGCGGACGCTCTTGTGGCGACGTTAGGAGATTTCTTTGTTTTTAATGGAGATAAAAGGGTGGGGCGAATTGCTATTTCCAACTGGTCAGGTAAAGGGTCTTCTGCCGGAAAAGCTACATTGGTGAGTTATCAGTATGCCGACCGTTCTTTTACATTGACAGGCAGTGACAAATCATACTATTATAGTAACTGCTCTTTTTATAAGGGATGGAATATTTTTGCCAATATAAATCCGGCCTCGGAAGGCGGGACTGCAAAAGTGCTTCGTACAACTACTGTTCCGGAATCTACATTGTTCTGGCGTTTGGCTGAATCATACGTATATAATTGATTTTATAAAAGATACTATTAGATATAAAAAGGAGAATCAGGTATGTATTGATACTACTGATTCTCCTTTTTTATTCTTTATTTTATCTGTTAAGAAGCTCTTTTCTCTTTCACATCACTGCTGGCTTCCACTACATTCACTACATAGTCACCAAGTTTCTCGCATTCGGCGATAATATCCATGTAGTAAACTCCCATCTGATAATCATATTCTTTGTTGTTCACATCCAGAATATTCTGATTCTTCAGTTGGTTACGATAATTATTAATTTCGTTTTCGATGTTGAAGGATTTGTTGATGTCAATGCTCTGATGCTCCGGTTTTTCTACTACCACAATCATTTGGGCAAGTGCATCGTTAGTCAACTTCATCATGAAATGAATATGCTCATATTGTTTCTCGGTAAAGTCTTGATTAGTCTGACGTTTCCGGTTGATGGTACGTGCCAGATTATAGCAGCTGTCGCCAATACTTTCAATTTCTGTCACTTCACGCAACATGGCGCGTATCTGTAACTTACTTTCAGAACTCAAACGGCCTTCGGACACCTGATTCAGGTAGTTGGCTATTTCAAGTTCCATATTGTCGCTGATATTTTCATATTTCTCTATCCGGCTGAACAGCTTATTGAAATCGTCATCCTTTTCCGTATGCAACAGATCCTGCACCATGCCGAACATCCGGTGGGTACGTTCTGCGAAAAGATGGATTTCCTTACGTGCCTGAAGGATAGAAAGTTCAGCGGTAGAAAGCATACCACCGGTGATAAACCGCAAACGGGGCTCTTCGTCCTCTTCTTTGGGGTGGATAAGAGCACATACGGTACGTTCAATCAGTTTAACTGCCCATATCAAGATACATACGTTACAGATATTGAAGATAGAGTGGAAAGCAGATAGCTTGTAGGAAATAGCAACCTCAGGATTACTGCTTTGAAAGAAGGTGTCTACTACCCAGTTTACTAGATCCATGAAAGGATGGAAGACAATCAATACCCAAATGACCCCAAACACGTTAAAAACAAAATGGGCCAATGCTGCCCGCTTAGCCTGTGTGTTGGCTGTAAGTGCGGCAAGATTGGCCGTGATAGTCGTTCCGATGTTTTCTCCCAATACGAGTGCTGCTCCCAGTTCCAGGCTGATCCAGCCGTTGGCACACATAATTAATGTGATTGCCATGGTAGCTGCAGAGGCTTGCACAATCATGGTCAATATTGTACCGATGAGCAAGAACAGAATAATGGAAAAGAATCCCATATCCGTGTAGTTCTGTACGAAGGCAAGCATTTCCGGATTGGCATTCAGGTCGGGGGCGTTTGCTTTCAGATAAGAGAGCCCCATGAAAAGGAAAGAAAAACCAAAAATGAATTCACCGATGGATTTGCGGTTGCTTTTTCCAGAAAAGATGAGCGGGAGGGCAATGGCTAAGAGGGGAAGAGCGAAAGCAGCCATATCGACCTTAAATCCGAAAATTGAAATGATCCAGGCAGTTACAGTAGTACCGATGTTGGCACCCATAATAACGCTGATGGATTCGGCAAGTGTAAGTAACCCGGCATTCACGAAACTAACGACCATCACCGTCGTTGCTGAAGAAGACTGGATAAGGGCTGTAATCAACACTCCTGTTAGAACTCCCGTTACCCGGTTGGTGGTCATTGCCGTTAGAATACTTCGCAATCTATCACCCGCGACCTTTTGTAAGCCCTCGCTCATGATTTTCATTCCGTAGAGGAAGAGTCCCAATGAGCCTATGAGCTTTAAAAAATCATAAAAAGAATATTCCATCTATAATATTTTTAATGGTTATTTGTTCTCAATCTGATTATAAGTATATTAGTCCCAAATTATTCACCTTTTAACGAACTCGATGAAACAGATGTTACAAATATGTTGCAAAAATAACAATAATTCCAAAGAATTCCCTATCGGAAGCTCACTTTTGGATATTTATTACGGTTTTAATCTTAATTTTCCTTATCAAGTAGTGAGTGCCAAGGTCAATAATCGCTCCGAGGGACTTAATTTCAGAGTATATAATAATAAGGATGTAGAGTTTCTGGATGTGAGAGATCAGTCCGGTATGCGTACTTATGTCCGTTCGCTTTGTTTTGTCTTGTTTAAGGCTGTCACGGAACTCTTTCCCGAGGGAAAATTGTTTGTGGAACATCCTGTTTCAAAAGGTTATTTCTGCAATTTGCGGATTGGACGCCCCATTGAACTCGAAGATGTGACGCGTATCAAGCAACGGATGCAGGAGATCATTGCAGAAAATATTCCTTATCACCGTATTGAATGTCATACGGCGGAAGCGGTACGGGTTTTCAGCGAGCGGGGGATGAATGATAAAGTGAGATTACTTGAAACTTCCGGTTCTCTTTATACCTATTATTATACATTGGGTGATACAATTGATTATTATTATGGTAATCTGCTTCCCAGCACCGGATATCTTAAATTGTTCGATATCGTGAAGTATTATGACGGGTTGCTACTCCGGATTCCGAGTCGTGAAAACCCAAGTATGCTCGAAGAAGTTGTGAAGCAGGAAAAAATGCTGGATGTCTTTAAAGAATATCTGAACTGGAGTTATATCATGGGGCTTAATAATGCCGGAGATTTTAATCTTGCCTGTGAAGAAGGACATGCCACTGACTTGATTAATGTGGCGGAAGCATTGCAGGAGAAAAAGATAGCGCAGATAGCCGATACTATCTTCCATCGTGGTGAAAACGGCAACCGGGTAAAACTGGTATTGATTGCCGGCCCGTCTTCTTCGGGAAAGACAACATTCAGCAAACGGCTTTCTATTCAGCTGATGACAAATGGCTTGAAGCCATTCCCGATCTCTTTGGATAATTATTTCGTAGACCGTGAAGAAACCCCTTTGGATGAAAACGGAAACTATGATTATGAATCACTTTATGCACTCGATCTGGAATTGTTTAATCAACAGCTGCAGGCGCTTCTTCGTGGCGAGGAGGTGGAATTGCCCCGTTTTAATTTCTCTCTTGGCAAAAAGGAATATAAAGGTGATAAACTGAAAATAGAAGATAATACAATTCTGATTCTGGAAGGTATTCATGCCTTGAATCCGGAACTGACACCGCATATACCAGCCGAACGGAAATTCAAGATTTACGTTTCAGCATTGACCACTATTTCGTTGGATGACCATAACTGGATTCCAACTACTGACAACCGTTTGTTGCGCCGCATCATCCGCGACTTTAATTATCGGGGATATTCTGCACGTGAAACCATATCACGCTGGCCTAGTGTACGTGCCGGTGAAGACAAATGGATATTCCCTTATCAGGAAAATGCTGATGTCATGTTTAATTCAGCGCTACTTTTTGAGTTTGCCGTACTTCGTTTGCACGCCGAGCCTATTCTGATGGGTGTTCCGCGTAACTGTCCTGAATATTGTGAAGCCTACCGATTGTTGAAGTTTATCAAATATTTTGTTCCGGTACAGGATAAAGAAATTCCGCCTACTTCTTTGTTGCGTGAATTTTTAGGAGGAAGCAGCTTTAAATATTAAGCAGAAAAATTAGGATATATTCGTGAATTGTGTTTCCTTTGCAGAAAATACAAATAAACCTTTTGTTGTAGTGAAGCAAGGGAACACAAAAATAAACAATATTTGAGTGATATTTAGGGAAAGAATGTTATGGTTGTTATGCAAAACTTTAAAATATTGAACCTTTAATTACTTTTGCTGTTAAGAAGGGACTACATGCAACAAAAAAAATGTGAATATGATTTTTTATAATAGTCTTTTAGCAAAGTGGTTCTTAGGAAAAGGGAAGAAGCACTATTTTATGTTAGGCTGGTTTTTCTTTACCCGCTATAAATATCTGGAAGTCTGGGAAGATATGGAACTCCGAATTCATGCCAGACAGTATTGGGAATGTTTTTCTTTAACCCTGATACCAGCACTTATTTTATCGTTACTGCTTTCATGGTGGTGGATGGTGTTACCATTCGTGACTTATCACATACTTTATTGGTTTGAAAAGATCATCTGTCACCATTCTATCTTTAATTGGGAGGCGATGAAACATTGTGGCGATACGCTTTATCTCAGGAAGAGGAAAGCGTATGCCTGGAAAAAAGGTTACGGGAAAAAAGAATTGCCCGCATCCAGATGGAATGATTAAAACTTCACTTTAAATGCTTCTTTATCCAAAGCAGATGTCCATACTCGGTATCGTTGGAAGTCCAATGCTCATTAATGGGAGTAATCAGTGCTTCTTTCGGACAGTTTAGTACATTGTATACGATGTAGCTGGTTGTCGGAGGACATACATCATCGTTGAATCCCCATGTCATGTAGGTATCTACTTTGATTAATTTCGCAAAGTTCACAACATCATAATAGGCCATTGTCTTTATTTTTTCAGGAGTATCCATATCTACCGAATTCCTGAAGAAATGAGGATATCCGCCGGCACGTCCGGCTTTATAGCCTGCCATATCGCTTAATGCAGGATGATTGGCGACACAAGCTGTCACCCGTTCATCCAGTCCGGCAGCGATTAATGCCAGGGCGCCTCCCTGACTACCTCCTTGTGCGATTACATTTTTGCCATCCCATTCCGGTAGGGAAGTTAGAAAGTCGATACCGCGTACACAGGCCAGATATACTCGTTTCATATAATAATTATCACGACTGTCGAGCCCGTTGGTCAGATAGCCGTTTTCTCTGCCATTGAAAGCGTTGCTGATTTCTTTAAATTCTTCATCAGTCATTTCCGGATTCAGGCCGTGTATCTCGAATTCAAAACGGATGCATCCTTGTTCCGCATAATATTTATGGCGTAGAGGTTCTTTGATGGTTTTGATTCCTGCTCCCGGAGGGCATAAGACAACCGGGAACTTTCCTTCTTTTTTCGGATAGAATAAATATCCGTAGACGCATTGTCTACGTTTGTTCAGTTGCAATTTTACGAGATAACAGTCTATTTTATCAGTGGAATATTTTTCGACATGTTCTTTGGTATACGTTAGGGGAAACTCCTTTTGTTCCGCTTTAGCCTTTTCCCAAAATTCCTTGAAATCGGAAGGCATGGTTGTATATGGGCGAAGTTTCTCCGGTGAAAATCCTACTTTGATATGATGTGAATAGGTCTTTCCATCTACGGTTGCTTTCAGGCGGCAGTCGCGGAATCCCGGCTCTTTCATTGTGCCCACAGGAATCACCCCCCTGCCATTCTTTAAAGTTATACTTCCTTTTGTATCGGCAACAGGCATCATATCACCGCCAATTTCATAAGTGACGGTTACATTATCCCTGGGGATGCCGTATTTATAGAATTGTACTTCTACAGTTACTTTTTCTCCGGTTTTATAAAGCCAGTCGGCATGATTGGGTACGGTGACCCAAAGCACATCGCTTTTATAAGGATAGTTTTCAGCTACGGCGGACAGTAAGGAAAGTGACAATAGCCATACAGATAAAAGTAGTCTCTTCATGGTGTTATTCATTGTTTTTATATCATTAAAAAGTGAATTATTTTAATTCTGTTGCAATATTACGCAAGATTCGGGAAAAGAAGGGTAGAAAAAATGTGATTTTAGATGGACTATTTGGTACTTTGACAAAAATAGCGGAAGTTTTTCATCCGGATGAAAAGCTTCCGCTATTGATTTTGAATAGAAGAAAGGTTCTTCTTTTATTTTGATGAGGCTTTTTATCTTAAAGCTTCCACCTCTTCCGGTGTCAAAGGAATCTTCTTGCCTAATCGGCGGGCACCGGTTTCTGTAATCAGATAATCTTCCTCATTGCGGATACCACCGAAGTCCTTATAAGTCTCCACTATCTCGTAGTTGATAAAATCGGTAAATTTCTTTTCTGCTTTCCACATGTCGATCAGTTCCGGAATAAAATAAATACCCGGTTCTACCGTGTGTACAAAACCCGGTTCCAATGGAATAGCAAGGCGTTGCGATTTGCGACCGAACTGTGTGCTCTTCGGTTGACCGTTGTAACCTACCCATATCTCTCCCAGATTCTCCATATCATGTACATCCAATCCCATCATGTGACCTAGTCCGTGCGGATAGAACAACGCATGGGCACCTTCGCGTACAGCATCCTCGGTATTTCCTTTCATCAATCCGAGCGTCTTCATACCGTCCACCATGACGCGGGCTGACAGTTCGTATACGTCCATATAAGGAATACCCGGACGGAGAGCCTTTACGGATTCCAGATGCATGGCGTTCTGAATCTCGTATACTTCACGCTGACGGGTGGTGAACTTCTTATCGGCAGGAATGGTAGACGACATATCACCCGCATAACCTGACTCTACTTCTGCACCGGCATCGATTAAGAACAAATCACCCGGCTTCACTTTATTTCCGTGATAATGATTGTGCAGAGTCTGCCCGTTGATAGTGGCAATTGTAGCGAATGATAGCTGGCAGTTATTAGATTCGGCCACCCGGTTCATTTCAGCTACCACTTCATATTCGTACATACCCGGACGAAGTACTTTCATAGCTGTAATATGCATATCGGCAGTTACATCGCAAGCCTTTTCTATTTCTACGATTTCTTCTGCAGATTTATAGTTGCGTTGAGCGATCACGGCACGGATGAATGGAACAGAACCTTCCTGATGTGCGGGAGGAATACCCAGCCAGTCCATCAGTTTCAGTTTATGTTCAGGGCGGTAAGGAGGCAGATAGTGAATTGCTTTCCCTTTCTGTACACACTGATGGAGGTAGCTTACAATGTCAGCAGACGGCATCAGATTTTTTACGCCTACACGTTCGCATTTTTCGTGCAACGTCGGCTGTGATCCCATCCATACGATTGCGTCGATAGACAACTCATCACCAAAGATAATTTCTTTGTCTTCATCTATATCGATAATAGCCGAAAGTCCGGCACATGAAAGTCCGAAATAATAAAGGAAAGTGGAATCCTGACGATAACGGAATGTGTTATCTTCGTAATTCAGTCCGCACTCGTCATTTCCGAGAAATAACAACACTCCGGAGCCTAAGTTCTTTTTTAGCAGGGCTCTCCGCTGCATATACGTTTCTTTGGCAAACATATTGTCCTAGTTTTTAAGTTCGTGCAACAAAGATAACGAATTTTGTGTTATAGGATTAAAAATTATCTCCCTAATCTGTGTAATCTCTCGTTAAAAAGTTACTTTTGTAGCGAGAAACAGTAGAAAGCAAAAACGAATATGGCACAAGGTTCCCGTCAAATACAATCTCAGGCGCAACAGCAGGTACAGACGCTCTCGCCCCAGCAGATTCTGGTCGTGAAACTGTTGGAGCTTCCCGCAGTAGAGTTGGAAGACCGTATCCATGCTGAACTGCTTGAAAATCCGGCACTTGAAGAAGGTAAAGAAGAGAATGCTACGGATAATGAATATTCCGATACCGAGAATGCAGAGGATGGCATGGATAGCGATGCCAATGACTATGATTCTTTGAGTGACTATCTGACAGAAGACGATATTCCCGATTATAAATTGCAAGAGAACAACCGTTCGAAAGATGAACAAGCGGAGGATATTCCATTTTCCGACTCCACCTCTTTTTATGAAATCCTGAAAGAACAGTTGCGTGAACGCAACCTGACAGAGCACCAGTGTGACTTGGTGGAATACCTGATCGGTTCATTGGATGATGACGGATTGCTTCGCAAATCTTTGGAAAGTATCTGCGACGAACTGGCGATTTATGCCGGTATCGAATCGACCGAAGAAGAACTGGAAGAAGCATTGAACATCTTACAGGACTTCGATCCGGCAGGTATCGGTGCGCGTAGTCTTCAGGAATGTCTGTTGATACAGATTCGCCGGAAAAAAGAAGAAGAGAAAACTCCCAGTCCTATCTTGAATCTGGAAGAAAGGATTATCAGAGAATGTTACGAAGAATTCACCCGTAAACATTGGGAGAAGATTATAAAGAAACTGGATATTGATGAAGAGACTTTCCAGGAAACCATTACTGAAATAACCAAACTGAATCCACGTCCGGGTGCTTCTTTAGGAGAAGCAATTGGCAGAAATCTCCAACAAATAGTTCCTGACTTTATTGTGGAAACGTATGATGACGGAACCATCAATGTAAGTCTCAATAACCGCAATGTTCCCGAACTCCGTATGAGTCGTGACTTCACGGAAATGGTGGAGGAGCATACAAAAAACAGGGCTAACCAGTCTAAGGAATCTAAAGAAGCGATGATGTTTCTGAAACAGAAAATGGATGCGGCACAAGGATTTATCGATGCTGTCCGTCAGCGTCAGAATACCTTGATGGTTACCATGCAGGCGATTATCGACCTGCAACGTCCTTTCTTCTTGGAAGGAGATGAATCGCTATTGAAACCGATGATTCTGAAAGACGTGGCGGAACGTACGGGATTGGATATTTCGACAATCTCCCGTGTGAGTAACAGTAAATATGTACAGACGAATTACGGTATCTATCCGCTCAAATACTTTTTCAGTGACGGATATACCACAGAAGATGGCGAAGAGATGTCTGTCCGTGAGATTCGTAAGATCCTGAAAGAGTGTATTGAAGGCGAGGACAAGAAGAAACCCCTGACCGATGATGAATTGGCGGATATATTAAAGGAGAAAGGTTATCCCATTGCCCGCAGGACAGTAGCCAAATACCGTCAACAACTGAATATTCCCGTGGCGAGACTGCGGAAATAATGGATAATTGACAATGAAGAATGAGAATTGTAATTTATAATTAGTAACTAGTAATCAAAGAAGAGTGGACAGAGAGAGAGAACATATCATAGCGGATAAGACGATGTTGCAGGTGGCGAGAGTCACTTCGATGGTCTTTACTCCATTTTCTATTCCGTTTTTATCGTTTCTGGTGTTATTCCTGTTTTCTTATCTTCGTATCATGCCGATACAATATAAGTTGATAGTGTTGGGAATCGTTTACTGCTTCACCATACTGACACCTACTATTACAATTTTCTTGTTTCGTAAAATCAATGGGTTTGCCCGTCAGGAGTTGAGTGAACGTAAGAAGCGTTATGTACCTATTCTACTGACCATTATCTCGTATGTGTTCTGCCTGCTGATGATGCGTAGGCTGAATATCCCGTGGTATATGACTGGTATCATTCTTGCTTCCCTGGTAGTGTCTATCATTTGCATTGCAGTAAACCTGAAATGGAAGTTGAGCGAACACATGGCAGGAATGGGCGGGGTGATCGGAGGCTTGATTTCTTTCAGTGCCTTGTTCGGTTACAATCCGGTCGGATGGCTATGCCTGTTTATTTTGATTGCCGGTATATTGGGTTCTGCACGCATTGTTCTGGGACATCACACACTGGGTGAGGTGCTTTCCGGTTTTGCTGTCGGTCTGATATGTGCCCTTTTGGTACTTCATCCGGTGAGTAACATCTTATTTCGAGTATTTTTATTTTAAAACAGTATAAATCCTAAAAACTAATCATTATGAACTTTCCACAGAATTTGAAGTACACGAACGAACACGAATGGATTCGCGTTGACGGAGACATTGCATACGTTGGTATCACCGATTATGCACAGGAACAATTGGGCGATATTGTGTTCGTAGATATCCCGACTGTTGGTGAAACGTTGGAAGCCGGTGAAACTTTCGGAACGATTGAAGTAGTGAAAACTATTTCCGATCTTTTCCTGCCGATAGCAGGTGAGGTGCTCGAACAAAATGAAGCATTGGAAGAAAACCCGGAACTGGTTAATAAAGATCCCTATGGCGAAGGTTGGTTGATTAAAGTGAAGCCGGCGGATGTAAAAGCGGTGGAAGATCTACTGGATGCCGAAGCGTATAAAGCCGTGGTAAACGGATAGTGCAAACAGAAATATAACTAATATAAGTTGAATGTAGCTGAACCCCCTCTCTTCGTGAAAGGGCTGTGAAGAGGCTTTTAATTTTTATTCTATGACTCCAATTGTAAGTATTATCATGGGCAGCACGTCCGACCTTCCTGTTATGGAGAAGGCTGCACAGCTACTGAATGATATGCATGTACCGTTCGAAATGAACGCTCTTTCTGCTCACCGCACGCCCGAAGCTGTGGAAGAGTTTGCGAAGAATGCCCGCAACCGTGGCATTAAAGTAATTATCGCTGCTGCCGGAATGGCTGCCGCCCTTCCCGGTGTAATTGCGGCTAACACTACATTGCCGGTGATCGGAGTACCTGTAAAAGGTTCCGTGCTCGATGGTGTGGACGCACTTTATTCTATCATTCAGATGCCTCCGGGCATTCCTGTAGCAACGGTTGCCATCAACGGAGCGATGAATGCCGCTATCCTTGCCATCCAGATGCTGGCATTGAGCGATGAGAAACTGGCAGAAGCTTTTGCTGCTTACAAGGAAGGACTGAAAAAGAAAATCGTAAAAGCAAACGAAGAACTGAAAGAAGTGAAGTTTGAATATAAAACGAACTAATGGATCTATTCAATTATTTTCGAAGAGAAACCACAGAAGTAAATATTGGGGCTGTGCCGTTGGGCGGCCCCAATTCTATTCGTGTCCAGTCGATGACAAACACGTCTACGCAGGATACACAGGCTTGTGTGGAACAGGCGAAACGTATTGTTGATGCAGGTGGAGAGTATGTACGCCTCACAACCCAGGGCATCAAAGAAGCCGAAAATCTGATGAACATTAATATCGGACTGCGTAGCCAGGGATATATGGTTCCGTTGGTTGCTGATGTGCATTTCAATCCGAAAGTGGCAGACGTGGCTGCTCAATATGCGGAAAAGGTGCGAATCAATCCGGGAAATTATGTAGATGCTGCTCGTACTTTTAAGAAACTGGAATATACAGACGAGGAGTATGCGCAGGAAATACAGAAAATCCATGACCGGTTTGTCCCGTTCCTGAATATCTGTAAAGAGAATCACACGGCTATCCGGATCGGAGTAAATCATGGCTCTCTGTCCGATCGTATCATGTCCCGTTATGGCGATACTCCCGAAGGAATGGTGGAATCCTGTATGGAATTCCTTCGTATCTGTGTAGCGGAGGACTTCACAGATGTAGTGATTTCCATCAAAGCCTCCAATACAGTGGTAATGGTGAAGACTGTTCGTCTGTTGGTGGACGTCATGGAAAAAGAGGGGATGACTTTCCCGCTCCACCTTGGGGTGACAGAAGCCGGAGATGGAGAAGACGGACGTATCAAGTCCGCCCTTGGCATCGGTGCGCTGTTGAGTGACGGATTGGGAGATACCATTCGGGTCTCTTTGAGCGAAGCTCCTGAAGCTGAAATCCCGGTGGCCCGTAAACTGGTGGATTATGTTCTGTTGAGGCAGGATCATCCTTATATCCCGGGATTGGAGGTACCGGAATTCAATTATCTGTCTCCCGAACGTCGCAAGACAAAAGCCGTCCGTAATATCGGAGGTGAACATGTACCTGTGGTTATTGCCGACCGTATGGATGGGAAGACAGAGGTAAACCTGCAATTCACACCGGACTATATTTATGCCGGAAGAACCTTGCCCGATCAACGGGAAGACGGAGTAGAATATATTCTTGATGCGGATGTATGGCAGGGAGAAGACGGAACCTGGCCTGCATTCAATCATGCACAGCTGCCGTTAATGGGAGAATGCAATGCAGAGGTTAAATTCCTGTTTATGCCCTACATGGCACAAACGGACGAAGTGATAGCCTGCCTGAAACATCATCCGGAAGTAGTGATTGTTTCCCAAAGCAATCATCCGAACCGTTTGGGTGAGCACCGTGCACTGGTACATCAACTAATGACGGAAGGTTTGCAAAATCCGGTTGTCTTCTTCCAGCATTATTCGGAAGATGATGCGGAGAATTTGCAGATAAAGTCCGCAGTCGATATGGGAGCCTTGATTTTTGACGGTCTTTGTGATGGCATCTTCCTGTTCAATCAGGGTAACTTGAGCCATGCCGTCGTTGATGCTACTGCTTTCGGAATCTTGCAGGCCGGACGTACCCGTACCTCCAAAACAGAATATATATCTTGTCCCGGTTGCGGCCGTACACTTTACGACTTGGAAAAGACTATTGCCCGTATTAAGGTAGCCACTTCACATTTGAAAGGGCTGAAGATCGGCATCATGGGGTGTATCGTGAATGGTCCCGGTGAGATGGCAGATGCAGACTACGGCTATGTAGGAGCAGGACGGGGGAAAATCAGTCTCTATAAAGGCAAGGTGTGTGTGGAGAAAAATATTCCTGAAGAAGAAGCGGTAGAACGACTTCTGAAGTTTATTCGGATAGACCGAGAAGAAAACCAACAATGATATTGATTAGATATGGATTACACGGATGAATACGGATTTAGTTAAAATCAGGAGTAGGAATCCGCATAGTCCATATCTAAATAAAAGCCATTTTAGAAGGTAATATTTATATCTTTCCCATTCTCTGTGTGATATGTTTTCACGGGCTTTCCATTACGTAGCACATAGGTCTTTATTTTATTTCCTTGTCGTTCAACGATTATATCAAACGGCGAAAATGCAAATGCCGAAACATTATTCAATCTCATCGAATTCCATTTATCAGGTAGTTGTGGACAGAGTGAGAATGAATTAAATCCTGTCGGACGAATACCAAAAATACCTTCGGTTACTATACGGCAATACAAAGCACTTTCGGCTGACAAATGCCGTTGGTTTCCTTCGGGCCAGGCCTCGATAGGATATGGAACATGTTCCCCAAGCAGGCGTTGCTGTGAGTAATATGCCATGTGTTCCATTGCCCTCTCCCTTGCTCCTGCGCTATACACTCCTCGTAGAGCGTAAAGAGTAGATCTGTCCCAGAAAGTATCTGTTCCGGCTTGTGTCAATAAGCCGTCTTTGCTCCACAAACGGGGAGAGAATAATGCTTCGACGGTTCCTGTCTTCTTTTCAAAGATCCCGACTGTCAGAGGGATAGCTATCCATGAACGTAAAATATCATTGCCTTCATAATAGCGGTAACTGTCGAACCCTTCTATACGGCTACCAAAATAATTGTTTATATTATTTTTTAATACTTTCGCCTGCCGGGCATATTCTTTTGAAACAGAAGACTGCTTGCCAAGTTCTTTGGCAAGATAGCTTGCCGATACCAGAGCGTCATAATACAAACTTGATGTACAAAGGTTTGCGTTACCTGCTGGAAAGCGTCCTTCAAGCTCATCAGCATCTGAAGTCACAATTCCGGAAGCATTTATTTTTCTTTTGCAGTATTCCAGACACCACTCAATCAAGGGCCATAACTCTTGTGCTTCCTTTTTATCTGCTTTGGCTAGTGCATAACGGGCGGCCCCATAAGCTATCATCGCTGCATCGCCACGATCGCCAGCCCCGTTCCAGGTATCCTTCCCCTCGGCAATGATAGAGCTGGGTATGGGTTTGTAATCAGAATTCATGAAGCGGGCAAAAAGCCTGAATGAGTTTAATGCGGACGCGTTTCCGATATCATAACCCAAAAAGGGAAAGAAAGGATTGGCATACTCCGCTTGGTCATTCGCCCAAACAGCTGCATAATATGATTCTCCTCCAGGACTGTGCATGAATCCTCCTCCGGTAGCAAAGATACTCTCTGCTGCTCTTACTTTAGCAAAAGCAAATGCTGTATTTACTACCGGATCAGGGGAGACAAAGCTAAGATTGTTCCATATCTTGTCGACAAAGGCCATTCGTTTATGTTCCTCGTCTGCTATATCGACTATCAATTCTTTCTCTCCTTTTTTATAAGCCTGAACAGAAGCGTCGAAAGTCAATGATTCTTTAGGAGCAATAGTGTATAAACAGTCTTCCTTATTTTGTATAGAGGTAACTATAGTGTATGATCCATCCACTCCTTTTACAGGATCGGTTTTGTAAACGGCTTTTTGAAAAGGTACAATAACAGAAATAGGTTTTGATGAGATATTCTTGACCGTATAACGTTCACAAAGCATCGGTTTGTCTGTTGAAGGAAAGAATGATCTCGTAAGTTCGACTACAGGTACTGGCTCTCTATTGCGTGCCGTACCTGTATTCTGGTATCCAATAGCAAAAAGGCTTACTACCGTGAGTCGTCCGTCGATACATATCGATTTCACTTTTTCATTGTTGAGAGCCATACCATTAACTAACAACAAAGAAGCGTAATCAATTGCAAATCGTTGCATCAGGCTTGCATGTGTATTGTTGGGTATCGTCCGCAACATAGGCCATATCATTGAACGTTCCATCACAAATTGCCCATCGCCGTTTACGCCATAACGTAATACCGCTGAAACCTTTAAACCGCTCATTTCAATATGGTCATAATGGGGGAGCCGACCGTCTATTTGCCATTCTATCGCTCCACTATCCAGGATACGCCAGCGAGGTGTAGCATTAGCATTATCTGCAAGGCAGAACAATACAAAAAGCAATAAAACGATTTTCATCTTTCTGGTAAACATACTATTAGTCTATTTCTATGTAATCGAGATAAAACTGTCCGTTATCACCAGCGTCCCGTTGAAAGGCTATTTGATTTATGCCGGCTGCCAACGATACCTGAACTACTTTTTCGCTCCAGTTGGATTGTTCCTGAAATCCAAGTTGCGATTGTTTTTGACCGTTGACATATAAGCTACACGTAGCTGTCCCTTTGGAATAGTTGTAGCCCATGACATGCAATGTATATGTACCGGCGGCATCAACCTCTACATCAAACTCAACACATGCATTTACGTTTTCAAGCCCTTTGACATAAAAGCCTTCGACTTTAACATGCTGGTTGTTATCGTCTTCTGTCTCACCCTCATTGCTACAACCTGTGCAAACCAGTAATAGGGCGAGAACTACAAACCATAAATATTGAGGGTATCCTTTCATAATCATTATCTATTTATAACTGCACCATTTCTGAGTGAGGCAACAGCCGCTTTGTATCTCTTTGAATTGGGTTTGATACGTAAAACCTTACATGAATGTGGTTCAAGTCGCACCGAGTATCGGCCCGACATTGCGCCTAAATCCTGATGCAGCCACAAATCACGTACATTCTTCACCTTTCCACCTTTAATTCCCAGTTCCTTTTCAAAATCAATACCATATTCAAGCACTGTCGATTCTCTATTGAACAGCCCGACAATCCAATCTCCATCAGGAAGTTGTCCTATCCATCTCGAACTGTTTTGTTTATCCCATATACTGGTACTAAGTGGCTTACCTACAAAACCGAGTTTATTCAATTCCAGCATCTCTGTGTTTTTGTAGAATTTGGCGCAATCACCAATCGTATTATATTGATCGGTGATACCAATTGGAGAACCGCTAACCAGCAACATTGAGATATGAAACTCTCTTTCGGCATCGCTTGCCAATGTGTTGAGTTGAACAAAATCGGGATCCATTATAGTTTGTCCTTTCACCCCGATAATATCAGCCCATCCGATTAATCCATCAAAAGCACTTCGGTATTTATCACCTTGTCCGCTTTCGTTAACCTGTCCGCGCTCTTTGTCGCTGATAAACCACCATCCGCCACCGTCACAGTCAGTACTTATGCGAATCATATCCGCATAAATAATCTCGTTGCGGGCATCGTTGCGACAATTAGGAACAGAGTAACTAAGCAACATTTCATCTCCGGCTTCTTCAGCCATCCATTTCAATGCCTTGATGTATCTATTGGTTCCGTAATCCCGTTCATAGTAACCAAGAAAGTCTATCTTCAGCAACTCTATTCCCTGATCTATCATTGTTCTGATACAGCCTTTCACCCACTGTTCCGCTCCTGGTTTGTCAGTATCTATCCAGTACAGGTGATCTTCAAACTTTGTAGTGCCTACCACGTCAGTTATCGGAATGGAAGTTCCTTTGATATTATTATTCTGCACATAGGCAGCTTTAGGTACCCATAATGGGTTGAAATAGAATCCGAATCTCATGCCTTTACTTTTGAGATAATCGCCCCAATACTTCAGTCCGTATGTCCACGAACTGTCATATTTGGTCAGATAACCATATTGATCTATAGAATTGAGGTTAAATAACCAACCGTCAGTAGCTGCCATATCATATCCATAAGGTAAAAACTCCTCGGCAAGCCAGTCGATATTCTTTTTCCAAACATCTTCAGGCATTGATGTTCCATACCGGAAATTGTATTGGTACATATTCCAAAACAATGGTCCGCTGCCTCGCTTTGTGAATTTGCTTTCTCTGGCAAAGATACCTGCTGGTATTGTAAACAATACCAGCAAAAGTGTTAAAAAATTAAATCTGTGTTTCATCTTATTGAATTATTTTTCCAATCATTGTAGAAAGTTGTTTTACTTGCAATTCGGCCATACCGACAACGATGTAATCCACACCATTGAGCCCATAGGGATCGTTGTATGCACTGGAAATTACAATTTTCAGGAATCGTCCCTTTTGTGGCGTTATCGTCTCACTGTCACCGAACCAGATGGTTTCATTCTGTCGTGGAGCGTTCTCTTTAGAAAAGAGAAGCGTCCAGTTATTTAGTGCCACAGCCGAGTAATCAGCAGATGTTCCTCCATCGGCAATCGTTTTGAATAAAAATAGAGGATCGTCCGAAACATAGAAATCTATCTTCTTAATGTTCGCGTTATCTCTTCGTTGAGTCAGTCCGATATCGCTTACTTCTATTGAATTCTTCATATCTATGACAATTGTGATAGGTGTTCTCATTCCATCAAAACAATGATAATCTGTGAAGCCATAGTGGTAGTCATCTTTATTATTGAATCCATTGACATCTTTTCCCCAATAACTCGAATGCCAGTGATTGTCGAAAATTCCATCTATGATGGCTCCGGCTCCGATATTATCCCCATCCGTTGATGAGGGATTCTCCATCTTCTGGTCGCTGTTGCATAGCAATATTTTCCATTCTCTGTTGTCGGGAATGACTTGTGGATCAGCAGGTACCACAACAGTCAGGTAATAAATCTCGTCCGATACCTCTATTTGTGGGGACGAGGGGGCTGCAAACTTCAACGGAAGAAGATAGTGCTTATCTTTTTGCAATGTTGAACTTGCTACTGTCAATGTCGTTGTAGCATCATCATTGCCATTTGCAAAAGAAAAATCATTCACATGGTAGGCTCCTGCGGGAAGCGCTTCATAATTGGTTGAATGAAAATCATTATATGCAGACACCAGTTGCGCGTTTTGTGAGAAATCGAGTCCGCAAGAGAAATTGGATATATTATCTGCAATTTCGGCTTTGAGTTTTACACTCATTGAACTATATGTCGCACTTTCAATCTGTATATCCTTTTTTCCCCATTCCACTTGCTGCCCGTTTATATCAAAAACATATAAGACCCGGTTCATTTCAACATTCACAATACCCTCTTCTGTACTTTCCAACTGGAGTGCCAAAACAAGTTTAGATCCAGGTGCCGATTTGATTAACTGATATATTTTAGCTACATCAAAATTCAGATAAAGATATTTCGACGTCTCGTTAGTTGCAAACGTTAGTTCGTGAACTCCGTCTTTAAATGAATATGCATCAGGCGTTATTGTCTTGTAACTTTGATTTTCGGGCTGGCTATAATTTTCATCGATTTCCTGTTGTGTCAATGCACGCACGTTAACCGTTGCAGTCAAAGACGGGTCACTTCCTGCCTTAATAACCAGAAGAGGCTCTTCGACCGTATTTTCAGAAGCCTGCCAACTAAATATATGCTTGCCCTCGTTCTTGAAATACAATATTTTGTGATATTCTTCAGGGAATAACTTATCATTCGAATATTCGTTGCTACATGAATATACAATCTGACATACACCAAGTATTAAAATTAATTTCAATAATATCGTTTTCATAATTCTGGTAATTCTAAATTAATATTCGGGCGATTGTACTAGTTGGGGATTGCTGTATATCTCCGAGTCATTGATCGGAAGAAGATACATTTTGTTGTTCCACATAAAAGGTTGGTCCACCTTTACTCTTTGGTTAAACTCACGGAACGATGGATCTTTTTTTGCGATGGCATTAAGACCTTCACGGACACCGGCTTTGAATACCTCCGGAGCAATTGTCCAACGCCGGGCATCAAAATAGCGGTGTCCTTCAAACCATAATTCAGCATAACGTTCACTGCGCACCCAATCCATTAAACTCATATCAGAGTTTATGTCAGATAATTCTAAATCGGGAATACCTGCACGATTACGAACAATGTTCAGGTTGTCCAAGACATCTTGTTTGCTGTTCAATGCAGCATGACATTCCGCCAGATTGAGGTATAATTCCGCCAAACGTATGACTGCCAGTGGAGTATGAGCATAATTATTGCCATTATCTTGAGAGCGCCATTGGAAGTTTGGTTGTATTCTCTTTTTGGAGAAATATCCGGTTGCATTATTATCTCTATTATATCTGTCAGGGTTGTACCCATGTTTTTGCGAGTTACGCGCTTCAAGTATCAGTGGTGAGCCATCGGCTATGAACGAACTATATTCACCTCCATCGTAACAAACCCATGCATAGAAACGCGGTTCACGATTGACATTCAGTTTTATGATATCCGGATTAGACAGACCTGCCGATTCAAACCAGTCCGATTTATCGGGAAAAGTATGATCGTATTGGGGCAATTTTCCATTCTTTGTATAAAATCTTTCAACAGAGTTCAAGAAAACAGCAATACCTCCCCATCCTCCTACAGGAGAGCCGTTGTAAGTGGTGACGCCATGAGGTATTTGTGAATAGATGCCATAGTTGTCACCGCTTCCGATGGCAAAGATTACTTCTTTATTGCCATCAGTCTCACGTGTCGTATTGAGGTAACGCATGAGCATTACCGACTCTTTAAACTGGTCATCAACCCCCTCTATATTAGGCAATGGAACTCCTTGGTTTATTCTGATACTGGTGGAAGTGGCAAGGTCGAACAGTTTGCGGTTACCTTGAGTCAGTGCCCAATCAAGAGCCTCGTTGCAAGCTGTCAGGGCGCGTTCCCATTTGTTTTCATCGTATGTTCTGCTGACTAACTCCTTTCCATATCCCGGAGTTTCAAAGTTAGTGTTCTTCCAGTTTGAATAAGGGAATGAGCCATTCCACAGGGGGGAGGCGGCATAAACCAACAATCGCGCTTTTAAGGCTTTGCAAGCTGTTGAAGTAGCACGTCCCAGTTCGCTGTTCTGTACTGTTGGCGGCAATTCGAAGGCAGCCCGGTCAAACCATTCAGCTATGGAGTCTACACATACATCGAAATGCGATCTGCCCGGAAAATCCTTTTTGTCAAGGTTTTGATTGTAATGTTCAGTCACTAATGGTATAGGTCCGTATGACTCTAGTAACATAAAATGATAGAGTGCCCGACAGAACAAAGCTTCGGCTTTCCAGCGTCTTTTATCGCTCTCGGTTACTCCCGTCGGATTGCTCTTGTCAAGCTGATCCATGAATAGATGGCATCGTCCTATTCCATCGTAACAACTATTCCACGGGGCGGTTTGACTGGAAGGAGAAAGCTGGTTCCATGCCGCTTTCTGTCCGTCGTCAGCCCATAGTAAGGGGCGGGCATATTCATCGGTCGAGTTGATGAATGAGTTTTCAACTGTGTAAAACCACTCGAAATAAGTATAACATGAATGAAGGAAACCCAATGTGGAAGCTCTGTCTTTCATTGCGTCGGGCAAGTCGGCTGTTTCATCCGGGACAACGTCCAGATAGTTGCAAGAAGCCATGCAACATGCGGCAGTCACACTTAGTATGAATCGTGATATGATCTTAATGGTTTTCATATTTTATATTTTGGTTATATAGAACTTAGAATTTTAGCTGCACTCCAATATTGATAGTCCGTTGAAGAGGATACGCATTCCATGACAATTCCGGATCCCACTCTTTAAAAGGACTCCACACAGCCAGATTATCCCCATTGATATAAACACGGCAGTACGGAAAACTATATCCGAGTTCAAGGGTTTTAAAGCGGATAAAACGTCCGTTGTGCATCCAGTAGGTGCTGTTGACAGAGTTGTTTGCCACTTGACTGTCAGTAATACCTAATCGTGGAAATTTCGCATCCGGATTCGGATTAGCTTCGCTCCAGTAGTCGTTGGCGATAAACTGCATCACGTTTCGATCACCGGTTGAAGCATCACCGCGAAATGGCATAATGCCTGATACCATGATTGTCCGTTGGGCAGAACCATTGAAAAACATTCCGAAATCGAAAGATTTATATGTCATGTCTAGCCCAATTCCATACTGAATGCGCGGCACATTGCCATATTGCGAAATCATAACCTGATCTTTTGAATTTATTTTGCCATCACCGTTTACATCGCGATATTTGATATCACCTGGCATTACCGTACTTCCCAATTCATCCTGCGAAGGGCTCATTTCTATATCCGCCTGGTCTTTGAATAACCCTTCGGCAATGTATCCTATCGTGTTACTCAAGGGTTTACCAGTTTCCGACTGCCACACGTAAGGGTAATCCGGTTCATCTTTGTAGATGTATTTATTCTTATTATATGTCAAATTGAAACGCAGGTCCATATTTAAATCATTGGTGATTTTCTTTCGCCAATTGACAGCCAGCTCGATACCTCGATTGTCTACTTTACCAATGTTACTCCATGGCACAGCATTAGCGTATCCTAATAGTCTAGGAAAAGAACCTCGTTTGAGAAGGATGCGATCTCGTTTGTCATGAAAATAGTCGAAAACAATATTGAGCTGGTTGAATAGATTCATGTCTATACCGATATCGAACTTTTTCACTCTTTCCCAATGTGCATTTCTGACAGCATAATATGAAACGCTGGGTCCTTTGGCGACAACACTTCCATCAGGTCCGGTTCCATAACCCAAATCGTCGAGCTTTATATCATTTATATAGAGAAAGTGGGCAGCTCCCGCACTTTTTCCCGTATCATCGCTGCCTACCAGTCCATAAGATCCCCGGAGCTTGAGGAAAGATACAATTGAACGCAGTGGAGTCCAGAAATCCTCGTTACTGATAACCCAGCCTAAAGATATGGCGGGAAATAACTCGAACCGTTCTCCTTCTACCAGACGTTCCGTTCCGTTATAACCGCAATTTATTTCGGCCAGATATTTCTGGTTGTAATCGTAGGTGATACGGGCAGATAATCCTTGGTTGCGGTTGGGTAATACGCTGGATCTGTATTCACGCATCATATACATCAACATTCCCGATACGGCATGTCGGCCGAACTGCCTGCTGTAATTGATGCGTCCGTCCATATAAAAGGTATTGTCCTGGTAGCGCTCTATATCCGACTGGGATATATATTCAGATCCCGAAGTCAGTTGCTCCAATGCATAAAGGTCGGGCGAATCGACATTCCAACTGCCATCCTGTACGCGATAGTAATAGGGGGCAAGTGATTTGGTATAAGATGAGTTTGAATAGTTTTTCCAGTTAACCAGAATAGAGGCGGAAAGTCCCTTTGTCACAAAATCAAAGTTCTGATTAATACGAACAGAGGTGTTGATGGTATTATGATTGGATCCTCTGAAATTATTTATCATATATGCATAAGGGTTGTTATACATCGAATTTCCACTAAGCATTGCCCCTCCGAAACGTATATGCTTGTCACCTTCTTCTGCCGGAAAAGATGCCGGAAATGCCACCGGATTGGTATTGTAGGTAAGATAGAACAGGTCGGAAGTTGAAAAAGACGGTCCTTTGGCATATCCTATCTGGTCGTTCATGCGTAGCTCGACAGTGGTTGTCGGAGTCATCTTATAGGATATGTTACTTTGGAAAATGTACTCCCATCTGTTGATGTTCGTGTCAAAAGAGTAACGCTTGGGGGAGTTGAGCATACCGCTATCATGATTTGCTTGCAAACTCATGTAATAGGTAACCTTCGAACTACCTCCCTGTACATTAATGTTTGCCCGTTGGTTCATGGTAGAATTTTTGAAAAGCAGGTCATACCAATCCACGTTCGGATAAACATACGGATTGATTCCGCTCCTTGTATATTCTATGACGTCATCCGAATATTTGGGTGTTGCGCTTGGAGTACGAGTCACCAAGGCTTCATTGTACATATTCATAAACGTAGGGCCATCGACGAACTTCAGCGTGTTTGCCGGTCTTAGAAATGAATTTTCGAACGTGATATTTATCTGTGCCCGCGTGTTTTCCATACCGTCTTTCGTTTTGATAAGCAGCACTCCATTAGCACCGCGAGCGCCATAAATAGCAGTTGCCGATGCATCCTTCAAGATTGAAAAGCTGGCGATCGATTCGGTAGGGATATTATTAAGGTCGCCACTCGAAATTTCGATATCGTCCATCAGAATTAAAGGTGTTGCACGTCCCCCGAATGTTCCGATTCCCCTGATATAGAAATCGGATACGGAACCCGGTTCTCCACTGGTTGTCATCGATACCACACCTGCCAGCTTTCCTGTAAGATTATTGGTCAGTGAAGAACTCGGTGCACGCAATTCTACACCTTTTACAGTGGAAATAGCACCGGTTACGGATACTTTTTTCTGTGTGCCGGCTCCTACCACCACCACTTCATCCAGCACCTCGTTGTCCGATTGCATTTTCACTTTCAAAACTCCCAAATCGCCTACACTCAATACCTGCTGTTTGTATCCGATATAAGAAAATGTTAACTCTGTATTATTTGAAACCTCTATTGAAAACTTACCATCTAAATCTGTAATTGTTCCTGTTCCCGGGGAGTTTTTTACAGAAATACTGACCCCCACCAAAGGATCGCTGGAAGAAGCATCCGTAACGGTTCCTACCAATTTGCGCTTTTGTTGTTTCGAATCCTGCGGACGTTGCTCTGTAGGCAACTCTTCTCTTTTCAGAGAAATCTGCCGGTCTTTAATTTCATACAGGACATCTGTATTCTTAAATAACTGATCGAGAATAACGGTTATCGGTTGGTCCTTTACAGACAAACTGACTATACGTTTCGTATCAATCGCTTTGCTATAATAGAAAAAGATAAATTCACTGTTTTTTTCTATATAATCAAGTACTTCCTTAACTGTTTTGTTCCGCATTTCAATTGTTAAGTTTTTCTGTTGAGCATACGCTCCTATGTTCGCCGCATAAGAGTGTAAAGAAAGAAAACAAACACTAAAAAGAAATAATATGCGAGCCATTCTCACCCTTGTAAGAAATGTGCTACTGGTATTTTTCATATATTTACAACGTTTTTAAGAAATTAAACAATTAAATGTTGTTTGATTTTTCGGCTGGATGATACTGCAATTATCATTCAGCCTTCTTTTTAAGGACTTTTGTTTCTCATAATATTACGTATAAAGGTTTAACAATAAATGATCTATACTTATTTCTTCCTCACATATATTTTATCACCCACTTCTTTATATTCTATGGGTGCAGAATAAGATATAGTATGTAAGACGTCTTCAAGTTTATCTTTTAAATCCAGCTTTCCGGAAACCTGCATTCTCTCCACCTCCGTATCCAATACGAATTCTTTGCCATAGTATAGATTTAATTTTCTAAAGACCTTATCCAAAGAATCGTCTGTGTACATTAGGATATTCTTTATCCAACAGATATAAGGCTCAACATCTACATTTTGAGGAGTGTCCAGTTGGTCGCTATGAATGTTAACCAGCTGTCCCGGAGCGAGTTTGACCTGTTGCTGATTGTGGCTTTTTATATTCACACTTCCTTCCACCAACACCACGGAAGACGTTTTCTCCGATGAATATGCCGATATATTGAATGAAGTACCTAATACCTGTACTTGAAAATCTTTAGTTCTTACTATGAAGGGGGCTTTTTCATTGCGGCGTACATCGAGGAACACTTCTCCTTCAACATAAATTTCACGCTGGTCTCTTTCAAAATGAGTTGGATAAATCACCCGTGTTCCTGAATTCACCCATAGATGAGTTCCGTCTGGTAAAGTCAATTGAGTTCTTTTCCCTTTAGGGGTTATCAGCTGGTTGAATTCGGGCTTCTTCTTTTGTGGCTGAATCTGATTGACTGTATCAGAGTTGACCACCACTAAACCATTCTGCGAATAAATGATATTTGCATCGGTATCACTCACTTCTATATTCTTTTCTCCCGGTATCAACAATAGAATATCTTCTTGTAATGGGGCTGCCTGCATTTTCAATGCGAAATCGACTAATGCGCTGTCATCTGCATGGTAATAAGAGATGAACTGTTTACCCAGCCAAAACATACATAGCAGGATTGCGGCAACTGATGAATAAGTTGCCGCATAAAGTAATCGTTGATGCAACTTTTTCTTTTTGGTTGCATGGATTTGTTTTTCGATAAGTCTCCATGATTCATCCAGTTCGGTCGTTGAGACATTTCTCTCCTGTTTCCGAACATGTAGAATTACTTTGCGTATCACCTGATGTATATTTGCTTTCTTGCCTTCCATTTTTTGCTTTTATATTTAAAACGGGAGAAAAGAAAAAGTCTACTCACTTTTCTTTCATTATTTTGCAGAAAAAGATTTCTTCAGCAAATTGGGTGAACCGGACAAAGGAAATAGTAGCATTTAAGAAAGAAAAAAAGGAAGGAAAAAGAGATATTCTTTCAAGGTCATTTTAGAGCGAAGGCTCGTCAGTGTGCGGGATACTAAATTCATGGCAGATTGAGGATTAATCTCCAGGACAGCTGCAACTTCTCTATAGGATAAGCCTTTAATGTAACGAAGATAAATCGCCATCCGTTGATTCTCGGACAGTTGTTTATAAGCCTCTTGCAGATTTTTAATCATTTGTATATCCTCATCATTATCCTTAAATAAGACTTCCAGTGAGGTGTCTTCTATCGTTAAGTCGAAGGGAAGCGCATTGATATCTTCGGTGGATTTTAAAGATGAAAGTTTATCGAATATAAGGTTTTTCAAAGAAGTCAGCAGATAGGAACGCACATAATCGGTGGGAGACAAACGGGTGCTGCTGCAAAGTTTCACGAAAAGATCCTGAATGCAATCTTTAACAAATTCTTCATCTGAAACATATTTGAGTCCAAAATTCAATAGAAGCTCGTAATGTCTCTTATACAATACCTCTAATGGCTTTGTGTCACCTTTCAACATGATGTTCCATAAGGTGATGTCTTTCATATTATAATAAGATTCCCGTTGCACTGAAATATATTAGTTTGCGGCAAAAGTAACAAAAAAACTTCTCGAAACAAGGTTTATCCGGAGATTTTCCCGTAACCTAACTCTATGATAGTAAAAGAATTGTAAAAGGCTTTTATTGCAGTATGTTTTCTTTGTTACGGTCATGTTTGTTCTGTGAAAAATGATAAAACTTAATCTTTTCTTTTTTATCCTGTCATTAAATTACTTTTATACGTTGCAGATTTATATTGTATATGAAAGATTATTTTGATATATTGTCTTGGGTGGAATATACTCTATTAATATAAATATTTGAATGTTAGATGAATATATGTATGTTGTAAGCTATAGGATGCTTTTGTGTTATTCGGTTCTTCGTTAAATTTGATGGAAAGAGCTTTAGATCGCTGGGTAAATATATTAGTGAGAGGAATAAAACTGTAAGGAGAAGGTCTTTTTTCATTTTAGCTCTTTCAGTTTTTTCAGTTCTTCCTCTCTATTATAAAACCTCATAGTCAGTGAATTATATTAGTAACTGAGGTTACTGTAACCACGGTTACAAAGATGTTTATTCTGAAGGGAACAGCAAACTTTTTCTTTCTTTTTATAAATTCTTTGCTTTTCCCAATTAAAAACTTTATGATCGTTTCTATTGATTTGTACCTGTTTTATTGTCAAACTGTCAGAATAGTATTTAAGTATATGAATATCAATGCTATATCACCTGACAATAGATGCTGATAATAGGCTGATAATAAAATATATCTACTTTTACTGTCAGCCTTATTTTTATCTCTTATGATCCTTTTAATAACCTGATAAACAATAGCTTTATGAACATGTTTCGAAGTAATGCCGCATTTTTATAACAGCTTTCCAAAGTGATATCTTTTCATTAATATACCTATATAGTTCCGTTAACACGCCAGTATAGTTCCTCTAGGGTATCAGTATTGTTCCACTAAAGATACCAGTGCTTTAGTGGAACAATACCTGCTTGGTAAGTGAAAGATACCGGTTATGTAGCATTCATTTAACAGGGGCATACTCATTTTATAAAGCGTATGTGTTTTTTATGTCGATGGTATTGTTACTGTAGACAATGATAGTCTTCAGTAGTTTATAACATGGATCAAGCTGGGAATTAAGTTAGAGTATATCGACATATTGGAATGAATCCCATAACCTTGCCCCAAAGGGATCAAAGAACAGGCTGACAATAAAAGTTCTAATTTTTTTATTGTCAGGCTATTGCCATGGCTTATTGTCAGCATGTAAACCGATGATAATCATTATATTATTTGGGAAAAGCTTTGGTTGACAATAAGAATCATCAAATTTATATGTAGACCTAATATCTGTCTTTCCAATAGTACACATCTTCACAAAAATAGAGGGGAACTCCTGGATGAATCCATTTGTTCCCCTTGCAGGTGTAGCTAGCCTCTGTCTCTTATATTTTCAAAGGCAAGTAGTAACATCTAAATGTTACGTTTTCGACTCTGTAGTCGTTCGGGTGCCGCTCCACCCGAATTGACTTGCCTTTGTGATTATTACTAATTTGTCGTTTGTATCTATTGCAAATTTATAGGCACAAAAAAAGCGGAGAGCATTTGCCTATCCGCCAGAGAGGGAGTCGAAGCCCTAAACACACAAACAGGAAACACTCCCCGCATATTGCAAGGAGCATCTATCTGCTTCTCTGTGTGTTTGGAATTTTCGACTTTTCTCTGGCACAGAAATCAGCTAAACGCTTTTTTTCTTAAAACAAACAATACAGTCGCGCTACGACTGATTGTGCAAAGATAACAATTAATTAAGTTATACAGTCTTTCATTCTTTGTTTTTTCTCTGTACAGAGTGTTTTTGTTCTATATCTCGTAAAATCGTTTGAAATAGTCCGGTTCTCTTGCTATGACTATACCTCATAAGATTCATATCGTTTATTTTTTATATTTTTACTAAATCTCTCGGAGTTATGCGAATTATTGTTATTTTTGCCTCACATAATTTCTAAACAATAATTAAATTATTTATTCGTATGAAAAAGGTCTTGTTATTGTTCGCTTTAGTAGCGATAAGCGTAGTGAGTATCAATGCTCAAGACAACCTGAAATGGGGTGTGATGGCAGGTATGAATGTTAGCAAATACACCATTACAGGGTTTGACAGCAGGATAGGTTTTCACGCAGGAGTTAAAGCAGAGGTCGGATTGTCGCAGGATGCGAATGGCAGTGGCGCATATATGGATTTCGCTGCATTGCTGACATTGAAAGGCGCTAAGATTGACGGAGGATCAGTGGCGAGTCTGACATTCAATCCGTATTATTTGGAAGTACCGGTGCGTGTTGGGTATAAATATGCAGTCAATGATGACTTTGCGCTATTTGGAAGTGTAGGACCTTATGTTGCTGTTGGTTTGTTTGGAAAGATGAAAGCGAAGGTGGATGGTGATATTGCGGATATAGCGGGCTTGGACGGTAATTCAGCCTCCGAAGATATATTTGGAGATGATGGTCTGAAACGGTTCGACTTTGGTCTTGGGTTGAAAGCAGGCGTTGAGTTCAGCAAGAAATATCAGGTGGCCATTAGTTATGATTTTGGACTCGTTGAAGTGGCAAAAGATCTCGGAATGAAGAACAGAAACCTGATGATCTCGTTGGGATATATGTTCTGAAACCGATTTTGCAACTTTGTTGCATGAATCATTTGCTACCTTTGCATCAACTAAATGATGAATGTTATGGGACATTGTAGTTGTGGCGCTCATTCATGCGCAGCAGAAAAAAAGGTTGATGCAAAGGTTTCGGTATTCCATGAATATGGGAAAGTGATATTCTCTCTCCTGCTTCTGACAAGTGGAATAATTATGAATGCTCTCGATTTAGCATTCTTCCGTGAAGGATCTGTTGCCTTGATATGGTATATCGTGGCCTATCTTCCGGTAGGAATTCCAGTGATGAAAGAAGCCTGGGAAAGTATCAGGGAAAAAGACTATTTCAGTGAGTTCACTCTAATGATTATAGCTACTTTGGGAGCTTTCTATATTGGTGAATATCCGGAAGGAGTAGCCGTGATGTTATTCTATACAGTAGGAGAACTGTTTCAGGATAAAGCGGTAGATAAAGCCAAACGTAATATTGGAGCCTTATTGGATGTAAGACCCGAGAAAGCATTAGTGCTCCGGGAAGGCAATCTTGTTATTGAAAGCCCTAAAAAGATAAAAGTCGGTGAAATCATAGAAATAAAGGCAGGCGAACGGGTGCCATTGGATGGAACTATGCAGAATGAAGTGGCTGCCTTCAATACAGCCGCATTAACAGGTGAAAGCGTTCCTCGTAATATTCGGAAAGGTGAAGAAGTACTTGCCGGAATGATTGTAACCGATAAGGTTATCCGGCTCGAGGTAACGAGACCTTTTGATAAGAGTGCACTTGCCCGAATATTGGAACTTGTTCAGAATGCTTCCGAACGTAAGGCTCCGGCTGAATTGTTTATTCGTAAGTTTGCGCGCATTTATACACCTATTGTTATAGCGCTTGCAGTGTTAATTGTTTTGTGTCCATTTGTTTATTCACTTATTAATCCTCCATTTGTATTTGCATTTAATGATTGGCTATACAGAGCTTTGGTCTTTCTGGTGATTTCGTGTCCCTGTGCGTTGGTGGTTAGTATTCCGTTGGGCTACTTTGGGGGAATTGGAGCGGCATCCCGGTTGGGAATTTTATTCAAGGGTGGTAATTATCTGGATGCTATCACTAAGATCAATACAGTGGTATTCGATAAAACTGGAACCCTGACAAAAGGAACCTTTGAAGTACAGGCCTGTAAAAGTGCAGGCGAGGTTTCGGAAGAAGAATTAGTGAAACTGGTTGCTTCGGTAGAAAGTGATAGTACTCATCCGATTGCCAAGGCTGTTGTGAATTATGCGAAAGAACAAAACATTGAATGTGTAGCTGTTACCGGTACAAAAGAATTTGCCGGCTATGGTTTGGAAGCAACGATAGACGGGGCTATGGTTCTGGTCGGTAATTGCCGGTTACTGTCTAAGTTTGATATATCCTATCCAAAAGAACTGCTGGAAATAACGGATACCATCGTGGTCTGTGCTGTTGGAAACCGTTATGCAGGTTATCTGCTGCTGGCTGATGCCCTGAAAGAGGACGCAAAGGTAGCTATTGACAATTTAAAAGCTTTAAATATTGAAAACATCCAGATACTATCCGGTGATAAACAGAGTATTGTTACTAACTTTGCAGAAAAGCTCGGTATATCGAAAGCTTATGGTGACCTGTTGCCGGAAGGAAAAGTGAATCATCTGGAAGAGCTGCGGCAGGATGAGGCAAACCGGATCGCATTTGTCGGTGATGGAATGAACGATGCACCGGTGCTCGCTCTAAGTCATGTTGGCATTGCTATGGGAGGACTGGGTAGTGATGCGGCTATTGAAACAGCCGATGTCGTGATACAGACAGACCAGCCGTCGAAGGTAGCCGAAGCTATCAAAGTAGGAAAACTGACACGAAGAATTATTTGGCAGAATGTATCACTGGCATTTGGAGTGAAATTACTTGTATTGATTTTGGGAGCCGGTGGAATTGCTACTCTTTGGGAAGCTGTCTTTGCAGATGTGGGTGTTGCGCTACTTGCCATTATGAATGCTGTCAGAATACAGAAAATGATAAAATAGGAGAAAGATGGAAGAAGATATTTATTTGGATAAGTTGGATAGAAGAGGTATCAAGCCAACTGCCATAAGGCTTCTGGTGATAAAAGCGATGATGCAGGCAGAGCGTGCGGTGTCATTGCTCGATTTGGAAACACTGCTCGATACAGTCGATAAATCGACTATATCCCGTACCATCGCTCTCTTCTTGTCTCATCACCTCATACATAGCATAGACGATGGGAGCGGCTCGTTGAAGTATGCCGTTTGCGACAACTCCTGCAATTGTGTGGTACAGGATTTACATTCGCATTTTTATTGTGAGAAATGTCATCGTACATTCTGCCTGGAAGGTACACATATCCCGGTGATTGATTTGCCTAAAGGATTTACTTTGCATAGTATAAACTATGTACTAAAAGGAGTTTGTTCCGAATGTACTTCTCAAAAATGACAGATATTTTATAAACTTCGATGCGCAGTTTTATTCCATTCACTAATTTGGATAGGATAATCACTATATTTCGCACTTTGAGTACCTGTAACTTCAGTTTAGGTACTTTCCCCATTTTGTCTATTTTTTTAATTGACGAATTATCCCCAACTTTGCATAGTCATTTGAATTGGAGTCTTGAAAGATTTATAGACTAAGTGGGGGGTATATGTGATATGTAAGTAATTGGAATAAAAGCCGAAAAAGAGATGTATTTTCTCTTTTTCGGCTTTTTGCTAATATTGTTTGATTAGTCAATATTGGGATTCAATGCGTGCCAGTCTTTAATAGCTGGGATGATCCCCATTTCAATCACTTCATCACGAAGTTTGCATAAATGCTCGTAGCTTTTTTCCAATTCTTCCTGTTCGGCAGGAGTTCCGGCTACTTCTTTATAAGTGACGCCGTCTTTAGTTATTGAAGTTTCCATCGCCATCATGATATGGTCGAACTTACTGTTAGAAACATACGTTCCGGCAGGCCAGCGGAAAGGTTGTCCACCCATAGCAGCGGCAATCATTTCGATAGAAAGATAAGCCGGGCTTTGGAAAGAAGAACGACCGCGCAGGTCGATAATATGCTTACCACCCTGGATGACACGTACTTTCAGTGCTTCCCAATCTGCCAATGGAAGACGGGTAGTGCCGATGAAATCGGTCAAAGGCTCTCCTTTTATTTTGGTTGTAGATGCGAATACAGCCATTTGTTCGCCATGACCACCATACGTACGGCAATTCTGAATGTCGGAAGCCGGGATATGGAAGAATTTCACCAGTTCGTTTTGCAGACGGGTGCTGTCCAAGGCAGCCAGTGTAGAAACTTGAGAGGGTTTCAAACCTGAATACAACAAAGTAATCAATCCGGTGATGTCTGCAGGATTAAAGATCACAACGATATGTTTTACGTTCGGGCAATATTGATGAACATCTTTACCGAATTGAGCGGCAATTTCTGCATTTCCCTTCAGCAAATCTTCGCGGGTCATACCTGCTTTACGGGCAGCTCCACCGGAAGAGACAATGTAAGAAGCTCCTGTCAGCGCTTCTTTGATATCGGAAGTAAATGTAAGGTTGACACCTTCAAAACCGCAGTGATACAATTCTTCAGCTACTCCTTCCAGAGCCGGGGCAAATGGATCATACAGGCAAATATTCGGAGTGAGTCTCATCATCATGGCTGTTTGTGCCATATTGGAGCCGATCATTCCGGCAGCTCCTACAATCGTAAGTTTCTCGTTGGTTAGAAATTCCATAAGTTTATATGTTTAAAGGTGAATAATTTACTTTTTCTTTTTGTCGCTACAAAGTTAACATATTAGAAAGCAGATTGTTCATTGCAAATAGTTTTGCCCGATAACGAAAAGTTATGGCTGACTGTTTGAGAGATCTATTCAAAATAGATTATCTTTGTGTCTTATTACAATAAATAGATAAGAATATGAGCATCGAATTAGGAAAGTTCAATCAGCTTGAAGTCGTGAAAGAAGTAGATTTCGGCGTATATCTCGATGGTGGGGAAGAAGGTGAGATTTTGTTGCCTACCCGCTATGTGCCCGAAGACTGTAAGATAGGAGATTTTTTGAACGTGTTTCTTTATCTGGATATGGATGAAAGACTGATTGCTACGACGCTGACTCCGTTGGTGCAGGTAGGTCAGTTCGCCTGTCTGGAAGTCTCCTGGGTGAATCAATACGGAGCTTTCCTGAACTGGGGATTGATGAAAGACCTGTTCGTTCCGTTCAGTGAGCAGAAGATGAAAATGCAGGTTGGGCGGAAATATGTGGTCCATGCGCATTTGGATGAAGAGAGTTATCGTATTGTGGCTTCAGCAAAGGTGGAACGTTATCTGTCGAAAGAAAAGCCGGAATATACTCCGGAAGCAGAAGTGAATATCCTTATCTGGCAGAAGACGGATTTGGGCTTTAAAGCGATTATAGATAATAAGTATAGCGGTTTGCTGTATGAAAATGAAATATTCTGTCCGTTGGAAACAGGAATGGAGATGAAAGCTTTTGTGAAACAGGTGCGTGAAGATGGTAAGGTAGACCTGATTCTTCAGAAACCCGGTTTTGAAAAGATTGACGATTTTTCGAAAACGCTGCTCGACTATATCAAAGCGCATGGAGGACGGATCAACTTGAATGATAAAAGTCCTGCGGAAGATATTTATGACACGTTTGGTGTTAGCAAGAAAACCTTTAAGAAAGGAGTGGGCGACTTGTATAAGAAACGTCTGATTACCTTGCATGAGGATGGCATTGCTTTGGCGGATTCCTAAACAGAATAGGGATTTCCCTACATACGAATAGAGAGAATCATTGGGGTGGGGAGTTTCCTCACCCTATTTTTGTGCTATCAGATTAAAGATATAAATAATTAAAAACTAGATAAGCTATGCGTAAGATTATAATAAGTTTCTGTATCCTGTTCGCTGCCCTCTCCTTACAAGCGCAGTCTGTTAACGGAATCCGTATCGATGGCGGGAATACTCCGATTCTTGTTTACCTGGGAGGGAACCAGATATGTTTACCTACTACTACCTGCTTTATAGCCAATTTAAATCCCGGACATTATACTGTTGAAGTGTTTGCCACCCGCTTTACCCGTGCGGGAGAGCGAGTATGGAAAGGAGAAAAATTATATAAAGATCTCGTTTATTTTGATGGGAGAGGAGTGACAGAAATATGGGTAGACGGACGTGATAACATGCGCCCGGAAAGACCCGGCCGTCCCGAACAGGGAGAACATCGTCCGGGATATGGTTACAACAGGGTGATGAACGATCAGCTCTTCCAAACGTTTTATAAAGAGATGAAGAATGAGCCTTTTAAAGATGACCGTATGAAGTTGCTCAATGCTGCATTGGCTGGTTCTGATTTCACATCTGCCCAATGTCTCCAACTGACCAAACTATATACATTCGATGATGACCGGATGGAGATTATGAAGATCATGTATCCCCGGATTGTAGATAAGGAAGCTTTCTTTACGGTGATTAATACCCTGACATTTAGCTCCAGCAAGGAAAAGATGAAGGATTTTATCATAGGGTACGGTAAACGTTGATACTATTAACTAAAAACGATACGGTTATGAAAAAGATACATATTATGCTGTGTTTGGCGTTGGGAATATTGGTCAGTGGCTGTTTTACCAGCTATGTATCTACCAAACAGATGATGGGTATATATCAGGGAATGACTCAATCTCAGGTAGAGTCCGTTTTAGGAAAACCTGATTTCCGGCGTTTTGACGGTGATATGGAAGAATGGGAATTCCATCGTGATAACGGTACGCCTGTACTTACTTCGGAACCTGTGACGATAATCGTTCAGTTTGTAAATAGAGAGGTGGTTAGTATGGATACGTTCAAAGGTTATGGCAGACCTGCACCAATGCATTCCGTTGTAGTACCGCCTGCTGTGAACACTACCGTTGAAGTCTTTCCTAATCATGAACAGGTGGAAGAAGCTCGTTTGATGACTGATCCGGAGTTTGATGAATTTATCAATAAGCTTAAAATAACGGTTATGAATGAAGACCAGAAGAAGCTTGTCGATCGGATGTTGAGAACGTATGATGTCACTTCAAATCAATGTGTGAAAATAGTGAAGGAGATTTCGTATACTCCTGACCAGGTGGAGATGATGAAGAAGCTGTATCCTTATGTAAGGGATAAAAGAAATTTTAATAAGGTGATCGATATTTTATTTTCTAATGCATATAAAGATGAGATGCGTAAGTTTATTGAGGAATATCATCAGAATAATAAATGATAGGAGATTGAATTATGAAACGAATACTGTTTTTACTCTTTGCTGTCGGTCTGACTGCCAATATGACCGTAATGGCTGGAATGAGCACTAGCAAGGTACGTAAGGAGACGCGTTTTCTTACCGATAAGATGGCATATGAATTGAGCTTGAGTACACAGCAATATAATGATGCGTATGAAATTAATTACGACTTTATTTATTCTGTCCGTAATATCATGGATTACGTAGCACGTGGTTACGAATGGGCATTGGATGATTATTATGAAGCGTTGGATATCCGTAATGACGATCTTCGCTGGATATTGAGTGATGCACAGTATCGCCGGTTCCTCGGTGCCGAGTATTTCTATCGGCCAATCTATGTAACCGGAGGGAAATGGAGTTTCAGGGTTTATGTTAATTACCCGAATCGCAGTTTGTTTTATTTTGGTGTGCCTTACCATTACCGTACTTATTGTGGAGCACATTATCGTCCACACTTTCACCATGTGAGTTATTATCGGGGCAGATATACTAATTTCAACCATTATTCTGCACCGCATCGGGTGAGAGATCAGCGAGTATTCCACTCTTATCGTCGTTCGGATTTCGGTTCTGTCCGGTTCCGTCCGAATACTTCCACTCGTCCGCATAATGCACCGACACGTCCGGGTAATTCTTCCCGTCCGGGTTCATCGACAACGCGTCCTGGTACGTCTCGCCCAAGTACCTCTACTCGTCCTGATACTTCTACTCGTCCCGGAACGACAACAAGACCTGGTACGTCAACACGTCCCCGTCCGGAATCTGGAGGAGATCGGCCTTCGACTTCTGTCAGACCATCTACACCGTCCGGAAGTGGGAGACCTGGTAACAATGTTGCTCCTGATAAAAATGGGAATACGAATAGAGTAGAAAGTGATCGTAATTCTGGTCGTCGTCCGGAAACAGGTTCCGGTTCTTCAAGCTCTAATCGCAGACCAACAAGCGGAAGTTCAACTGGTTCCAGTTCCTCCAATCGTGAAAGTGGAAAAACATGTAGCAGTTCGAGAGAAAGTTCAAGTAAACGAAACGATAGTGGTTCCTATAATAGAAATAACAGTTCCGAGAGAAATAATAGCTCTTCCGGTTCCAGTCGCGGTAGTTCCAGTCGTAGTAGCTCCAGTCGCAGTAGCGGTAGTACTACTAGTCGTAGCAGCAGTACCACTTCTAACCGGAGTAGCGGTAGCTCGAGCTCTACTCGAAGCGGCGGTAGCTCTACCCGGAGCAATGTTTCTAGTGGACAAACAGAAAGACGCTCTTCTTCCGGAAGTACGAGAAGCAATAGCACTCAAAGTTCTTCCCGTTCCTCTGAAAGAAACAGCAGCAGTTCAAGAAGATAACCTATTCCTTTATTATTTATATCAATCTCATTACTCCTCAGCGGAAGGAGAACTAGACTCCGGGTTTTCACCGGCTAGACTATTCCGGGCAGCGCCCGTAACTTGGATATCGGGGCGGATACTATCCGCCTCGATTTCACTTATTACTCCTTTCTGTGCAAGCCGCTTGGCTATCAACTTATAATAGCCTTCCATATTCTCCTTTAACTGTCCGCCTTCAGCAAAAGAGCTGCGGAAATGCTTGGGCTTCGGGATAATGGAAGCCAGGAAAATACTTTCTTCCGTGTTCAGTTGTGAAGGGCGTTTATTGAAATAATAAGCAGAAGCTTCCTGAATACCATAAACGAGCGGTCCCCATTCAACAATGTTCAGATATACTTCGTACATGCGTTCTTTAGAAGTTAATCTTTCATTTTCTATTAGCCATACAATCAATGCCTCTTCCAATTTACGTGCAAAGTTCTTATTACGGTTCAGGAATACATTCTTTACGAGTTGCATGGTGATCGTGCTTCCTCCACGTGCAAAGCGTTTCACTTGCAGGTCGTAAATCAATGCTTCCCGTAGGGCGTCGGGCAGGAAACCGCGATGGTAAAAGAATGCTCCGTCTTCACTTTGCATAACGGACATTCTTAGGATGGGTGAAATGCTATCCAATGGTGTAAAGTGTTTGCACGAGGGACCAATAGGAAAAGTCCGCACCGGTATTCCATTCTCATAAGCTGTATAAATGAACTCGCCGGACATTTTGGAGAGTGAAGTGGCTCCATAGCTTGTGATGCGGAAGTCTTTCTCTTTCAGTTCGGATTCCAGTTTGAGACTATCTAGTTGTGCAAAATCAATATCTAATAGAAAATGATAGGTCAACTCGCCACTTGTCTTGATGCCTTCCAGATTGCTGAATAATCCTTTGGGGAGAGAGCTGAACAGATCATCTGCCGGAAACCAGGATTTGTTGACCGCAGCAGTGAAATGCCAGTTTCCTTTCTCTTTCTCGGCTCGCAAATAAGGATGAAACTGGAGTTTGTTGAAATCAACAATGGTCGTGCTATCCAGCTCGAGTGAGTGCCCGCTTATGTTCATCTCGTAACAGAGTTGTCCACGATTGAGATGAATTACTTCAGGAGAGAGAGCTTTATGAAATACGTCAAGTCCGTTCACTCTCGCTTTTCCTTTGAGGAGCAGTTGATTGGATGCACGCTTATCTTTAGTCATATTATAAGATAGGGTGTCGAAAGTGACTTCTGCTCCAAAACGGCGGGTAATATAAGGTAGTGAGATTTTTCTTTTTTCCGGGGCAAAGAGAGATGCTTTTAATGTATAGTCTCTTCTGTTTAGTTCGCCGGTCGCTTCCCATAGTTGTTGAGGAAGTGTATCTTCTTTTATCTGAATGGTTGATTGGAAATGATTGTTCTCAATAATAAAAGAAGGAATGTTGACTGCAACGAAATTACTATCTTTACGTTCGGTTATATTGATTTGCCTGAGTTGCCCGTTTTCAGGCAGGAAACCGTAAATGAGGTTTAATATCCGGTCAATACGGTTGGCATAGTCACTTTCTATGACAGGTTGGAGTTCTGCTTCTTGTTGCCGTTTAAAGAACAGGAAATCGTAGTTAGCTATGCTATCATGCTTGATGAAGTTGATTGCAAGGCCATTCATAAGCACATTCCGTACTTCGATTTCTCCTTTTAGCAATTCCCAAAAACTTAGTTTTACATTGACGGATTGTAATGTCAGGAGGGTATCCCGTTGGTTGGGAACAATAGAAAGTCCTTGTAAAGCCACTTCATTGTAGCCTTTCATTCGTAACTCCTGATAATGAATTTGTAGACCGTATGTTTGTTCGGCACGTGTAGCTCGTTTGTCAACGATATGGCATAAAATGACATTGCGGAATGCAAAGAGACAAATAAGGCTGGTAAGCAAGATACTGGTAGCCGATAGAATGATAATTCTTTTTTTGCTGGACGTTTCCATCTTCTTTTTCTTGATATGATAATCGCTGCAAAGGTAGATAATAATTCGGGCAACAAGCGGAGTATTTTCCCATTTTTAGAGTTATATTCATCAGTAGAAAGAAGAAAATGCGAAAAAAATGGTTAGTTGTTCGCTTTTAAGCGTACAACTGTTCGTTTTCGTACACCGTTCTGTTTTATGATTTCCTTGATTATTAGTTAGTTATCGTTTTGGCACGCTCGTTGCATCTCTATAGTCGCAAGCGGACAACGAAGAAAAATGAAAAAAACTTCAGAAGGTTGCAACCGTTTGAGACGCTTGATCCGTCTAATAAACAGAAGAATAAAAACAGAATGTTGAACAAATAAAAAATATACAATTATGAAGACTACAGTATTATTCAGAATGATCGTTTTAGTTGCTATGGTATTTGCAGGAATCGCTAATGCAACAGTGAAGGCACAGGGTAATAACTTCATTACTAATGAAGAAAAAGTAGATGATCTCGTAGTATCGAAAGTGATTTACAGACTCGATGGTTCTCTCTATCGCCACATGAAATATGATTTTACTTATGACGATCAGAAGAGAATATCCTCCAAAGAAGCTTTCAAATGGGATGCTTCTATTGAAAAATGGATACCGTACTTCAAGATTGATTATACTTATTCATCTAATGAAATCACTTTGGTATACGCACGTTGGAATGACTCTCACAGAGCTTACGACGCATCTGTTGAAAAGAGTGTTTATGAACTGAATGACGCTAATATGCCGGTTGCTTATATGAACTACAAATGGAATGATAAATGGATTGAAGAATCCGGTTCCAGCTGGGCTATGAATGTGTCTGTTCCGGCAACTAATGAAGCAACTCTGCTGACTGCCAGCAGATAAAAATAAATCGGAGTTGTGAAACTCCTTCTCTCTCTTTTAATTTAACTACATTAAAAACGGTGGATTTCCTTATGGGATAATCCACCGTTCTGTTTATCTGATGAACAGTTATGATTAGCTTTTGTAACTCTTCAATATTTATTTAACGAGTGGTAGATATTCTCCATAACCTTCCTCTTTCATTTTATCTTTCGGGATAAAACGAAGTGAAGCGCTATTGATGCAATAACGTAATCCACCTTTCTCTTTCGGCCCATCTGTGAATACGTGTCCCAAATGAGCATCTCCGGTTTTACTGCGTACTTCCGTACGTATCATGCCGTGTGAAGTATCTTTCTTTTCTGCGATCAGATCTTTTTGAATTGGTTGGGAAAAGCTTGGCCACCCGCAACCTGAATCGAACTTGTCAGTAGAAACAAACAGAGGTTCTCCGGTAGTAATATCTACATAAATGCCGGGACGATGCTCATTCCAGTATTCATTGTGGAAAGCTGGTTCGGTGGCATTCTTTTGGGTTACGGCATATTGTTCCGCCGAGAGTTTCTTACGAAGGGTTGCATCATCCGCTTTTTGATACACTTTAGCTTTCGGCGCATTCGCTTTGCGTGCCATTTCGAATAAAGCAGGATTGATATGGCAGTATCCACCCGGATTTTTATCCAGATAGTCCTGGTGGTAAGTCTCTGCCGGATAGAAATTAGTCAATGGCTTTACTTCTAGGACAATAGGAGTTTTATATTGTGCGGATAATAATTGAATTGCCTGCTTGATGACAGGGAGATCTTCTTTATCTACATAATAAATTCCGGTTCTATACTGTGTTCCCCGGTCATTACCTTGCCGGTTGAGGCTGGTAGGATCTATTGTCTTGAAATATAGATCGAGCAGTAAATTCAAATCTACCGTTTTCGGATCATAAACCACCTTTACTGTTTCGGCAGCATTGGTTTTTCCGGAACAGACCTGTTCATAACTCGGATTGGCAACATTACTGTTGGCATATCCTACCTGAGTACTTTCTACTCCTCGAATTTGTTTCAGGAAATGTTCTGTTCCCCAGAAACATCCTCCCGCAAAATAGATTTCTGCTTGATTCTTCATTGGTTTAGCAACTCCTAAAAATGTATTACTAATCATTATAATCACTAGGACGATAAAATACTTCATATCCGTTAGTTCTTTCTATAATAACGAATGAACCAACGGATATGTTTTAAGGAACTACTATACTAAACTCAATTTTATTTCTTTTTTATTCAATGACCTGTCCTTTGTAGAAATCCAGAATTTTAGTCCGGAACAGGTAGTCATATTTTGCCTGCAACTTATCCGAAAGAGCTTTCGTCAGATTAAGTTTGGCTTCATTGTATTCCACAAAGGTAGCTTTGCCGTTATTGAATTTCTCACTCATCAGGCGGAAAGATTCTTCGTTGGCTTTTACTGCCACTTCACTGGAGTTGTATTTACTTTCTGCTGCCAGAGCATTGTACCAGGCTTGCTGAATTTCTTTATAGAGTATTTTTTTACTGTTATCCAACTTCAAGGATAAATCTATTTGTTGCAAACGAGCGGTGCGTACCCGGTTTCTTGTGGCAAAACGGTTGAAGATTGGCACGCTCAAATTAAATCCTATATATTTATTCAGATTGTTTTTCATCTGACTGCCGAAGCTGCTCTCTGATCTTCCGCTAACCGTATAATAATTACTTCCCAGACCGGCACTGAAAGAGAGTTGTGGATAAAACGCACTTTGGGCAATACGAATACTATTAAGACTACCTTGTAAACGATATTCTGCAGCCTTAATGCTTGGTTTGTAAGTAAGCGCCTGTGTATATATGTCATCCGGCGGAGTGAGAGATTCGAACTCTAATTCTTCCTTAGGGCTTTCGAGTACAAATCCTTCAGGCGTGGGTAATTCCAAGAGTTGGGTGAGATCCAGTAAGGACAGTTTGTACGTATTGTCTGATTGTACAGCAGTCATTTCATCCTGTGCAACACGGGCTTGTGCTTCGGCCACTTCAGAAGAGGATGCCTTACCCACTCCCTGAAGACCTTGAATACGTTTTAACTGGTCTTTGCTTAAATCGACCTGATTATGAGCAATCTTACTTAATTCTTGATTGAATAAAACCTGTAAATAAGCCGAAGTGACATTGATTGCAATATCCTCTCTGGCTTTATTCAAATCTTCTATAGCAGCTTTTAAATCCAGTTTGGCAAGTGAATATTGGTTGGACAATTGCAAACCGGTAAATATAGGTACGTTTGTTCCCAAGCTGAAACTGGTATTGGCGCTGTTGATGTCACTATACGAGTTGTCTATCGGAGAAGCGGTACGACCCCAACTCCAGTTTTGGCTGGCACTACCGCTCAGATTCGGAAGGCGTGCCCATTTAGTAGTGTTTACACTCACTTTGCCTGCTTCGACATTATTGGCCGATTGACGGATTTCTATATTATGTTCAATGGCATAGTCGATACATTGCCGCAGCGTCCACGCTTGCGAAGAGTTGTTCTGTGCCTGAATGGAGGTGATTCCGACTCCGGCAAGCAGAAGGGCTGATATGGTTTTACGAATTATTTTCATCGGATTCAATTATTTATCTTTTTTCTCTGCACCACGTATTTTGTCCTGAACGGTTACCCCTTTCTTGATTTCTATCTTGATTCCATCACTCATACCGGCAGTCACCTGTGTACGCTGGAACTTTTGTTCGGGCACTGAATCTGTCATGATGTACACAAATGTAGAGTCACCACTAAATTCAACAGTGCTTTCGGGCACTGCCAATACCTGATTGGCTTTTTGTAATACGATTTCCGCATTAGCCGAATATCCGGAACGAATCTGAACAGAATCCGGAATGGTAATCGCAGCCTTGATTTCAAACTGGTTGGCTCCATTGGTTTCCACCCCTTTCGGAGAGATATATTCCAGAATGGCATTGAAAGTCAGATTTTGTAAAGCTCCGATGGTCAGCTTGATTGGCATTTGTTCGTGGATACGTCCCACTTCTGTTTCATCAATATTACCGCGGAAAATCATATCGTTCATGTTGGCTACCGTAGCAATCGTGGTTCCATCATTGAACGTATTACTCATAATCACCGAATTACCAGCTTTTACAGGTACGTCCAGGATTAACCCGTCAATGGTAGAGCGAATCATCGTGCTACTGAAAGAGGCACTGTTTTTGGTAATTCCTTCTTTTACGATTTCCAGATTGTCTTTGGCCGTCTGTCTCTCTTCGCGAGCCTGTTTCAAAGCCACTTCACTTTTCTCGTATTCCTCCCGGCTAATTAACTGACCGTCATACAACTTCTTCACACGGGCGAAATCCGTTTCTGCCTGGGTTGCATTAATTTCTGCCAGGCGCACACGGCTTTCTGCAGAATTCAGTTGTCCGAGTTCAGGGATTACTTTTACTTTGGCAATAACTTCCCCTTTTCTTACAGCTTGTCCGGCTTCTTTATATACTTCGTCGATAATACCCGAAATTTGCGGTTTGATTAAAATTTCGTCTCTCGGTTCCACCTTTCCGGTAGCTACTGTAGTTTTTTGGAGGTCAGTCATTTCCGGTCTAACTGTTTCGTAAGTGATTACCTTAGGCTTGGATTTCTGATAAAGGAATACGAATGTTCCGACAAGAATGATAGCAATGACTACCAATAATGTGATTTTCAGATACTTTTTCATGATTTTATTTATAATTTTATTATTTACGATTGATGATTGAAACTAAACTCCTCACATATCCAGATAACTGTTCCACTTCCTTATTCATCCCGAATCGCCTCAATCGGTTTGATAGCCATGGCCCGGTAAGCAGGTGCCAGACCTGCCAACATTCCCAGTGCGATTAGAAGGGCACAAGTACCGATTGCCAGTCCGAAAGTAACTTGAAAACGGGTGTCCCCTCCGTCAGCGTTGGCTCCCATCTCTACAAGTTGCAACACCATGACGGCAAAGGATATTCCACACATTCCTGCAATGGTGGTAAGTACCATACTCTCTGATAGAATTTGTTGCAGAATATCTTTCGGTCGTGCACCGATCGCCCGGCGGATACCGATTTCAGTGGTACGTTCTTTAACGGTCACCATCATAATATTGGATACTCCGATGGCACCTGCCAGCAAAGTTCCCAATCCTACCATCCAAACAAGTATGTTGATACCGGTAAACAGGTTATCGACCATAGAGAACATAGCTTCGGCATTCAGGCACATAACAGCCTGTTTGTCATCCGGGGAGATATAATGTGCGGCTTTAATGACCTGTTCCATTTTGGGTTGTATTTCAGACACTTTGACTCCATGCTTCGCAGTGAAACAGATCACATCAATTCGTCCTCCCAGATTATATGTTTGCTGCATCGTAGTGAAAGGAAGAGTGACGGCCTCCGAAGCCCGTCCCTGTATATTCATGTCCCCTTCGGAAGAAGACATGCCAATCACTTGATAATAAATGCCATCTACTCTTACATATTTGCCACACGGGTCTTCTCCCGGTTTGAAAAGACTTTCATAAATTCGTTTTCCGATGACACATACTTTGCGTGCTTCCTTTATATCCACCTCATTGATGAACCTGCCGTATGCCATTTCCTGTGATTCAATGTGGAGATAATCCGGATACAATCCTTTCACGCTACAATCATATTTCTTATCTTCGTATACGGCTTTGGAACCCCAACGGGCTACGGACGGAGTAATGATCTCCACCTCTTTCACTTGGGAGCGAAGACGGTCAATGTCGGTAGATTCCAGATTCCACCATCTCCCTTTGCGGAAGCCTTTGTAAGCCTCGCCCGTTCTTTGCGAGACAAGGAAACCAGAATTGGTGGCAAATCCTTCAAAGTTCTTTTTCATCATGTCCTCCAATCCTTGCCCGCCGCCGATAAGGGCTACGAGCATAAAGATTCCCCAGAAAACACCGAATGCAGTCAGCAGGCTTCTCGTTTTATTTCTTGTAATGGTAATGAGGATTTCCTCACAGGTATCCATGTCTATTCTCATAGTCTTAATCTGCTCTAAGTGCTTCGATCGGTCGGATGCTAACTGCTTTTCGGGCAGGGAATAATCCGGCTAACGTACCAGCTATTATTAATGTGAGTGTAGCCTGTATGGCGATTCTTATATCTACTGTCGGATTCAGGAAAACGGTTTCCGTCCACATTCCGGTGTCCATGGTCTGATTGCCGAAAGCGCTGTTCATCCATTCGGTCACTCCGATACCGGCTACCATGCCGATATATCCGAATATGGTGGTGATGGTGACGCTCTCTACGATAATCAACCAGAGAATGGAAAGCGGTTTGGCTCCCAAAGCCTTACGAATACCAAACTCGCGGGTACGTTCTTTGACGGTAATCAGCATGATGTTGGAAACTCCAACGATTCCGCTAAGTAACGTAAAGATGCCGATTACCCAGATGGCGATACGCAGCATGCCCGAACCTTTCTGCTGTTGCAGATAGTTGGTAAACCGGTTCCATATCCAGATAGCACTGTGGTCCGTTGGGTCAAACCGATGGTTGGCTCCCAATACTTTGCGGTAATGGGCTTCAAAAGCCTCATTGGCCTCTACTGTTTCCAGATTTTTGGTAGTCATGACCAGGTTATTCAGTTTGTCTCCTTTATTATAAATCGTTTGCAGAGTGGTAAAAGGAATGTAGGCATCGCTGTCTCCGCTATCTCCTTTATCATTATAAAGACCTACTACCTGATAAACCACATTTCCGGCGTTGACAAACTGTCCGATTGGCTCGGTATGAGTCTTGTTAAAAAGGATTTCTGCTGTTTTCTTATGAAGCACAATAACTTTCCGGCGTTTCTTGATATCGATTTCATTGATAAAACGTCCTTCGAAAAGCTTCACGACTTCTACCTCTGTATGATTGGGATATACGCCGGAAAGGTTCAGGCTGACGTATTCTTGTCCGAAACTAAGATTAACGCCTCCCTGCCACACGGTTGCTCCGGCCTTGATGACATGATTCGGGAAATAATGACTGGTAGCATCCATGTCTTTATTGTCCAGTTGCACCCGTCTTCCTTCTTTCAGTCCGTCGTATGATTTACTGGTCCATCCCGGAAAAATCTTGATGGAGTTCATGGCACGTTCGGAAGCCGATTGCTCGAATGCGTGGATCAGTCCGTTGCCTGCACCTAGTAGGACGATAAGCATAAAGATTCCCCATGCCACGGCAAATCCTGTGAGAAAAGTTCTTAGCTTGTTGCGTTTGATGGTACTATATATTTCTTGCCAGATGTCAATCATGATAATGTTTGTATAGTGGTGGATTTTAGATTATTTCATGATACCGTCTTTTCCGAAAGGAGAAGCGTCATGGTCGATATTATCTTCAATACGTTCGATGATTCCATCTTTGATATGTATAATCTTGTCTGTCTGGTTGGCGACTCCACTTTCGTGGGTGACAACGACAATCGTCATTCCCAGTTTATGAAGATCTTTCAGAATCTGCATCACTTCCACAGAAGTTTTGCTATCTAAAGCTCCTGTTGGTTCATCTGCCAGAATGATTTGTGGTTGGGTGATTAAAGCTCGTGCAATGGCTACACGTTGTTTCTGACCGCCACTCATTTCGTTCGGCATGTGATGTGCCCAGTCTTTTAAACCCAGGCGGTCGAGATATTCCAAGGCAAGCGCATTTCGTTTTTTGCGACTTATTCCCTGGTAAAATAAAGGAAGTGCTACATTCTCTACGGCATCTTTAAAGGAAATCAGATTGAATGACTGGAAGATAAATCCGATCATACGGTTCCGGTATTCGGCAGCTTTGGTTTCGCTCAAGTTCTTGATAAGTACGTTGTTCAGGTAATAATCTCCGGTATCGTAGTTGTCGAGGATTCCCAATATGTTGAGTAAAGTTGATTTCCCAGACCCGGATGCTCCCATGATAGAAACAAATTCTCCCTGTTCAATGTTGAGATTGATACCTTTAAGTACATGGAGAGGCGCTCCGTTGTTGTAGGTCTTGTTGATATTCGTTAGTTGTATCACAATTTTCTTTATTTAGTTTCTGTTTTCTGATAATTTTCTACTATTAGACGTGCGAAAGATACGAAAAGTTGCAAACAGGTTGAACTTTTTTCAAAAAACATTTTGTAGACTCAATCTTCTTTACGTAATTTGTGTGCAGTAAACTTAATGATTAACTAACCCTTTTAAATAAAAGTATCATGAATTCAAACATGGAAAAACCCTACGTAGTAGGTATTGACATAGGCGGAACGAATACCGTCTTTGGAATTGTAGACGCACGCGGAACTATTATTGCCAGCAGTTCAATCAAAACATCTGGTTACCCTACAGTAGAAGAATACGCTGATGAAGTGTGTAAAAGTCTGCTTCCATTGATTATTGCTAATGGTGGTGTTGATAAAATCAGAGGTATTGGTATCGGTGCTCCGAATGGCAACTACTACACGGGAACGATTGAATTTGCTCCGAACCTGCCTTGGAAGGGAATTCTTCCGTTGGCTGCCATGTTTGAAGAAAGACTGGGTATCCCCACTGCTTTGACAAACGACGCAAACGCTGCTGCTATCGGTGAAATGACTTACGGTGCTGCCCGTGGTATGAAAGACTTTATCATGATTACACTGGGTACTGGTGTGGGTAGCGGTATCGTTATCAACGGTCAGATGGTGTATGGTCATGACGGTTTTGCAGGTGAATTGGGACACGTTATCGCCCGTCGCGATGGTCGTCTTTGCGGTTGTGGCCGTAAGGGATGTCTGGAAACTTACTGTTCGGCTACCGGTGTAGCTCGCACAGCTCGCGAATTCCTTGCTGCCCGTACGGATGCTAGCTTGCTTCGTAACATTCCTGCAGAAAACATCACTTCAAAAGATGTGTATGATGCAGCTGTACAAGGTGATAAACTGGCACAGGAAATCTTTAACTTTACAGGTAACATCTTGGGTGAAGCACTGGCAGATGCTATTGCATTCTCCAGCCCTGAAGCAATTGTATTGTTTGGTGGTTTGGCTAAGTCCGGTGACTATATCATGAAACCAATTCAGAAATCAATTGATGATAATATCCTGAATATCTATAAAGGCAAGACTAAACTGCTCGTTTCCGAATTGAAGGATTCTGATGCTGCTGTACTGGGCGCCAGTGCATTGGCTTGGGAACTGAAAGATTTGAAAGAATAACATTTCATTATTATAATAAAGGTAATGAAGCCTCGGGAGTTTATGACTTTCGGGGCTTTGTTTTATTTAGTCCTTTCTGACGTGTACGGCTTATTCAGACAAAGGGTTATTCTCACCGGAGTGAGAAAATATTCTCATAGGCATGAGAATGTTTGAGAAAATATACAATAAAAAAGGGAACCTCATAATGAAGTTCCCTTTTTTATTTCGAATCGAAAAGTTCGGCTTATTAGTTAGCTCTTTTTTCTTTGATTCTAGCTTTCTTACCAGTAAGAGCGCGCAGGTAGTACAATTTAGCGCGACGAACTTTACCTACCTTGTTCACTTCGATGCTATCGATAGCCGGTGATTCGATTGGGAAAATTCTTTCTACGCCTATAGTTCCTGACATTTTACGTACAGTAAAACGTTTCTTGTCTCCGTGACCGGCGATTTTGATAACAACACCACGGTACAACTGTACACGTTCTTTGTTACCCTCGATAATACGATATGCTACTGTTACAGTGTCTCCTGCTTTGAAGCTCGGGTGCTGTTTTCCGGTAGCAAATGCTTCTTCTGCAATTTTAATTAAATCCATTGTTGTTATTATTAAATTGTTTCATCGTTACAACGCAACATACCAAGTATCTCTTCTCTTGACAGCGATTGCGCGAAAGCGGTGCAAAGTAACGAATTATTTGCCAGATAGCCAAATGTTTTTGTATATTTGTAGCATATCTAAAAATAGCGAACATGAAACAGACTTATGCAAAGTATCTGATGGTGGCAGCGTTGGCAGGAGGCTTCCTGTTTACTTCCTGCCGGACCGCACGCGAGACTACGGCTCAGTACGAAATAACTAAAGTAGAGGGCAGCATGATAACGATTGATTCTGTTTGGGACACCCATCCCAACGCGAAAGCTGCCGAAATCTTAAAGCCTTATAAGGAAAAGGTGGATGCGATGATGTATGAAGTCATCGGCACCAGTGCGATGAAAATGGACAAAGGAGGTCCCGAAAGTTTACTTTCCAACCTTGTTGCAGGTGTTTTGCAGCAAGCGGCTGTTCAGGTGTTGGGGAAACCTGCTGATATGGGATTGGTAAATATGGGCGGCTTGCGTAATATCTTGCCCGAAGGAGATATCACGGTAGGCGATGTGTTTGAAATTCTTCCTTTTGAGAATTCTCTTTGCGTACTGACTATGAAAGGAACAGACTTGAGACGTCTTTTTGAAGCGATTGCATCTCTGCACGGAGAAGGAGTGAGCGGTATCCGCCTTGAAATCACCAAAAATGGAAAGTTGCTGAACGCCTTTGTCGGTGAAAAACCACTAAAGGATGACCAGCTTTACACGGTGGCCACTATCGACTATCTGGCAGATGGAAATGGACGGATGGATGCTTTCCTGCAGGCAGAAAAGAGAGTATGCCCCGAAGACGCAACCTTACGCGGACTATTTCTTGATTATGTACGCAAACAGACTGCCGAAGGCAAAGCGATTACCTCCAAACTGGATGGACGTATTAGCATAAAATAAAAAGGAGAATCTAAAAATATTGAATATGAAAAGAATTCAGATATTATTCCTGTTATGTCTTGCATTGAGCTTTACTTTCTCAATTTTTGCGCAGGATAAGGATACCAAAGAAGTGATTATTTTACAAACAAGCGATGTGCATAGTCGTATCGAACCTGTCAATCAGAAGGGGGACGAATACTATAATAAAGGTGGTTTTCTTCGCCGGGCTGTTTTTCTCGAACAGTTCCGCAAGGAGCATAAGAATGTGCTGCTTTTCGACTGCGGAGATATTTCTCAGGGAACACCTTATTATAATATGTTCCGCGGAGAAGTGGAAGTTAAACTAATGAATGAAATGGGTTACGATGCTATGACTATCGGTAACCATGAGTTTGATTTCGATGTGGATAATATGGAACGTATTTTCAAGATGGCTAATTTCCCGGTTGTTTGTGCCAACTATAATCTGGATGCTACGGTATTGAAAGATATAGTTAAACCCTACGTCGTTCTTGAGAAATATGGTTTGAGAATTGGTGTGTTTGGCCTTGGAACCCAACCCGAAGGGATGATTCAGGCTAATAAATGCGAAGGAGTCGTTTATGAAGATCCTGTCCGCGTATCCAACGAAATAGCTGCTTTGTTGAAAGACGAAGAAGGTTGTGATTTGGTAGTATGCCTGTCTCATCTGGGCATTCAAATGGATGAACATCTGGTTGCCGGAACACGCAATATCGACGTGATTCTGGGCGGGCACTCTCATACATTTATGAAAGGGCCCAAAATATACTTGAATATGGACGGAAAAGAGGTGCCTGTTATGCACACGGGAAAAAATGGTGTTCGTGTAGGCCGTCTCGATTTGACTTTAAAACATAAATGAAGATAATCCCCTCAATAGCAACGCTTTTATTCCTTATTGCGGCCGGCACGGTTTCAAGTCCGGCGCAGAATGCCACAACCGTTGAACCTCTGCTGGTGTATAAAGCCCTTCAGGACAAAGACTGCCGGCACTGGGTTGATTCGGTTATGGATAAGCTTTCCTTTAAAGAAAAGGTAGGGCAGTTGTTCATCTATACCATTGCCCCGGTAGATACCAAACGAAACCTGGAACTGTTGCGCGAAGTAATCGACACCTATAAAGTGGGCGGACTTCTCTTTTCCGGTGGGAAGATGCAAAATCAGGTTGAACTGACAAACCGGGCGCAACGGCAGGCAAAAGTCCCTTTGATGATTACCTTTGATGGAGAATGGGGGCTGGCCATGCGTTTGCGTGGTATGCCTGTTTTTCCACGGAATATGGTATTGGGATGTATCCGTGACAACAAGCTGCTCTATGAATACGGGCGTGAAGTTGCTCGTCAATGCCGACAGATTGGAGTACAGGTCAACTTTGCTCCGGTGGCGGACGTGAATATAAATCCTGAAAATCCCGTAATCAATACCCGTTCTTTTGGAGAAGATCCGATACAGGTGGCTGATAAGGTTATCGCTTATGCTTCCGGTTTGGAAAGCGGAGGGGTTTTATCTGTGTGCAAACATTTTCCCGGACATGGAGATACCGATGTTGATTCGCATAAGGCGCTTCCGGTACTTCCTTTCACTCGTGAGCGTCTGGACAGTGTGGAACTTTATCCTTTTAAAGAAGCCATCCGTGCCGGATTGGGCGGTATGATGGTAGGACATTTGCAAGTTCCGGTGATAGAACCGATTGGTGGACTTCCGTCTTCCTTGTCCCGCAATGTCGTATATGATTTGCTGACAGATGAGTTGGCGTTCAAAGGACTCATATTTACGGATGCGCTTGCCATGAAAGGAGTGGCGGGAAATGGAAATGTCAGTTTGCAGGCTTTGAAAGCTGGTAATGACATGGTATTGTCTCCCCGAAACTTGAAGGAAGAGATACCGGCCGTACTGGAAGCCATTGAAAAAGGAGAGTTGACCCGCGAAGATATTGAAAGCAAATGTCGTAAGGTCTTGACTTATAAATATGTGTTGGGACTGAAGAAAAAGTCGTATGTACAATTATCCGGTCTGGAACAACGGATTAACAGTCCGCAAACGCGTGATTTGGTTCGCCGGTTGAATTTAGCGGCAATAACAGTTCTGAACAACAAGAATCATATTCTCCCTTTGCATACAGACAAAGAGCAGACGATTGCATTGCTCGAGGTAGGAGATCCCGGAGAAACTGATGCGTTGGCGAAACAACTTTCCCGCTATACGTCTTTGGCTCGTTTTTCCCTTCGTGCCAATCAGACGGAAGAGGAAAATCAGCGGTTGCGTGATTCTTTGTCTACCTATAAACGGATTATTGTAGCCGTCAGTGAACAGCGGCTGGCTCCTTATCAGCCTTTCTTTGCTAAGTTTGTTCCCGAAAGCCCGGCCATTTATCTGTTTTTTACTCCCGGGAAGATGATGTTGCAGATTCAGCGCGCGGTGGCTCATGCTTCGGCGGTGGTGCTGGGACATAGCTATAGTAGTGACGTGCAGCGCCAGGTGGCAGATGTGCTATTTGCCAAGGCATCTGCAGACGGACAGTTGTCGGCAAGTCTGGGAGAACTGTTCCCAACGGGAGCAGGAGTGACTATTACCCCTAAAACGCCGTTGCATTTCGTTCCGGAAGAATACGGGCTTTCCTCTGCTCATCTAAAACGGATTGATTCCATTGCATTGGATGGTATTCGTCAGGGAGCCTATCCTGGTTGCCAGGTGGTGGTACTGAAAAACGGTCATATTATGTTCGACAAGGCTTTCGGTACTTATACGGGTAAAGGAAGTCCTCGTGTCGAATCTACGAATATCTACGATCTGGCTTCCCTTTCAAAAACGACGGGTACCTTGCTTGCCATTATGAAACTCTACGATAAGGGACGTTTTAATCTGACAGATAAAATTTCGGATCATTTGCCGTTCTTGCAACGTACTGATAAGAAAGATATAACGATTCAGGAAATTCTGTATCATCAGTCCGGTTTACCTTCCTGGATTCCTTTTTATCAGGAAGCCATCGATAAGGATAGCTATGACGGAAGATTGTTCAGCGCACGTAAAGATGTCCACCATCCGGTACAGATTGGTACGACTACGTGGGCGAATCCGAAATTCAAATTCAAGAGTGAATATATTTCTCCGGTCAAGACCGGTGATTATACTGTTCAGATCTGTGACAGTTTGTGGTTAAACCGTTCTTTCCGAAAGGTGATAGAAGAGAAAATTGCAGAAGCTCCGTTAAAGCAGAAGCGCTATGTATATAGTGATGTCGGATTTATACTCTTGGGAATGTTGGTGGAACAACTGGCCGGTATGCCTATGGAAGCCTATTTGCAACGTGAGTTTTATGAGCCGATGGGGTTGGAACATACAGGTTACCTGCCTTTACGCCGCTTTGCCAAATCGGAAATTGTTCCTTCTAATAAAGACCGTTTCTTGCGTAAAGAGACTTTGCTGGGATTTGTACATGATGAGGCTTCCGCTTTCTTTGGCGGATTGGCTGGAAATGCCGGACTTTTCTCTACTGCCCGTGATGTAGCCCGCGTTTATCAGATGTTGCTGAATGGTGGAGAAATAGATGGACAACGTTATCTTAGCAAAGAAACTTGCCAGCTGTTTACTACTGAAACCTCGAAGATCAGCCGGCGTGGCTTAGGCTTTGACAAGCCGGATGCAGACGATTCGAAGAAAGGAAATTGTGCGCCTGCCGCACCTGCCGAAGTGTATGGCCATACCGGATTTACCGGTACATGTGCCTGGGTGGACCCGGTCAATGAACTGGTTTATGTATTCCTTAGCAACCGGATTTATCCGGACGTAACGAACCGCAAATTGAACCAGCTGCACATTCGTGAGCGAATACAGGGAGCTATTTATGATGCGATGAAGAAAAAATAAAAAAAGAAAGGTAAAAGGTATCTATATTAAAAGCTACCTTTTACCTTTTTTATTATTAACGTAATATTCTGATAGTTGCAGTTCTTTTTAGAACGATACACCCAGGCGGAAACCGAAGTTGCTCAATCCATCTACACTGTAATGCAGTACATCAGCTTTGTTGGTACCATAGCTGTAGTACAAAGCAAAGTGCAAGCCCGGTCCGTAAACCCATGGGAATACATTGATACCTACTTCAGGAGAAGCATAGAATCCCCAACTGTTTTCTCTTGCTTCCAACATGCTGAAATTAGAGCGGATTTTAGCATATTCAGCACCTAATTTAGCACTGACATAAGGTTGGAAAGATCCACCGCGATTCCATTGGTAACGTGCAGCGGCACCGAAAGGCAATTGGAAAATGGTATGTTGCTGATCGGTAGTCACTTCACCGGCACCCATCTGGAAGGTTTCGCGACCTACATATTCGTGGTTGCTGTGATAGTTGAGGAAAAGTCCCAAGCCAATGTTAGGAGTCACGAAATAACCACCTTCAAAGTTCATACCCCAACCGCTTGCTTTATCTGCAAAGTGATTACTTAGCGGAGCATTGAACTGCCAGTCGATATTCGCATATCCATTGTCTGATAGCTGTGCCTTAGCCGGCATGGCGAAGGCGATGGCAATAGCCGCCAAGGCTACTACCTTGAAGTATATATTTTTTCTTGTTTTCATAACAGTTGTAGTTGATTATTTGTTAGTAAGATAAGGTGACTGTGTAAATGATTGGTTGACAGCTTCTACTGCAAGAGTACGGTTGATAGCTTTGGAACCAGTTTCAAATCCGGTCAGATAACTTGTCCATACAACAGGTAGTTTTTTACTGTCTCCCTGTTCGGCTTTCAAGTTCACCATTTCTGTCAGGAAGGAGTTGGTGCTATAACTATAAGTTACAGCGTACGGGTAGTACCATCCACCACCCCAGTTGCCACCCCAGTAGCCAGGTCCCCAGTATCCGGGATAACCCCACCACCATTCAGGTTGTGTGTAGCTGGTGAAATAATAAGTACTTGCGATGTAGCTCACTTGGATACCAAGATCTGCACTTTCTTGGTCTGCTGCTGCTTCGTAGCCTCTGGCTACCATATTGTCTGTATAAGCAGCCAGAATTTGTTCTGCGCCTTCACCTTCGAGATATTCCGGTTCTTTACTGTCACTAATCACCAGAATCTGGGGTGCCAGATAGAATGTAGGAACTTTGAAATCGGCTTTCTTGTCATAGTTAGTGTATACCAGATAATTGTCATCCAGCTTACCCATGTCCGGGTCTTTTTCACATGAAGCGAGTGCAAAGACCGCCAATAAAATAGGAATTAATTTCTTCATATCTTTTATAATGTTTAGGTTATATAAAAATCGCGCCCAGGTACCTTGGGCTTTTGATAGAAACAACAAGAAAGGTGGAAAAAGGTTCAGATGGAAATTTCTTTTGCCGGAAAATTAACATATATCTTTTGCCCTGTTTAAAGAAAAACGGTGAGCACTCTGCCCCATTATCAGGGAGTTTGCTCACCGTTCATTATTTACAGATAATTGTTTGAAAATCCGTTTATTTAAACAGGGGTTTAAGTAGATCGGGTATCTCTACCTTATCAAGTTCCAGTTCATTTACTCGTTGCTTGCCCGTATGGGTCAGGTGGAAGTACATCTGTCTCCGGTCTTCACTTCCGAGCGACCGGACGATCAGCCCTTTTTCCTCCAGTATTCGCAGCATTTTGGATGTGTGTGAGGGGCTTAGCTCGGTTTGCTTGGACAGATTGGTAGCCGTCACTTTCTCCGATGCCTCTTTGAGGGCACACAATATCATTGCTTCATTTAGCGTTATCTGGTACATTTTTTCAAATGCTGTTTCAAAGTTTCCCATTGCTTTGAATACATCACGCATTGCACATATTGTTTTCATACCTTATTTGAATATTTTATTAGTTCATTTTTTAAATAAATAGATTAACGTTTGCGTTATCCGCCCGTTCCATATACGTTGCTACGCCGCCAATGGTCACCTCATCCAGAAGTTCTTCTTGTTTTACTCCCATCACATCCATTGACATCTGGCAAGCGATAAATTCCACACCGTTTTCCAAAGCTTGCCGGCGCAAAGATTCCAGTGAATCAATCCCTTTCTTGTTCATGATATACCGCATCATTTTTCCGCCCATTCCGCCCATGCTCATCTTAGAAAGTTTCAGTTTCTTGGAGCTGGAAGGCAGCATCATACCAAACATTTTTCCGAAAATATCCTTTTCGGTTTCCGGTTTGTGCAACTTCTTGATAACGTTCAGTCCCCAGAAAGTAAAGAAGATGGTGACTTTTTGTCCTGTAGCCGCTGCGCCGTTTGCCAGTACAAAAGTAGCCAAGGCTTTATCCAAATCATCACTGAACATGATGAAGGTTTTTCCTTTGCCCTCACATGAAGTAACAATATTGCACGATTTTGGTTCTCCTTTTTCTATGACAACAATAGATTTTCCTCCGGAGGTATCTTTCGAAATCAATTGATTACCCGTCGAACTGCACCATGCGGCGGCGTCGCGCGGAAAACCCGGATCGGTAGAGGTGATTTCCACCCGTTCGCCTGAAACCAGTGTATCCATTGTTTTCTTCATTTTCAGAATCGGACCGGGACACTGTAACCCGCAGGCATCCACCCGGACTGTTTTGGCAGAGGTAGCGGAAGCATCAGCTGCAGCAGTGATGGGAGCTGTAGAAACGTTGGGTTGACTGGTTTGGGAAGCGGTTTCCTTTTGTATGGGTGATTCGTCTATTTCGTTTCCATTTTCTTCCCGTATGATGATGGGAGTAGTGGCAGCCCGATAAGTCTTTAATCCTCCCGAGAGATTACGTACCTTGTCAAATCCGTGTTGTGTCAGTATACGGTAAGCAAGATACCCCCGTAACCCGACTGCACAAAATGTATAAATCATTTTATCTTTCGGTAATTCTGCCAACCGGTCGCGAAGTTCATCCAACGGAATATTCACGGCACCCGGTAAGCTACCCAATGAAAATTCATCCGGGGTGCGGACATCCAATAGGAACTTATTTTCCATTTCAATGTCTCGCAATTCTCTCCAATACACAGGATTGTTTTTGCCTGTGATGATATCTTCAGCTACATATCCTGCCAGTGCTACCGGATCTTTGGCCGAAGAGAACGGAGGAGCATACGCTTGTTCAACTTTCATCAGATCGTAGATTGTTCCCTCGTGCTTGATGACAAGTGCGAGTTCGTCAATCCGTTTGTCCACCCCATCGTAACCAACGATTTGTCCGCCATACAATCTTCCTGTCTTTTTATCGAAAGTGATTTTAATGCTCATCGGCATGGCATCCGGATAGTAACCGGCATGGGAAGCGGGATGAATGGTAGACGACATATAGTCTATCTCTTCCTGACGCAGACGCTTGCCGGGTAAGCCGGTTGAAGCAACGGTCATGTCGAAAACCTTTGCGATTGAAGTACCGATAGAGCCTTCGTAAGGAATCTTTGCTCCGAGGACATTGTCCGCAACGATGCGTCCCTGACGGTTGGCGGGTCCGGCGAGATAGTTGAGCCAGGGTTTGCCCGTGATCGGGTGGCGGAACTCGATCGCGTCACCGATGGCATAAATAGACTCGTCAGAGGTTTGCAGGTAATCGTTTACAGCGATACCTCCTGCAGGACCGATAGTCAGTTCGGCAGCCCGTGCCAGATTGGTTTCCGGACGTACGCCGATAGATAGAATAACGATGTCGGCAGAGATTGACTGGCCATTCTTGAAAGTAACTTTCAATCCTCTTCCATCCCGGCTAAAAGAGGCGACAGCTTGCTCCAAATAGAGGTTTACTCCTTTATCCATCAGATGTTGATGAACAAGTGATGCCATCGAAAAATCAATAGGGGCCATCACTTGATTGCCCATTTCCACAATCGATACTTTCGCTCCCTGTGCATGTAAGTTTTCCGCCATTTCAAGGCCGATAAATCCGGCTCCTACGACAACGGCTTTTCGTGGGGCGTGGCTCTTGATATATTCTTTGATCCGATCTGTGTCGGTGACATTTCTTAGTGTGAAAATTCCACTTAGGTCGATTCCGGGAAGAGGGGGGCGTACCGGAGAGGCTCCGGTAGATATGACTAACTTATCATAGCTCTCTTCATAAGTATCTTCACTGCTTTGCCGGATGGTCACTGTCTTTCTTTTCCGGTCAATGAAAATCGCTTCGTTTTCTGTACGTACATCTACGCGAAAGCGTGTAGAAAAGGCTTCGGGCGTTTGCACGAACAATTTATCCCGTTCCTCTATCACTCCCCCTATATAATAGGGTAGGCCACAATTGGCGTATGATATGTACTTTCCTTTTTCTAAAAGGACAATTTCAGCTGTTTCATCTACTCGTCTGATTCGGGCAGCAGTGGTGGCTCCTCCTGCAACTCCCCCAATAATAATTATTTTCATCTGTTTATAGCGTAAATAGTTTCCTGTGGAAAGAACAAACTGTATGGAAGAAATGTTCATGGATTCAGATAAAAAAACTATATTTGCGCACCCTGTTTTTCATTCTTCTATTTAATGTAGATAAATTGTATGAATAAAATTCTTATTATTGACGATGAAGTCCAGATTCGCAGCCTTTTAGCTCGTATGCTGGAACTTGAGGGCTATGAAGTGTGTCAGGCAGGTGATTGCAAAGCTGCCCTCAAACAACTGGAAATTCAATCGCCCGACGTAGCTTTATGCGATGTTTTTCTTCCTGATGGAAACGGAGTAGATCTGGTGTTGAACATCAAGAAAATAGCTCCCAATGTAGAGGTGATTCTTCTTACTGCTCACGGCAATATTCCCGACGGGGTGCAGGCTATTAAAAACGGTGCATTTGATTATATAACGAAAGGAGATGATAATAACAAGATTATTCCTTTAATCAGCCGTGCCGTGGAGAAAGCAAAGATGAATGTCCGTTTGGAAAAACTGGAAAAGAAAGTCGGGCAGATGTACTCGTTCGATTCTATTCTGGGTGAGTCAAAGGTGTTGAAAGAGGCTGTATCTCTGGCGCAGAAAGTGTCTGTGACAGATGTTCCCGTATTACTGACGGGGGAAACAGGAACAGGAAAGGAAGTCTTTGCGCAAGCTATACATTATAGTAGTAAACGGAGCAAACAGAATTTTGTGGCGGTCAACTGTTCGTCTTTCAGTAAAGAACTGCTCGAAAGCGAGATGTTCGGACATAAGGCTGGCTCGTTTACCGGTGCGCTGAAGGATAAGAAAGGACTTTTTGAAGAAGCTAATAACGGAACGATCTTTCTGGATGAAATCGGAGAGATGGCTTTCGAACTGCAGGCAAAGTTACTGCGTATCCTTGAAACGGGAGAATATATAAAGATCGGTGATACCAAGCCGACAAGAGTCAATGTGCGTATCATTGCTGCTACCAACCGCAACCTGCAGGAGGAGATCAAAGCAGGACATTTCCGTGAAGACTTGTTTTATCGTCTTTCGGTTTTTCAGGTGCATCTTCCTTCGCTTCGTGAACGTACCGGTGATATCAGAATTCTTGCAACTGCTTTTGCCAAAAGTTTCTCCGAAAAACTTTCGTATGCCATCAATGAGATGACTCCCGCTTTTCTGGAAGCGCTGGAACAACAGCCGTGGAAAGGGAACATCCGTGAATTGAGAAATGTGATTGAGCGTAGCCTGATTGTGTGTGAAGGGGGGCGACTGGATATTTGTGATCTTCCTTTGGAAATCCAAAACACTCATTATGAATGTTCGGATGATAGTGTAGGCAGTTTTGAGTTGGCCGCAATGGAACGCAGACATATTGCACGTGTGTTGGAATATACAAAGGGGAATAAAACGGAAGCTGCCCGTTTGTTGAAAATCGGACTTACCACCCTGTACCGGAAGATAGAGGAATATAAAATCTAAGCATATATTTTCTTAAGTCCTTTTATGCTGTCTTTGGGATATATAGCATTTCAAAATAGGCAAAAAGGACTTGAGAAACCATACCATAAGGACTACCGGAAGATTTTTACATCTTCTTCCTCTTTATCAATCAAAGTTGTGGCACTGCTTTTGATGGCTTGAATAATAGAAGAAGTGAAGCCTTTGTGCTCCAGTTCGTTCAATCCTTTTATAGTGGTTCCACCCGGAGTGGTTACTTTCTCTATTTCCAGCAATGGATGAGTGTTATGATTCAGAATCAGTTCTGTCGCTCCTTCCATGCTATACGCTGCCATTTGCATGGCATCCTTGCCGGGAATTCCTAGCTCAATCCCTGCCTGCATAACCGCTTGCATATATTTTAAGGCGAAAGCTATTCCGCTGGAGGTTAATGCGGAAGTGGTATCTAGTTGTTTCTCTTGCAGGAACAGGCATTTTCCTCCTTCTTCAAATATCTGTTTTATTAATTGCTGATATTCTTTATCGGTTCCGCGGGAAGCTATCAAAGTGAGGCTGGAACGTTCTGTAATGGCCATATTGGGAACTGCCCGAAAGATAGGCATCTCGGCTTCTGTCAAATGAGCCAGGTGGGAGATACATACTCCGGACACGAGAGATACGAGGATTTGTGTACGTGAGAAACGTAGAGGAGACAATACTTCATCTACTTTCCAGGGATTGATGGCGAGGACGATTACTTCGGCTTCCGATATGGCTTGTTGGTTATCGGTCGTTATGTGTATTGCAGGGAAATGTTCTTGCAGTCTCTCCAGTTTATCAATGTTTGGATTGGAGACAATAATGTCTTTCTCATTGTAAAGATGTCCTTGCGCCAGACAAGTGACGATTGCACTCCCTATGTGTCCGGCTCCTATAATAGCTATTTTCATCTCTTTATTTTTTTTATTTGGCTTTCAGATGTCTCTTTTTATCCGGCTTTGAATCAGGCTGCGCACTGCCTCTCAAAAAATTGTCTGGATAGCGAACTAATCAGTCTGTTTTTATCTGTGGTATGTACAGATAGTGTGAAACAATGATCGCTTCCTCCATAAGAAATGAGAGATACGGGGATATCTTTGATAGTATCCATAATATGACTTTCTACTTGTGTGCGTTCCCAATGAAGGGAGCCGATGATATGTATTACAGACATATTTTCGTCCATAACCATTTCGGCATATTTATGTAGTTCCCTTTGAATGATTCGCAGGGTGTCCCGGCTGGCTGTCAGCATCATCGAGATGGATACATTGGATGAGGCCATTGAGATGACATTGATTTGATATTTGTTGATAACTTCCAATATCTTACCCATAAACAAATATCCGGGCAATACATTCAATGAGGTAAAACGCACAAAAGTAGCCGAATCCTGTGAGAGGATGGCCTTGACACTGTTGCCTGTGTCATGGGAAGATATATAGAGTCGTTCTGTTGACAGATCGTGTGTATCGGTTAGGCGGATAACTATATTGGAGCGTGCCGCAAGGGTGATACAATCTGCGTAGAGCAGGTGTACTCCGCTGTTAATCAGTTGTTCGGCTTCTATGTAAGTTAGTGAATGTTGTTCTCGCAGGCAATTCCGGTTTGCGTAGATATGATTGATAGGGGTGGATAACAGTATTTCGTCCGCTTTGAATAGGGTGGCAAGCACTGTTGCATAGTAATCATTGCGTTGTTCGCTCATGAAGTCTATTTCACCATACACATTTCTGCAAATGGAAAGTGGGGCGATAAAAATATCTACATTCCGGTTCTCGTCAATGTATTGTTGGATAGATTCTTGAATATATGGGATGTCCGGCTTTCTTTCCAGGTTGATCTGTATAAGTTTGCCGGTATCTAATGTTTGGGCACGAAGACCCTGTTGACGTAAGCAATAAGTGAATAAATCGCTGGATAATCCGTATATTTCCGCTTTTATCATTTTATCAATCAGTAAATCTGCTTTGTCTTCTACAAGTATATGTATTTTCTTTATACACTCCAGAATCCGGTTTTTAATTTCCTGATTTAAGTGCGAATCTGTAATGAGATGATTGGCAAGGGTACAGCAATATGCTTCGATGGCATTGACTGTGGTATGAGAAACTTCATCTTCTTCGTGAAACCAACTGATGGAAATAGCCTGTAACCACTCCTGTAATTGTGCCAATATAGGGACTACAGCTACATAAGGATGTTCTTTCTGAATACAATTGATTACTTGCTTCATTTCATCCTCATCTTTAATTTTCTCGAATTTACAAACTTTCATTGTTATCTGGTTATTTATTGGTTACTACTCTTTTCAAAATGATATGCCTTTTTTCAAAAGAGAAAGATATTTAAGAATCATTCCTTAGCTTTAGAATATGGTATATCTGTATAAATCAATCTGTTAATGTTGCAATCAATGTTTTTAATACATTTCTTTACTATAAGTAATCTGCTAATACCATACCACATTGGGATATGAAAATAAGATTTCTTATCTTTGTTGCGTAATTGATTGATAAACCAGCAATATTCATCCATTTATGAAACTCTGCATATAGCTACGCTCAACGAATAGCATCATTTCTAACAGGGCTATTCAGCTATCCGACAGGCAACTACTCGCCTGCCAAAGAGTTTTATATCCATTTTTATAAATTTACGGAACTGTGTGCTGCTATGATGTGGTATACCGTATCGTGTTATTTTTAAGTTGAGCAATGAATTATACATATAAGCAAATATGGCTCATCAACTTTCCTGTGATGATGAGCATTCTGATGGAACAATTAATCAATATTACCGACGCTATTTTCCTGGGGCATGTGGGAGAAGTCGAACTGGGAGCTTCTGCGCTTGCCGGAATCTATTATTTAGCTGTTTATATGCTGGGCTTCGGATTCAGCATCGGGCTGCAGGTGATGATTGCCCGGAGAAATGGGGAACAACATTATAAAGAGACGGGACGTACATTTTTTCAGGGAGTATATTTCCTGTCGGGGATGGCAGTCATTCTTTGCCTATTGCTCCATTTGGCTTCTCCCTTGATCCTGTGCCGGTTGATAACTTCGGATGAAATTTATCAGGCAGTGATTCATTATCTGGATTGGCGTAGCTTCGGTTTGTTATTCTCATTTCCTTTTTTAGCTTTCCGGTCTTTTCTGGTAGGGATAACAACGACCAAAGCATTGTCCGTGGCAGCTATCATGGCTATCTGTATCAATATTCCTTTTAACTATCTGCTGATATTCAAACTGAATCTGGGTATATCCGGGGCGGCGATGGCTTCTTCTTTGGCAGAGTTCGGAGCTTTTATCGTACTCCTATTATATATGTGGGTGAGGGTAGATAAAGTGAAATATGGGCTGAAGGTCGTTTATGATGGGAAAGTGTTAATAAAGTTGTTGAGGATATCTATATGGAGTATGCTTCACTCTTTTGTCAGCGTTGCTCCCTGGTTTCTGTTCTTCGTTGCTATCGAGCATCTGGGAAGGACAGAGCTTGCTATTTCCAATATTACTCGTAGTGTTTCTACCGTCTTTTTTGTGATTGTCAACTCTTTTGCATCCACTACTGGTTCATTAGTCAGCAATCTAATTGGGGCGGGGCAGGGGAAGGAACTTTTTCCCGTTTGCCATAAAGTTCTTAGGTTGGGTTATGCCGTGGGGGGTCCATTGATAGTTATGGCTCTTTGGGGTAACCAATGGGTTATCGGATTTTATACGAATAACGATAATCTGGTGAGACTAGCTTTCTATCCTTTTATAGTTATGCTGTTGAATTATGCTTTTGCACTGCCCGGATATGTTTATATCAATGCTGTTACCGGTACAGGAAAGACGAAGCTCGCCTTTATCTTCCAGTTAATCACCATTCTTGTATATTTAATTTATCTGTATCTGTTAAGTGAATGTTTTCATGCTTCTCTGACTGTGTATATGACGGCAGAATATCTCTTTGTTATTTTATTAGGGATACAATCCGTCATTTACTTAAAGAGGAAATCCAACTAGAATATGTATTTTTGTACTTTCAATACTTGATACTTTCTCGAAATGACTGAAGATATAAAGAATAAACTTTTAATGTGTGCGGAGATGTATCATCGCGCAGACTTTATACAAAGCGATCCGGTGCAGTTTCCCCATCGTTATACGCTGAAACAGGATATCGAAGTCAGCGGTTTGCTGACGGCGATTATGAGTTTTGGCAATCGCAAACAGATCTTGAAGAAAGCGGACGAATTGCACGGGCTAATGGGAGATTCGCCTTATCAGTATGTATTGTCCTGCCAGTGGGAGAAGGATTTTCCTTCAGGAGCAACCAATAGCTTTTATCGGATGTTGTCGTATGCTGATTTTTATGGATACTTTCGGCGATTATATATAGCTTATACACAGTTTGAAAGTCTGGAGGAAGCTTTGATGTTATATCCCGGAATACCAATGGAAAAGTTATGTGCATTTCTTGAAGTTTCTGCCAAAAGTCCTCAAAAGAAACTGAATATGTTTTTGCGTTGGATGATTCGTCGGGATTCGGAGGTCGATTTGGGGATTTGGGAAAGTTTTGATCGCAGAGATTTGATTGTTCCTTTAGATACACATGTATGCCGGGTAGCACATTATTTCAAGTTGACGGATACGGAAACTTTTTCTCTGAAAAATGCCCGTCAGATAACGACTGCATTGGCAGAGGTCTTTCCGGATGATCCTTGCCTGGGCGATTTTGCTCTGTTCGGCTTGGGGGTGAATGGGGAGATTTAAATAGATAAACTAATAGTACTGATTTTTCCGGCTATTATCGAAAATATAGTGTTTTCTTAAGTTATTTCGATTATAACCGGAAAAGTCGATATTAAACCAACTTTATTCGATTATAATCGAAAAACTGGAGAACTGTTAGAACGTTGTTATCTTGTTTGTGAAATCCCTCCAACCATTTGCGTTCTTATATTTTTCCACAGATTCGGCAGGAACACGAATGACGGTAATATCATCCGGAAATCCGTACCATACTTTTTCAAATACCTGCGGAGGTGTTGTCCCTTCTACCTTTACTTCTTTAATACCTGTATTATTGAAAGCCGAAAAATTAATCTGTGTGACGTTTGCCGGAATGGTTAATTGGGTCACTTTCCTATTACCACCCAGTAATCCCTGTCCCAATATCCGAATACTTTCAGGTATTTCGAAGCGAGCCAATTTCGGACATCCTTCAAGACAATAGGGGTGGATCATAGCTTCGGGGTCATCATTGAAAGTACTCCCGTAGGTGGTCACTTCCGCCAATTCCGGGCAGTAGTAAAAAGCCCTGCTTGCTATGTTTGTAACACCGTTGGGTAACTTCACTGTCGTAATACCACTTTCCCGGAATGCTTCCTGACCAATGGTGCTTACATTCTCCGGAATCTCGATGGTTTTCAATTGAGAGGTCTTGAGGAATGCCTGCGATCCGATTTCTTTTAGTGTCACGGGTAACAACACTTCTTCAATACCTGCATATACAAATGTACTGGCAGGAAGTTTAGTGATTTTAGTCTTGCTTAGATCTGCTTTTTTCAGGTTGTAGCAATAATAGAAGATGTCTTCTTTAAGCTGCTCCAAGGTTGATGGAAACACAATTTCCTGGACGGTTGAATTGAAGAAAGCCATATCTCCAATCGATTTTAGTCCTTCATTGAGTACTACCTTTGCTATTTGGCTATTCCTAAAGGCGTCTTTAGGAATTGATTTCACACTATTAGGGAGTATGATTTCATTGTATCCTTTCAATATTTCCGTCAATACTCCGTTTTCTACACGGACAGGAGAAATGTGCACGGAGAAGCTTTTCTGTTTTCCTTCTATTGTTATGGTTACTTCCTGTTTATCGACAGGGACAGATGATGAGAAACCACTGATCTGTTCCGAGGTAACCTTTACGGGGCGTTGTTTCCCGTCATCATACTTGCCTGTCACGTTAAGGCCGGTTAAGTCTATATTCTCTCCTAATGCATAAATTGTTTTTGCGGGCAATTGTTCTATGGAGAAATCTTCAAGTGAAGCCCCTATGGGTTCAACAGGATTTGCTGCCGAAGGTGAATCTTTCTTGTATTCGTCATTTTCGGTGCTGCAACTTAGTAATATTGCTCCCAGAACCATTTGCAGGCAAAGTGTTGTAATTATATAAAGTCTAGTTTGCTTCATGTGATAAAGGCTTAGTTAGGGAATTGGGTTAAACGTATTTCTACTTTTACGGCTTTTCCGGCTTCTACGGTTTTGCCGGAAGACCATATCTGATAGTTGTCAGGGCCGCCCCCTTCTTGTATCACGAATGTCAGGAACCGTTGCGACTGCGTTGCAAACCATTCCTCTCGTGGCAGTACAAAGGTGGCCATACCACTTTCATTTGTCTGTATGATTGCAGTTGGCAAAGTTAAATTATCTTTTTCAAAAACCTTATAGTCCTTTTCATTATACATTTTTACGGGAACGCCCGTTGCAATTTTTCCATTCTCATCATAAACGGATACCACTACTTTTGCTTCTTTCATTTCTTCGTTTCCTTTTTCGCATGCTACCATGAAAAGCATGGCGCTTAATAGAATAACAATATTCTTCATAATCTTTTCTTTTTTCTAATTTTTCGAATGCAAAAGTAATAAGATTGCATCAAATTCAGGTTGTGATGCAATCTCGCAAATCTAACAATTTGATTTAAAGTGTATTGATATTCAATGGATTATGAAAGATGTATTCTAAGATTTCTAACACAGGTCTAACACCTATCCGAAAAGTGCTAAAAACAACTCTTTATTGGCCGTTTCTGCCGATTTGATACGTGATTTGAGCCGTGACTTGCGAGCATATACATTAGCTACCGTATCTTTCATAAACAAACTGATTACTTGTGGCGAGAAACCTACAAAAATATAACAAAGCAGTCGTATGTCAGCTTCTTTCATTGACGGAAAATCATTCCGCAACTTCTCCATTGCATTATCATGGCAGGTATTTACGATAAGTTCCAGTTCTTGGAACATTGCATTGTTCTCTGCAAAATCGGTGATAATCTGTTTCACTTCGTGGAACATGGCCGCTTGTTGTGATGCGGTATTCTCACGTTCATAGTAAGTCTTTCCCAGTTTGTCAATGATGTCAAAACGTGAAGCTACCAAACCTTTTAAATGGCTTTCCGCATTGCGCTGTCCTTCCATGTGTTCTGTCAGGGTTTTGTATTGGGTGTTGGCTTCTTCCGCTAATAGCAGGTAGCGGTCGGTACGTTCGCGTTGCAGGCGCAGGCGTTGACGGATGATGTAGTATGCTACCCCTATTATTAGAAAAATAATACTTGCTACGGCAATTTCCCAGGTAGTACGGTTCTTCATCCGGTATTCGGCGAATTTGGAGCGTTCCTTGAAATAGTCACGTTCCACCATACCGGCGGAGAATTGCATATTCGAGCGTGTCAGCGAGTCAGTCAGATAGATATAATGATGTATCTTCTCGGTTGCTTTCTCGAAGTTTCTGGCCTGCGCTTCAATCCGATAAGCGGTGTATTGCAGGTCTGCCATGTCACGTATATCGGTGGAATGTGTTTCTGCAAGAGCCAGATAGTAGCGTGCGCTGTCTATACGGTTTTTCAGTAGATTCACATCTACTAATGTATGATATCCGTATAGTGTATCTTGCCGGGCAGAAAGTTCGATACGTTGCAGCAGGTCATGGGGAATTTGTTTCTTGCCTGACACCACATAGAGAGAAGCAAGATTGGTAAGGCTAGCTTTGGCTAACTTATCGTACTTGTGTTCATCGGCCAGATCGAGTGCGGCAGAATAGAGCCGCATGGCTTTCTCCATATCTTTCGAATTGAAAGTTGCGGCTGCCATATCGAGAGTTGCCTTTGTTTCTTCGCGAGTATTATCAGCCTGCCGGAAGTTATTGCGAGCTTCACGAAAATAATGATAAGCCCGGCTATAGTTCATCTGGTCATAATACACTTCACCGATCTGACTGTATAAAAGCCCTGCATAATAAGGCTCATTGGTATCCTTCAGTTTCTCTTCAACTTTCAGGTAAAGGCGTAACGCTCCCGGCTTGTCTCCTGCACGCAGTTTGACTTTTCCCCAATAATAGAGAGTCTTGCATTGGCGGCGTAAATCTTTGGGATGATGTTTGTAATACTCCCAAGCCCGGCGAATCAGCGAATCATTCGTTGCTTTGATATGATTTTTGTCTAAAGCCTCTGAATAAAGCAACGCATACCTGGCCTGTTCAGCCTGGCTGCCTTCCGATTTGAGTTGTTGTAATATTGTTAAGGCACTATCCGGCTTATTTTGTAACAGTGCTTCCGCCTCGTCAAGTCGGGAAATTTGTTCTCTGTTATAACATCCTGTAAAAAAGAGAATTGCTAATAGTTCGAGTATAATTCTGCATTTCATGCTGTGAATGTAGTGAAAATATTTCGAGTTTAGTATGGAATCGTCATATCTTTATAATTCTTATGATGTTTAATTTTGCAAAGGTAGGAAAATAGATTCGAGTTGAATTTTTCGGACTAATATTAATATATCTTGAATATATAGTCTTTTAATAGTTCTTTTTCAACTTTAAAGTTGAATATTTGTTGCATTATACTACATTATTCATATCTTTGCATAAAGATATTTTAGATATGGATATAGAAACAGTCGATAAATTCTTGAAAGAATTTAAAGATAAGGCTAGGGCTTTCGGGATTATCTTTCGTATAGATAGAAAGAAGAATATGCAAGCTTTGCTTGATTTGGAAATTTCGGCAATTATGCGTGAAAAGATAATAATGTCTTTGACAGTTGAGGACTATTATAAAGGTCCTACGGAAGATAAGTTGAATTATATGGGAGAACTTTGGGAGTTTGGCAAGTCCGTAGATAAAAAGGAGGTTTATATCAAAATAAGTAAAGGTACTGGAGCAAATTCTCCAATCTGTGTCTCCTTTCATTTGGCAGAGAGAAAAATAGAACATCCTTTCAAAAATAAAAAGTAGAAGTTATGAAAAGTCCGTTTACAGGTGGTGACGCTGCATTGTGTCATGAGAAGCAATCATTTGAATTTCGAAAAGACAATTTTGAGATAGTATATCATTTTTATAGATGTAAGGATACAAATGAAGAGTTTACTACAACTGAACTTGATCAACTGAATATGAATCAAGTTTATAATTTGTATCGTCAGAAATATGCGATACCATTTCCGGATGAAATAAAAAGAGTTCGGGAATTATATGGTATATCTGCACTTCGAATGTCTAAACTTTTAGGTTTTGGCGATAACCAATATAGAAAATACGAAGAAGGAGAGATGCCTAGTGTGTCTAATGGAAAAATGATTTCAGCTTTGAAAGAGCCTCATTTCTTTTTGGAAATTCTGAAACTTGCTCAAAATCAGTTTCCAAATGATGAGATACTTAAAATTGAAAAAAGGGTAAAGGAACTGTTATTAAATAATTCTTGTTTTGAGAATAAAATAAATGAATTTATATTTCACAACCATTTGTCTTTACGTTCAAGTATGAATGGGTATGCTTCTGTCATTCCCGAGAAGGTTAAGCAGATTATTGTCTTTTTTGCATCTGCATTACAAGGAGTTTTTGAAACAAAACTAAATAAATTATTATTTTATTCTGATTTTCTTTCCTATAAGAAATATGGTAAAGGTATTAGCGGGTTACAATACCAAGCTATAAGTTATGGGCCTGTTCCTGTGCGTTATAGTACTATATATGAGAACTTGGACGGATTAAAAAAGGAAATTATAAATTTGGGAAATGGTTATTCTGGAAGTATGATTACAACTGTTGAGCAATTTGAACAGTCTTTATTTACAGTTGAAGAATTAGAGGTTTTACAATGTGTATTAGCTCATTTTGAGAAGAGTAAGGCTAATGAAATTTCAGAAATGAGTCATGCTGAAGAAGCGTGGCGTCAAAATGAAAAACAGCATAGCTTGATTGATTATAGTTATGCGTTTGATTTGAGACAGTTGTAATGTATGCTTCATTTTGATAAATGGTTAGCTGTGTTCTGTTAAAATGCATCCGACCGTTTTTCTTTATTTTTTCCTACGGATATTAGGTTTGTAATATATACGAAGGAAAGAAAGGAATCTTCCAACAGGCTGTTGGAAAAAGAGCGAATATAAAAAAGTTACCCCAATTTAAAAAGTAAAGGTAGTAGAACAAATAAGCAGGACCTTTTTAGAAGGTTTCTTCTTTATTTTCTTCGAGGCTTATGAGAGGACTATAGTAAGGAATTGGGAGAGATTTTACTTTACAACTGAAAAACTAAAAAAAAATTAAAAATTCTAAGGTTGTCTCTGGAGCTTTTGCAAGTCTTTCCAAGAAAGATAGGAAATTTACAAAATAAGAGAAAATAATTATTTTGGCAAGATAGAGCTCTCCGAATGTTTACAAAATAGTTATATTTGTACTTGTAAACAAGGGGATATAATGGATATCTGGGATAAAAAGAAACGTTCCGACGTTATGGCAAAAATCAGAAGTAAGGATACGAAACCTGAATGGATCGTTCGTCGTTACTTATATTCTCGTGGCTACCGTTACCGTAAAAACGTAAAGGGGTTGCCGGGCACGCCTGATATTGTGTTGCGTAAATATGGTATTGTGATATTTATTCATGGATGTTTTTGGCATGGTCATGAAGTTGATGGGCATATTCCCCATTCTAATGTTGATTTTTGGAGGAAGAAAATAGAACGGAACAAGCAGCGTGATGAACATAATAAAGAAGCTTTAAAAAAAATGGGTTGGAAAGTCATGACCGTGTGGGAATGCCAACTGAAATCTGCGGTTCGAGAGAAAACGCTTTTGGAGGTGGAGTATTGGATTAATCATTCTTATTTGGAACGTTTTAAGCAGAAACCGTTTAGAATTTACGATGTTGAGGGAGCTAGTTTGCCTATTGTGGCTGAAGGATATATGAAATATGGAAAGCCCGAATAAAGATATTTCATAGTGTAAGAGTAAATGTCGAAATGTGAATAAGACACAGTGTTAAACTAATCTTTCATATCGGTTACCATAAACTTTGATATTCGTTTTGAATTTATATAATTCTTGTAAAAGAACTTTTTTATGTCTGTATTTAGAACTTGTAAAAAGAATAGATTGCATTTCTTTTGTCACTAGAATTTTCAATAATCTTATAAACTCGTCAATCGTGTATTCTTTTTTTATAGCAATGTATAGGCCGTTTTTTATCACTCTTGTGAGAATGCATTTATATGTTTCTATGGCTTTTAATGGAAAAGGTCTTCCTGCTATATAATCTGTTGGCATATCACCAAAACCTATAAAGGATTTTACTCCCTTCTGAATTGCGATCCGACTCAAACTTTTCGACTTGTTTTCATTAGAGTTACAAGAGAAACAGAATAATATTTTATTTTTAAAAAAGTCAATATTTTGTTCATGAATAAATTTCTCATTTTTATAAAAAAGTTCCTCGCTTAGTGCATCATTACTAATGAAATCTTCTGCCTTTTTGTTAAAAGAACCTAATAATTTGTCTCCTCGACCATGGCCCATAAATATGATAAACTTAGCTGCTGAACTTTGTGCTGAGTTTAAACATCTTTGATGGTCTTCATCTGAGAACTTTATTTTATAGCAATGCCAATCAGCTCCTAAATTTTTGCATAGAAACGTGTTTATCTTATTTAGAAATTTAGTGGAATCTTTTTTGTCAGTAGGATATATAGCAAATACTTTACACATAATCGGGTATTTCATTAAATGTGGATAAATAAGCGATAAATTGTTCCAATAGATCACGTTTGAGTTTTATACTGTCTGATGTGTTTTTAGATAATAGTATATCACCGATCTTGCAGCATGGAATTCCTTCATATGGTGGAAATTTATATATTAACTCGTTAGACATTAACCAATCACATAGTTCCCTTTCAAAATCAAAGTCCTTTTCTTTTTTTATGTGAGAGATTAAATTCTGTTGTAACTTTTCGTCGTTTTTTGCATATTCAATAGGAGTTTCGGATAAAAATTTTAAGGTTTTTTTCTGTTCTTCAAAGTCTTTGTTTTTTAGTAGAATATCTGATATCACATTTTCAATTTTTGCTGAATATAAAAGAATTTTCTTGTGATACGAAGGTACATTCTTTGCGAAAATTTTGACTACATCCAATCCGTTTAATTCATTCTCGATAAGATTATAATCGGAAGCAAATGCATCCAACTTTTTTAAAAAAGGAGTATTCTGTAGTTCCTCAATAAAGGATATTTTATCAAAAGAAGTGTTATAGCCTACTCGTTTTTGAAAATTAGCAGGATTGATTTCTTTATAGACAAGGTCTATGCCTTCATTCTTAAGTGTATTTTTTATAGCATCCAATGTCGCAGATTGAGATTGTTCGTCAACTATTATTAAGTGCTTTTGTTCCATCTATTTGAAAATAATTTTAAAATTCATACCTGTTTTGTTTACTGGAGAATCCACAATTATTGTAGCGTTCATTTTTCTTAATGACTCTTGAACTAAATATAATCCAAATCCAGTTCCATTATTTTTTCCAGTTTTTCTAAATTGAAATATCTCATTTGGGTTATTGCTGAATTCTTGCGATAATCCTTCACCATCATCATATATGTTTAATATCATATTATCATTTTGCAGATAACAGGAGAACCAAATATTTTTAGCTTTCCACGCTTCAGAATTATCTAAAAAGTTATCTATGATTAATGCTAAATCTAGTTTACTTCCAAAAACCATAAAATATTCAATTTTAGTTTTATAATGAACCTTTAGTTTAGTATCTATGGTTGAAAGATAACCCGAGATGAAAGACGGAAGATTGATCTTCTGAATATCAGCTTCTGAAAGATCGCTCTCTAGAATTAGGTCAGTAGCCTTTAATGATTTATTGGATAGTCGTAAAATTACGAATAAAGATTCTAATAGTTTATTCTTATATGTTTTCTCTATTGGCATCATATTTAAATTAGCCATTAGATTGTTTATTTCTTGTTTAATTTTACTATTGTTGTTTTTGACATGATGTATTAATGCATCTGTTTCAGGAGTTGATTGTTTTTTGTAGAATTCAACTTTAAGACGTTCAATCTGAACTTCTTTTTCTTTTTCAATTTTTATTTTATCTGCATATTCTTCAGCCTCTTTTCTTTTCTGGGCTTCTTTAAACTTTTCATCAATGGCAGATGAGAGATGCTGTTGTAAATTATAAACTTCACTCCTATGTTGTTCGTCTATTTCTCTCAATCTTTTCTGAAGCTCTAAAATCGTTGCAGTCTGTTTCTCTACTATACTTTTATAGTATTGTAATTCTGCGATAGCTTTTGTTGTAGCGTCAACAGTAGAATATTTAGAAAGCTCTTTTATTTGTCTTTGTAAATCTTCGTTTTCTAAGGCTTTTTTCTGTAGAATTCTATTCAATGCATCACCATCGATCTTTTTTGATTCAAAATCAGAAAGTAGTTGTTCAAATTCTCTTTCTGAATTGATTTTTTCTTCTTGAATTTTATTCAGAATGAGTTCTTCATTAACATATAATTCAATAACATCAGTTGCTTTTGCTGCAATTATTGAATGAATAGATGAGTATGTGCGTCGTTTTTTTGTAATTTCATCTTCTCTGTATTGCAGATCATTTTCTGAAATAGCTCCTGAAATAATTTTTTTTTCGATATCGCTAATATTTAGATCTTTAGGAATACTATCCCATGCTAATCCATCAACGACATATTTTTCAAGACGTTTCAATGTCTTATTAAAAAAACCATTAGTTAGTTTTTTGTAACACTCATTCTCTACAAGACCTTCTCTGCTTGATACTATTCTAAAATAATCGTCACGATCCAATACTTCAATGCGTCCCACAATATCGCGAGTGCCTAGAAATCTTGCATATCCCTGCTGTTTCCTAAATTCTAATCCTAACCAGTCATCGCCTTCTTCACCATATGGTGGTATTCTAAATCCATTTAAAAACAAGTATATTGAGCCGTAATTGACAGGCCTAATGCCTGTTTGTTTCGTAAAAAAGGCTTTAGAATAGGGATTGAGATAGAATATTATGCATTTTGCGTCTTTTATAAAATCAGAAAATTCATTTTTCTCTTTTATCCAAAAAATAGTTTCTCCTTTGTCTTTGAGTGTTGTTAGTGTTGTGGCTCCATTATCTTGAACTTCACACTCAATGCTTGTTGCCTTAAAATTTAATTTTTCAAATACTGAGTTTTCTATTCGTCCTATAAACTTAGCTTTTTCTTCTGCATTTTTATTTTCTTCCTCAAATTCAGGGGCATTAAGATATATTCCAAAGTCATTTTTTTCAAAAGCCTGATTGGGATTAATCAGACGTTCTAAATATGTTCTTAGATTAACCAATTTTTCTGTATTCCACTTTGGCTGTTCCCAGTAAACCCATTGACTTCTTAACTTAATAATTTCTAGCACCACTCCATGTTTAAAAGGTTTGATACCTCTCATCTCTAATTCTGTGGTAGAAAGTATTTCGTATTCAAGGACTACATCTTGAATCTCTTTCTTTTCATCATCTACTTCAAATTGACGCCAGTTTAATTGCAATAATATAAATTCTGATGATTCTTCTTTTTTGGTATATAGGTTTAGAAATTCTCCAAGCCTATCACAAGAAAACCGTCCTACTCCTTTTGCTCCAGCCATCATGCGATTATGCTGATAAGACTTTTTCTTTTTCTCGGAGTATGCAATGTTAAGCCATTTGTTTTTTATGTCATTTATGTCCATTCCAACACCATTATCCCGGATAATAAGTCGGGAGGTCCTAGAAGAATATTTTTCTATTGATAGATCATCATTATTTTTCAGATTTACAAAAGAAATATCTGTCCTTTTGGCGTTTGCATCGAAAGCGTTTTTAACTAATTCTAATATAGCGATATTATCATTGTTGATTAAATCTTTACCGATGATATTTTTTAATTGGACATTTGTTATAAAATGTAAATTCATAATCTGTTATTTATGATTTTATCTAAAATGCAACCAGCTTGTTCACCGAATAGTGGTGGAATAGCATTGCCGATCTGAGTATAGCGTGGAGTCTCTTTTGTTCGTAACTTTCCTCCTGTTGTATATTTCCCTTTAAAAATAAAGTCGTCAGGAAATGATTGAATACGTGCATATTCACGTACTGTCAAAATACGTGGTTCGCAATAGTGGATATAATCATCTGGCAAAGTAGTTATTGTTGGAGCCTTTTGATTTCCATCAAGTGGTATGATGGTGTGTTTATTAATATGAAAATGCCGTTTAATTTCATTGTCAATATTAGAACAACGACGTTTTTTCGTCAAGTCTAACAATAATTGAAATCGTTGTATGATGTTATTGTTGTGGTTAGCGAAGCGATGACTGTCAGGGTGAGGTCCTTTTATATTCACATTACTTCGCATGAACTTTTGGTATGCAGTAAGTGGTATAGAATTGTATTTTCCAAAACGAAAGTGTGTATATTCGTTGTCTATTACTATACCTTTACTCATTAATAAATCAGATATAGCTTCACTAAGTGTAGTTCCTGTTCTTAACCCTTTTGCTTTAAGGAAATCAAAACGGGCATTTTGTAATTGAGTGAAAAATAGTTCTGCTTTACATTTAGCACTAGCTCCAAAGAAACTTTCAGATAAACCTACTAAAATAAAACGAGTTCGCTTTTGTGGTACACCATAATCGCCAAAATTTACTAATTGTGAAGCTGTTCGATACCCCAACTTTTCCAATTCCTCTACTACTAAGTGAGAATAAGCAATTCCTTTCTCTTTATTCTTCTTAAACTCTTGGGTAAATCCTTTGACATTTTCAAAAAATAACATTTTGGGATGAACCAACTCTATGAACTTTATATAAGAGTGTACTAAATGATTCCTAACATCGTCTTCTTTACGTCTTCCTGCCATTGAAAATCCTTGACATGGTGGCCCCCCAGCAACCAAATCTATCTTATTTCGAAGATTTGAAAGTTGAAATGAATAGTTCTCCAATAAAGTGTCAATTTCCCAGTTTTTTATGGGCAACCATTTAGGCCATTGAAAATGTGGATCGGTTTTATTATCTATGAGGTTATATTTCAAAGTTTCAAATGCGTCAGTACATTTTTCAACAGCAAAGAGTCCTCTCCATCCTGCCTTATGCAGTCCTAAAGAAAGACCACCACATCCTGAAAATAAGTCTATCACTACTGGATGTATAGAGTTGCCCATATATTTACAATTTTATAATAAGATAAATAATATATATCTATGCAAAGTTAATAATTTTATTTCTAAAGATGAGTAGTTCCTGTTAAAAGAATTTATAAAATGACACTATTATAACTTTTTATTGTATTAGATTCTTGAAATAGTTATTATATCGCCTTATTACCCTATAGTATATATGAAAATAGACATTACTTGTTTAATGTAGTATTGCTTTATATCATGTGCTTTTGTCAACTGTTCAGTCGGTTCTAGCTGGACAGTTCCGTGATTAGTGTTTGGGGGTATGATGTGGCTTATTATATATGGTAAGTAATATTTATTCTTCTTTCATTTTCTTTCTCCACCTCTGAAACCCTCTCATCAAACTTTCCTCTTCCACCGACTCTGCCATATCATACTTTACCACAAACTCATGCATTGACTTTATATACATCACCCCATTTTTGAACTTATTCTCCAACAGGAATGAATAAAGCTCTGCTTTCATTTCCACCTCAATTTCCTTTTCGATAATAAAAATACTGTCTTGCCCGAAGTAATTGTAGATTTCCGGGTTCTTGCCCTGCCTTGGGCTAGGAAGAACAAAAGTGATATTTCCTGTCTCTTTCCAAGAAACGCCTTGCGGATGAGGAACGGATAATTGATGCAAGAAATGATAAATGGGAGTGAGGTGGGAGAGGTGGATGGGGATGGGGAGCCTTGAAGTTGGATTGTTGTGCGATTGAAGTTCTAAACTTTGTCCGTACCGGACATACATATACCTCGCCAGATATGGCTTGATGGCAAACGTGACTGTAACCATGGGATTTGAATTTTGAATTGTTGAAATTTGTTGTATACTGATTGCCGCTTCGTGCGGCAGATTCCGTCGTGTTTGTTGGAAAAAATCCCATGGGTTACGGGGACGGAATTCTAATTCAGTAAGAAGTTGAAATTCAAATGGTTACAAATGCCGGTTTTTCCTTTAAAACCAACGGGCCGTTCCTTTAAAAGGAACGACCCGTTGCACACCGAGGAATGACCTCTTCCTTTTAAAGGAACGGGCGGCTCCCTAAAATCCATAGTGCAAAGCTATGTCTAATATTCTGATTTTTCAAAAGGAATAATAGCGGTAATCTTTATATTATGTAATGAAATATCATAAATAGTATACATCTCTAATTTATGCGTATGTATATTGGAATTATGTAATAAAAATATACTGATTGCAAAAGCGTATATTTTAACTATATTTATCAGATAACTATTCTTAAAGTGGAAAAACTTTTTATCCCATTTCTTGTTTCTTGCGTAACAGGCGGAAAAATAGTTCTGATAAATAAGGTGAACTTCGTACTTTTACGTCTCAAACAAAAAAAGCAAGATATGATGACATCAGTGAAACTTATGCTGAACAAGAGCAGGATATTGAATAATGGCAGTTACCCTTTAGTATTCCAGGTGATACACAATCGGAGAAAAAAGTTACTGTATACAGGCTACCGGGTGAAAGAGGAGGTGTTTGACGTGTCGGAAGGGAAGATTAAGAATGGCGCAGGTTCTGCTTTTACGGCTACGGAGGTCGTGAAAATGAACCGCGGGCTGCGGAAGCTGCGGAATCGGATTGATACGCGGATAAGGCAGCTTGAGCGGACAAGGGAAGAATTTACGGTGGAGGATATTCTGGCTCAAAATGCTTTTGGAACACGGGAACCGCAGTTTTATTTATTGCGGTATATCAATGCGCAGATTGAGCGTAAACGGGAACTGAAGAAGGTGGGGATGGCTGCGGCCTACAAGAGCACCCGCTCGTCGTTGGCAAAATTTATAAGCCGCCCCGATGTGCGGATGTCGGAGGTCGATTCGGCGTTCGTCGGGAGATACGGGGATTTCCTGTATAGTAACGGCGCTTCCGGCAATACGGTAAGTTATTACCTGCGTAACTTGCGTTCCCTGTATAACCAGGCGGTAGCGGACGGCTATCATCCCCGCGGCGAATATCCGTTTGCGAAGGCGCAGACCCGCCCGGCGAAGACTGTGAAACGTGCTTTGTCGCGCACGGATATGCAGAATCTGGCGGACTTGAATCTGGAGAACGAACCTGAACTGGAGTTTGCCCGCGACTTGTACCTGTTCAGCTTTTATGCGCAGGGAATGGCTTTTGTCGATATTGTCCTTTTGAGGAAGGCCGATATTTGCAATGGTGTGCTGGCCTATTCCCGTCATAAGTCGAAGCAGCTGATTCGCATAGCGGTGACTCCGCAGATGCAGGGCCTGATGGATAAATACAAGACGGGGAATGAATATCTTTTTCCGATAATCAGCGGTGAATACGCTTCGGGATACAAACAATACCGCCTGGCGTTAGGGCGTATCAACCGCCATCTGAAGAAAATCGCTGTTGCGGCTGATATAAAAGTTCCGTTGACGACGTACACCGCCCGCCATACCTGGGCTACCCTTGCCCGTGACTATGGAGCTCCGATTTCTGTGATTAGTGCCGGACTGGGGCACACTTCGGAAGAAATGACACGTGTCTATTTGAAAGATTTCGATGTGTCCATGCTCAACCAGGTGAACAGCATAGTCACAAACTTGTCCAGGTGAAATGATAATTTGTAATATAATCCGTTGAAAATTAGCAGATATTGTATTTTTGTTTATCTTTGCAGCATTGTAATCTATTCCGTAATAGAGATTATATTAAAATCTCCTTGTTGTTTTGAACTGTTTCACGCTGCAAAGTAAGCTTATTTATTTATAATAGGAGTTATCATAAAGTACATATTTTTATTCATTTTGTACACGTGGTATGGTTATCTTCATAAACAGGGTAGTTTCCGCTCTGGCAGCGTTCCACCAACTGTTTGGCGGTGCATCCGAAATACAGTTTGCAGTGACGGTTGAAGTTGCTCTGCGAGTCAAATCCCAATTCTTCAACGGCGTCTTTTATACATACTCCCGGTTCGGTCATTTTTTCGAGTATCCTCCGGTTCTTTTGTTTCAGCATCCATTGTTTGGCAGTCATCCCGAACACCTCGTTGAATTTGGAAAAGAAGCGGCTTCTTCCCAGGTTCGACAGTGAGATGAGCTGTTCTATGTTATCCACTCTGGTATGGTTGCGCATGACAAAATCCTTGAAGTCCATTTCTTTCCCGATGATGGGATGAAGCAGGGCTGCAATCTCCCGCTTTTCATAAAATCCGCGCAGGAGAAAGAAAAACTCCCGCTGCATCAGGGTGTGCAGGTGGGCGCAATTCATCCCGTTCCTGATGCAGTGGGTCAGCACTTCGAGGAACGGTGTCAGCGGGTAGTGTATCCCAGTGGGTGCGAAGTCATATTCAATGTGGTCGCATATACCTGATAAAGACTGCAATATGAGCTTGTCACAACTGTTTTCGGGCATGTCGAAAAACATGGAGAGCAGGCTTGAACCGTTTTCTCCGGTTCCCTTCAGCCGGGAAGAACGGGGGATGAGTACCATCTCTCCGGCATGGAACGGCCTGTTGTGGAACTGGTTGCAAGTAATGGTGAAACCGCCCTTCAGGAAGAACAGAAGATAATTCTTGCTTGTATTGTCTTCCTCAAATTCAGTGTTTTTGTCGAACTCCAGATACTTGAATCCGGTTTCAATCGTTGTCATGTAGTTTTGGCATGACAGGTGTTCTTCGATGTACAGCAGTTCGCTTTTCATAAGTTTTGATTCCATGGCAATAACTGTTTTTATTGTTTGGCCTGTTAGTTATCCGTTTGTTTCACAATTGTTTCAGTATCCATGTTTTTAATGAATTATATATCAAAATATTATTTTCCGTTTTGTCTGCCATGATTCATTATTTCATGATACTGAAACGTTGTATGGTTGTTTTATGTAATGCAAATCATTGATAATTAAGTTTTTATTGTCTGTATTCTTTTTGAAATCTCTATTACGGAATAGAGATGCAAGAAAAGCAACAATAAATAATAAGATGACATGAAGAAATATCTATGTTTAATCGGTGTCTTGGGAGTACTCCTTTGCAATACGGCCAACTCTTACGCCCAAAAGGTTGCGGTAAAGACCAATTTGCTTTATGACGCTACTACTACAATGAACCTGGGGCTGGAAATAGGCCTGGGCAAGAAATGGTCTCTCGACTTATCCGGAAATTATAACCCCTGGAAGTTTGATGATGAAACGCGCCTGCGCCACTGGGGCGTGCAGCCGGAACTTCGCTACTGGCTATGTGAGAAATTCAACGGTCATTTTCTGGGTCTGCACGGACATTACGCCAAATACAATGTGGGCGGAATGTCATTTTTGAGTGATAACATGGAGCGCCACCGCTATCAGGGACATTTGTGGGGCGGCGGAATATCCTACGGTTACCAGTGGCTGCTCGGCAGCCGCTGGAGTCTGGAGGCTGTGCTTGGAGTCGGCTATGCGCGGCTGGACCACTCCAAATATCCCTGTGCCACATGCGGCACCGTTCAGAAAAGTGAGAAGAAAAACTACTTCGGCCCGACAAAGGCTGCCGTGAGTATCATATACATAATAAAATAGGCAAATGATGAAAAGAATCTGTATATACGTGGCCTTGGGAGTGCTGGGCGCATTTTCCGCCCATGCCCAGGAGATAAATATCGGACAGACCGTTGCCCGGAAAATAAGCGACGACAAAGTGGAAGTGTCATTCAGTATGGATTGCAGCACGCTGCGTCTTCCCTCGCGCCGGCAGATGGTAATCACTCCCTTGATAATCAGCCGGTCGGAAAGCGATACGCTCGCCCTGCCTTCAGTCTGCATTGCAGGCAGAAACCGTTATCGCATGAACAAGCGGAAAGAACGTCTGTACGGCAAGGAGCATGGCAAAGCACCGGCTGGGGGAGAGGGACAGGAAATGATTCGTTTTAACAGGAAACGGGATATGCTGCTGGAATATAACGAAACAGTCCCGGCACAGGAGTGGATGTCCGGGGCACGTGTCGAGATATTCCGTGAACTGCAGGGATGCGCAGGTTGCGGGGAAGCGCTGGGTAATGCCCCCGTTGCCGAACTTCCTCTATTCAAAGAGGAGGTGGAACGCCCGAATCTGCAAATAATGTTGGCACAGGCAGAGGAGAAACGCCGTTCCTTCACCCGCAGCGCATATCTTAATTTTAAGGTGAACCAGTCGGCATTGCTTGCCGATTATATGAACAACCCTGTCGAGCTGGCTAAAATCTATTCGTCCATTGATTCCATCCGTGAAGACAATAATTATCGCATTGCCCGGATTGAGATAGTGGGCTACTCGTCACCGGAAGGCAGTTATGCCGCCAACGCGCGCCTTTCCGAACAACGCGCGAAAGCGTTGGAACAAAACCTGAAACATGCCTATCAGCTGGACGACAGCATGATAGACTGCCGTTCGGTGCCGGAGAACTGGGAAGGGCTGGCTGCATGGCTGCGCGAATACCGTCCTTCCTATATGCAGAAAGTGCTCGACATTATCGGGCAGACTCCCGAACCGGACGCGCGCGACGCGAAGATAAAGGCTATCGACGGTGGAAAAATCTATAATGCCTTACTACAGGAGGTATATCCGAAGCTGCGCCTGGTGGAATATACAGTCAGCTATACGGTGGTCCCGTTCTCCGTGGAGCAGGGACGGGAAATCATCAAGACGCGCCCCGACAAGATGAACCATAACGAAATGTATCAGGTCGCAGTCAGCTACGGCAAAGGTTCGGACGAATACAACAGGATTATCCGGATGATTGCCGCCCGCTTTCCGGGTGACAGGATAGCTAACAACAACGCCGCTATCGTGGCTTGGGAAACGGGAGATTACGACGCTATGCGGGTGTACCTGAAACGTCTGGAAGAGATAAAGGCTGAATAATACAATTTGGATAATATAATCTGAAACATACAATCTGAAACATAAACTTAGTAATTAACATTTTAGTATTAATTAAATTTTAAAACAATGAAATTGGACAAATCTTTTTTAACGCTGTTTGTCGGACTGGCGATGGCAGCATGTAGTAATGATGAAGAGATGGCAACCGGCGGACAAAACCAGTTGCCGGTAGACGGTAGGGAGGCTTATATGTCCGTGTCTGTGGCAATGCCTAAAAGTACAGGAACACGTGCTCTGGGAGAACATCATGGGACAGCGGACGAGCAGAACGTAAAGGAAGTGCTTCTCGCGTTGTTTGACGCGTCGGACGTTTGTCTGGAAACAAAGACATTGGCTACAACCGACTATATCCTTAATGTAGGCGGTGCCAATAAGGCAGGATATGATGGAAAGGCATTCAAAGTACCTTCCGCTACCGCCAAAGTGCTGGCAGTAGTCAATCCGAGCGACAAGTTCAAGACAGCCTGTGTGGCTTCCGCTTCCTGGTCTGCCATCAACGGTGCTGTGGAGCAGACACTTGACGAAGTGACTGGAACGTCAAAGAACAACTTTATGATGATTAATGCCGGCGACAATGCGAACCCGACTAACGGGGCATTGGTGACAGCCAATGTGAAGGTGGTTGACGGAACGACTATCCCTGACGTTGCTACCGCGATATCCGAAGCCCAAGCTGACCGTTCAATGATTTATGTAGACCGTGTCGTTGCTAAAGTTTCTTTAGGAACAAATCCGGACGGCCTCAAGGTTCCCGCCGGAGTGACCTGTACATTCGGTGACTGGGCATTGAATATCACCAACAAGAGCATGTTCCCGTATTCTGAAATCGTAATGCCTGCCGGAGGTTCTACAGGTGCGGATTACAGAATAGACCCGAACTACGAACTTGCAGGATTCGATGTGTCGCAGTTCAACTACCTGAAAGTAGCTGACGACGGTACTTTGCCTGCTGACTTCTCGGCTATGGCAGACAGCAAATACTGTCTTGAGAACACAATGGCTGCCGACGCGCAAACCCAGGCACAGACTACGTCTGCCGTAGCAAGTGCGGTTTACACTCCTGGCTCATTTACTGTGGGCGAAAGCTGGTTCCGCCTTTTGGGTGTCACTTACAAGACATTGGCTGATTTGCAGGTAGTATATAACGCTGCAAAGGCAGCTGGTACAGCCGATGCGGCACAAACACAGGTAATCACTCTTTGTGACCAGTTCTATGCACGTATAGCCAAAGCCGCCACTGCACAAGGCAAGGCTGTCGGTGCTGATTTCGCCTCTATTACTATCACTGAACTGGACGACCTTAAGAGCGGTGGCGAATACTCCAAACCCGATGCGGCAGCCGGTGAAACCGTAGGTGTGGAATACTTCCAAAAAGGCGTATGCTACTATAACATCCTCATCCATCATGACGACGCTATCACCGCAACGATGGCGCATGGCAAATACGGTGTCGTACGCAACAACTGGTACACACTGACTATCAACAGCGTGAAGCAACCGGGTACTCCCTGGCTTCCTGACACCACAAATCCTACTGACCCGAAAGACCCGGGTGAGGACGATGATGACAAAGAAGCATATCTCTCTGTAGAAATTACGGTAAATCCATGGACTACCTGGAGCCAGGGAGTGGATTTGTAATGACTGATATATCGGGCTAAAATAACAATTAAAATTATAAGAAGGCGTTATGATACGGCGCAGGCTTGTCTTGTGGCGCCTTCTTTTTTCTTTCTTTTCGTTTTTATCCAGCCGGCGGAGGCTTATTTCCGTGAATCAAGACCTTGATTTTAAAAGAAACAGATAAAAAACTCGGTCTTGCCATACAGACAAGTTTTGCGGCTTGTCCACCAAAGCAGATTATTCCGAGAAAAGCGCGCGAAGCCGCTTTTCCACACTATATAGAGAAATTAGAAAAAATAAATAGAACCATAGATTATGAGAAAGATAATGAAAACAGAGGGTGCCGTCCGTCGGATGGGTTATGGAAGTTGCCTGTTGTTATTGCTTGTACTCTTTTCCTGCACATCCATTGATGAGACCCTGCCGGAATGCCGGCTGTATGTCCGTTTCCGGTATGACTATAACATGGAGTTTTCCGACGCTTTTGCATCGCAAGTGAATCGTGTCGACGTGTTTGTATTCGACAAGGATGGCACGTTTGTCATGAAGAAGAGCGAGCAGGGCGAAACTCTGGGTGGCGGCAGCTACCGTATGCCGTTGCCGCTTCCGGCCGGTGAATACCGGATAGCCGCCTGGGCGGGAATGAGCGATGACTTTGAAATGCCGGAACCGGTTGCCGGAAAAACGACACTGGAAGATTTGACGGTAAGAATGAAACGGGAAGAGTCATTGGTGCACAATAAAGCCCTGAACCCGCTTTGGTATGGCGGGGTACAGGCCGTCAGCTTTACCGGCAGACAGGAACAGACGGAAACGGTCTCCCTGATAAAGGATACCAATAAGTTCCGCTTCATCCTGCAAAAGTCCGGACCGGGGGAAGAACTGGATATCAATGACTGCCTGTTCGAAATCCGTGCGGACAACGGATATTACGACTGGAACAATGACCTGCTGGATGACGACATGATTAGTTACCGGCCGTATTATCTGGAAAAAGTGGAGGATGTGGGCATTGTGGTGGAAATGAACACCATGCGCCTGCTCGAACATAAAAAGGTGTATCTGACGCTTACGCGCAAGTCGGACGGCAAGGAACTGATGAAGATTGACCTGATACCCTACCTGCTTCTTACAAAAATGGAAGGGCACAATATCCCGGCGCAGGAGTACCTCGACCGTCAGAGCGAGTATGCGATTGTCTTTTTCTATAACCCGGAATTATTGAATTTCCTTTCCACCAAGATTGTGATTAACGGCTGGACTATCTGGCTGAAAGGTGAAGACCTCTGATAAATAAACAAAGATTGATGAATATGAGATATAAAGGTTATATATGGTGGGCATGGTTGCTGTTGGTCTTGTTTTCCTGTACGGAAAGCGAACAGGCAATTGAACCGGTGAATCCCGGGGAAGTGCGGATGAGCATGAATATCAGTACGCGTGCCACGAGTGACCCGGAAGTGCTGAACGCGAACGAAACCCGCATCAGCCGCCTTCGCATCTATGTCTTTGACGGCACGTCACTGGATAAGATGTATTACTGGCAAGGGCTAACCGCTACTGACGGTACTTATACTACTCCGGTTTTTACGGTGAAAGCCGCTACCGGGAAAACATTATATGCCATTGTAAACGAACCTGTTGATACGAATACCCGTGCTATATTGGAGTCTGTAGACCATCCCGACGACCTGGTGGACGTGCAGTATCAAATGGCGGATTACTTGACAACTAAGACCAATGTAAATGTAGTGGAATATACTAAAGATTACTGCCTGCCCATGTATGGAGAACTGGCAGGAGTGGATGCGGCGGAAGGGACGACACAGACAGTCAACATGCGTGTAGACCGTGCGGTGGCACGTGTGGATGTCTATATGCGTAAAGAAGCGGGAAACTGGGAGGAAGTTCAGATACCTGCGATGTTGGTTGTGACGGGAGTTTCCAAAACCGGGTTCATTTCTCCCGAGAAGACTGGTAATTATGCATCTTCCGTAATCAATATGCTGTTGAGAAAGACAGTCGGAGAAATTCCTGAAGAAACTTCCCCGAAAGACAAAGGCGTATTGGCTTACTCTTTTTATATTCCGGAAATGGAATGCAAAGACAGTAAATTGCAAATAGGTATCGACGAATACGATATGATAGAGTTAGGTGGAGACGCGAATAATTCAGGTGGAGCGCCTTTGGAAAAGCTGGAGCGTAATCATGTCTATCAATTACTGTGCCGGTTCATGCAAAAAACAGTCTCTTTGGATATAGACTTGACGGTGTGTCCGTGGATAGCGTTAGAACCCCAGGTGGAAGAAGTGAAGGATATACAAATAACGAACTGTTATGTTGTACCGCCCGGCGGAAGAGTACATATACCTACAGACGGGGTGTACAAGGCATGGGCACAAATGGATGAATTTGAACGTACGCCTATTCCCGAAGGTGAAGTTACGGCCGAAGTGCTTTGGCAGGACGGAATAGGAGTAATGACGGAGCGTAGTGTGAAAGTGATGAACGCGGAAAAGCGTGACAAGGCTTATATCGTTGTAGAGACAGGGAATAAGGCGGGAAATGCAGTAGTTGCAATGAAAGTGAATGGAGAAATTTATTGGAGTTGGCATATTTGGTGTACGGACTATAACCCGAACCTGAAAGAGGGACAACAGGAACTTAATGGGTTTGTCTGGATGGATAGGAATTTAGGAGCGACATACAATAAATATAATGAAGAGGGGGGGATTAAGTCCAAAGGCTTTTTGTACCAGTGGGGACGGAAAGACTTGTTTCCGCCTACAAAGGGTTGGGAGAAAACGGAATCTGATGAAGACTTGTACAATCTTGCTGGTGAAATTATAACTTTCTCAAAAGTTCCAGTGGAAGTCTTTAATAATATACCTAATTCAGTACATAACTCTATGAGTTTTTATACGAGTGAAGAAAGCTGGTATACGAATGCAAAGGGAACATATAGAAGAAATGATTTGAGCTTATGGAATAGCAAAGTAGGAAAGAAAACGATTTTTGACCCCTGCCCGGATGGTTGGAGGGTGCCTGTTGGTAAAGATGGGGAGTATGAATCTCCATGGGAACAGGCTAAAAAAAATGTTACGCCTTTGGTGCGTTATAAAGGATTTTCTCTCAAGGGTATTTATTATCCTGCAGCAGGTTATCGTGAACTATTAACAGGGAATATGCCAAATAATTCTTTCTTGGATAATGCATTATATTGGGCGGGGAATATTCCGTCTTTATATAGACAGCCTAGTATAATGCGTTATACATTAATAGATTCTACAGGTTATTCCTTTTCTATAAGTGTTGCGTGGGATGCTTATGGCGGTTCTGTACGATGTGTGAAAGAATAAAATGGAGGTTACTATGATAAATAAATTATTTGCATTTTTCTTTATAGCATACTTATTATCTTCATGTGTAGAAGATATAGAGAATTATGACCTTGGCAATGTGGACAACATGATACCCGACGGCAAGGAACTGATGGAACTCCGTTTGGTGATACCCGGGGATAAACAGTCGGTTGTCCGAAGCATTGAGAATGGAACGGCCGGTGAGAACAGTATTGAGCAGCTTTACATGGATGTAATGGACGGCGGAGGGAATCCGATAGAGTACCGGCCCCGTTCCACAGGGGACGGAACATTGAAGTTGACTCATTATGCTGATAGTTTCTACGTGGTTTCTACACTGTTTGATATAGGGACATTGAAGGAGGGTTACACCTTTCGTGTACGTGCCAATGCGGATGAGCCTCACGGGATAATCGGACAACCCGTTCCCCCTTTCTACATGTCGGGCACGGGAATGATTTATGGCGGCAGGCACTTCAGAGCTTCCGCACATTTGTTGCGGGGGGTGGCCAAACTGCGAACAACCGTTCGTAAAACTTCTTCTACTGTTCCGCAGGAATTGACTATAGGAGATGTAAAAGTACAGGTGCTTCATGTCGCGGATAGGATTCGTAAATATGCTCCGTTTCCTTCTCATGCCAATGAAGCTATTACCAATAATAAAGAAAATGGGCTGGAGTATCCATTACATTATTCGGATTATCCGGAAGTAAGTCTGACAGATATAGCATTACAAGAGCAAGGTGAACTTGACGGTGAGGCAGTCACTTTTTATTCTCATTACGTCTATGAAAATTATCTGGAACAGGAGTCCGATTACGACATAGATACCAACGTGACGTCATTGAAAGTAGTTATTCCGGTGACGGATGGAGTTACCAGTCGGGTGATAGAGCGCACGATACCTGTAAAAGCGGAAAATTCTTATCGGATAAAACGTAACCATATTTATTCGGTGGACGTACAAGTGCTAAGTATCAATGAAGTGAAAGTATTCACGGATATGCTCGATTGGGAAGATGTAGGAGTCATAGGGGATATTGTAGGCACTTACTTTGATATAGACAGGAGTGCAAGTAAGGGAATAACGCTTATTAAAGATATTGCCGACCCGGTGAAGCTGGTGAAAGTGGACTGTCATACTCCGGGACGCTTACGAATCAGGGCTTTGCAACCTAATAAGACGGATTTAATATCAACAACAGATTTACAGCTATATTGCGATGGAATAGCGGAAACGGATAAATTGGCGGATAACAGTGGCATTTATGACCTTACTGCCGCGCAAGTAATGAATTTCTATTGTACCACCGGCAGTGTTCCCGCCAACTTTGAAGGTGGTTTTATCGAAATCTCTTCCGATAATGTACATGTGGTATATATTCCTATCGGTTCATTGGATACTTTTATTCCATTGGACACGGAAGGGACTTCCAACAGTTATATAGCAGATAGAGGTGCGGCTTCTTATTCTTTCACAGCTACCATAATGGGAAACGGAGCGGACGGCATTATTGACGAAGGGAAGTTTGAAGACGCAAGTGGCAATATCTTGACAAAAGCTGGTGGTGCCAACATACATCCTTTATCGGCCAAATTGCTTTGGCAGGATACGGATGAACTAGTGGAACAAGTTGGTTTGTCTGATGGTAAGGTTCAAGTGAAAATGGGACGAAGCCGGGGAAATGCATTGATAGCTGTCTATGATAAGGCTAATCCTAATGCGGAGGATGCGAAAGTGTTGTGGAGTTGGCACCTTTGGTGTACGCCTGTGCCACAAATAATAGAATGTGCCACATCAATATACACGGGCAATAACTATAAAGTGATGGACCGTAATCTTGGTGCGACTACTTCAGAACCGAATTTGGGCACTACTCAAGGACTACATTATCAGTTTGGACGTAAAGACCCGTTTTCGGGTTCTTTATCTTATGATGGAGAAAGGACAATATTGTATGATGTGAGAAGTTCTACTTCTATTCTCAAAGCGGAAATTATAGATGAAGCTATACAAATTAGACAGGCTTTAAATTTTCCAGACATATATTTTCTAAGGCATAGTGACCAGGAAGATTGGTATGAAGGTGTCGGTGCTCATTATCTTTGGGGGAATCCTGAAGGAAGGGCGTCTGTACATCCGGTTAAAACTACTAAAACAATTTATGACCCTTGTCCTGCTGGTTATAAGATATTGCCTGGAGATGTATTTTTTGTCTTTGCACGTACAACTAAACCAAGTGAGTATTCGAATGAGATAATATGTAAGGTTGAGAACCTTAATTCTCTCTTTTATGTAAAAAAAATAGAGGATGGTGGCACTACTTTTTATGCTGATGGCGCAGGAGTAGATGAGACGAAATTGATTTATTTGCCACTGGCTTATTCTCCCCAATGGGCTGCCGGAAAGTTGCATTCTTCTGGTTACTATTGGACTTCGTCTCCTCGCGGGGATGACCTTTGGTATCAAGGATTTACCTTTTACAATCAGAGTGGTAGTACATATTGGTTGAATAATGGGCTGCCTTCTTGGAGATTGGCTTCGGTTCGCTGTGTAAAAGAGTAAATTAGACTAATATCTAAGATTTGAAAATAATGGAAAAGAAAGTAATACAATCCTTAGTATTTATGAATAGTGAACGAGTAATGTCTTTTCTCTTCGTATTTGCGTTAATATTAATTAGCTGCAATGATGATATGGGACTGATTAACATATCTTCCCCAAAAACACTTCAGCTATCTATCCCTGATGCGGAACTAGTGCAGGTACGTAGTGTGGCAAATGAGTCGGAATGTAAGATTAGCGGTATACAAGTGTTCGTATACAATGATTCTCACACCTCATCTCCTGTATATTATCAGGAGGGCACGACTGATTTATCTTTTTTGTTTGGAAATGGAACAGCGTCGCCAACCGTGACATTGAAAGAATACATTCCCGCTGACAAAGAACGAATTTATGTAGTTTGTAACCTGACTAATCGTTCTTCTGTATCAGGAACAGGTGATTTTCTTATAGATGAAACGGTAAGTGAGGAACAGTTAAGAAATTATACGAGTCAAGGCTTGATAAGTGGTATCTCTAATTTGAAAGATGGAGGACAGTCAATTCCTATGTACGGGTGGATGGAATGGAATGAAAAGGCTACCTCTAACGTGTGTCTATTAACCCGTTGTCTTGCAAAAATAACGGTTGATGCAGCAGCGGATTTGTTTTCCGGTAAACAGGTCTATTGGGAGTGGGAAAATTTGAATTATTCAGATTTTGTATTGGACAGCGAATATCGTGGCATTTATCAAGGAGCTATCAATGGCGCCGCTACTTCCGGAAAGTATGATTTACTTTCTGCGACAACACCTGTCGACGGGGCGATTGGATTGGTGACTACCTATTACCCTTTAGAGTACAAACATTCTGTTTATGCTTTAGGAAATGTGGTGGATGAAAAAAAGTTTTCCCAAGACCGTTCCATGTTGCTTCTTACTGTTCAGAATCCGGATGGCTCGAATAAGGAGTATTATCGTCTCGACTTTTGGGATAAAGAGACAGGAAAGTATCTGGATATAGTGCGAAACCACGCTTATCGTTTCAATATTACGAAGTTGAAAAGTAAAGGATATACTTCCGCACAGGAAGCAATCCAGAACCCGGGAAGTAATATTGAATATATGATAACAGTTTCTGACAAATGGACGCAAGGGTTCAACTCAAACGGGCAATACCTGGTTAATACGGATAGGAAAGAAATAAAGTTGTTGCAAGGCTCAATAACAGACCCGGTGATAATGTTGAAGATAGAGTTGCAGGCAGATGATGCAGGAAATGTCAATTTGGATAATGTGACAACCCGTAAAGTACGTTTATTGGGAAAGGATAAAGAGTTAGTGTCCCGTTTTTTCATTCAAACATTTTATAGCACGGATAATGAACATCTGATTCCAATAGATAATGGAATTGTCATGGACGCTATGCCTTCAGTGCCAAGTATGGGACTAAATATTACCGGAAACGAATGTGAATTACCGTTGGATAATAAATATTGGATATATGCTACTGTGGTTGACGGAGCTACCGTTATGCCGAGGGAAGGATTCCTGGAAATAACAATAGGCAACATAGTGAAATATATCCCTTTCAGTATCATTCCTCACACAGAAGCGTTTCCTGTAGATGAAGACGGTCCGGCAAACTGCTTTATCACTCCGGTGACTTATGGCGTTTATTCGTTTGACGCTACGGTGATAGGAAATGGGGTGGATGGTATAGTGGCGGAAACGAGAGGAAATCCAGACGGGAGGAGTGGCGTCTTTACAGAGGAGATAGAAAGATATCATTTTAAAAATGGAATGGGGGAAGATATATCTGTTTCTAAAAATGTAGGTATAACTCCTAAATCTGCAAAACTTATTTGGCAGGACCAAGAAAATCTTATTTCGCAAGTGTCATTTAATACCACTACTAATCGGGTTGAATTTTTGAGTAACGGTGCAGGAAATGGGATTATTGCAGTTTATGACAAATCAGACCCGAATGCGGAAGATGCAAATGTGCTTTGGAGTTGGCATATCTGGTGTACGGAGAAACCTGATATTATTGAATTGGGGTTACCGACCAATGGAGAAAAGTATAGCGGGAAGAATTATAAAATTATGGACAGGGATTTGGGAGCGACAACTAATATTCCCGATAAACTGACGACTTGTGGCTTAGGATATCAGTGGGGACGTAAAGACCCTTTTATTGGTATGGCTTCATTTTATACATATACATCTCTAGACAATCTCGAACCCAAAAATGCTCCAATGTATAACGTCCGTGGAACGAAGCAGGAATTGAAAGAGGAAATGTCAAATGAAAGTACAGGGACAATTGAATATGCAATAAAACACCCTAATGTGTTTATTAGAGCTAGCAGCGATTGGCTATATTATAAGGAGATGTTTGGTAATCAATATCTATGGGGAAATAATCCTTATTCGAGATATAAAATGGTTGATATAGAGACAATGAAGACTATTTATGACCCATGTCCTGCAGGTTATAAGATATCGCCGCCAGATGTATATGGAGCATTTCTAAAAGAGCCTATAATAATGTATAGTCTGACGGATGATGATTTTACACCAAATATTATTGGACATGTAGGAGAGATGAAGGCAAAGAGTTTTTATACTCCGTCATTTACTGAATATGGAGCCTATTTTTATTGTGGAGGAGAAAATAGTGCGCGAAAGGTCTATTTTATTTCTGCGGGTATTCGTTTGGCGGATGTTTACGAGGTTCAGCCTGGTTATATAGCTCATCTTAGTGGAACAATGACTTCGATTTTTGGCGATGGCATGAATACTGTAATGTCCTTTACTATCGCAACGCATGATATTTTTTATTGTTCCTTCGGAGGAGTGGATGGTTTATCTGAACTGCGTGCTTCCGCTGCACAAGTCCGCTGCGTCCGTGACGAATAAACATATATAATTCATTTTTAAATACAAACCTATGAACAAATCAGAACTAATCAAAGAAGTAGCCCTTAAAGGTCAGTTGAGCTTTAACGAAGCTACGAATGCAGTAGATGCAATCATGGAAACCATTGCGGAAACAATGCATAAAGGGGAGAGTGTCACTTTAGTCGGTTTTGGCAGTTTTGTCATCCAAGAGCGGAAAGCACGTAACGGGCATAATCCTGCCACAGGCGGCTCCATGGTAATTCCGTCAAAGCGACAAGTGAAATTCCGTCCCGGAAGTAAAATGAAATTAGAGTAAAGAAACAGGTTAAACTAAATGTTGAACATAAAAATTGAAACATGAAAAAGAAAATTATTACAGTTGCATTGGTATTATCATCAGTCTGTGCCATGGCACAGCAAAAGGAAAATCGTGACACGGATGGAAGTATTCTCCGTGGCCCGTATGAAACGAATAGTTTCTGGAGTAACTGGTATATCGGTGTAGGCGGTGGAATCAATATCTATGAAGGCGAATTTGATAACAAGACATCGGTGGGCAACCGTATTGCTCCTGCACTGGATGTTTCGTTGGGCAAGTGGATAACTCCTTCTTACGGAGTCCGCCTGCAATATTCGGGTCTGAAAGCCAAGGGGCTGACGGACGCAAGCGGAATGTATGCCAAAGGGGCGCATCGCGGTTATTACAAGGAAGAGTTTAATGTATCCAATCTCCATGCGGACTTTATGTGGAACTGGTCGAACGGTTTCCTCGGATTCAATGAGAAACGTGTGTGGAATGTGATTCCGTTTGTCGGTTTCGGCTGGGCACGTTCGTGGGGAAACAGTACGCATGATAATGAAATTGCCGCCAACATCGGTATTTTGAATACGTTCCGCCTGGGCAAGCGTCTGGACCTGACTCTGGAAGGACGGCAAATGCTGGTGAAAGAGTGTTTTGACGGAACGGTAGGCGGCAGCAAAGGTGAAGGAATGAGTGCTGTGACACTGGGACTAAGCGTAAAGTTGGGCAAGACCCGTTTCGACCGCGTCGAGAAAGTGGCTCCGGCAGATTATTCATCTTATAATGAACGTATCAACGCGCTTCGCGCCAAGAATCATGATTTGAGCACCGAGGCACGGCGTCTTGCCGCCGAACTGGAAGCTGCCAGAAATCGGAAACCGGAAGTGGTGAATGAATCGAAAGTGACTGCTTCGCCGGTAGCCCTGTTCTTCAATATCGGCAAAGCTACTTTGGATAAGAAGGAACTTACCAATCTTGAGTTTTATGTGAACAACGCCATCAAGGCGGACAAGAACAAGACTTTCACGCTGATTGGCTCGGCAGACAGCGCTACGGGCAGCAAGGAACTGAACCAACGTTTGAGTGAACAACGTATGGAGTATGTGTACAATTTATTAGTCGAAAAGTATAAAATTTCCCCTGAACGTCTCGTGAAGAAAGCGGAGGGCGATACGAACAACCGTTTCAGTGAACCTGAATTGAACCGTGCCGTAATCGTCGAATAATAGTTTTATTTCATTTCAAGGTATTTCAGGCAACATTGCGGGACTGTCTCGTTTTCTTCTATGTCGGGACTGAAAGTGCTTTGTCGTTACAAGGTGGGCTTGTCGGCCGGTAGTTGGACGGTCCTTTGCAATGTTGCTTTTTTGAATGAAGAGGAGGATATGATAATATATAATAGTCTGTTGGCGAAAACTTTCCTGAACAGGAAGAAGAGGCATTATTTTATGATTTTCGGATGTTGTTTCACCCGGTTCAAGTATCTGGAAGTGTGGGAGGATATGGAGCTTCGGATTCATGCGCGGCAGTATACGGAATGTTTCTTCTTGGCATTATTGCCTGCATTGGTGCTATCCGTCTGGCTTTCGTGGTGGTGGATGTTGCTTGCGTTCATGAGTTATCATCTGCTTTATTGGCTGGAGAGGTGGTTCGGACATCATTCTTCTTTTGACTGGGAAGCGTTGGAACATTGTGGCGATACGCTTTATTTGAGGAAACGGAAATCATACGCCTGGATGAAATGGTACGGGAAGAAGTCGTTGCCGCCTTCGGAATGGGAGGATGATTAGAAGGAGTTTGAATGATTAGAGAGAGTTTGAATGATTAGAGAGAGAGTGAATGATTGGAGAGAATTGAAAATCTTATAATTGAATATCTTTTAGTTGAAAGTTTTTTAGTTGAATATCTTGTAATTGAATAGAAAAAAGTAGATTATGAAAACGAAATTTATAGCTGAAATGGTGGGCACTATGGTGCTTGTCTTAATGGGATGCGGCGCTGCTGTATTGAATGGCGGCGCGACATCGGTAGCCGCTGTGTTGACGATTGCTTTCGCGTTCGGTTTGTCGGTGGTGGCAATGGCGTACACAATCGGCCCTGTTTCGGGCTGTCATATCAATCCGGCCATCACCATCGGCGTTTGGCTGAACGGCGGACTGTCGGTAATGGAAGCCGGTGTGTATATCGTAGCGCAAGTGACGGGCGGAATACTTGGCTCTGCATTGCTGTGGTTGATTACCGGCACAATGGGGATGGAAGGTACGGGAGCCAACGGTTTTGAAGAGCCGTATCTGCTGGCTGCATTTGTTGCCGAGGCGGTGTTTACGTTCATCTTCGTGCTGACTGTATTGGGCACTACCGACCGGGATAATAGCAGTCCTCATTTTGCCGGGCTGGCTATCGGATTGACTCTGGTACTGGTGCATATTGTATGTATTCCCGTTACGGGGACATCGGTTAATCCTGCCCGTAGCATTGGTCCCGCATTGTTTTCCGGAATGGAAGCTATCAGCCAGCTCTGGTTGTTTATTGTGGCTCCGATTGTCGGTGCTGTGGTAGCAGTGCCAGTCTGGAAAACAATAAAAGGAAATTAATTGTTTCATTTCATGGTTTTGTGAGAATAGAAAAAGATGTAGGTTTTGCCCATATAATATAAATAATAAATGAGTTTAATGGCCTATATCCTTAATGTCGCTGTGAAGCGCCTCATTTCCCCTGGAGAATCCATGCCCTAAACATTTTTCTTTTAGTAATAGTAGCATGGGAAAAATGGAATAATGGGTTCTCCTCTGCCTGTGAAGGTAGACTATTGTTTGTTTTGTTTGTGTGGTGCACCTTTTTCCCGGTGGGGGAGAAGGTGCACTCTTTTTGTATGATGTATTAATGGTCGGAAGTATTACATACGTCCATAGGCTTCCCAATATGGCATTAAAGCCTCTTGCAGCCAATGTGCCACCTCGGAGAATGAAAGGCTATTTTTGATAGTTGCCTTTTTTAGAAATGCTGACCATCGTAACTGCATCTGCGGATGGTTGGGAAAGTCTTTCCTGAAGAACATCGTATCTGCATTATAAAGAGTATGACGATTCTCGAAAGTGCGGTTGATAGCCTCCTGCAATATGGTATTGTCATATTTGAATGATGTGAGCAGGTGGTAGATGTCATAATAGTCTTTCATCCGGCTGCTTTGGTCAGCTAAGTCTATGATGGCGTGCATCTTCTCCGCAATCACGGTTTCAGTGGAATAGGCAAGAATGTTTGCTTCTGGCAGTTCCTCTAATAACAATGGGTAATCTAATGATACAGGATGTGGTGTTACCACATCTCCAAAACCAATGTCCATTGTCATCACTTGGGCAATGGTGTCCATTGTCGCCGGAATACTTAGACGGATACCGTGGTAGTCTTTGAACTCGGTGATGTTCTGTGCTGTAATCTTGTCGGCAGCAAACCTTACTCCGTCTTCCTCACACTCTACGGCGCATATTTCACGGAACGCCTCGGCGATGCGTTCGCCATCATTGCTGATATGCGTGCCAAGAAAATCAATATCCAATGTCGGACGTGCAGCAAAGCGTTCGTATGCATACATCAGTGCTCCACCTTTCAGGTAGAAGTTCTCACGGTAATGAGTCTGTGAGATACGGTACAATAGGCGTTCCTGAAAATATCTGGTCAGAATGGTCTGGTAGAACACATCCTTCTGCTTGGCTACATTGAGCAGCTTTGCCCGGATGGACTTTCCAGGATTTTTGATTTCACTCATAGTTTTATTGCAATATACTGTTCAAGGATTCGTCTTACTCTTAGTTTGTCGGCATAATCCATCAGCAGGGATAGATTTCTGTCTGGCTGGGAAATGTAGTTATTCACCACTTCGGAACAAACATCCATGCCTATCTTGTTGCGGTACTTCACCGCATCGCACACGCATCGCTCTTTATTATATATATGTATGTGGTAACCGCTTACAACCAGTTCCTCGACACCTATGTCAAACATCGTGTCTGTGATATGATGGAGCTCTATCTTGGGAAATGTTGGAAGCGTGATTTTGCGACCTCTTTTTACCGCCACATGGTATGCCTGAGGCAATGAGGTGGTGAGCCCATGCACATTCCATGCGGAGAAAAGGCATAGCACTCCGCCTGGAACGATGGCTTCCACATCTATCATCGTGTCCGCCAACTGCTCGGCTGTGGCATATACGCCCCGTTTGATGCGTACCGCGTCTCCGTCACGCACACTGTCCAGCAGCTTGTAATAGGCTGTCCGACCTTCTTCCTTTACCATACTAGAGGAGGTAAAACTGTTATTATATCTCTTGCTTTTCATGCCTGTACTCTTTATTTTAGGACAAATCTACTACATTTATTTGTGATTGTAGTGCGTTTGTACTGGGAAATGCTTATTTGCCATGAAATATTAACATATATCAGACAATCTTGCCCGAATCATCTCGTAACAATTTCAGTAATTCTTGGTTTTCATTGCTTTCGATATACTGGCATAATTGCAGTTTGCTCTCTTTCAATATGCGGTATCTGGCTATTGACAGCCTTGAGCGCCTAAAACTTTCCATGCTTTTTAGTATGGTATTTATTAGTTTGAATATATTTGTTTGTTTATTATTCTCCCCAGGCTATCGGTTTTGTCGCTTTTTCCTTGCTTTTTGTCGTTATCTTGTCGTTTATTTGGTTCCTCTATGTCGGTTGTATATGTCTGAAATGCTTTTTGGTACTTTTCTGATGAGGCTATTTGGTGTCGTTTCATCTCCGTGGAAGATGCTGCATCTTTGCATCGTTAACGTTAGCGAAGTGATAATTAAAACAGTATTTATTAAAAAAAGAAAGTAGTATGGCTATTAGATTTAGAAGGGTGTCTCGCCTGTGTGACCCTACAAATAAAGAAGCAGGAAAGAAAGTGTATCCGGTGATTTCTTATCAGTATGATACGAGTGCAACGTTGGATGAGTTTGCAAAGGAGATTGCGTCTGCTTCCGGTGTCAGCGAGGGTGAAACGATTAGTGTATTGAAGGATTTCCGTACGTTATTGAGAAAGACATTGCTGGGTGGTCGTTCGGTAAATATCGCCGGTCTGGGATATTTTTACCTTTCTGCCCAAAGCAAAGGGACGGAGAAGGCGGAAGATTTTACGATCGCTAATATTTCAGGGCTTCGTATCTGTTTTCGTGCTAACTCGGATATTCGTCTGTTTACCGGGACGACTACCCGTTCGGACGGATTGAAGTTCAAGGATTTGGATCATATTAATGATTTGGGTAGTGTTGGTGACGGTTCGGATGATGGAGGTGAAACTCCGGATCCGGATGGTGGTTCGGGTGGTAATGGTGAAGCACCGGATCCGGCAGCTTGATTCATAGATCGTTGAGAACTGTTTGGTTTGTATGGAATGGGGCTTTGGCCTCATTCTTTCTTTATAACTACGTAAAAATATAAATATGCAAATAACTACAATCCTTGCTTTTATTACCGCTATGGGTGGTTTGGAAGCTGTGAAATGGTTAGTGAGGTATATCACTTGTCGCAAGACGGATGCACGGAAAGAGGAAGCATCCGTGAACAGTATGGAAGAAGAAAATCGCCGTAAAAAGGTGGACTGGCTGGAAGAACGGCTGACTCAACGTGACGAGAAGATAGACGGGCTTTATATTGAACTTCGCAAGGAGCAGGAAGAGAAGATTGACTGGATACATAAATGTCATGAAGTGGAGTTGATACAGAAGGAGTCGGAAGTGAAGAAGTGTGAGATTAGAGGGTGTGTGAAGCGTATGCCACCTTCGGATTATTAACTGGTGCGTTTGAACTAATAATGAATTATCATGAGAAATATAGATTCTATCATAGTACATTGTTCGGCTACGAAAGCCGGACAGGATTTTACTGCCACAGATATTGACCGTTGGCACCGGGAACGTGGGTTCAACGGTATCGGGTATCACTATGTAATCTGTTTGGATGGGAAATTGGAAAAGGGGCGGGATGTCGCTTTGGCCGGTGCTCATTGTAAAGGTTGGAATGAACGAAGTATCGGGATATGTTATATCGGTGGATTGGATGAGAACGGGCGTCCGGCAGATACCCGGACGAATGCTCAAAAACGGGTGCTTTATCAGATTATTATGGATTTGCAGCGGGAATATAATATTCTCCAAGTGTTGGGACATCGGGATACTTCACCGGATTTGAATGGTGACGGAGTGATTGAACCTTATGAATATGTGAAGGCTTGTCCCTGTTTTGATGTGAAGGAGTTTTTGAGGAGTGGGAGGGAGTTACTGTTTGTATTGGTGGTGGCTTTGGTTGTGCCTGTATTGCTGTCGGGATGTAGGAGTAAGAAAGAGGTGATAAACAGGGAGAGTGAAGTTAGGGTTGATTCAAGTTTAAATAGTAGTTCCGGGAAAAGTCTTGTTAAAAATAAGGTTGCTTCAGAAAAGGATTCGGAGGTGGTGGGGGAGCATATCGAGCGGGTGTTGTTTGTGTTTCCTGTGGATACGCTTGGATTGAAGGTTGGGATGGCGGTAAAGACTGTGGTGGATAGGAAAAACGTTTATGAGAAACAACTTCTTCAAGAAGTGAATTCACAGTCTGTGAGTTTGTCGGATATGAGCGCTAAGACAGAGATTCATAAAACGGGAGTCGAGAAAACTACTAATAGGACAACCGGAGGTTGGTATTGGTATGGAATTATTTTGCTGGTTCTGGTTATTGTGTGTTGGATTTGCAAAGTGAAGAGGAAGTGAGATGTTGTTTGATGAAAAATGGAGTCATGATAGTGCTGTCTGTGAAACTGTGTACTTTTTTGTGGAGTTTGTATGTATATTCCCATGGAAATGCGTATCTTTGAATAATCAAAATAGAGGAAAAATCATGGACGGGATATTACGTAAACTTCCTATTGGAATACAGACTTTTGAGAAACTTCGTGAAGGAGATTATCTTTATGTGGATAAGACTGCTCTTGTATGGAGAATTGCTTCAACGGAGACTCCTTATTTTTTAAGTCGTCCTCGTCGTTTTGGCAAGAGTCTTCTTCTTTCTACTTTCGAAGCTTATTTTGAAGGTAAGAAGAACTTATTTGAAGGGTTGGCCATAGCCGATATGGAAAAGGAATGGAAGACATATCCGGTATTTCATTTGGATTTAAACGCGGAAAAATATGATTCTCCCCAGGCTTTAGTCGAAATTCTTAGCAGGCAGTTGACGCAATGGGAACTGAAATATGGCAAAGGGGAGGATGAGGAAACTCTCTCCGGACGTTTTGCGGGTGTAATTCGCCGAGCCTGTGAACAGTCTGGTCGTGGAGTCGTAGTCTTGGTGGATGAATATGATAAACCTTTGTTGCAGGCATTGGGTGATGACGCTTTGCTTGATGACTATCGTAAGACATTGAAGGCCTTCTATGGTGTACTGAAAAGTTCTGACCGTTATCTTCGTTTTGTTTTCCTTACCGGTGTGACTAAGTTTGCGCAAGTCAGTGTGTTCAGTGATTTGAATCAACTGAATGATATCAGTATGAAGCCGCAGTATGCCACGATTTGTGGTATTACGCGACAAGAATTGGAGGATACTTTTATTCCTGAACTGAATCGATTGGCAGAAACGAATGAACTGACTTATGAAGAAACATTGAACAAGATGACGGCTTTATATGACGGTTATCATTTTTGTGAGTTTGCGGAAGGAGTATTCAATCCATTCAGTGTGCTTAATGTTTTTGACGGGTATAAGTTTAGTAATTATTGGTTCCAAACCGGTACTCCTACTTTTTTAGTCGAACTGCTTAAAAAGAGTGAGTATGATTTGCGTACGTTGATTGATGGGGTAGAAGCCAATGCTTCTTCGTTTATGGAATACAGGGTAGATGCTAATAATCCGATTCCGTTGATTTATCAGAGTGGCTATTTGACTATAAAGGGGTATGACAAGCGTTTTGGAAACTACCTGCTGAAATTTCCCAATGATGAAGTACGATATGGATTTATGGATTTTTTGGTTCCTTATTACACATCAGTGGTAGATGATGAACGGGGCTTTTATCTAGGTAAATTTGTACGTGAATTGGAGAGTGGTGATGTTGACGCTTTTCTTACCCGCTTACAAGCTTTCTTCGCAGATTTCCCTTATGAACTGAACGAAAAGACCGAACGTCATTATCAAGTTGTATTTTACTTAGTATTCAAATTGATGGGACAATTTACCGGAGCAGAGGTTTGTAGTGCCCGCGGACGGGCGGATGCAGTGGTGAAAACTCCGAAGTATATTTATGTATTTGAATTTAAACTGAATGGTACTGCCGAACAGGCTTTGCAGCAGATTGATGAAAAAGGCTATCTGATACCTTATCAGGTAGACGGGCGTGAGTTGGTTAAAGTTGGAGTGGAGTTCAGTGCAGAAAAAAGGAATATAGACCGGTGGTTGTATTAGCTCGATAACCATGTTGTTAAAGGAGTTACGGAGCCGTTTGAGATTGTTCAAGCGGCTCTTGTTTTGCGGGTAGTTCTTTTAATTTTCGATGTTATATTCTATTACAGGAATCGACAACTGGGTGAAGAAACAGAATAAGTCAAAGTTAGCTTGTGCATAGCCCTTGTGGCTGCCACATAAAGCATACTTTTATCAATATTGGAATGATAGTTCTTATCATCTGTTTGCGGAATGATTACTTCGTCAAATTCCAGTCCTTTCGCCATATGGGCGGAAGTGATGATAATCCCTTTCACATAAGCAGAACTTTGATTTGACAAAAGTGAGATGTCGTTTGCATATATCTGGAGCTTTTGAACAAGTTCTTTTGCTTGGGATTCTGTTTTGCAGATAATCCCTAATGAGGTATAATGGGAGTTCCTGAAGGAGTTTACTAAATCCGCAATACCTTGGATCTCTTCTTCTGTATTTTGGAATGGAAGAATCTTGGGGTGTTCCCCATGTCTCATAATCGGTTCTAATTCATTGTTCGATTGAATTTTTTGTGCAAAACTGGTAATCTCAAAAGTAGAACGATAGCTTTTGCAAAGTTTCATTATTTCTCCTGTTGCAAATGCTTTCTGAATCATATCGGCAGTGGAAGAACCATAAGGATTGACGGATTGGGAAGTGTCTCCAAGAATTGTTTTTCGACACGGATAAAGTTTTTGAATCACTTTGTATTGTATGGGAGAATAGTCTTGCATTTCGTCTATCAGAAGGTGTTTGACGTAAGATTGGGCGTTATTCCCATTTAATGCGATATGCAGATAAGCCAAAGGGGCTAAGTCCGCATACTCTAGTATGCGGTTTTTGCGTGTCTTGAACATCTCCGGTTTTCCGATCCACTCAAAAAAGTCTTTATAGATTTGGAGATCGTTATTTCCCGCGAACATCTTTTTTATCTCTTTCTTTAGTTGGTTTTTTTCCGGAGTGCTAACTGTGAGATTATATTGTAGTTGCATCATTTCCAGAATGTAATCTGTCATAGTCTCAAATCGTTGACGTATGGGATAGCGGTGGAATCGTTTGAACTGTTCGTTAATAAATTCAGCAGGAATAGTGATGTATTTGGTGAGTTTTACATCTGTTGCTTTGAAATAGTTGTTTTCCATATAAAGGATGAATTTGTCAAGTAGTGATATAAACTCGAAGGAGGCTTTGTATTGAATCCGTTCGATAAAGTCGGGTGTCGGGTTTTCTAATAGTTCCGTCACCTGTTCGAAGAAATTCTGGTGTTTATATTTGTTGTCAATTACATCCGACAGAATTTGCTCCATGCTGGTTTCGGGAACGGTTTCTTCGCCAAGTTCCGGAAGTACATTAGAAATGTAATCGGCAAATACTTTATTGGGGGAGATGATTAATATGTCTTTGGAAGAAATCTGTCCTTTCTGTGCATAAAGCAGGTAGGCAATACGATGGAGGGCGATAGAGGTTTTTCCTGAACCGGCAACACCTTGTATAATAAGTACAGAAGCGTTTTCATTACGGATGATCTGATTCTGTTCCCTCTGAATTGTCGTGACGATATTTTTCATTTTATTGTCGGCATTGGAACATAGTTCTTTTTGCAGAATATCGTCATGAACAGTTACGGAACTTTCAATCATGTACTCCATTTTTCCTTTGCGAATACGATATTGGCGTTTGAGTGAGATCGTCCCGTTAATTTTGCCTGCCGGGGAGGAGTAGAACGCCTCGCCTAATTCATGATCGTAGAACATGCTTGAAATAGGAGCTCGCCAATCGTAAATCAGATTCTTTTTTTGATTGAGGTCATAGAAAGTATGTATTCCTATATAGATCGGACTAACTTGGCTTTTGTCTTTCTTTTCCTGAAAGTCGATTCGTCCGAAATAGGGGATATCCAGTATTTTGCTTAGTCGCCTGCGTTTGTCAATTACATTTTCACCTAATGCAAAATGATTTAAGATGCTTTCGCGCATGGAACGGATTTCGTGCGGATCGATATCTTTGTTCGACCATAGATAATCCTTGTACTCCTGCAGGGTGTCTATATGCTCTTTGACGGAAGTACTGGTAGTGTTAATCGTATCATGGATAGTGGTTATGACTTGCTGTAAATACTCTTTTTCCTGTTTCTCTGTTTGATTGAATATCATAATCTCTTTTTAGTTGTATGGTGAAGAATTGAATTTGCGGACAAAGTTAGCTCAACCCATTAAGGGATTAAATAGTTATTTATAGCTATATATGTATCCTTTTTCCTATTTTTGCATACTTACTTAATAAGGAAAAAGATGAATATTCTTGAATTGGCAAAACGTAACCAGCAGAAAGCTTGGGAGATTATAGAGGATACCCGTATTGTTCGGATATGGGAGGGGATTGGTGCCAAAGTGAATCTGGTAGGTTCGTTGCGTACAGGATTATTGATGAAACATCGGGATATTGATTTTCATATTTATACTTCTCCTTTGGATTTGTCTGCCAGCTTTCGGGCGATGGCTGAATTGGCGGAAAATACGTCCGTAAAGAAGATTGAATATACGAATTTATTACATACAGCAGAAGCGTGTATAGAGTGGCATGCATGGTATCAGGATATGGAAGGAGAACTCTGGCAAATGGATATGATTCATATCCAAGAAGGCTCTCGTTATGATGGCTATTTTGAAAGGGTGGCCGAACGCATTTCTGCGGTATTGACAGATGAAATGAGACTGGCTATCCTGAAATTAAAATACGAAACGCCTGATACGGAAAAGATTATGGGAGTGGAGTATTATCAAGCTGTGATTCAGGATGGGGTACGTAGTTATCCGGAATTTGAGGAATGGAGAAGATTGCACCCGGTGGTGGGTGTGGTGGAATGGATGCCCTAGACAGACTGGTAGCTTCAGGAAAAGGTGTATGGGTTAATTAACTTAGTAGTCCGGTTTCCTGTCCCAAGCGAATGGCTTCGATGGAATTTTGCACACCTAATTTGCGTAAGAGGTTCTGCCGGTGAATATTGACAGTGTGAATACTGATACATAGCTTGTCTGCAATCTCTTTACTTAACAACCCTTTTTGAATAAGCCGTAATATCTCTATTTCCCGATTAGTGAGGTTGAGCGAAGAAGGCATTATCAAAGAGGAAGGAGAGAAGAATTCCCCGTTTTTCAGATTTAGGACAGTGCAGTCTACTGTTTCGGAATGTTTTTGGTCGGGTGAAATATCCATATTGCCTATTACGAGCCATGCTTTGCCGTTACGGTCTTGTTCCAAAACTTGATGTCGGCTAGTGACACGTATATATTGCTGCTTGGCATTGAGTATACGGAAACTGTAAATGTTGGAATAGTCGTTTCGCTGTTCGAGGGGCAGACTGTAAATGAATTGGCTTAACGTGACTTGTAATGCTGCCAGTTGCGCACGGTCGTCCGGATGAATACGTGATTCTAAATAATCTCCCTGCTTTTCCAAAGTTTCTATCTTGTGACTGTCAAACCCCAGTAAATCAACAAAATTCGAGGAAGCATACGTGTAATTGCATTTGTAAACATCGACAACAAATGTGCAGTTGTGACAGATTTTTGAAAGTTGGTGAAGTATGGATTTATCCCGTTCCCACACAGCGTAATCAATATCAGTGGAGGACAAGCATTGCTTTGCCCACATTTCTTCCCGAGTAATATTGTTTGATTTATTCATAGCGAATGTTTTTGGGTACTGATAATCTGTTTTGAGAAATCGTTTATTTACCAATCAATTTCTTCTATTCCCTTACTATGCAAGAAAGCATTGGCTTTGCTGAAGTGCTTGCAACCGAAGAAACCATATTCGGCAGAGCGGGGAGAGGGATGAACAGTGGTTAGTACCAGATGTTTGTTGGTATCTATCAAAGATCGTTTCTCTTTCGCATAACTTCCCCAAAGCATAAATATCAAATTCTCCCGTTTTTCACTTAGTTTCCTGATAACTGCGTCTGTGAAGATTTCCCAGCCCATATTTCGGTGAGAACCGGTTTCGTGTGCACGTACAGTAAGAACTGAGTTTAGCGGGAATACACCTTGAGCTACCCAACGATCCAAATTACCGGAAGTTGGAATTGGCTTTCCCAAATCTTGGTGTATTTCTTTGAAGATGTTGCTTAGTGAACCAGGGATAGCTACTCCATCAGGTACAGAAAAACAGACTCCATAATATTGTCCGGGATTGGGATAAGGGTCCTGTCCAAGGATAACTACTTTTACTTTTTCGAAGGGACAGGAATTGAATATATGAAAAATCTGATGTCCAAGAGGGAGGACGTGTGCCCGTTTATATTCATCTTTGATGAATGTAACCAACTTTTCGAAGTATGGTTTGTCAAATTCTTCTTGTAATTGTTGTTTCCAACTTGGTTCTATTCTGACATTCATAAGGGGGACTTGATAAATTATGCAATGGCAAAAGTAGATATATTACAAGAGAATATCAAGAATGAGAGGCGAAATTGTGTATCTCGCCGATTTAGGATGAATTGTGTGCTAATAAATGATAATTATCGTCTTTCTTCCGAAAAAGAACGGGTATAAATGTATTATTCTGATTTATTGTGTTACCTTTGTACCAAGAGTTTGAGTTACGAATCATTATCGTATAGTTCTTCTTTATAATATTTTATTAGCAAGCAGTCCTTGTCTTTAATTATCCTCCTCACTCCAAATTAGTATTTATTTTAATAAAATTTTAAATGAACATTTACATTTCAGGTTTAAGCTATGGCACTAATGATGCTGACTTAACAAATTTATTTGCAGAGTTTGGAGAAGTTTCTTCAGCTAAAGTAATTTTTGACAGAGAAACTGGTAGATCCAGAGGATTTGCTTTCGTAGAAATGCCGAATGATACAGAAGGACAAAAAGCAATTGACGAACTGAATGGAGTTGAATACGACCAGAAAGTTATTTCAGTAAGCGTGGCACGTCCTCGTACTGAAAGACCGTCTAACGGTGGTGGTCGTGGTGGTTATAATAACTCTAGAAGATATTAATATCCGAATAAAAGCAGAAGATAATATCTTCTGCTTTTATTTAATAAGTTATTTCCGTTTCATGATTCAACGGAGGAATCTTCTGATTGACACAGGGGAAGACAAAAAATCATATTACATTTAAGTTCTGCTAATTCTGGCTCTTTTTCTGTGCAATATCAGGAATATCTACTCCTGCACTTTCCATTCTGAAAATAGATTTATTAGACTTTTTTGTAATACACAATACTCTTGAAGAAGTCAGGAGTAAAGGTTTAATAAATTACACCCAACAAGGCAAATAGTCAATGACAGGGCCAATCTTGAGCGCTTGAATAAAGTGTGCTCACACTGTTTATCTTGTTCAATTGCTCTAAAGCAAAATAAAACATATGAAATCATTCTTTATAGGAAATATTGAGATAAAAACACCTGTAATACAAGGTGGAATGGGAGTAGGTATCTCGCTCTCGGGTTTGGCTTCGGCAGTAGCAAACGAAGGAGGAGTAGGCGTTATATCATGCGCAGGTTTAGGTTTGTTATACCCCAAAGGGAAAGGTACTTATCCTGAAAAATGTATTAACGGGCTGAAAGAGGAAATCCGGAAAGCACGTGCGAAAACAAAAGGTATTATTGGCGTAAACGTCATGGTTGCTTTATCGAATTATGCGGATATGGTGCGCACCGCAATCGAGGAAAAGATTGATGTGGTATTTTCCGGTGCCGGGCTTCCACTCGACCTGCCTTCATATCTGACTCCGGAGAGTACAACCAAGCTAGTGCCTATTGTATCTTCTTCACGAGCAGCCAAAATCATCTGCGATAAATGGCAGAAGAACTATAATTATCTGCCCGATGCAATCGTGGTGGAGGGGCCTAAAGCCGGTGGACATTTAGGATTCAAAAAAGAACAATTACAGGATCAGCATTATGCTTTGGAAGCTTTGATTCCGGAAGTGGTAATGATTGCATCCAGCTATAAAGAACAGAAACAGATTCCGGTGATTGCCGCCGGCGGCATTTCGACAGGTGAAGATATTGCACATTTTATGGAACTGGGAGCTGCAGGGGTACAAATGGGAAGTATATTTGTTACCACCCAGGAATGTGACGCGTCCGAGACGTTCAAGGAAGTATATATTCACTCCAAGTCCGAAGATGTTCTTATTATTGAAAGTCCTGTGGGAATGCCAGGACGAGCTATTGACGGGGAATTTATTCACAATGTGAATAGTGGACTGGAGAGGCCTAAGAGTTGCTCATTCCATTGTATCAAAACATGTGATTATACAAAAAGCCCTTATTGCATTATTAAGGCTTTATATAATGCAGCCAAAGGAAATATGAAAAAAGGCTATGCTTTTGCCGGTAGCAATGCTTTTCTCGCTGAAAAAATCAGTAGTGTAAAAGAAGTAATGAGTACACTGGAGCGCGAGTTTTTCTTGGCAACCCATAAACTGGCTTAACCTACGGGATTTTCATTCCCATGATGGAGTTTGTCAGTCCCTTTACAATATAAATTAATAGCTGTTTTGATACAGCAAAAATAACAATTATGACATTTAAAGAATTAAATATAACCGAACCGATTTTAAAAGCTATTGAAGAAAAAGGATATGCAGTGCCCACTCCCATTCAGGGAGAGGCAATTCCGGCTGCATTAGCAAAAAGAGATATATTAGGCTGTGCGCAAACGGGAACAGGTAAAACTGCTTCGTTTGCTATTCCCATTATACAACATTTGCAAATGAATAAAGAGGCAGCCAAGTGCCGGGGGATTAAAGCGTTGATTTTGACGCCCACCCGTGAACTTGCCTTGCAAATAAGTGAATGCATTAATGATTATGCCAAATATACCCAAGTGCGGCATGGGGTTATTTTTGGCGGAGTAAATCAACGTCCTCAAGTTGACATGTTACACAAAGGAATTGATATCCTGGTTGCTACACCGGGACGTTTGCTTGACTTGATGAATCAGGGACATATCCATCTGGATAAGATACAATATTTTGTACTTGATGAAGCAGACCGTATGCTTGATATGGGATTTATTCATGATATCAAGCGGATATTACCAAAACTTCCGAAAGAAAAACAGACTTTATTCTTCTCCGCTACAATGCCTGATACAATTATTTCTTTAACGAATTCTTTGTTGAAGAATCCTGTACGAATCAGCATAACTCCGAAATCATCGACTGTGGATGCTATTGAACAGATGGTTTATTTCGTAGAGAAAAAGGAAAAGAGTCTTTTACTGGTTTCGATTTTGCAAAAATCAGAAGATCAGTCGGTGTTGGTATTTTCACGTACGAAGCATAATGCTGATAAGATCGTAAAGATACTGGGCAAGGCGGGAATTGGTAGCCAGGCGATTCATGGAAATAAAAGTCAGGCAGCGCGGCAGTTGGCTTTGGGCAATTTCAAGTCGGGCAAAACACGTGTGATGGTGGCTACTGATATTGCAGCCAGAGGTATCGATATTAACGAACTTCCTTTAGTTATCAACTATGATCTTCCTGATGTGCCGGAAACGTATGTGCATCGTATCGGACGTACCGGAAGAGCCGGGAATACAGGGACAGCACTGACATTCTGCTCGCAGGAAGAGCGTAAACTCGTTAATGATATTCAGAAACTGACGGGTAAGAAGCTGAATAAAGCCAGTTATACTATTTGAAATCAACAAATAACAATCTCTTTAAAATTAATATAAAACTAAATATAAATTCTATGGCAAAATCCATGACAGTTGGTAAACGTGAAAATGAAAAGAAAAGACTCGCTAAACGAGAAGAAAAACTGAAAAAGAAAGAAAGCAAGAAATTATCGGGCAGCTCAAATAGCTTTGAGGATATGATTGCCTATGTAGATGAGAACGGAATGATAACTTCGACTCCTCCGACAGAGGATATAAAGAAGGAAGAAATTAATCCGGATGAAATAATTATAGCAACTCCTAAAAAGGAAGAAGAGGAGCCGACGATTTTGAGAGGACGGGTTGAGTTTTTTAATGAGTCAAGAGGATTTGGCTTTATTAAAGACCTTTCAGGTGTTGAGAAATACTTTTTTCATGTGAACAATGTCATTGGCAATATTGCAGAAAATAATATCGTAACATTTGACCTTGAGCGTGGAGTGAAAGGCATGAATGCGATCAATATCTCTTTGGAAAACAAATCTACATCGGAAGATTTAGCTCAATCTAAACCTGTATAGGGAAGTGTATATTCTGCTTGTGTGTAAAATAAAAAACAAAATAATTAGAGATATGAAAAAAGGTAATATAATGCGTGATGTTATTTCATCCAGTCAGTTTACTGAAAATGTTATTAAAGAGTATAAAAAGGGTTTGGGAGATATGGTATTGGTAGCAATAACTCCGCGGACTACCATTGAACTTCCTGCGCATTTGACTCAAGCAGAAATAGATGCTCGTGTGGAGATTTATAAAAAACTGCATAGTTCTAAAGTATAGGCGGTTGCAAATTGCAATACGAGGAATAAAAAAATCCCTTGAACTTCAAAAGTTCAAGGGATTTTTTATTACCGAATCATTAGTGGTGCCACCAGGAATCGAACCTTTTATTTCGGTTTATTCTAAATCCCTGATTGACTGCACATTTACTACTTTATCTTTTATGAAAGCCATTGAATTAGCACTACACTAAATTCATCGCTTTTCGTAATTGTCTTTACAATCATCATCTCTTTGACAACGTAAAGGTAGATAAAAAGTTCGATTTCCGCAAATGTCAATAGGGATTTTTATGAAATATTTTTTGCTCAAACCTGATAATGTTCCTAAAAGATGGCTAAGAGCCTGTCTTAATCTTACTCAATTCTATTTTGAGAGTTTTATCCAATATCTTTCAGCCATAGGCTGTAGCCTGTCTCTTATTGCCTTCATCACAGTATCGAAATCAAGTGCCTCTTTCCATTGAATTTTTCTAAGAAAAGCCTTCCAACGGCTTATGCGTGCCCCGTCTGTAGCAAAACTATCCGTAAACAGTTGCAAATCGGGGTTGTATGCAAGTCTTCGATTGTCGAACGTCGCTTCGATAGCGTCATACAAAGCGTCGTCATTCAAATTTCTCTTCGTCAGGAGCTGATAACAGTCAAAGAAATCTTTCATGCGACTGTTGAGGACATCACGATCTATCATCGTATGGAACTTCTCGGCAATAACGGTTTCTAAAGAATATGCCTGTATATTCACAGAAGGGATATCCGGTAAAAGCAGAGGAAAGTCTATAGTTGTTGGATGTGGAATGACGACATCGCCAAAGCCAATATCTACAGACATATTATAAGCTATGGTATCCATATGGACAGTAAAATAGAATCTTGTACCAAAATATTTCTTTTCGACTGTAATCGGTTCTATTTTGATACTTCCTGCGTCAAAAGATACCCCATCTTCATGGCATACGATACCCAGGATTTCTTGGAATACACGAGCCAGGAAATCCCTGCCACGACTGATCCTGTCCGCCATAAACCCACATCAACCGTAGGACGAGCCTCAAGTCCATTCATGGCATAAAGCAAAGAACCGCCTTTCAACAAGAATTTGTCCTTGTACCGGCTTACAGAAGCCCTGTAAAGCAGTCTCTCGTTGAAGTATCTTGCCAGAAGATACCATGTATTTATAGCCTGTCTCATTCATGAGGTTGAGCAAGCGTGTCTTTACAGACTTTCCATAGTTTTTCCTTCCCATTATCTTATTCTATTGCGATTTCGAGGTAGTTTTTCAACGTGTTAAACACTCTTAGGCGCTTGGCGTAATCCTGCAAACGGGCGAGATTACGGTTCGGCTTTTTCAGATAAGTACGTATTACTTCCGCGCAAACGTCCAGACCAATCTTGTTCCGATACTTCACCGCATCACAAACACTTCGTTCCATATCAGTAATATGAACTTTATATCCCGATATATCCGCATCCATAATCCCAAACTCCAAGTTCTCTTTTTTCCAATAATAAAGTTCTATAGGCAGGGCGTGTGGAAGCACTACTTTCCTTTTATTGGCAATGGCTATGCAAAAAGCAGGCGGGACTGTCGTAGACAGTTGATGATATGTCCAGGCATTGTATAGGCATACAACACCATTCGGTATTATCCTCTCCACATCTATCATCGTGTTTAGCAATGCCTCGGGAGCAGCATATACCCCATGACGCAATCTTATCAAATCGCCACGTTCTTTAGCTCGCAACACCTGTTTATATTCCGACAGGTGAGATATATCCGTTGTGGATATAGTCCCTCCGAGAGACGCAACTTTATTAACTATATCATTCATATAATCCACCTTAGAAGTTCTTTTCACACTACAAAAATACGATTATTTTCCGAATAACAGGTAATATTCTACGGTTAATTCGCAAAAACACCGTATAATACTACCAGTATCCGTTTTTCATATCTATAGAAGAAGCCCTGTGCCATCTGATGATTTCTGATGACATCTGATGCCATTGCTTTTCATGTTTCAAAGAAAAAGCGGTTCTTTGCCCAAATCCATGAAAATGAGATGTTATGAACATACAGGAAGCAAAGAACATCAGACTTGTTGATTTTTTAGCCGGATTCGGATATGAACCGGTAATACAGCGTAGAAACAGCGTGTGGTACAAATCACCTTTTAGGGCGGAAAAGAAGGCCTCTTTCAAGGTAGACCTTCATAAGGAACTGTGGTATGACTTCGGACTGGCCATGAGGGTTCTGATAATCTCATTCCAATGCATTACATGTATTGCCTATTAATGGTGCTATAATTCTGATATATGATGTCTTGCGCATGGATTTGCCTCAACGAATACGAATCTGTCCTCCGATTACTTACCAATATTCCACTGCTTGAATAATATTATCCCCAATTATAGATGTCCATAATTACTTCTTTTATATTAGCTGTTGCGCCACCTGTAAATTCTCTTTTAATATTTTACCGAGACTTTTTGCAAAGTGTTTGTATGAATTCTTTTCTTTCTCTTTATCATTATCCGATAAATTACTACTATCAATTTCAGAGTGTACAAAACTGACAATACTATCAATTGCATTATCTACGGTTTTGCTGCTAATTTTTGATTTATATCCCAATGCATTTATAACACATATATTTACCAGCTCCAATATCTCTGGCGATTTAATAGCTGCTTTTATTCGCTCTGCCATTAGTTTTGCACCTTTATCTTGTGATTCTGACAAGATGTCAAGAAAGATATCAGCTAATGTTATTTCCCTATTCTCCATAATCTTCAAATTACAAACTTTCCAGCAGTTCTATCATTTTATAGATGGTAGTTGATGGATTATTATATGTATCCAGCATCTTGGCTCTTGCCGTTGCTTCTGATGTTTTTTCAGACAGTTGCTGTTTCTCATTTAATGCCAAAGTTCCCTTTGTGTAGTGTTCAAGATGTCTTTTCAGTTTCTTGATGCAGACGTTTTGCGTTAGTTCGGCATGACACTTCTCAAAGTGCAGCAAATACCACAACTCAATACATGGATTCGACACCATCAATATCGCATCTGGAATACTTAGCAGGTGTTCCAGCATTCCGTCCACATCTAGGTCAAACATTAGGGATGTTTTATCATTTTTGGTTACAACATATTCCCGTTTACAATTCTCTATATACCGAACGGATATGTTCGAATCGCTCTTTCTTGGGATAATTTGAATAGGCGCACGGTATTGTGAACGGAGGTGGCTGATATAAGCAACCTCAGACTCCCCTTCACAGAAAACAAAGAAGTTCGGCTTCATTGTTTTGCCTTTGGATTTTCTTATTTGTCGTCCCATATCAGTTTCTATTTTAGAAAATTATCCGTCTGTTCGTCAATATACGGGATGGCATCAAAACGACCTTGCAGATATGCCTTTTCAGCATCCAGCCCGTCACGGAAATCTTTGTAATCAAACAGCGAATACAAATCCGAGGACCCGTCATCCCGTTTGTTGACAAAATATATCTGATCCTTACGCAACTTGTTGGTATTAAGCAGGTATGTATTGTGTGTAGTATATATCAACTGCGCCGATTCGCTTTTATTGAACAAACCGATAATATATTCTACCAGTTTTATATGCAGCTGCGTTTCGATTTCATCTATCAACAAGATTTTATTATTCTTGACGATATCCAGGATTGTCAGCATCATATTGAATAAACGCTGTGTTCCATCAGACTCTTCTGCAAAAAAGTTGAAAGGAACATCCGGGTTATTTCTGTGATAGGTCGTAATGACCAACTGTGGTTTCTGAATATCTTCTACCGACAATATTTGATTGTCTGCAGGGTCAATCACTGCTGTCGAAAATACTTTATTCTCGTGCCTGCTGTCGATTTTGACAATGTCGCTATCAGCAATTCGCAGCACATTAAGGAACTGTTCTTTGTTCTCATTCAACAAGCGCTCGACAGAGAACGAATTATATCCGAAATAATTCAGAATAAAACGCTCATTGAAATATCGAAAAACATCTTTTGCTGTATCTCGATCCATCTGACTGGCGCGTGACACGAAAAGCGTTTTTTTGGATGTATTGGCAGCAACATCCATAGGGCGGCGAATCACCGAGCGGAATTCATAGATATTCTTTTTGTCGGGTCCCTTTGTTTCATCACGGGAAAATACCAGTGAACGACGGCCATTCGGATAATAGTAAAGTGCCTCTTTCAGTATCTCAACTTTATTGAGTTCAAAAGAATATTCATATTCGATACCTTCAAGGAGGAAGCGAATGAAGAATGTACTTGGCTTGCCAATGCCTCCGAATTTGAACGGAGTAAAGGCAAATATCGTATTCTCATTGTAATTATGAGATGAGAATATCATTCCCACACAAGCGCGAATAGCCTTGATAAGGCTGCTCTTTCCTGACGCATTTGCACCATAAATGGCAACAGTTTTAAGCAACCGCTCATCACCGCATACAAATGTATTTTCTTCAAGCTCCTTTGCCTTTTTTGTCTGTATGCTTGCTGCCTGCATATCCAGTACCACCTCATCTTTAATTGAGAAGAAGTTGCTCAAACGAATTTCAAGTATCATTTCATCCCTTAAATTTGTAATTGTTTTGCAAATATAGCAAATTAAATGACAAAATCATAATTCGGACAATTTTTAATAGATTAGAGGTAGCCTGCATAAAGTATTGTTATATAGGGGGCGTTCGACAAGCCAAAGAATGATGTTTCTATATCTGTGTGTTCATTCACTGCTTGCAACTCATAAACCTTTTTGGCTAACGCAATATGACACACTTACAGTGGTTTAACTTTATCTGCCAGTTGCATGGTTGATACGTATTTATCCGCTATACAGCCCGATTGCCAATACCCCGACTGACATTTGTCATAGGGAGCACTGTTCATACAAGCAGCAAGTTGAAACATGAAAGATTGTCCGAAACGATACAAAAATAGTATGTTCAACGTCTTGAGAACTGCCGTCAGACTATCGCAGAAATTACTAGTTATTCGACTCTTTTCATTTGGAACTATTTCGTTTGGATAATTCTCTTCAATTTCTCGTTCTATTCTTGATAAGACTACCTGTTTGTGAATTTGTCACAATTGGCACCATGTTTTTTAATGAATTCGCAAAGATTCTTGTTTTTACAACAAGCATAGGTTATATATTTATAGTTTATTTTTTTATCTGGAAGATTGTATCCTCTAAAAAATGTGATATTATTCTCAAGTTATCATCGAAAAAGTGTTGTATATATCGGTTTTCATCCTCGAAAAAATGTATCTTTGCAAGAGACAAGTGAATAATTCTTATTTTAAAGGAATCGATGAAACGGAAGATTATACAACAGTTGAAACTTTGGAAAGATAATCCTGCGAGAAAACCTTTGATACTGTTGGGTGCTCGTCAGGTTGGTAAAACTTGGGTGATGAAACATTTTGGTCAGACAGAGTTTGAGAATGTAGCCTACATAAACTGTGATGTCGAGCCACTGGCCAAGGAGTTATTTGCAGCCGACTATAGCATCCCCCGTATTTTGCTGACACTTCAGGCTATCACAGGAACAAAGATTGAAGCAGGAAAAACGTTGATTGTATTCGATGAGTTGCAGGAAGTGGAACGGGGATTGCATAGCTTGAAATATTTTCAGGAAAATGCGCCTGAATATCATGTGATGGCGGCTGGCTCCTTGTTGGGAATTACTTTGGGGAAAGGTCAGTCCTTTCCGGTGGGTAAGGTAAATGTAATGCATCTATATCCGATGGATTTTGAAGAATTTCTGATGGCTGCCGGTGAAACTGATTTGTGCGATTTGTTGCATCAGCCCGATTGGGAAATTTTAAAGATTCTCAGTTTAAAATATGTTGATTTGCTTCGCCAATACTATTATGTAGGTGGCATGCCTGAAGTGGTGGATTGTTTCTTTCAGCATCAAAACTTGCAGGAAGTACGTGACAAACAGACTGAAATCCTGGATGCTTATCGGCGGGACATCTCCAAGCATACGACAGCTACTGAAAGTATACGTATCGGACAAGTGCTGCAATCCTTGCCTTCGCAGTTGGCCAAGGAGAACAAGAAATTCATCTATAATGTGTTGAAGAAAGGAGCCAGAGCTACGGAATATGAACTCGCCATTCAGTGGCTGATGGATGCAGGTCTGGTACATAAAGTCAGCCGGATAAAAGAACTGCAGATGCCTGTCAAATTTTATGAAGATCTGGGTGCCTTCAAATTATTCCTGCTTGATTGCGGTCTTTTAGGTTGTATGACCGAGGCACCCGCCAGCCAAATGCTGGTAGGAGATAATGTATTCAAGGAGTTCAAGGGCGCTTTTACCGAACAGTTTGTCTTGCAGCAATTAGTGGCCCAAGGCTTTTCGCCCTATTATTGGAGCAGTGACAAAACACCTGCGGAGATTGACTTTGTGGTACAGACGGAGCATCGCGTGATACCGGTGGAAGTGAAAGCCGAAGAGAATGTACGTGCGCGTTCCATGTCGGAATATATTAAAAACCATCCCGATTATCAGTTGAAAGGATTGCGCATCTCCATGATGGGGTATCAAGATCAGGAATGGATGGAGAATATTCCGTTATTTGCCATTACGAAGTTCTTTGGATAAATGGCACTTTCATGGATATGAGATACACATATGAAGAACTTTGGAAGTCATGGGTGTATAAAAACAAAAAGCTCGCCAAATCCCTATTCTCGGATTTGGCGAACTCATTTTTTAGGACTCAATCGAAAGGGCACTGAAAAAGTTCTTATTTTTCAGTGCCCTCTCGAAGTGAGGATTATTTTTTCTGTCAACCGGTCCAAAGGACCGCCTTGCGCAGCCGGGGGCAAAAGGTGCCCTTTGCGGGTAAGAAATAGGAATACGACACTAGTGGCCACAGACAGGATCATCTATAATCAAAAGCCTCCATCCTGTTTCTTTCCAACAGCACGAGGATGTCCTTTTCCTTGTACAATAATTTGCCTCCCACTTTGTAATAAGGCAGTTTACCTGTTATCCTGTACTCGGCCAGTGTTCTCCGTGTCAGTTTCAGGTGTTCGGCCAGCTCGCTGTCGGTCATATAACGTTCGCCGTTCAGAACCGGCCGCATCTTTTCCGCCTGTGTGTCCAGTATTTCGGACAGGCTCTCAATATTCCGGAAAAAGCGTATGATTTCCGGGCTTTCCTTGGTCAGCATGGATTGGATCATATCATTCGATTTAGAGGTGTCACACGATGAATTTCCGCCTCCATAAAGCGGATGATATCCTGCCGTTTGTAATATACTTTACGGTCTATGTAACTGTAGGGGATGGACCCGCTTCTCCGGAGTTGTAACATTTTTCTTGGCGAGACATCCATAAGCGTACATGCCTCCTGGTTGTCGATCCACTCATCCATGCCCCGCGTGCTTCCTCCGCATGTCTCATGTACTCTTCTGGCGATGGCTTCCAGGGCCTCGTTCATTTCCATGAATGTCTTGGCCTCGATACACACAAATTCCATAAGTCTTTCCTTTTTTCGATTTGATACGAAAGTATGGAGAGGGAGACTCATATCCAAAAAGGTGTCCGCAAATGTCATCAGATGTCATCAGATGTCAGATATACATTGGTTTATGATATTTTTAGCCTGTTCCCCGGAAAGATAAGGCATGGCGGTAGCGGATAGCCGGTAATATGTAAAGTTTACAATCCGTATTTTACAGTTTTACACTTTACCTGTTTACACCTGTTACATTCGAAAAGGAAGAAAATACAATTTATATCTAATTATCAATGTGTTATAATTCTGCTTAAAAGACATAAAGGAGGTATGGCATACATTTTTCATAATAAAATGGTATATACTCTTACAGTGCGCACCGGGGGTATTTCAGTAGTAACCTTTAAAAAATACAGGAGATACATGCCATGATGTATATAGATAATGAAGTGCTCGAGAAAATGATAATGACCATAGTGGAAGGATTTGACCGCATAGAGAAGAAACTGGATAGGATGGGCCGTGTGAAGGAGTTCTTGAACGGTGACGAGCTTCTGGACAACTATGACATAGCCAGGCTGCTCAACGTGTCGCTTCGGACCGTGGCCCGCTACCGGGAAAAAGGACTGATCCGTTATTACCAGACGGATGAGAACGGCAAGAATTTCTACAGGAGTTCGGATATACAGGATTTTTTGCAGAAACGGGGAAAGAAAAACTGAACGGGGCAATGTGGATATGCGGAAGTTATGCTAACTTTGTCTTATAAACGGTTGTTATGAAGACAAATACCAATTCAAAATATCTCATTGCGGTTCTGATTGACGGTGACAACGTGTCCTTTGAGAGGATGGAGGATATCATGGGCTTTGTTTCCCGTTATGGGGATGCCGTTATCAGACGGATATACGGTGACTGGACGAGGAAAGCTCTTTCCGGATGGAAGGAGACCGCCCGGGAATATGGGTTCAGGTTGGTGCAGGCCTCCTCCTATGCTTCAGGAAAGAACACTACGGATATCGCGTTGGTCATAGACGCCATGGACATTCTCCGTGACGGCCGGGTGGACTGTTTCTGTCTGGTCGCCAGTGACGGTGACTACAACCCGTTGGCGCAACGGATACGGGAGGCGGGATTGAAGGTACTGGGATATGGGGAGGGCAAGACTCCCGTATCGCTGATACGTTCCTGTTCCGTATTCCTGTATGCCGACCGTAAGGAAAACAAGACCTTGGAGAACACTCCGGATTTTTTTATCCGAAGGGATATGGAGTTTTTTGACAAGGCTTTCCAGCAGGCGGCTGACGGCAAGGAGGAGGTCTCCCTTTCCCTGATAGGCGGCTCGTTGAAGAAAATGATGCCCAAATTCAAGGTCAAGAGATACGGATGCAAGACATTGGGCAAGCTCTATGAAAGGTTGGAACGGTACGAGCTGGTCATGACGGAAAAGGGAGTGGCGAGTGCCGTACGGATGAAAGGTCGGGCCGTACGGCAGGAATGACCGGGAATAAATCCACGTCCGTTTATACCGGAATGGGATTTACCCGTAGCGTGTCAAGGTTGAGATAGGCCCCCCGGTAGAATGTCCTCCCTTCTCTGAACATGCGCCAGAGGATGTCGCAACCGATTTGTGCCAGCATGGAGTTGATGAACAGATCCTGCTTGCGCAACGCCTCCGTGAGTGAGCAACTCGGGCCTGAGTCCTCCTCCCGGATGGTGGAGTAGCTGACCTCCTCGGTGATGACATTCATCCTGGGCATGGGAAGGTATTCGCTGGATGCGGGCTGGCTTATTTTGCTCCGGATATTGCCTACCAGGACTTGCCCGGTGGTTTGGGCGTTCCCGAAATCCATCCAGTATATCGGCGCTTTCTCATCGTTATTTTTATATTCCCTGTATTTCTTCAGGAACCGCCACAGATCGAGCCGGGAACGGGTGTTGTCCGTACAGGTGATGATGATGTTCGCCAGCGGGACGCTTTTATCCCCTTCTTTGGTTATGATCGGATAGCGGCATTCCCTGGCCTCCCACGCGTAACCGAAAAAACGGTTGACGCGGGTGACAAGCGCCGTCGCCTTGTTCAACCCCAGTTCCGTCTCGCTGAACAGTTGGCGGCCGATGTTTGCTTCCGTGACAGTGTCGGGGTCGAAAGCCGTCAGGTGCAGCCCCGGATGTCCCAGAGCCTGTAATGCCACGCTCATGCGTGCCAGGTTGGTTATTACCTGCGAGCCGGTTCCACCCGCCCCGGCTACCAGGACGGTTACGGGGTGATAGGGACTGAGCAGGTACTTGTCTGTGAAATGGATCTTTCTCATGGCAGGATGTCTTTCAATCGTTTGTTGATCGGTTGGAGTTCGTCGTTGTCGAACGGCTGTTCACGCATCCGCTCAGTAACCAGGACCAGATTGTTTCTTGTCGGGTTCTTCCCTCCTCCAAGATGGGAAAATTCACTGAGCCAGAAACGTTTCTCCCAATATTCCAACAGGGTGTGAAAATCCAGGCTCTCCGGTTTCTCCAGTGTGGAGTTTCCCAGGCATACGTTTCCACCGGTCACGTTGAAAAAAGGGGCCAGATAGAGCGGTGTCCTCCCGTCCGGTTTTTTCCCCTTGTAGGCGAAGATGTCCATCCTTTCATTTTTAATGATATAAATGACTCCCGGCACGTGGAACATTCCATCCCCGATGTTCAGGTCGTTCTTGAAAAACATCCGCCGTTTTCCCGGCGGATTATACCACACATAGCTTTCATGCCCCCTGCGGGTATCGCACCACAGCATGTTGGGTGGCAGCCACCCGTGCGGGATACGCCGGTTCCCGTCCGAATAGGATTCCACCAGGGAGTCCATGAATTCATATGTAACCGGAATGCCGGCTTCCATTCTTCCCTTTTTGTTGATAGGGCGTAGTTCCAGGTAGTGACTTCCGCTTGCGTAGTGACCTTCCTGGTACTCATAGGCGATCAGCGCCGCTTTGGGCACCATTATCTCTTGCAGTTGCTTGGTAAGTTCGTTCATATCCTGTATTTTTTTTGTTTTCGTTTCTTTATTTATTGGGAAACGGGCACTTTAAAATGCCAGTTTATGCATTGCGTGAATCGTTCCATCCATCCGGACAGTCTCTCCGGATAGTCGTCCATCCGGAACAGTCTGTCCGTCTCAGGTGTCAGGTACATGCTTGTGACCGGGGTGATGGCATACGTCTCCCGGTAGTCCGAGTTGAAATAGCATTCCATGTTCTCCGTAAGGGTGTCATTGTTGGAATATGCCAGCATGATCTGACAGTCCAGGTCGATCGGGGGGAAATCCGGTGATCTTTCATACGCCCAATCGTAACCGTATTGCATGATGCACGGATTTCCTGGGGTAATCAGTCCCATCCCTTCCCGTATCAGTTCCAAAAGCTCCCGTTCCTCCTTCACTGCCGCCCGGTATTTCCGGACCTTTTCTTCCAGATCGGTACAGAACGGTTTCCCTTCCATTCGTTTAAGTGTTTTTGCGATTTTCCCGGATTGGTAGGATTCCGCCAGGCGTTTGTATTTACGGATTGTCTGAGGGGAAGCCTCGGGATCGCGGTTCTTCCAGTCATCCAGTTCCTCCACCGCCAGCTCATAATACCATGTTTCCGTGACGGCGTTCAACCCGTGGTAACGTACGAACTGCCGTATGAATTCCCGGACGATACGCCGTAACGGTACAGGAAGGTTCTCCGTGAAATCGACGGGTAGCCAGAACAGGGTATGGTCCGGCCAGTCATGGAACCTGTACAGGCAGAAATGGAGCCTCCCGGCCCTTTCCTCCAGATTGACATGTTCCGGCAAGGTCTCGTCCAGGGCCTTGTATAAGGCGGTGATGTTGATGCGGGGACCGCTCCCTTTCCTCGCGCGGAAAGGGAGCCTGACATTCATGAGATCGGCATATCGCAGGGCGGACCGGTATAGATAGTCAAAGTTTTCGGACGTGGTCAGGTTGACGCATGCCCCTCCCGTTTCGTCCTCCACCAGATAGTCCGCCGCGATGGGGAGGAATCTGCCTGTCAAAAAAGCGTTACGCTCCCCGGTGGCGGCAGTCTTCTTTTTTCCCGGCCCATCGTACCCCGTCCGATGTACGAGAGGTCGGCGGCCCTGATGATCAATACGGCCAGTCCCGCCATTTGTGATTCTGATAGCGTTTTGCATGTATCCTCCTTTTTTTTGATGGAAATTCTCTTTGCCATATATCTACCCTTTTGTTCCGATGGTCGTCTTGAACCGGTAGACCACGCTGTCATCCTCGCATTCCGGACCGTGTACGCTCGCCGTGGTCAGTTCCGGATAGGTCATGGAATAGAAATCCATCACCTCGTTCGGGGACAGGCTGTTGTCCGGATCGGCCAGCTCTATTTCCGACGAGCCTTTCCTGATTTTGAAAACTCTCTGCAATCCTTTAATTTCTAGTGCCATAATTGTATTTTTATAGGGTTTAACAACATATCATTTCCATTTGTGCCTCGTCTTTCATGCGGTATTCCTCCGGGAAGTCGAGATATTCCGCGTAAGGGTCCTCACGCAGGAGCTCCCTGTCATGCTCGTCGTCCTTGTCGAAGCCGTACTGTCCCATGTCCTGCGCTCGTGCCCCGTATTCGCTTTCCCCTTTGTTATCGGGAACGGTTTGCGTGGAAGCCGTTTGCGGTTGCGAAGGGACGGGTTGCAGCCATTGACCGTCGTATACCTGTGATTGCGGCATCTGTACCGGCTGGTGGAATTGTATGGTCTGCGGTCGGTTCACGGGCTGCTGACAGCCGGCCGGTGTACCATCCGCTCCTGGTCGTGAAGCCGCCTGTCCGTGTGGAACCTGTTGTGGTCGCGTGCCTTGTACCGACCGCGGAATCTGGTGGGGAGATTGGCGGGACGGTTGTTCGGGTGCGAACATCCGTATCTGTTCCCCTCCCTGATATCGGGGGGCATGACCGGGTACCGGTTGCGGCGCCACCGGTTGGATAACCTGCGCGGGCTGTGGTTCCGGCATTACCGGTTCCGCTCCGAAGAGACTGCCCTCGGACGCTTTTTTCTGTACCTCCGCTATCTTCACGTCAATCTCCTTCTGCTTGTCCGGCATGGCCAGCCGTTTTGCCTGTCTGAGCCAGGTCAACGCCTCGGAATAGCGTTTGCCGCCTGTGGCGTCCTCCGCCTTTTTAAGCAGCTTTTCCATCTTCTCCCGTTTCTCGCGTACCTCTTTTGATTCCTTCTCAGCTACGGACTTGGCCGCCTTGCTTTGTGATACGGCCTGTTCCGCTTGTTTCTCGAATGTTTCCAGGTTGGTAAGGATGCCCTGCGCCTTCTGTACGGGCGCGGTGATCGCTCCCAGGAATTCCATGTCCAGCTCTTCCGGGGTACCGTTCAATACCAGCGGGACGATTTGTTCCCCGGCCTCGTCTTTCAGTCCCGCACGCCGGGGCATGACGGCCACGGTCAGTTTGTCATTCACTTGTCTGATGTTGATACTCAGGTCTGTGCCTGCCGTAATCATTCGGTTGATCGTTTGAAAAAACATAATGGTAAAATATTTGTAAGTTATACATAAGTTTCTTGGAAAAACTCTTTCAGGAGTCTCTGCCTGTCGGGATTGGACGCGATGTCCTTTAATGGCTCCAGGTAGTGGCCTATTGTTTTCGGTTCGTCCAATATGCAGGGGAACCGTTTTTTGACAGGTTTTATGCGCTTTGTGACGGGCCATGCGACCGGCATGACCGGGGCTGAGGGGGTGGATGTCGCGGTTCTCATGTTTTTTGTATTTTAGGAGTTATGCAAGCATGCCCATGACGGACAGGATAAGGATGACTTTTATCACAAGGAGGAATGCCCTGAAGAGGAATCCTATGATTGTTCCCGATAAAAGGAACAGGACGATCAGGTACACGGGAATGATTCCCTTGCTGTAGAGCAGGCATATTCCCGTAAGCAGGACCAGTGAGACCACTCGCTTGCAGATGTTTTCGATAAGTTGTAGTTTCATGTCTTTAAATTTTTAAGAATGAATAATCCCATCGGGATATGTTTTCCCGATTTTATAGGCCTCCGGCCCTTGGATTGCCTTTTTGCGCAAGGCTTGGCAAAAGAAAATACCGCAGCGAAGCGAGGATGATTTTCTTTTAGCCAACCAAGCCCCCAAAGGGGGCCGCCTTGCGGCAAAAACGAGGCAATCCAAGACTTTTGCCGCTTAAAAGCGGAAAAACGTATCTTGCACATATAAAAAAGAAGTACAGACAGACTGTCTGTACTTCCCTTGTCTTGTTGGCTTTGACATTTGTTTATGTGGTTCCCTGTGGTCGCTTTTCCACCGGATGGTTCCGGAATATCTCGCCTGTCACCTCATTTACCGTTTCCAGCACACCGTCCAGGAACTTTCCCTGCGAGAGTTCCCCCCGTTCTATCCGTGCCAGTTCTGTTTCCCATCCCGAAGTGAGGGAGGCGTCGGCTACCTTCATACCGCGTACCGTTTCATACAGGAAAAGCCCTTTAGGAGTCGGGACGACATATTTACCCGAATAACGGATGTATTTACGTTCCAACAGCGTACGGAGAATATTCGTGCGGGTGGAGACGGTGCCCAGTCCGGCCTTGTCCATATAATTCACCAGTTCCTCGTCCGTATAAGGGGAGACCGGTAACGATTTCTTATGTATAAGGCTGCACCCTGCCACCGGCAGGATCTCTTCCTGAAAAAGATCCGGTACCACCTGGTAAGGCATACAGCCTTTTGCGACAAGATGTTCCCTCTCGAAAATTCCGAGCCATCCTTTTTCCAAGATGCGGTATGTACGGATGCGGAATTTACGTGCGGCACACACCGCATCGACGGTTGTGTATTCCACCTTGCAAGGCGGCATGAACGTTTCAAGCACCCTGCCGACAATGAGCGTGTAAACCAGCATTTCCTCCCGGTTCAATTTACCGGGCTGTGTGCCTGTGATGATGATGGCATGATGCTCCATGGGGTCTTGTGCCTCAATACTGTCCCGTGGCGCGGCGAGGTCAACCGTACCGGCATATTGTCGGAACTCCTTGCAGGACAGCATCTTTTCCACGACAGGCGGCAGCATGTCATATACATCCTTTGGCAACAGGCGACTGGAGGTGCGCGGATAGGAAATCAGCTTCTTCTCGTACAGGCTTTGTGCAATCTCCTGCACCTGTATGGCCGTCAGGCTGTGGTAACGGTTCGCATCTTTCTGCAGTTCGGCCAGGTTGTAAAGTGCCGGTGCCCCGATTTCCTCCATCTGTTTCCCTACCGCTGTGATGCGGACACTTTTTGCCGCCTTGCAATCCTCGTACAATGCCAGTGCCTCCCGGCGGACCACAAGGTCGTCCACGTGGCGCATCTTTAAGATACGGTCATTCTTGCACAAGCTGATGAATACGGGCCAGCTGTCAGCCGGCATGTGGTTCTCCCTTTCCCGGTACCGTCTGCATATCTCCGCCAGTACGGGGGTCTGTACCCTGCCCAGCGAATTGTTCCCGAAGCCTACCGCCTTACAGATGGCATAGCTTGAATTGACCCCCAGGAGCCAGTCCGCCCGGTTACGGCTGTCCGCCGCAAGGAACAGGTTGTCGAACCGATCACATGGAAGGAGGTTCGCCATACCTTCCGTGATGGCCTCGTCCGTCAGAGACGAGATCCAGAGGCGGAGGCAGGGTTGTTTACATCCCAGAAAACCGTAAAGATGGCGGAACAGCATCTCTCCCTCTCGGGAGGCATCGGTTGCCGCGATAATGGTGTCGCATGCGTTGAGCACCTTGGCAATCACTTTCAACTGGAGCACCGCATTGATGTCGGGATTCCACCCGGTATCCGTCTTCACGTGCCTTACTGTCAGGAAGGAAGGCGGCAGGAGGGGAAAGTCCTTCCACTCCACATGGGCTGTCCCTGAATCCTTCGGCATTGCAAGGGAAAGCATATTGCCGTATGTCCATGTCACCATGTAGCCGTTCCCGGTCATATAACCGTTCTCTTTTCTGCCGGCTCCCAACACTCTTGCTATCTCTCTGCCCACGTTGGGCCTGTCAGTCACTATTGCGATCATATTCTTTTTCTTTTTGATGCCCCGTACCGGATTGGGCAGTACAGGGGCAGGTTAAACTTATTTTATTTTTTTGTTATTTCTTTGGAGATTCCTCCTGACGGATACCGTTGATTTCCATGATTGTCCTGTTGTTGTCACCGGGTACCAGTTTGAGTGTAGCGTCCATGGTCAGGCTGATTACCGGGGTACAGAGTTTCAACGGGATGATTTCCGACTCCTTGCCTTGCAACAACAGGTCAAGGTTGCCGTCCGCTTCCAGTTGCTCCTTGCTGATACCCACGGCCTTCAGACCGGGCCAATCAATATCTTTTACATTATAATTATAAGGGATGTTCCGATTCGTATTCATACGGTTTGGGGATTTGATGTTTGTAAAATTCATTTTGTTTCTCTCTGATTGGGGTTATACCGCTTGTTTTGCGCCCTTCTTTTGTTCCTGCTGCTGGCCTTGGGCGGTATCCGCCTGTGCTGCACGACGGGAAGTATCCCTGCGAATATCAGGGTTCTCTTGGAAATACTGCAACTGTCCGGAATAAGGGTTTACTTTCAGGTAGGAACTGAACGTTTGCCCGTTGTTTTTCAGTCCTTCGACCAGGAGGGTCTTCCCGTCCTGGAGGTTCGCCTTTTCCTGCGCCGTGAATACATGGCCGTAAACCTCCGCCGGGATACGTGGTGCCTGCTGCTCGTTGAACCCATCCGGCGTGCGTGAGTACATCGTCCTGCCGGTATTCATGTCCAGCTTGACAAATGCGGAGAATTCCTCTCCCTTACGGTTGATCATGTTTTCCAGATAGACGGCCTGCCCCTTGCGCAGGACCTCCTTGTCCTCGGCTGTCAGCTGCACGTTGCAGATTTCCTTTGGAATATAGATTTCTCCGGTTTCCGGATTATGACGGGTGTAATTCGGCCGTCCCGTCGTCTGGTCTATCGTGACAAACGCGGAGAAAGCTCCGTCCCTGTTCTTGAACTTCATGTCCTCGACCAGGATGGTATGTCCCTCGCTGAGCATCTTTATCTGGGTGGGCGAGAGTGGCACGCCTCCGATGGACTTCTCGTTGAATACCTGGTTCTTCGGGAAGATGAACTCCAACCCCCTGCGCTCGGCACTGTATTGAAGCGTGGCATCAAACTCCTTCCCCGCCTTGGAGGTCATCCCCTCCACCTTGACGGGTTGTCCCTCCTTCAGCAGTCTGATCTCCTCGTCCGTAAGTCTTACCCCGCTCACTTCCTGCGGGATGTAGACATGTTCCTGCCGGACGGCGACCAGCTCGTTGGTGTTTTTGTCGATGGAGATCAGGCAGGGGGTGTACTCGCTGCCACGCAGGTTGAGTTCCACCGCACGTCCCATGTTGCCGGTCTCACGCAGGTTCTTCTTGTCTTCCTCGCTAAAGTTAAACCCGAAATAAGGGCGTTCCAGTTGCGGTTCCTTGCGTATACCGTGAACGGCCAGCCCCACCTGCCCGTTCTCTTGCGGTATGAGCGAGAGCCTCGCATCCAGTTTGGCTGTCAGCACGCCGGGAATGTTAAGTGTCAGCGGCACCAGCTTGTTGGTCTTGTAACCTCTCAGCATGGAGTCAAGAAGTCCTTGCTGTTCGAGTGTCGCCTTTGAGATACCGATCTTGTCCAATCCCTCCCAGTCGATCATGTTCTCATTGTAACGATAGCGCGGGCCTTGCGGCTCTTGTGGCACCTGCTGTGCCTGCGGTTGCTGTTGTTGCTGGGATGCTTGTTGTACCTCACTCTGTTGCAGGGGTTCCTGCGGTTGCGTTTCTTTTTTTGCCATGGCTGTCTCTTGTTTATTCATGTTTTGTTCCTCTTTGTTCTCTCTCGGACGGATCTCGTAGCGTTTGAGGAACTCCTTCACCACGTCCGTCTTTTTCCCTTCCGCCAGGTCCTTGATCGCCTGCTTGTTCACCTTGTAGTCGTGGAAGGTCATGCGGAGCAGGCGGAAATGGGTCGGTTCCTTGAACTGGCTCCAGAAATTCTTGATGAAGTTTTCGAGTATGCTCGAGTTCTTGTCGAATTTCAGGAATGAGTTTTCATTCTTCTCGTCCGCTGGAACCGTCTTGACCTTCCCGTCCTTGTCGATCTCGCTGACCACTTGTACACCGGCTTTCGGATCGCTCTTGTTATGAATCATCATCAGCTCGGTGATCTGTTCCACCAAAGGGGCATCGTTCATGACCTTCGGTTTCCGGGGCTGTCTAGGCTTTTCGTTCGGGCTCTTTTCTTGTGCCATACCTTTTCTTTTTGGGGTTAATAAATTGCTTTGACACTTCAAAAATATGGGCTAAATCCGAATAAAACACTGATTTTCAAAAAGGTGTCATCAGGTGTCATCAGATGTCATCAAATGTCCGAAAGACTGGTTTTCCGTGAGAGAAACATGCCGTGAAAACAAGGATATGGTATGCAGGGGAAGGGCGAAAAAGCCGGCACGGGCGCAAAGGGAGGATTATGCAGAGCAGAGGGAGCTGAAGTCCCTGTCTTCTCATGGGGCGGCGTTTTTTTCATAAGACATTGCCAGGTCTGCCCATATATCCCGTACTTCCTGCCGGATTTATTAGGGATATAAAGGAGGCCCTCCTTTTTTCATCAATGACACGGTCATGCGTCGCGTCGGTCGCAGTGAGTCCCTATAATCTTTCCCGAAATCAAAACCATTGTCCGGGCGTTTGTTTCCATGTGTATTTTCCGCGACTTGTCGCAAGGAAAATACTCATGGAAAGCGAAGCCGGAACGCCCGTGACAATACGGTTTTGATTTATCTTTGATTATAGGGAACTCGCTGGTATCCGTCTGTTTTTCACGAATTTCCCAGAAAACATATACAGTCTTGTTGTTTATACGAAAAAAATATTTCTAGACTTGTCCCACGGAAAAAATGTCGCTTTTTATTTTCGGACTTTGATTCTTTACGAGGCTATTCGGACTGTCTTTCAAGATGATTTACAGAGTTTGGCATCGGCAGCAAGTGATATTCGGTGTTCCAAGCGGAGAAGCGGAATCTAGGACTAAATATTTTCTTCCTTCAACAATATAGCCCACGGGTTGTATCTATGTACCTATTATTCATCATAAAACAGACTATATATGGCTACCATTAAATTAAAATTCCGTCCATCGACGGTACAGGGTAAGGCTGGCACACTCTGTTACCAGCTTTGCCACCGTCAGGAGAACAGGCAGATTACCACCGACATGAGGATATTTCCCGAGTGGTGGAATGAGACGAAACGTGAACTTGTCACTGTCCCCGGCAATGAGAGAGTCCTGACCGTCTACCGGAAACGGGCGGAAAAGGAGATGCGGGACATCCGTGAGATTATCCGTGAGCTGGACTGTAGCGGAGAAACATACACCTTGTCGGAAATACTCAACCGCTATCGCTCCCTGCCTTCCGAGTCCGGTTTCCTGTACCACATGAAAAAAGAGATGGAAACGCTTTGGGAGAACGGCCAATACGGTACCTCTCGTAATTACCGGCGTGCACTGAACAGTTTTTCCACTTTCCTGGATGGTAACGACATTCCTTTTTCGTCGTTAGATTCCGCCCTGGCGTGTCGGTATGAGGCATGGTTGTGGCAACAAAGGGTAGCGAGAAACAGCAGCTCGTTCTATATGCGGATTCTGCGTGCCGTTTATAACAAGGCCGTAAAGCAAGGTATTGCGGTGCAGACTTTTCCGTTTCGTGAGGTTTATACAGGAGTGGCTCGCACATCGAAGCGTGCCGTGGATGAGGAAACCATCCTGAAACTTCAAAGGATTGACCTATCGGATTCACCGGCTTTGGCACTTTCCAGAGACATGTTCGTGTTCAGCTATTGTGCCCGTGGCATGGCGTTTGTGGACATGGCATATCTGAAAAAAGAGAATGTGGACAGCGTGCGAATTACCTATTGTCGCCATAAGACAGGCCAATACTTAACATTACATATCGAACCGTGTATGGCGGTGATATTGGAACGATATGGGCAGGTTTGTCCGGAAAGTCCATATCTTTTCCCCATCCTTACCGATGAACAGCCAGATCAGGCTTACCGGCAATATCGGACCGGGTTGAACTACCATAACCGAAAATTGAAACGGTTGGGTAAATTGCTTGGCGAACCATTACCTTTGTCCTCATATACGCCACGCCACAGCTGGGCTACCGCCGCACGCAACCACGACGTACCGATTGCCGTCATCAGTGCGGGGATGGGACACAGCAGCGAAAGGACTACGCTTATTTACTTGGATTCTTTGGACAATGCCGTGATAGATAATGCGAACGAGAAGATTTTGAAGAATTTGAACAGTACCGTCTCTATGTAAGAGAGGGTAGAAATACACCGCAAATGTAATCATTTTCAGCAAAAAAGAAAAATAAAACAGCCATTTAATTCCTTTTATTTTACCCCCCCCCCATTTGTAAATAAATGATTATCAACTATTTATGGTTATTATTTAAAACAAATTAAAATAATATTGTAATAAGGATGTAAAATGAAAGGAGACTGTCTATTTCTCTTTCGAGCGTATTTTTGAGTTGAGAACTGAGCAGACCGAGTAAAAATGGATTCTTATACAAACATACGCAATTGATTATCAACAATAAAGATGTTTGTACCGTTTCTTACATAGAAACGGTACGAATACGGGGTTACGGTATCCGCTCACTGTAGTCAGGAGCGGCCCGCATTCTGGAAGTCCTATGAAGGAAAAAGCCAGATTAACCTTGATTGCTGTATCTTCCTTATTTGAAAAAACAGAAGGTGCAGGAATGGAAATTATATCCTTTTTATTAACCCAGCAACATTACTTTTTGTTGAACATAGAAACACACACACACGAACATTGGTTCGCCCTAAAAGTATTTTATAACAAAGTTTTCGAGATTGAGGATATATTGAAAAAAGACAAGATCGAGACTTACATTCCTTGTGAGGAAACCTTGATGGAACGTAACGGCATAAAGAAGAAACTCCGTCGTCCGGTCATTAATTCGCTTATGTTCTTCCGTTCAACCGTTTGTCGTGCTTTGGAAGTACAGCGACAATTCACCAATAAGGTAATCCTATATACAAGACAGAAGGGATTGAAAAGACTTCCCCTTGCCATTCCTGATCGGGAAATGAACATTTTCATGCTGGTCACCTCGTCCGGCGAGCAGGGAATGGAATATTTCGGGGAGGACAATTCCAAGTTTCACCAGGGAGAACGTGTACGGGTTATTGACGGAAAGTTCAAGGGAGCGGAAGGGGTTATCTGCCGGATTAGGAAGAATCGCCGTTTGGTGGTCACCGTCCAAGGCGTATGCGCCGTGGCTACTTCCTATATTCCACAAGCCTTTCTACAACGGATAGGGCAAGATTAAGAAAATCATCAAAAGAATCATATAGTGGACATTCTTCATTTTATCGAATTTGCCTTTATAGTCATAGTCGGCTGGACATTGAGTGCGATGGTCCTGCCTCGCATTTCGTTGGTCTCTTTCCGACGTCGCCTGTTCGACTCAGTGGACGAACGTAAGTTGCATACTGCCCATATACCAAGGTTAGGCGGTATCGCCTTTTTCCCTTGTATCACAGTTACGGTTTCGCTTGCCATTATCGGTTACAACCTTTGGCAGGGCTATAACATACTCGACATGGACTTGACGAACCGTCTGCTTTCCATGCTCTGTTGTCTGTTCATACTTTATCTTATAGGTATGATGGATGACCTTATCGGTGTACGTTACCGTTCCAAATTTGTAGTGCAAATACTTTGTGGCATACTGTTGGTGATTTCCGGGTTATGCTTCGACAACCTATACGGGTTGTTCGGTATTTATGTCATACCTTATTACATAGGAGTGCCGTTCACAGTATTCGTCATCGTCTATATCCTGAACGCCATCAATTTGATAGACGGCATTGACGGACTTGCCTCTGGGTTGAGTATTATCTCATTCCTCGCTTTCAGCTGCATGTTCATCCATTTGCAATGGTGGATGTATGCCTTTATCAGTCTAGCTGCTTTCAGTGTGTTATTGCCGTTCTTTTATTATAACGTATACGGTAAGATATATCGGGGACGCAAGATCTTTATGGGTGATACCGGTTCGCTCACTATCGGGATGCTGCTGGCAGTGATGGTCATCCGTCTGAGTATGTCCGATCCAGTGAAAGAGAGTGCCTTTCCCGGTAGCATTGTGATAGCTTTTTCTTTTTTGATTGTACCAATGCTTGATGTGATACGTGTGGTTATTCACCGGTTGCGTAACGGTAAAAATCCATTTCTTCCAGACCGGAATCATATCCACCATAAATTTATAGCCTTAGGAATGTCCCAACGTAAAGCGATGGTAAGCATTGTTATTATGGCAGCTCTTTTTGCATTGGGAAATTGTTTTTTGATTCATTGCCTTTCCGTAACAAACTTGTTTCTGTTGGATGTGGCTGTTTGGACGGTGATTCATTGTTACATAACTATGAAAATCAACCGAAAACATAAAGTAGAATAATTAACTGTACAGAAAAAATAAGGTATGAAATTTCATTTAATTAAATTGTGCTTCTTATGCGTGTTGTTGGTGTCCTGCAATACCTCCAAAGAAATTGTCTATTTTCAAGATATCGTAGTTAATCAGCCCGAAGCGATTATCGGGGCACGGGATATTACCGTGCAACCCAAAGACCAGATTTCCATTATGGTGTCCAGCAAGGATCCGCAATTGGCGGCCCTGTTTAATCTTACACGGGTACAATACCGTGCCGGATCTACCGATTTGCGTACCGGAAGTAACAGTGGTGAAATATCCGGTTATACGTTGGATGATAAGGGAGACATTGATTTTCCTGTTATCGGGACACTGCATATTGCCGGTATGACCAAGAGCCAGATTGCCGCCCTGGTAAAGAAAAGGCTGATGGAAGAGAATCTGGTAAACGACCCGGTGGTCACGGTTGAGTTTATGAACCTTTATTTCTCTGTGTTGGGCGAGGTGAAAACTCCGGGTAAATATGCCATAACAAAAGACCAGATTACTCTTTTGGAAGCCATCAGCGTGGCGGGTGACCTAAGCATCTACGGAAAGCGGGATGCGATATTTGTCATCCGTGAAGAAAACGGCGAGCGTGTAACCCATTGGGTGGATATCCGCTCGAAAGATCTGTTTAATTCACCGGTATATTATCTGAAACAGAATGATGTGGTGTATGTACAGCCCAACAAGGTGCGTGCCGGACAAAGCACCATTAATGAGAACAGCGTGAAATCGGTATCGTTGTGGATCAGTATCGGTTCGTTCCTTTCCTCGTTGGGAGTTTTACTGTTCAAGTAATGTCGTTAATATTATTTCATAAGCTATAAAAGAGAGCCAAAATGATAGAAAATAGAACGAGTGTAGGCAAATCTGCCGAAGACTTTATACGGTTACAAGATTTATGGGGTATGTTTTTCCAGAAATGGTATTGGTTTGCCCTTTCATTATTCGTTGCATTGGCAACGGCATCATTATATTTGTTGAGTACTCCTAATGTCTATACCCGGACAGCAGCCATTTTGGTTAAAGATGACTCCAAGAACAATTCTTCGGCAAGTGCAATGAATGAGTTTGCAGATATGGGTATTTTTAAATCAAACACCAATATCAACAACGAACTGCTCACTTTGAAATCTCCTACGCTGATGACAGAGGTGGTGAAGCGTTTGGGGCTAAATGAGATATATACTGTTCGTAGGGGCTTAAAAAGAATAGAGTTGTATAAATCAAGCCCGATATTGGTGACTTATCTTTTTGATGATAAAAAAAGTGTAAGTTTTGATATAGAAGTTGGTGCACAAAACAAGTTTTATCTTTCAAACTTTATTGTTGCCGGAGAAGAAACAGAGGAACGGTTAGAAGGGATTATAGGAGATTCCATTCAAACATCAGCAGGAACATTGGCCATCAGCTTAACTTCTCAATATGAGAATTCTTTTACAGGCAGCACTATTCGATATAGTAAAGAATCGGCTGATATGATGGCTGACAGCTATACACAGAAATTGCGGGCTGAATTAGGCAACGAAGATGCCACCATTATCAATTTGAGCATTGATGATGCTTCTGTGCAAAAGGCAGAAGATATTTTGAATACACTGATTGAGGTTTATAACGAGAAATGGATCCAGGACAAGAACCAGATAGCAGTAAGTACCTCACGGTTTATCGGTGAACGTTTGGGCGTGATTGAAAACGAATTGGGTCATGTGGATGAGAATATCTCCAACTACAAGAGTGAACATCTGTTGCCGGACGTACAAGCCGCTTCCAGTCTGTATATGAGCCAGTCTGCTGAGAATAAAAAAGAAATTCAGACACTCACCAACCAGCTTGCGACGGCTCAATTTATTCGCCGCGAATTGGGGGGGAAAGAGATGAACCAGCCTTTGCCAACCAACTCCGGTATAGCCAACGTAAATATCGAAAGTCAAATCGGAGAATACAACAAGATGGTGTTGGATCGCAACCGGCTGATAGCCAACAGTAGCGAGAAAAACCCGTTGGTGAAAGATTTAGGGAACTCAATGCAGAGTATGAAACGTACGATTCTTCAATCGGTTGATAATTTGATCGTATCGTTAAATACTCAGATACGCAGTATTCGCCAACAGGAAGCAACAACAACTCAACAGTTGGCTTCTAATCCGAGTCAGGCCAAATACTTGTTATCGGTAGAACGTCAACAAAAAGTAAAGGAAGAGTTATACCTATATTTGCTCCAGAAGCGTGAAGAGAACGAACTGTCACAAGCGTTTACCGCTTATAATACGCGAATGATTACAGCTCCACGTGGCAGTGCTTTACCAACGGCACCGAATAAGAAAAACATTTTATTGGTGGCTCTTGCTCTCGGGCTTTTAGTACCGGCAGTTATTATCTTTATGCAAGAAAACATGAACACCAAGGTTCGGGGTAAGAAAGATTTGGAGAATTTGAGTGTGCCCTATTTGGGTGAAATACCGTTATATTTCCGAAACAAAAAAAAGAAGAATAAATTTTCGGAATATGCAATTGTGGTGGAAGAGGGTAACCGGAATATTATCAACGAAGCTTTTCGTGTGCTTCGCTCCAACGTGGACTTTATGAAAAGCAAGAATACCGAGCAGAAAGTATTTATAGAAACCTCTTTTAATCCGGGTAGTGGAAAAAGTTTTCTGTCCATGAACATCGCCATGAGTTTTGCCATTAAGGGAAAAAAAGTATTGGTGATAGACGGGGACTTGCGACATGGAACGGTTTCGGCTTATGTAGGGTCGCCTAAGAAAGGTTTAAGTGACTACTTGGGAAACAAGGAAGTCGTTTGGAACGAGTTGCTTGTGATAGACAAAAAGTATCCTAATCTGCATATAATTCCAGTAGGAACCATTCCTCCTAATCCGACGGAATTGTTGGAGGATGGAAGTCTGGCAACCTTGATGCAAGACTTACGCGATGAGTATGACTATATCTTTATTGATTGCCCGCCGATTGATATTGTGGCAGATACACAAATAATCGAGCAATATGCCGACCGGACACTCTTTGTGGTACGGGCGGGATTATTGGACCGCTCACTGTTACCTGAATTGGAAAGTATTTATCAAGAAAAGCGGTTCAAAAACCTTTCGGTGATATTGAATGGTACGGAAAGTACAGGTGGACGCTATGGTTACCGCTATGGTTACCACAATGGGTATGACTCTTATTACGGCAACACAAAATAGAGGGGTATTCCAAAATAAACAAGGAAACTGTTTGCTATTATTCCCAACAGTCAACAGAAATGTGTTTTTTCCGACAGAAAAAAGTATTAGCGGAAAGCGGTTTTTTCCGTGGTTTCACTGATTGCCACAGCCATCTTCTTCCCGGGGTAGATGATGGGGTGAAAACGTTGGAAGAGTCGTTGGCGATATTGGAAGAAATGGAACGTTTAGGCGTTCGTAAGGTTTGGCTTACCCCCCATATAATGGAAGACATACCCAATGAAACAGTGGATCTGCAACAGAAGTTCCAAGAATTAAAGCAAATGTATCATGGAAAGATCGAATTGGCTTTGGCAGCGGAATATATGATGGATAACCTTTTTGAGGAACGGTTGGAAAAGGATGACTTGTTACCCTTTGAGGAAGGAAAACATTATCTGTTAGTGGAAACCTCTTATTTCAATCCACCAATGGAGTTACTGTCTATTTTGCAACGCATCCAAAGGAAAGGTTATTATCCTTTGTTGGCCCATCCGGAACGATATGAGTATATGCGGATGAAGGATTATAAAATATTGAAAGATAACCAAATTTCTTTTCAACTAAATATACCGTCATTGGTCGGAATGTATGGTAAGCACATAGAAAAGAAAGCAAAAATATTATTAAAAGCAGGAATGTATGATTTAGGAGGAAATGATGTTCACTCCCTTATTTTTTATGTGACAGCTTGTAAGCACAAAATAGACAATCTGTCTTTCTTGAAGAATGTGTGTAAAATATAGCGTATTTATATTCAGGAAGACTTTGACCTGATATGTTTTTTATGTAAATGAATGATTTAATATTTAATACAAAGATAAATGAAAGCATGTTTCATGGGCTTGGGTTACATCGGACTACCCACAGCCATTATTGCCGCAAAGCACGGTATTCAAATAACAGGAGTTGATATCAATCCCCATGTCGTGGAAATGACTAATGCGGGACATCTGCACATTATTGAACCCGGTATGGAGGAAATGTTACAGGAAGTAGTGAAAGTTGGTATGTTGAAGGCTTCTGTTACACCGGAGGTAAGCGATGCTTATTTTATAGTAGTGCCTACCCCTTTCAAGGGAAACCATGAACCGGATGTGAGCTATGTGGAAGCTGCTACCCGTGCCGTATTGCCGTTGTTGAAAAAAGGGGATCTTTATGTAATAGAATCCACTTCACCTGTAGGAACTACAGAGGCTATGGCACGCATCATTTTTGGTGAACGTCCGGAATTGGAAGGTAAGATTTTCATAGCCTATTGTCCGGAACGTGTACTACCAGGCAATGTCATATATGAATTGGTGCATAACGATCGTGTTATCGGTGGCTTGAATCCTGAATCTACTGACAAGGCCATTGGGTTCTATTCGCAATTTGTACAGGGCACACTTCACAAGACCAACTGTCGCACAGCGGAGATGTGTAAACTGACGGAGAACTCCAGTCGTGATGTACAGATTGCCTTTGCTAATGAACTTTCCTTGATTTGCGATAAGGCGGGTATCAATGTTTGGGAACTTATCAACCTTGCCAACAAGCATCCGCGTGTAAATATCCTGCAACCCGGTTGCGGTGTAGGCGGTCATTGTATTGCGGTAGATCCATACTTTATCACCGCTGATTTCCCGGCAGAAAGCAAGTTAATCAGCGATGCTCGTGATATAAACAACTACAAGAGTTTCTGGTGTGCCGAAAAAGTGAAGAACGCCATGTTGGAGTTTGAGTTGAAGAATCACCGTAAGCCAGTTGTAGCTATGATGGGATTGGCATTCAAACCAAACATTGACGATTTGCGTGAAAGTCCGGCGAAATATATTACCACGAAAGTGATGCAGAGCTGTAATAATGCCGACATTTTGGTTGTAGAACCGAATGTAAAAGAGCATAACGTGTTTAAACTGACTGATTATAAAGAGGCTTACGACAAAGCAGATATAGTGGTATTCTTGACCGCACACACACCGTTCAAAGAGCTGGAATGGCGGGAGGATAAGGTGATATTGGATTTCTGTGGAATTTTCAAAAATAACTAAAGCCCTAATCAAGTGCTGAATTAAAATTTTAATTCAGCACTATTCCTCAATTATGAATATACTATTTATATTACAATACTATAAAATAGGTGGCGTTCAAACCGTTACTCATGTATTGTCAAATAAATTCGTGCAAGAAGGACATAATTGCAATGTTTTAACTCTTACACCATCAAAAGGAGAAGAAATACACCCTATATTAAACTCCAGAATTGGTGTTTCAGTAATAGATTCTCATACATTAAGTACAAAAGAAGCGATAATTCAATTAAGGAACTTTCTGATTGACAAAAATGTTGATGTTATTATTAATCAAAGTGGACATTTATTCAGAACAACAGCTTTGATAAAAAATGCGTCAAAAGATTTAAATATTAAGATTATATCAGTACTGCACAATACTCCAAGTTTTGGATTGAAGTTCAGATATAAACATAATATTACTGGCAAGTTAAAGTATTATAAGAATATTCTAAAACTGGCATACTCTTATCGGAAGGTGTATAAAAATAGCGATTTATATATTCTCTTATCAGAATCCTTTATCTCGGAATTCGAAAAGATATCTAGATTAAAGAATCTTAAAAAAATTAGACTGATATCAAATCCTATTACAATAGCCAATGAGGATTTTATATATAATTTCGAGCGAAAAGAAAAGCAGATAATTTTTGTAGGAAGATTAGAGTATACACAAAAAAGAATCGAAAGAATTTTAAATGTCTGGGGCAAAATACAATCTGAATATAAAGACTGGGAATTAACCATAGTCGGAGATGGTCCTGACATACTAAGACTAAAAAATATTACTGAAAATAAAAATATTCAGTCTGTTAAGTTTGTAGGTTTTCAAAACCCAAAAAGCTTTTATGAGAAAGCCTCAATTTTGTTACTGACATCAGATTATGAAGGTTTCCCACTTACGATAACAGAGAGTATGAACTTTGGTGTTATTCCTATTGTCTATGGTAGTTATAGTGCCGCATACGACATTATATCTGACAACTATTCAGGTATGATATCCAAGCCAAACAATGGATTTGACGAGGAAGACTTTACAAACAAGTTGAAAATGCTTTTGTCATCGGTAACTAAGCGGAAAGATTTTTCTCTAAATGCTCTAAATGACAGTAGGAGATTTTTACTAAACAACATTTACGAAAAATGGGAAAAGATCTTGTGACAGATGAAATAACTGTTATAATGCCGGCATATAATGCTGAAAGATTGCTTCCTGCAACTTTGGATAGCATTTTGTTGCAAACTTATAAAAACTGGCATTTAATAGTAGTGAATGACGGCTCCACAGATAAAACTGCGGATATATTAGATGAATATTCTTCCAAATATAAAAACATTGAATATATTACAATCAAAAATACAGGATCGGCAAGGATTCCAAGATTAAAAGCAGCAAGTTTGAGTAATAGCGAATGGATCTGCAACATTGATTCAGATGACATTATTGAATCAACTTATTTGGAAAAATTAGTAATACAGGCAAAGAAGACAAATTCAGATATAGTTTCTCCAACCATGCATTACACAACTTTTGAAGGTGAAGTCTTTAACCAAGTACCAGATAAAGGGTTTGACTTCAATCAAGTTCTGACAGGAAAAGATGCTGCTTTTCTAACCTTTAAACAAGGTTCTGGTTCTATGATTGCATGCAATGGAATGCTTTGCAGAAAGGAATTGTATGATGAACTTCTAAAAGATGTAACCTCATCTTCCTATGTATATCAAGATGAAGTGGATTTTTTTTTTATATTACTCAGAGCCAATCGTGTTGCGTTCAGTGACGCAAAATATACATATTTTAAAAATGACAATAGTGTAACCCATACTCCCCGAGTCAAAACTTATGATAAGTTACTGACGGAAATTAAATATAACCAATTAATAAAAAGAGAATATACTGACAATTCAATTATTCGTTTGGGAAATGCTCGTTTTCTTCAAACTCTGTTTGCAAGAAGAATTAAATATTTGAAAGAAAAACATCAATTTAATAAGACTCAACAGGAAGAAATAAATCAGATGTTTAGGATGGCTTTTCATCACATAGACTTAAATGCACGCTATCCTTTGATGAAAAAAATAATGTTTTCATTTGGTTTCCAATTCTTTAAATTAAGTGTAGGCATAATTCATGGCATCAAGCGTTAGTTCAAAAAAACAAAAAAGCGCATTAATATGGAATGCAGTTGAAAGATTTTCAACTCAAGCTATTCATTTAATATTAAGTATAATCATAGCACGTCTATTAAATCCTTCAGATTATGGCTTGGTTGCTATGGTGTCAATTTTTATGGCAATAGCGCAAACTCTGATAGATAGTGGTTTCTCGAATGCTCTTATACAAAAACAAAATCGTACGGAAGTTGACTTCTCAACAATATTCCATTTTAATAATTTTGCATCATTATTTCTCTATATTGTTTTATATTTTGGTTCAATTCCAATTTCAAAATTCTACGATTCTTCTGAACTGATACCGGTTCTTAGACTATTTGCTTTCAATCTTATAATTCAAGGATTATCTATCATACAACAGACCCAATTGATAATAGAACTTAGATTTAAAGATAAAGCTAAAATATCCCTTGTTGCGGTTATTATCAGTGGAATATGCGGCATAATAATGGCTTATAATGATTTCGGACCATATGCGTTGGTTTGGCAGATTATAATAATGAATGCTATTACAACGATTGGGATATGGATAATGAAACCATGGAAACCGATGCTGGTATTCTCCTTAAGTTCATTTAGAACGTTATTCAAATTCAGTTCCAAAATTATGATAGGAGGATTGTTGCACAGTGTATATACTAACATTTATTCTCTTATAATCGGAAAAATATACAATAGCGCAGCATTGGGGCTTTACACAAAGGCAAATAATTTAAGTAAAACACCTTCTTTACAAATTGCAACCATTATCGATCAGGTTTCATATCCTGTATTATGCGGATTACAAAACGATAGTGTTCAACTTAAAACAATGTTTTTTAAATATTTACGCCTATCATCATTTATTATAACCCCAATAATGATTCTTTTATGCTGCCTGGCAAGACCTTTGGTTATTATACTGTTAGGTACTAAATGGGAAGCAATGATAATTTTTCTACAAGTTCTAAGTTTGGCTTACATATTGGAACCTGTTCAGAAATTTAATTGGCAATTGTTGAATGTTCATGGTCGTTCTGACTTGTCTCTTAAGTCTGAAGTAGTAAAAAAAATAATCAGTATATCTCTTCTGCTAATAGCTATTCAATTTGATGCGATTTATGTCGCACTGTCTTTATTGATATATTCGGTTTGTGATGTAATTATCATTATATATTTTGTGAGACAAATAACAGATATCAGCTACAAGGAAGAAATTAGGCAATTAAAGCCTTTTTATATTGGGGGACTCCTAATGTGTTTGTTGATATATTTAACAATTTGTCTTATCAGTAATGTATATATATCATTTATTGTCGGTCTATTAGTAGGCTTGGTAACGTATGCCATTATTTGTAGACTATTTAATTGTCCTGAACTTAAACACATATCTAAAAAATTATGATTCATATAGTATGTGGAATTGACGACAAATTTGTAATGCCATGTGGAGTTCTTATGTCTTCCGTTTTTGAAAATAACAAGAATGAGCAAATTGAATTTCATGTTATTACGGCAGGACTGAAAAACGAAAGTACCAACAGCTTGCAAAAGATTGCAGACAACTATAACCAAAGGCTTTCGTTTGTAGTTGTTGATGAAGTTGTTTTTAAAGATTGTCCCACAAACACGTATATAAGCGCAGCGGCATACAACAGGATTCTTGCAGCAAACATTCTACCTCCAGATATGAAAAGATGCCTTTATCTGGATGCAGATATGATTGTAACCAGAAATGTAAGAGATTTATATAATGTCAATATGGATAATGCGGCAGTAGGAGTTGTAATTGACCAATCCGGTGATGACATAAGACACTTTAACAGATTGGGTTATAGTAGAGAAAAAGGTTATTTTAACTCTGGACTGCTTTTAATGGATTTGGAAGTATGGAGAGAAAAAGAATTACCCAATAAGGTACTTGAATATATCGATTCGCATAAAGGCAATTTGCAATTCCATGACCAGGATGCATTGAATGCGGTTCTATATGACGATACCTATTATCTTCCTATGAAATATAATTCGCAATTCTCATTCCTATACAAAAATCCATATATTGACAAATCACGCTGGCAAGATATGTACGAGGCAGCGGAACACCCGGTAATCATACATTACACAAATAAAATCAAACCTTGGCATAGAGAGTGTATACACCCTTATAAAGATATCTGGTTTGAATACTATAAGAAAACTGAATGGGGAAAGAATAAATTAAGGGTATATTCTAAAAAGGGATATATGAAGATTCTCATTAAAGAGTTTCTAAACAAATGCGGAATAAGAAAACTTAATCCACCAACTATGCTTAGAGAAGAATTTTATAAATTTTATCAACATTAGAAATGGACAATATAAATACATCTTTGATTGTTAAGTGGTTGAGATTACCAATGGCTTTGTTGGTAATCTTTGTTCACATGACACCCCATTTAAATCCACATTTCACCCCTGTTTATAGCATAGACTGGCAATCTTTATCACCAGATAACATATACTCAATTATCGGAATATTTTTCAATAATCTATGCACTGTTGCTGTCCCTTTCTTCTTTTTTACGGCAGTATATTACTTTTTCTTTAACACAGAAAAATTTGATAAAGATACATATAAATCAAAAATAAAAAAACGGATAAAAACGCTATTAGTTCCTTATGTGTTATGGATTATTATAACAATCATTCTGCGCATCTTGTACGGTCTGTACAAAATGTACGTACTTAAACTATCTATTTCAGAACTTCCATCTGATTGTTTAACAATAGATGAAATAACAACACTTTCAAACATTCTAAGTTTTTTTTGGAACTATTTCATAATCAACGAAAATAACACTTTAAATCCATTAGGGCTTTCATCTTATTTAGCAGCTCCTATCAATATCCCATTATGGTTTTTAAGAGACCTGATTATTTTAACTGCAATTTCTCCGTTGCTATATAAAGGTATAAAATATTTAAAAAAATGGGGTATTGCTATATTATTGGCTGCTTTTATCTTAAATATAGAAACCCTACCAGGTATACATGTCAAAGGACTTTTCTTTTTTGTGTTTGGAAGCTATCTGGCTGTTAATAAACTTGATATTCTGGATACTTTCAAAAGTTACAAGTGGCTTATTCCATTATCTATAGCATTACTAATAATGCTTGTCCCTGCCGACAACATGCCTATATCTACGAGTATACGGCATATATATCAAGTAACTGGCATCATTGCTGTTTTCCTTTTAGCCAATACAATGATAAAAAAACTCAAGTATATAAATCAATTTATTTTTAAACACTCGAATGCTTCCTTTTTTATCTACGTTGTACATACTATTCCCATAGTTGTCGCATCTCCTCGGGGTTTTACAAGTTTATTAATTGATAAAACTCTATATATTAGTGGTTTATATAAGCACTCAGGGGGGGGTAAGTTACTTCTTAACTCCGTTTGTATGTCTTTTCGTATGCATAATAATGTATAATATATTGAAGCGTTTTATACCTAAAACAATGGAAGCACTTATAGGTGGAAGATAAAATTTCCTCTAATAATATGACAGATTTAAATACAACAAATACATTAAGTAATCCGCTCAACCGCTGGATAACATACGGTATATGGTTAATGATAACCCTAATTTATATACCTATTCCTGCAGTTCCTGGTACGCTTATTACATTTACGCTATTTATACTTTCATTATACTCAATGAATAATGAAACTAGAGGTTTTGCTCTTATGTGTTTTGCTGCCCCTGTGTTAGGTGCTTTATTCTTTGTTTTGCATATTCCTTTAACGGCTTATTTTATATGTTTATTCTTAGGATTGGTATTTCTAAGGAATTATATAAAATCCAGCCTGAATATAAATGAAGAGTTTATCTATTTTGGATTACTAGTGATTATTTTCCTAATTGCATACCTATATGGACCACAGCATTCTTACAGCAATTTTAAACTGATTTATATCATTTCGATTGGATTTTGTTCTATTATATACTGGAAAGTTTATTGCCAATCACCAAAACTACAATCTTTAGTACTTGCTCAGTTTTTATGCCTGATAAGTTTACTGTTTATATATATTGCTTTTGACTTTTATCCGTTTAAACATCCTGCACATATTTTTGATTTGGATTTCTTTAGGAGTTCATTTTCTTTTATAAAGAAAAGCACAGATATGGTTTTGACTTACCATTCTGTTGGAATACCTGCAATGATGGGGATTGCTTTGATTTTAAGTTCTTTTGAACTATCTAAACTACGAAAAAGGAATGTTGTAACACTATTGCTACCTCTTATAATTTTATTATTGATAGCACAAGCACGGCAGGCAATATTTGGAACTTTCATAATCTTGTTTATCCGCTTGATTATAGATACCAGAATATCACTTGATAAAAAAATTTGGTTTTCTGTAATATTGGCTTTTGCTTCTTTACTTATTCTTACAAATCTAAAGTCTAAAGCTATTGAGGGTTCTATGAATGCAACTACGCTTAGCCAAAGTCTTAATAGAGACTATGATAATGCTTTCAAGATATTAGAGACAGACTTCATTTTAGGAAAAGGGTTGGGTGGCTTTAGTACAAACGGAGCCAGAGCATATCCACATAATCTGTTTCTGGAATTATTTTGCGAATTGGGTATGGTTGGAACTCTTTTGATTGTTATGATTGTATTTGTGCCATTAGTGGTAAAACCAGATCGATTTCGTTTATTGACTATATCCAACTTTTATGCTCTTCCTTTAATAGTAGCCATATTTATTAGGTCGATGATGAGTTCTGATCTAATTGACAGTATCACTCTCATTACAGCGATTATAGTAATATCAAAAACTCAAACAAACTAATTATGATGAAAAAGCTAATCTATATAGCAGGTGGAAATGTTTCTGTTTTGGAGTCCCAAGTATTGGAACTGCTTAAGTTTTATCACATCAAAGGTATTCCTTTGGCATTGATAATGGGATATCGTAATACCAATGAAAAAGGGGAAATTGAAAAGAAACTATCCAATTATTCATTTTTGGATGTCGTATGGTTTAAATCATATCCTACATATCAAATATTCGAATTTCTGACTATCCGAAATATTTTTTCGGCTGTAAAGAAAGTAAAAGATTGGGAAAATTCATTTTTTCATGTAAGAAGCGAGCATCTTGGCTACCTTATAAAAAAAATGGTTATAGATCAAAGACTTAATAATCGAATTTTAATCGATATCAGGGGGGTAGTTTATCGGGAAATCGAATTTAAGTATATGCGGTGTTCCGGTATTCGCAAGTTATTGCTGAGAGTTCAAGCTAATTATTATCAATTTTTCTACAAAAGACTGTTTGACAGTAGAATCGTTAGCCAAATTGTCATTTCTTCAGTTTCAACACCAATCAATGAGTATATCCGGAAAAACTATTCAAATTGTAAATACAGATTATGTGTTCACCCCAATATTGCAGGAAAAGTGATGGAATTCTCTGTTTCCTATAGAAATGAAATAAGGAACAGATATGATATTAAAGATAATGAATTGCTTGCAATTTGCCTAAGTGGAGGAGATTCGCTTTGGCAACAAGATAAAAGTAACATCGACACCCTAATATCTAAAGGCATTAGGGTTATCTCCTTATCTAAAAAGGTTTTTGACAATGAGAAGTGCATTAGCCTTTTCGTGCCATTCCAAGACGTTCCAAAATATCTTTCCGCAGCTGACATAGGAATACTTTGGAGAGATAGAACATTTATAAATTATTCTGCCTCACCATCTAAATTAAGTGAATTCGCTGCTTCCGGATTATTTATAATCCATAACGGCAGTGTCAATATTGCAGAAGAATATATTGAAAAATATGGCGCAGGGGTGATTATAGAAGATATGAGTAATTTAAATACCAATCAAATAGAACTGATCAAACAGCAAAACAGAATCAAAAATGCAATATCAGGGCAAAATATGTTTGGTGTAAATGCTATAGGAAACTCATACATCAACCTTTATAAAACTTTTTAAAAATCAAGAATAATGATTCGTCCATTATATTTTCACAATCCAAATCAGGAAGGGTTTGAGGCAATTATTAAACATTTACATTCAAAGAACTATAAATTCATCAGTATTGAAGAACTTTATAGCCGATTGGAAAAGAATGATACCAAAGGAAAATTGGCATATATATCATTCGATGATGGCTGGCAAGGTAATTTAAAGTTGATTCCAATTATAGAGAAGTACAATGTTCATATAACAATATTTATTGCCGTTAATCCGATAATGTCAGGCAACTTTTGGTGGGAATTCGTTGCAAAAAAAGTTGGTTATACACAAATGCAAAATTTTAAAAATCTTCCCCACGATGAGTTTGAAAGTCAACTTAAAAAAATAAAAACAGAAGTTGCTGATTTACAACGATCAACAATGACGATTGATGAGCTTGAGACGATTACAAAACACCCTTTGATATCAATTCAGTCACATACTATAAATCATCCGATTCTTACCAAATTGCCAGATGATCTGTTGGATTTTGAACTTAGTGAATCTCAAAAACAATTAGAAAAAATCACGGGTAAGAGCATTTTCGCTTTTAGCTATCCCAACGGGTCCATTTCTCATAGAGAAATCAACGCTGCAAAAAAATATTATAAAATTGCATTTTCAACAAAGCCGAATAATATCTCGGCAAGTGCAGATTTGTATACCTTACCACGCTATGCACTGACAGGTGATTATATGCGTGATTTGCTTAAGATGTATGGCATCTGGAAATATATAAAGGGATGTTGTGAAAAAATCACAAGAACTTTCAAAGCTTAAATTATAACATATACATACCAAGCAATGAAAATTTTAGTCAATACTCCCAGTTTGAAATTAATGGGAGGAATTGCGAATCATTACAAAGGATTGCGTGCTTTTTGGACGGAAAATGTAATATACAATACTATAGGGAACCGCCTAGTGACGGGTTTTGAACTATACGTCAAAATTGGACACTAATGAATATACGGGCTTTAAAAAACAAGACTAAAACTTATCTTGCCGGAGACTGGTCTGGTGATAAGGCTGCCATTGATAAATTGCACGAATGGAATGAGGGAAATCGTTGGAGTCTTCATTTCATTGATGTACACAACTTGACACAATCTAGAGATAACAGTAACAACTGCAATATAAAAGCTTCACTGAGAATGAGAATGGGAATTTCAAAGACTTTCGTTCTTATTATTGGTGAACATACTAAATCTCTGAGGAGTGGTGCTTGTTATTTATGTAAATGGTATAGGGAAAATTCTTGTTTGTTGAGACATTCTGTAGATAATCGTAGTTATGTGGACTATGAGTGCGATATGGCGATTAAAGAAAATGCTAAGATTGTGATACTTTATAATTCTATCATTGTAGACCGAAACAAATGTCCAGAAATGCTACGGAACAAAGGAATCTATAAGCCTATGAAGAAATTTAACTTTAATACTTGGAATGTGGAGTGGGATTATCAGACTGTGAAATCTGCAATCAATGATTAATGATATGCTTAATAATGTAAAAATATTTATGCTGAGTAACTACAATTTCTTTCTTAAGCAAGTAGCGTTGGCAATGGGTACCATTTCTTGTATCCTGACAATCTTTATCGGTATATGGCCGCGATTTAATTGTAGTTGTATGTGGGGGTGCTGCCTATTTGCTTCTATTGCTTGGGGCTTCAGTTCAATAATACCAGGAAAAGAAATCAGGATAGATTTTATTCGCAGACGTAGAATTCGTGTGAAGGTGGGTGATCTATTTGATACAGAATGTGGAAGTATCGTGGTCATTCCGGTGAATAACTATTTAGACACTCAGTTGCAACATGATGTGATAGGTCCGCGTACTGTTCATGGACTGTTTATACAGCATTATCGTGATAAATATCCGAGAAAGAATTTAGATGATGAAATAACCAATGCAATATCAAGAGATGGTATCCTCTCATCGGGAAGCGTTGCGTCTCGTAGAAATGTAAGTGGCAAACTTAATAAATATCCGTTAGGAACAGTTGTCCGTTTGTTTGAGGAAGACAAACAGTACTATCTTGTGGTGGCGACAGAGTTTGATGAAAACAACCATGTGATTTATCAGCCAGAGAAATATACTTATATGCTGCTTACTATGATGGAGAAGATAAACACCTATAATAGCGGTCATCCTATCTATATGCCTATTATTGGTTCCGGACAGACCGGGCTAAATCTTTCCAAACAAAAAACATTATGTCATATTTTGCAATGTTTCAGTTTGGTGGACCATTATGTAACTATGGGTGGAACTACCATTGTAGTTCATAAAAGTGATACGAAATTTATATCCTTAAATAAGGTAAAGTATGAGTTTAACAATTTAGGAACATAAAATATGGGAACTTATAGAAATGGCACATACGTGGCCTTTGATGGACAGGGAGAAGTAAATCCTGTCAATAGCGACTTGCATAATTTTGAATTGCTAAAAGCATGGCAAGCAAATGACAATGTTCGTTTTAATTTTGTAAATAGTCATGAGAAAACTTATAGTGTGAGAGACTCAAGTAGTTTGGAAACATTGAAAGCGAGATTGAAAGAACGAATGGCTAATTCTAAGAATATGTTGGTTATAGTTTCTTCTCAAACAAATAAAAACAGAGGGTTGTTGAATTGGGAGATACAGCAAGCTGTTGAAGTTTATAAATTACCGATTATCGTGGCGTATGTAGGTTTACAGTCTTTAAATAGTTTTAGTCTAAACCTTTACTATAACTGGTTACCTTCTAAGTTGCGTGAGTACGTTAATAGCAACACTGCAAAAGTAGCACATACCCTCTTTACACAATTCAAGATTGGAGGAGCAATTAATTACTATTCTGTAGTAACTCCAACGATGCCTATAAATAGTATGGAGATATATTGATATAAACATTCTGTTTGTCATGAAAATTCTAATAAATACATCCTCCTTAAAATTAATGGGCGGAGTTGCGAGTCATTACAAAGGATTGCGTGCTTTTTGGACGGAAAATGTAATGTATAATACCATCGGAAAACGTAATGCAACAAAATGTGGCAGTGGAAAATATTGGTTACTTTGGGACTGTTTGAAATTTATATTCCGGTTGTTGACATTTCGTCCGGATGTCGTATTAGTTAATCCATCTTTAGGAACTTCTGCATTAAAACGTGATTTTTTTTTCTTAAATGTTGCTCATGCTCTTGGCTTTAAGGTAGTCGTGTTTATTCATGGTTTTAATTGGGATTATGCGAAGACTATCAATAAGAAATGGGTGGTACGTCATTTTAATAAAGCCTCACTGATTTTTGTGTTGGCAAATGCCTTTAAAGAGGAAATGATGTCATGGGGGGTTACTTCGCCAATAAGTCTTACAACAACTAAAGTTGATGATGCCTTGCTCGAAAATTTCAACCCTATGAAGGATAAGACTTTCAGCAGCAAAAACATCTTGTTCTTGTCAAGAATAGAAAAAGCAAAAGGAGTTTATGAAGCTGTAGATGCCTTTGCCATTTTAAAACAAAAGTACAGCGACTTGACTCTGACTTTCGTTGGTGATGGATCGGAACTTAAACCTCTGAAAAAATATGTTGCTGACAAAGATTTGTCTGATGTAATATTTACGGGCAGACTGGCTGGTGAAGCCCTTAAGAATGAGTATAAAAACGCATTATTATTATTATTAACGACTCATGGAGAAGGAATGCCAACGGTAGTTCTTGAAGCAATGGCTTTCGGCTTGCCGATCTTGACAAGGAATGTCGGCGGTCTTGTTGACTTTTTCCAAAACGACAAAATGGGATTTATAACGGACTCCCTTGAACCGAAAGATTTTGCCGATGCAATGGTTCCGTACATAAAGGACAAGGAGTTGGCACGAAAGGTCGGCGCATATAATGCACAATACGCCAAAGAACATTTTATGGCGTCAAGCGTTGCAAGGCAAATTGAAAACACAATAAAAGAAACTATAAGACTATGAAACTGTCAAGAATTAAGAAACTTATCTTCCTTCATTTGCAGCATTTGCCAATGAAGTCAAGGGGGTGGAGACCAACGCTTTGTAAATGGGGGGGGGTAAACATCAAATGCCCTAAAAAGACCTTCATCGGAGAGGACGTTATTTTCGACACAAATTATCCCGAAGATATTGTCATTGAAGAGGGCGTGCGCCTGACTGTCGGCGTCCGGATTGTAACGCATTTCATGAACCCGAAGACAGGCAGTTATGACCGCGGTCAAGTGCATGTTGGCAAAGGAGCCTACATTGGCATGGGAACAATGGTTGTCAAGCCGGTCACAATCGGAGAAGGGGCAATCGTAGGCGCCGGGGCAATAGTGACGAAAGATATACCGTCAAACGAAGTATGGGCAGGAAACCCCGCCCGCTTTATCAGAAAACGATAAAATTATGCCAAACGCAATATTTTTTTACAGAATACAGAGGTGGTTATACTTACACCACATTCCATTTTTACCTAAATTAATTCAACTATTAATTTTTCTGATTTACAACACTAAAATTACTGCTGATTCAAAAATCGGTAAAGGATCTTATTTTGTTTGTAAAGGAATTAGCACTGTACTAATCCCAGGAACGGAAATTGGAGAAAACTGCGTATTAGGTTTACGATTCTCAACAGTAAGAAAATTTCCATATAAAAACGTTCCTAAAATTGGCAATAACGTTTTTATCGGTCCAAACGTTGTAATCTGTGGACCAGTAGAAATTGGTGATAACTGTATTGTTGCAGCTAATTCGTTTGTTGATAAATCATTAAGGGGGGGGTAATTGTTGCAGGCTCTCCTGCTAAAATAATCGGATATACTAAAGACTTAAACTATAATATTTCTTCAAATCAAAAAGATTTAGATGGAATAGCACCATATCTGCAACCAAAAGAGTAAATCAAAAGTTGCAATCGGATATAGTTTTAAAAGGATAAAACTATGTTGAATGCAATCTCTTTTTATCGGGTATCAAGGTGGCTGTACTTGCACCACATTCCTGTACTGCCAAAATTGATAACATTGCTTATTTTCCTAATTTACAACAGCAAGATTCCATACCAGGCAAAGATTGGCAGAGGGTCAACTTTTGGATACGGAGGTATGGGTGTTGTTATCCATTCTAAATCAATTATAGGGGTAAACTGCACTATATGTCAGCAAGTTTCCATAGGGGGGTAATTCAAGATTTCCAGAAGTACCAGTGATAGGTAATAATGTTTATATTGCGAAAGGTTCTATCGTTATGGGTGGTATAACAATCGGAAACAATGTTACAATAGGAGCAAACGCAGTCGTAACCAAACCAATTCCCGATAATGCTATCGTTGCAGGCGTACCCACCAAAATTCTAAGGACTAAAGAATAACATAATATGCATAAAGTTATCAACTCTTTTCGCTTGCTGAAGGAGTATTGCGAGAATGAGGGGTTCAAGGGTTGGGATCCCTATGACGGACTTAACTCGAAGGTTTTTCAGGCGTTGCCGTTCCTGAAGAAGTCGGCAATCTGCCGCCTGGTTGTTATCCAAGGATTTAAGCGCTGCCCAGTCAATCTCCGCAGGCTTGCGCTTGTCCCCAAGGAATATAATGCCAAGGGCATCGGGCTTTTCCTTTCCGGTTACTGCAACCTATATAATGCAGTTAAGGCAAACCCCAAACTTGCGGAAAGCCTCGGCTCTCCCGATTCCCTGAAATCACGGATTAACGAACTGGCTGAACTGTTGATCTCTCTACAATCAAAAGGTTACAGCGGTGCTTGCTGGGGATATAACTTTGACTGGCAGGCTCGCAGACTTTTCCTTTTCCCAAAGTTTACTCCAACCGTTGTTGCGAGCAATTTCTGTGCAACCGCTCTTATGGAAGCATACGAAATTACCAGAGAGAAAAGGTTTCTTGAAATCGCTCTCAGTGCGGCACATTTCGTTATCAACGACCTTCACCGCACGGAATATAAGGACGGATTCCTATTCTCTTACAGCCCGTTGCAGGGAAACGACACTGTCTTTAACGCCTCACTGCTCGGCTCAAGGCTGCTTAGTTTTTGCTACAAGTACACAGGCAACGAGGAATACTGCGAACTTGCAGAGCAAAGCATAAAGGCATGCTGCTCAGGTCAAAAGCCAAACGGTGCATGGGTATATGGCATGCTACCCGTTCAGAGTTGGGTTGACAGTTTTCATACAGGCTATAACCTTGATGCGCTTATTGCATATCAGGAGCTGACAGGCGACAATAAGTATCGCAAATATATTGAGAAGGGCTTTGAATATTATATTCAAAACTTCTTTGAAGCCAACGGAATGCCAAAATACTACGACAACCGCACTTATCCCATCGACATTCACTGCCCGGGGCAGTTGCTCGTAACGCTCGCAAGGTTGCACAAGATCGAAGAATACAAGGAAATTGCAGAAAAGGTCATTGATTGGACTATCCGCAATATGCAAGACCGGAAAGGCTATTTCTACTACCAGTTAAAGCCGGGGATAAGTTCAAAAATATCATATATGCGTTGGAGCAATGCGTTTATATTTAATGCTATGAGCCATTATTTACTTGCCGAATAATATTTTAATCTTATGGATAAAGTTTCATTAAACGGGGTCGAAATATTCCCTTTCGACTCCGAACAGCAACTATTGCATTATGTGGACACGCATAAGGGCATATTGGTAGCGATCAATGCAGAAAAGATATTGCATGTCACGGAACAGACACGTGCCATTATCAATCGAAATATTGGGTATTGTGATGGAGCCGGTGCACAAATGGCTTTAAAGCAGAAAGGTTATAAAGATGCCTGTAAGATTCCCGGATGTGAACTATGGCTAAAGATTATTACTCGCTTTTACAAGGAAAAGACATTCTATCTGGTTGGTGGAAAACCGCAAATCGTAAATGAGACCGTAGAGAAACTGTGTTCTGAATATCAGGATATCCGAATAGTGGGTTATCGTAACGGCTATATCAAGACGGATGAAGAGAAACGACGATTGATAGACGATATTGTGGAGAAGAAACCGGATGTGGTATTCGTGGCTATGGGGTCGCCAAAGCAGGAATTGCTGATGGAGGAGATACAGCAACGGCATCGCGCTATCTTCCAAGGCTTGGGTGGCAGTTTCGATGTCTATACAGGTCATGTGCAGCGCGCACCGAAATGGTGGGTGGAGCATAACCTGGAATTTGCTTATCGCTTGATAAAAGAACCCAAAAGAATTAAACGTCAGATCCACTTGGTGAAATATGCTTGGTGGCTGATGAAGAAAAAATTATAAACAGAGGATATATGAAGAAAGTGATGTTGGTCTTCGGCACCCGTCCGGAGGCAATCAAGATGGCTCCGCTGGTGAAAGAATTCCAGAAACAGCCAAAACGGGTAGAGACTGTGGTGTGCGTAACCGGACAGCATCGGGAAATGCTGGATCAGGTGTTGAAGATATTCGACATCAAACCGGATTATGATTTGAATATCATGAAGCAGGGACAGGATCTGTATGATGTGACCGCTCGTGTGCTGACCGGTATGCGTGATGTACTGAAAGAGGTAAAGCCCGATGTGGTATTGGTACATGGGGATACTACCACTTCTACAGCTGCAGCTTTGGCTGCTTTTTATCAACAGATACCGGTGGGACATGTGGAAGCTGGTTTGCGTACACATAATATTTATAGCCCATGGCCGGAGGAGATGAATCGGTTGTTGACGGGGCGTCTGGCGACCTATCATTTTTCTCCCACTCCGTTAAGTCGTAATAATCTGATTAAAGAGAGCGTTGATGACCGCAATATCATTATAACTGGTAACACAGTGATTGATGCACTTTATTGGGTAGTGGATAAAATCAAGAACAACAAGGAGCTAGATAATGAATTGGAAGATATATTGAGCAAAGCGGGTTATGATGTAAACCGCTTGAACAATGGCAAGAAGCTGGTATTGATTACGGGGCATCGTCGTGAGAATTTTGGTGACGGATTTATCAATATGTGTACAGCTATTAAAGATTTGACGGTTAAATATCCAGATTTGGATTTTGTTTATCCTATGCACTTGAATCCTAATGTACGCAAGCCGATTCATGAGGTGTTCGGGGAGAATCTGTCCGGCTTAAAAAATATGTTCTTCATTGAACCATTGGAGTATTTGAGTTTTGTGTATCTAATGGAGAAGAGCAGCATCGTATTGACAGATAGCGGTGGCATTCAAGAGGAAGCTCCGGGACTGGGTAAACCGGTATTGGTGATGCGTGATACCACGGAGCGACCAGAAGCATTAGATGCCGGAACGGTGAAACTGGTAGGTACGGACTATAATAAGATTGTAAACGAAGTATCATCTTTGATTGATGATAAAGCAGCTTATGAAAAAATGAGTAAGGCTGTAAATCCGTACGGTGACGGATTAGCCTGCGGACGTATTGTAAATGCATTGTTATATAGGATATAAGCTGAGCTATGAAGCTGATGCTGAAAAAATATTTTTACAAATCGAAATACTTGTTATTACTTATGGTTTGCATTACCAAGAGCTAATAAACTTAAAGTGAAAGTTTTTTCTGGAGTTGAACTTCATTATCGGGACTTGTTTCATGGTAAGATATACGAATTGTTGCAAAAACTAACATCGGGTATAAAATGAAGAATGATAAACGAAAAAAGGAAATTTTTCGGTGGATATTCCTCGGAGGACTTTTGTTGTTTGTGACTTTTCCTGTTTTTACGCAGTAAATACAAGAATGAGTGGATTGATTTATGTGCCGAGCACGGACATAGATGATGGAGGAAAAACTCGCATAGGTGGTCACTTTTTCAGAAAAGAGTTCCTGCCCGATGTCAGCTTGAATTCGTTAGGAAAGTGGATGTATCATACAGGCAATCATTTTTTGAGCATCATTCCTTTTTCATAGATTGAGCTGGAATTATTTGTACTATACAGAAAAAATTAAAAGACAGCAATATAGATAATATGGATTTTGATCACAAGAATTGATATTTATCTAAAAGAATCAGGCCTATCAAAGAAAACGAATGATGATCATGTATTGCTATTGGAAGTAATGATCACATTACGACGAGTGACAAGGTGAAAAGAGATGATTGGCCGGATAATAGAAGAACCATATTGGGGAACTATTATGTTGCTGCCACTAAATATACGAAAAAAAACATATCATAGGTTTCTATGTCACCTACCGAAAATGAAAACGTGATTACAATTAAATGGAATGGAGTGGCAGACTGTATGACTTATCAGTCCTCTTTGCAAAACGGGAAATATTCTTCGGAAGGTATATGCTTTTACATCAACCTACTGTAAAATACTAATCAAGAAAATAATAAGGATGCCTACAGTCGTTGTCCGTTTTGAGACTTGTAAGAAAGCCATAGGGTACGGTACGGTTTATTACCGTATCTACAAAGGACATAACCGACGTATGGAATTTTCTTCCCACCTTCACCTACCAACTTCTTCTTGGGATGAAACCACAAAGACAATCCGGGGAGAGCATCCCAAAGCCTGTCTCTTTCGTGCTCAGATGGAAGCGGATCTTCGGCTTTTGAACCGGATTATAACGGAAGATGTTACCGGTCGACTGACAATGGGCGATATGATAGCCCTCTTTAAACATCAAAGGACAATAATCAAATGAACTTTTGACTTGTAAGTCAATAGGATGGTACCGTCTTTGACAGATTGCTATCACCGTCTAGGTTTTCAGGTAACAGAATCCGAAGATGGATTACGGATAGGCTTCAAACCGGGAATGGCACATGCTATCGTGAAGGAGATTTGGAACGAGCAGCCTTTGACCCGTTCGGATGTTGAAAGGTTTTATGAAAAGCTTTCTTCACTGAACAAAGGATATCGAAATCTCTATTTCAGGATCGTGGCGCACGGTGGATTCCTGCCGGAGGCATTGGACTTTGAACTGCACGGGTTGACCGTTTCGGATGAAAGCTATATTGAAAGCCTCTTGTCCGGAAGACATGTGGAGCTTTATCCGCATAACGAAGCGGCTTACAGGGCGATCATGCGGGGATTCAAACAACACCGTATCGGTACGGTCGTGCAGGCTACCGGAACAGGGAAATCCTATTTGCTGGCACGCTATATCGCAGATCATGCAAAGGAAAATATATTGGTCTTTGCTCCGAACATCACGATTCTGGATGAGATCCGGAAAGCCGTCGGATTCTCCATTCCGCAAGTGACGTACCGGACATTCCAGTCACTGATTCGTAACCGGGAGGACAATGGGTTGTTACGGGCAGATCATATTCTTATTGATGAATTCCATCATTTCGGGGCGGAAATTTGGGGAAGTGCCTTGCAGGAAGTGATAGAAAACAATCCCTGTGCCTATGTCCTGGGAACATCGGCAACGCCAATCCGTCCGGAAGGAATGATCGATACGGTGGATCTTTATTTCGAAGGAAATTTGTTTTATGAACTTACCTTGCCGCAAGCTTGGTATTACAATATCTTACCAGTGCCGATCCTGGTACAAAGTGCTTACGGGCTGGACAACGAACTGGATCGGCTGCAAAGAAAGCTGGAACGCAGCGGTTGTTCAGTCCGCCGGAGAGAGCGCATCCAAAAGAAACTGGACCTGGCGCGGGTCGATTTCAAAGGTGCTTTGGGCGCGTCGTCGGTGATCCGGAAGTTCCTACCCGAAAGCGTACGCAAACTGCTGGTTTTCTGTCGCGACCTGGCCGATCTCAGACAGATGGTGCCGGAAGTGTGCGACTGGCTCACACAGGCAGGCCGATCGATTACGCCATTTGAAATCCATCATGCGCAAAGCGAGCAGGAGAATCAGCGGCTGTTGGCCGCTTTCCGAGAAGAGTCGGACCGGTTACACGTACTCTTTTCCGTCAATATGCTGATCGAAGGATTGCATGTCGAGGGAGTGGATGCCGTCTTGTTCCTGCGGCGCACCGAATCTTACATTGTCACCCTGCAACAGCTGGGGCGCTGTCTGGATGCCGGAAGCGGGAAACAGCCGGTCGTCTTGGATTTCGTGAATAACCTGTCGGGTAAATCGGTCTACGACGTGATGGCGTGCCACTGGGAGCGACTCTCTTATCTTCCATCGCCCCACGGATTTGAAAGAACAACCTCGTTCCTCGCTACCGGCTATTTGTCGGATATCCGGCTCCGCATCGAAGAGATCCTGGCCGAGCTGGAACCATGGCAGATTATGTACGAGCGGCTGGTCGAGTTCCACCGGGAAGAGAACGACTGGCCTTCAGTGACGGAAGGGAAACTGGGCCTTTGGTGCAACACGCAACGCATCGCCTACAAACGAGGCTGTCTTGCCAAGGAACGGTGCGACCAGCTTGATGCAATCGGTTTTGAGTGGAATCAGCTCGACTCCAAATGGATGAGGGAATACCATGCATTGAAAGTCTTCTTTGATACCTGCGGACGCTGGCCCAAACGTGAAGACGGCCCGCTTGCGACCTGGTGTTATACCCAGCGGGAAAGACGGAAGGATGGACGTTTGAGCAAAGAGCGCATCCGGGCTTTGAATGAGATCGGCTTTGTCTGGAATCAGAACCTCCAAGGGGAATGGATGAAGAACTACGAGGAGCTGAAGTCTTTTGTCAGAAAATATCGGCGTTTCCCTAAATCGACGGAAGGGAATTTGGGCGGATGGTGCCATACACAACGGAAAATGCGTAAACAGGGAAAGTTACCCAATGACCGCCGGCTCCTGTTGGATAAAATAGGATTTGTCTGGTCGGCGGAACAGGTCTGGCAAGGCAACTTCGAACAATTGTGCCTGTTCCATAACCTGCAAGGACGATGGCCGGGATGCCGTGAAGGAGCATTGGGACGCTGGTGTACCATTCAAAGACGGGATTACCGCAAGGGGAACATGTCAGACGAGCGAAAAGCACAATTGGAAAGAATCGGTTTCCCTCTTGCCTGATATGGAATATATTCGATTCTATCCGTTATGAAAGTTGTCTATTCAATTATAATCAACATTGGAACAGTGTCTGTCATTACCCGGATTTGGAACTGCCAGCATACGGGTGGAACCAACTGATAAAACCGGAATAAGACCAATCTCATAAAGTAAATCGTTATTGATTCATCCCAATATGGAAGCCCTTGTCTGAAGCCGGTTATCGGAGAAGACAGGGGCTTCTTCTATATTTTATAAATGAATTATAGATAACTATTACACTGGCTTAACGAATCCGTTACAAATCCTTGGTGGTTTAAAGTGAGTGTTTACGTAAAATGAAAATATTTATGGTAGCAAGGAAAGTTTCATTACAGCATAAGGTTCTTTTAGGGTATATGATATTGATCATGGCTGTTTGCGGCATGGTTTCCATCTTGTTATACGAACGGAGCCGCATGCGTGAGATAAAAACGGAAACATCGGAGATACGCAGGATACGCCATGACATCAGTACGGCGCATCGCTATATCACGGAGCTTGCCACCTATGGAGAGTCCGTCATTGTCTGGGAGGATACCGATTTTCGTGAGTATCGCAGAAAACGCTTGCAAACGGACAGCTTGTTACAAATATTGAAAGTGAGTTGTGGCACGTTCGTCCTGCCAAAGCAGATAGACTCCCTATGTCATTTATTGGAAGCTAAGGAGATACATCTGCTCCGCATTATGGAGACCATTACCAGACAGGGGGAAGCGGACAGCCTGCTCGCAAATCGTCTGCCTATTGTTATCAGGGAAGCGGTTCGTACCCGGACAGTCACCCAAAAGAAAAAAGGGATTGCCGGTTGGTTCGGAGGGAAAAGGAGCGTACAGGTCTTCGAGCCATCGAAAGGACTGCAAGATTTGAATGAGAAGCTGATCGCCATGCAAGAGGAACGTGAACGCCGGATAGACATGTATACCGACAGTCTGCGCATACAGAATAAGGCCTTGAACCGGAAGTTGCAAATACTCATCACCCATCTTGACGGGCAAGCGCAGGCGGCGTTCATCAGTCGTGAGGAAAAAATCACGGAAGCCGGAGATTTTTCTTTCAAACTGTTTGTCTTGGTAATCGTCTCTGCTTCCTCCTTGCTATTCATCTCGTTCCTGATCATACGGCATGACATCAGGAAAGAAAGGGAAGGGCGGGCACAGCTCCAAAGGATAAACCGTGAGAACGAGGAACTGCTCGGTATGCGTAAACAGATCATCCTGACCATCTCGCACGATATACGAGGACCATTGGGTAATATCAACAACTGCGTGGAACTGGCCTCGGAAACCCGTGAAAAGAAAAAACGGGAAGGCTATCTGGAGAACATCCGCCATTCCTGCCGCCATATACTGAATCTGGTGAACAACCTGATGGATGTTTATAAGATCAATGAGACCAAGGATACCCGTAACGAGGTTCCTTTCCGTCTAAACAACTTGCTTGACAACATATCGAAGGAATATGCCCGCAAAGCGGGTGGCCGGGCCTTGCTGTTCGAGCACCGGCATAAGAATGTCGGTGATATTACAGTGAGAGGAGACGCAGACAAATTGGAACAAATATTGGACAATCTGCTGACAAACGCCATCAAGTTCACCCTGTCGGGTACGATCCGTTTCCATACCGAGTACATGGCGGGAAGATTATATGTGGAGGTCGGTGATACCGGTATCGGTATGGACGAGGAGACATTGGAACGTGTCTTCCGTCCGTTCGAGCGTGCGGCGCAGGAGATAAACTCGGAAGGTTTCGGTCTTGGGCTTTTTATCACGAAAGCTCTTGTAAAGGTACTGGACGGAAGCATTGAAGTAGAGAGCCGACCAGGTAAAGGTACAACATTCCGCCTGTCGTTTCCCCTTTCGGAAACGACAGGAGAACCGGAAACAGAGGAGCTTCCGGTACAATCTGCGACGATACTTCCCAAACATGTACTGGTAGTGGATGATGACAGCATCCTTCTGAAAATAACGGAAGACATGCTCGGGCGCAACGGGGTGGAATGCACGACCTGTCAAAATGCAAAAGAAGCCATTCTAGCACTCGACCGCTTGGATTATGATTTGGTATTGACAGATATACAGATGCCCGTGACCGATGGTTTCGGCTTGTTGAGATTACTGCGTAACTCGGATATCGGAAATTCCCGTACCGTTCCGGTCGCTGTCATGACGGCACGGGGGGACGGGGACTCGGGCGTGTATATGAAGTCCGGTTTTTGCGGTTGCATACATAAGCCTTTCTCTTCAAAAGGACTGCTGGCCTTTATCTCCTCCGTTACGGAGGGCAGAAGTGCAGGCATGTCTCCGTTCGACTATTCCCGCCTGATGGAAAGTACGGACGACCGTCGTCATATGTTCGGTCTTGTCGCAAAAGAGTCAGAAAAGGATCTTGCCGAACTGGAGGAGGCTTTAAGAGAAAACGATCGGGAAGCCATGCGGAGGATCGTACATCGGATGGCTCCGGTCTGGGAGTTGTTAGGGGCCAACGATGTACTGTTCGGTTATCGGAAGCTCCTGCATGACAAGACCTCGAGCGACGAGACGGTCAGAGAGTACACGATGAGAATTATGAAACAGATACGGTTACTGATAGACGAAGTAAATAATGAATTAAGAAAGAAAAATGACGGGGATGAAAAAGACTTTATTGATCGTGGAGGACAACCTGATTCTTTGCGATATTCTTGAGAGATGGCTACAGAAAGCCGGTTACAGGGTATTGACGGCCATAGATGAGCCTTCGGCACGCCGGAAAATCAAGGGGAATAACGTGGCGCTGGTACTGACGGATGTCCGCCTTCCCGAAGGGGATGGCATCAGTTTACTGGAATGGAGCATCTCCCAAGGGTTACATATCCCTTTTGTGGTGATGACTGAACATGCCTCCATTGCAGATGCGGTGCGTGCCGTCAAATTGGGCGCAAAGGACTACTTGCCCAAGCCTGTCCACGAGGAGTTACTGATGGAACTGTTACGGGGATTGATCGGTCTGCCAGTTTCCGTTCCCCCGAAGAAATCATTAATGAAAAGGCTTAGCGGGGCGGTCCGGGAGACCGAGCGGATAGCTTGTCGTGTGGCTCCTTTGAATTGTTCCGTCATGATCCTTGGACCGAACGGTAGCGGAAAAGAATCTGTCGCACAGCTGATCCAACAGCATAGCGGGCGTAAGGACAAGCCTTTTGTGGCGGTGAACTGTGGTTGTATCCGGGGGGAACTTGCCGCATCTGAGTTCTTCGGTCACGTGCAGGGGGCATTTACCGATGCGAAAAAGGATACTGCCGGCTATTTTGAGACGGCCAAGGGCGGTACGCTCTTCCTTGACGAGATCGGAAACATGCCTCCCGAAATGCAGACACTGCTGCTCAGGGTATTACAGGAAAGAGTGTATTGTCCAGTGGGCAGCCGCAAAGAACTTGAAGCCGATGTACGGATATTGTCGGCCACCAACGAGGATATGGAGCGTGCCATACGGGAGGGACGTTTCCGGGAGGATCTGTACTACCGTCTCGCCGAGTTTGAGATACGCCAGCCCTCTCTCTCCGAATGCCCGGAAGATATATTGCCACTGGCTGACTTCTTTCGTGAGCAACATTCAGAAGAGATACGTGTGGAGACCTCCGGTTTTACCGAACAAGCCAAAATCTCCATGCTTTCCCACTCATGGCCGGGCAATGTGCGTGAACTTGACAACCGGATAAGACATGCTGTCCTGTTGGCGGTATCTCCATTGTTAACCCATAAAGATCTGAACCTTAATGCGACCATCTGTAGGACAGGCGAAAAATGTAAAAAAGGCTTGATGGAAGAAGCAGAAGAGAAAGAACTAATAAGGAAGATTCTGGAAGAATGTGGAGGTAAGATCAGTCGTGTGGCGAGAATGTTGGGGATGAGCCGTCCGACGCTATACAAGAAAATGGAAAGGTATGGGTTGAGATAGCATCTTCATCCGTTTCGTTTATACATAAGCCGGCAGATTCCGTTGGAGAAAGTTTTGCAGCCAAGAAGTTTCCAGCGGGCAGACCGGAATTCTCCCGTCAAGGGGATTCCACCACCATAAGAAAGAGGCAGCAGAAAAAGTACTGTCTCATCCACCAGATTATACCGAAAAAGTCCATCGGCATATTCCGCACTTCCTCCATCTCCCACTCCTGCCAGATAAATACAATCCTTGTCATGCTTTTCCTTTACATTCAGCAAGTCCATCAAACCGTAATGGGGGTAGATGTGGAATGTGGCCTGTCGCTGCCAGCGTGGGAAACCATACCGTTTGTTTTCCCTCACCCATCGCATAAGCATCTCGTCTTCATGCGGAAGGAACCCGTCCAAAGTGAGTGCCATGATAACTTGAATTTTTGCCATACCTCTTGTTAAAAAAGCATGAAACCCATGCTTATTTCGAACAGAGGCTCTGACAAAGCCCAACACAGAAACCCGCATGGGCTCATGCTATAAGGTATAGCATAAGCCTCACGCAATAGCCTCTGTGTTTTTGAATTTGTCAGATTCCTGTTCGAGACGTCTTGCGACTTATGTATAATAATGGCGGTCCCAATTGTCGAGACCGGCCTTATTTCTCTATTTCAAGTTTCAAATATACGGCATCTTTTTCAATAATCCGATCAGTCGGGGTATAATTTCTTCAATTACCCCTCCACTTGTCATGATTTGTCGGGGTCCTTTCCTTTTTCATCTTCCAGACCTAGTCGTTTACGGAGTTCAGGGTCATTTTTGATACGCCGCATCTCCTCATTGATAATAGCCTGCGCATCCGCCTTGATCTGGTCGTAATTGCGTTGTATCTGTTGCATCATGATGTCGTTACCGTTCCTGTCCTTGAAGTCGTTGATGACCGGGATTTTCTGATAAGCCTTTTCTTCTGCGCTGATCTTGGTATGGTCCACGACAATTTCGGCATGAAATATTTTTTGCTCTATCCTCTCATCAAAATTATCCGCCACAGCCCCGACAAACGTGCCTTGTGAGAGGTTGGCGATCTTTGATGCGGGAATGAGCGAGTCTAGCTGTGTGTTGATGGAGGTGGATACGTCCTGACGGTTGATGGATACGGACTGACGTTGCTGAAGCACCTTGCCGAAGCGCTCTGAAAGCGTTTTTGCGGTTTCACCGACCACCTGTCCGCTGAAAATATTCCCCACCGTGTTCTGGATGACCTTGGATTCTTTTTCTCCGTAGTCACGTGTCAATTGACTGAAATCCTGAAAACCCAGAAGCACACCCACCTTGTTGCTTCTCGCCGTCGCGATCAGGTTGTCAAGCCCACGGAAATAGATGGTGGGAAGCTCGTCAATGATAACGGCGCATTTAAGCTGTTTTTTCTTGTTGATAAGCTTGACGATACGGGAATTATATAATCCGAGCGCTGCCGAATAAATGTTCTGCCTGTCCGGATTGTTGCCCACGCAGAGCAGTTTGGGCTCTTTCGGATTGTTGATATCCAATGAAAAATCATTACCGGTCATCACCCAGTAGAGTTGTGGGGAGATCATGCGCGTAAGGGGTATTTTAGCCGAGGCTATCTGGCCTTGGAGCTGGTCCTGGGCATTTCCCTTCCATGCGTCCATGAAGGGAGAAAGATAGTTTTCCAGCTCCGGATAAGAGGTCAGAATGGTGAACAGGTCTGAGTAGGGTTTGTTGAGCAGTTCTACCGCATGGGGAAACGTACAGTAAATACCGTTTTTGTAAATCTTTAAATACCAGATTATTGCCGCAAGCAGAATGATAGGAGACTCCACGAAGAAGTCCCCCTGCTTTTCGATATCGGGTAAGTCAAGGGCATTGCTGCCCCCTTCTCCCCTAAGAACCGTACATGAG
>ERZ1034946.25-NODE-25-length-178900-cov-97.692767_pt1 | contig 178900 bp, 129 predicted proteins | sample MGYA00520591_ERZ1034946 | MGnify/ENA primary metagenome ERZ1034946 (study PRJEB33766, sample SAMN09781753) | gut metagenome | biome: gut microbiome | host: Homo sapiens | place: Madagascar | study: EMG produced TPA metagenomics assembly of the PRJNA485056 data...
AGAAGAAGACCGGTGAAATAAAAAAGAGATTACCACCAAATTTGACGAAGAACCAAAAATCGCTTATGAGAGGCTGAATTCAAGTTGTAAATGCGACACCTCCTTGTTTTACAAGTTCACTAGTTTTACCGGAAACCTCAACTACATTATTGCATCATCATGTAGTTCTATGGATGGGAACTGATGCGAATGGGAAAGGTATGATGCTGCCAAAGCGCGACATCCGACACGATCTATTTTGCCGTTTTCCGTCTGTGGAATAGATTCTGTAATAAAAATATGTTTGGGACGATAATATGGTTCCAATGTTGTCTGCAACTTATTTTCTATCTCTCTTGTGTCCAATTGTCCCACTATCAATAAGGTTACAGCCTGCCCTAAGCGCTGATCCGGAACTGAAGTAATGACAAAGGACACAGGAATAAACGGGCGGAGTAACTTCTCCATCTCCTCTGCTTGAATCTTAATTCCTCCACTGTTAATCACATTGTCTTTCCGGCCTAGAATCATAAAACTTCCATCGGGATAGATACGTGCAATGTCATTGGTCTGCAATGTTTCGTCACATACCAAAGGGGCATCGATGATTAATGTATTCTCTGCGGATAAAGACAATTTTACTGAAGGAAATGGATAATAATGTTCTGAAGCCGATACTCCGTTCAGACGACGAAGGGCAATATGCGACAAAGTTTCAGTCATGCCATAAGTGGAGTAAACGGCAGTTGGAAGATGGTTTATCTCCGTTTCCAGAGCCTCATCAACGGCTCCGCCTCCTATAATCAGAATATCCGTTTGTTTTAATCGCTCTTTTTCTTCGGGAACCTGCAACGTGTTATAAACTTGCAATGGGACCATTGCTACAAATCTCAAAGGTTCTTTTATATCCATTAACGGATGACCGGAAGCAGGACGAACAATCAGGTTCAAACCTGCAACCAATGAACGTACAACCACCATCATTGCACCGATATAACGAAGATTCATACATAATAATGCCGACTCACCTTTCCTCAAATTCAGAAATTCACAAGTCAGACGCGCACTTTGCATCATTTGATCCTTGCGTACCATCAGTTCTTTAGGTATACCCGTAGAGCCCGATGTATGAACCGTGATGACAGGAGAGTCATTAAACCATTCGTTCAGGAAAAGATACAAATCCCAATAAGCAGGAGAATGAGCTTCTGCTCCTCCTGCTATCAGTTGGCTTATATCTTCAAAAGTGTATTCTTTTCCTTCCAGTAGCAAGCGCTGTCGTTGTCGATTGAATATCATCAGAATATCCTTTAAATACCACTAAATACCATCATTTACAAAACCACAGGCAATCTTTTCTGATTTCAAGAGGTACTTCCACATTGTCAGTAAAGAGCATACCCGTTCCCAGTCCTTGTGGTAGTGGATTATTGAATGTTGCACACCAATGGGCGATAGCGTTCAAACCAATGTTGGACTCCAAAGCGGAAGTGATCCACCAACCGATATGTTGCTTTTCCGCTTCCATAATCCATTCATCCCCTCCACATATTCCTCCGTGGAGGGATGGTTTAATGATGATATATTGCGGACGGATGGTTGCCAGCAGTTTCTTTTTTTCTTCCAGCGTGTTGCATCCTATCAGCTCTTCATCCAATGCTATCGGCAACGGAGATTCAGAAGTGAGCCGGGCCATTTCTTCCCATTGCCCGGCACGGATCGGCTGTTCGATAGAATGTAAATCAAATTCTGACAGACGTTTCAGTTTTTCCATTGCATCACCCGGAGAGAAAGCACCGTTTGCATCTACACGCAACTCTATTTCTTTAGAAGAGAAATGGGTACGAATATGACGTAACAACGCCAATTCTTTTTCAAAGTCGATAGCACCAATCTTTAGTTTGACGCAACGGAATCCGGCTTCCATCTTTTTCTCGATCTGGGATAACATGTTTTCAAAATCTCCCATCCAGATCAGGCCGTTGATTGGAATCCCTACCTCTCCACGTGAAAAAGCCGTATCGGACAAAGCCCAACTCCCTGCAAAGAAATGCCAGATAGCCGTTTCCAAGCCAAATAAGATGGAAGGATACTTGCATAGACCATCCTTATCCAATTTTCCCTGTTCTTCCTCTACTTGCCGGCAAGTTCTTATTAATATATCCTCATAATCAGGGAGATCATCACAACTTAATGCAGGCAAAGGCGCGCACTCTCCAATTCCCACTCTACCCGGAAAATCAGGAGAAGTAAAGTGAAGATACCAGACTTTTCGTGTAGTATATGTTCCCCGGGAAGTTCCCGCGGGTTGCTTGAAATGAAGCAACCGGGGAATAATATCTATCTTACAATCCATAATGAATATCTTTTCAATCTGCTAATTACTGCACAATCAGTCCTTCATTAGCCTATTATTTTAAGGGAATTTCGGATATTGTTTGAAGTTCGGTTTACGTTTCTCCAGAAATGCATTCTTTCCTTCCTGTGCTTCATCCGTCAGGTAATAAAGTAATGTTGCGTCACCTGCCAACTCCTGAATGCCTGCCTGACCGTCCAATTCGGCATTCAATCCCGCTTTAATCATGCGCAAAGCCAACGGACTAAGTAACATCATTTCTTCCGCCCATTGCACGTATTCATCTTCCAGCTGTTCCAAAGGTACTACCTTATTCACTAATCCCATATCCAATGCTTCCTGTGCATTATACTTCCGGCAAAGGAACCAAATTTCACGTGCTTTCTTCTGTCCTACCACACGTGCCAGATAAGATGCACCGAATCCGGCATCAAAGCTACCCACGCGAGGACCTGTCTGACCGAAAATAGCATTTTCCGAAGCAATGGATAAATCACATACTACATGGAGCACATGTCCGCCACCAATGGCAAAGCCGTTCACGGCAGCAATCACAGGTTTCGGAATACTACGGATTTGCTTTTGTACATCCAATACGCTCAAACGAGGTACACCGTCTTTCCCGATATATCCGCCACGTCCTTTCACATTCTGGTCGCCTCCCGAACAGAATGCCTTATCACCGGCTCCGGTAATTACAATCACATCAATATCCGCTTCTTCACGGCAAATGCGCAATGCATCACTCATTTCGGCAGTGGTAGTCGGGGTAAATGCATTCCGATAACGTTCACGGTTGATTGTGATACGGGCAATTCCATTATAATAATCAAAAAGAATATCGTCGTATTCTCTGATGGTTGTCCACTCTCTTTGTGTTGGCATAATTTATTTTTGTTTTAATTGATGATAATAATTCTTCAACATACGTGCATCCTTGTTTTTGTTGGTAAACACTTCCAGGAGCACAGGTTGTTCCATAGTTTCCGGCTGGGTGAAAGTTTTCATTGCTTCAGTCAGTTCTTCATCATTTTGCGCTTGTAGATAAAGGAAACCACGTTCCTCCGCCCAGCCTTTAGCTGACGTTTTATGGACTGCCGCAATAAATTTATGTGAGGTGCCCGACATATCCAATCCCGGTAAAGTATGGAAAATCTCTCCTCCTCCGTTATTTAATAAAAGGATACGCAGGTTGGAACGGACGTTGATATTCCACAACGCATTCATATCATAGAAGAAACTTAGGTCTCCGATAGCTATGAAATTCAGTTTGTCGGAAGCTGCCGCATAACCGACAGCGGTAGACAACGATCCTTCAATACCACTTGTTCCCCGATTGCAACAAACTTCAATCGTGGAAGGAATCGAATATAGTTGTGCATAACGAACTACCGAACTGTTTGCCAGATGCAATGCACAGGACTCCGGCAAGGCTTTCAATAATGTACCGACAGCCAACATCTCCGAATAGGCAAAATCCGGTTCGGGGATAATCTTACAATAATTCTCCCATACACGGGGATAGTCAGGAGTCCGGTTATCCAGCAGGCTGGCGATCTTCTCCAGAAATTCAAACGGGTCCATCTCGATCACTGTAGTCAATGAGCCGTATAGATCGACAATCTCACCCTCCGGCGATACGTGCCAATGCTCTTTAGGCGGATGCTGACGGAGAAACTTCTTCAATCGTTTGGAAACCACATGTCCTCCATAAGTAATCAGCAATTCGGGCACCATCTGGTCTATCTTCTCTTCGGGCATGGCATAAAGTGCCGCATCGAAATTCTTTACCGGAATACCGGGAACTGTCTGATTGCCGATATGTTCCGTCAACCAGGCAAAATGTTTATATAATAACTTGATATATCTTTTTTCAAACAGATAGATAAGGTTCATCTGACCGATGATAATCATGCGCTTCTGATATTTATTCATCCGGTCGACCAGATCATTATAATCACGGTCATAAACGTTCAATCCCTGATAACGGGTTATCACACGCACTTCCGGGAGCGTATCTACCGTGAACTGAAACAGTGGTTCGGAAATAGGAACATTGATATGCACCGGCCCTTTTCCATGATGATTCGTCTCCAGCAAGGCTTCATTCACCAGGCGATTGCAATACCATTCATCTTCTTCCGTATGAATCTCCGGAAGATTGACCGACTTCTTTACCAGCGTTTGAAACACACCCGGTTGCGGCACTGTCTGTCCATCCATCTGTCCGATCCAGGCAGCGGGACGGTCTGCAGAAATGACAACTAAAGGAACATTCTGATAAAATGCTTCCGCTACAGCCGGATGAAGATTTAATAATGCAGTACCGGAAGTGCAGCACACAGCAGCAGGCTTACCACCATTCAACGCAAGACCAATGGCAAAATAACCGGCACTCCGTTCATCCGTCACTGCATAACAGGTGAAGTTCGGATGATTAGACAAAGTATGTACGATGGGCGTATTACGACTACCCGGACACAACACAACCTTAGTAATCCCGTGCGCCTCGAGCAACGCAACCAACTGGAGTATGTTCTTCTTGTCTGTATACATGATGATAATTATTAGTAGTTTATGATTTTAAAGGAGGCGTTGCAATAAGCCGTTTGATGGTTTGCAACTTCTTTTCCGTTTCCAGCCATTCGTCATTCAATTCCGAAGAAGCCAGTAGTCCACCGCCGGCATAAAGAGTCAGTTGTTCATCTTCAATATGCATACAGCGCAGATTCACATAGATGTCAGTTCGCCCTTCCGGGTCCAGCCAGCCGATAAAGCCGGAATAATAGCGGCGGTCGTAACCTTCGTTCTGCAATATAAACCGATAGGCTTCTTCTTTCGGTAAACCGCATACAGCAGGTGTCGGATGCAACACTTTCAAGAGATCTCCCAAACCTTTGTTATCTTTCAAAGAAAACCGGAAATCTGTTTTCAAATGTGACAAAGCACCTGCATAAGCCGGATAAGGCCCGTTCTCCGTAGAATGAATGCCCAACGAAAGGAGTTGGCGACGAATGTAAGAAGCGACATAATCCTGCTCTTTTCGATTCTTTTCATCCCATATTTGGGGTAGTTTACCATCTTGCAAAGGCTGTGTCCCGGCCAACGCTACCGTATTCCATTCATCTTTTTCACCCGATAAAATGATTTCGGGAGTGCTTCCCAGCCAGATACCTGTCTGCGGAGTGTAGCACAAGTATATATATGAATGAATATAACGCCTGCACGCTGCACGAAATATAGATAAAGGAGAAAAACCAGATACTTTATCAATAGTAAGATGACGTGAAAGTACTAATTTATCAAAAGTATTATCACGCAAAGCATTTATAAAGGTATGAAAGCAGGCGGCATATTCCTCCGTAGAAGAAGTCAGGAACGATTCTTGTCCTTGCATCCGCAAAGCGACTTCCCGTTCTTCTGCCGTATCATTGTCAATCGGCAAAGGTTGCCCCCACTGATCGGGTTGAATCAATACGACAGGACACGTCTCACTCACCTGAAACGGAGCGATGACAAATCCTCTCTGCCCATTCAGTTCTTTCAGGTCGTATATCAGACGTACCGCTCCTTCCGCCTGTGTCAACAGACGGGGAACTTTCTCCCCGGGAATACGGTAAACAGCAAACGGCTGCTTCCGCTGAATAAATGCATCAATAGTTGTCAAATTACTTATTTCTTCGTCGGTCATCTCTTTTTCATCACACTGTTGACTACCCGTATGGAAGACACTAGTTTGTTTGTTGAAGTAAACACGTCTACATTCCATACATGGGAGGAACGTCCCTTATGTACAACTGTTCCTACTGCACGCACTGTATCTCCTTCATGTGCAGAAGATATGTGGTTTCCACTGACCTGCATTCCTACTACAATCTCGTCCGGCTGGCAAAGAATCATTGAACCGAGTCCGGCAACTGTTTCCGCCAATGCAAGAGTAGCCCCGCCATGCAAAATGCCAAAAGGCTGACGGGTACGATGGTCTACCGGCATTGTTGCTTCCACACGGTCTTCGTCGGCATAGGTATATTGAATTCCCAAGTTTCCCATCAATGCGTGGCGTGCCTGCGCATTCAGTTGGTCAAGGGGAATTTCGGCTACACGCACTTCGGATATGATAGCCTTCTCCACTGCAACGGCCACTCCGTCTTCCTCATTCGAAGCAGTCACATAATCGGCACAGGCTTTCACCGAGTCTTGTGAATGTCCCATAGCTATACCCAGCCCCGCCAATTGAATCATTGTTACGTCACACACACCGTCGCCCACAGCAATCACTTCCTCACGCTTCATACCTAGCACCTCCAGCAAAGCACCCAAAGAATTGGCTTTGTCGATGGCGCAGGGAACTACTTCCAGAAAATAGGGCTCCGAACGGAATACGTCCAACGCCCCATTCAGTCGTCTCTTCCAGTGATCTTCCAAACCAAGCAATGCTTCTTCGTCATCGCTCACCAGCATACACTTACAAGGAGCAAAATCAACGGCAGCAGAAAATTCTTCTTCTTTGATTATTTGCAGGTCATTCAACCGGGCTTCATTTTGGATATGTTCATTTTCAGGAGAATCCGTTATGATCGTATCATCATGATAAGTGAATAAGGCAAAACCGTTTTTACGGGCTTTCTTTTCCAGATACGGCAACATTTCGGGATTAATCCGACGTTCAAACAGAATTTCCCCGTTTTGTGCGTTGATAATCTGACAGCCATTATAGGAAAGGATAAAACCTCCATAGTTTCCAAGTTCGAGCATCTTGGCCAGCGGCATCAGGCCATAAGTCGGTCTGCCGGATGCCAGCACAATACGCACTCCCATTTGCTGAACCTTCAACAGGGCAGCCAATGTACGCTTACTAATTTCTTTCGCATCATTGAGGAGTGTTCCGTCTACATCAAGAACCAATAATTTATACTTCATGATTACACGATTTTGATTTAGATTACAAAGGTAGGAAATTGAGTGAACGACAGAAAGCGTAAACAGATAAAATTACTTTAATTTCACTCTCTCAAACGCATTTCCAGATAATCGCGAAGAATTCGGGCGTGATTATACACCGGTTCTTTTGAAGCATAAAGTAGTGTTATCACCGGATGTGGTTTAATAAGAGTCAGAAAATCAGCCATTGATGGAGAAGCATCCAGCTCTTTTTGATACTGCGTGACAAAATCTCCCCAATGTCCGGGAATATCTTCATGAAACCATTTACGTAATGTAGGGGATGGTGTTATGTCTTTTGCCCAATAATCGTATTTCAACCATTCTTTCTTCATTCCGCGTGGCCATAATTTATCTACCAACACCCGGTATCCATCTGTTTCTGAAAAATCTTCGTAAACCCTCTTTATCCTTACCTGTATCATTTCCATTAATATTTAGTTATCAATAGATAAACCGGGAAAAACGAAAATTGTTTAGTAGAACTATTTAATTCCTCAATGTGTCCTGCGCTTTTTTAAATTCATAAGGAGTCATTCCCGTCTTTTTCTTAAAAAGGTTATATAATATCGGGGCACTATTAAATCCGGATTCATCAGCGATGGCACGTATGGTATAGTTAGGATATTTTTTCATTAGCTTGATCGCATAATTAATACGCAGTCCGTTGATGTACCCATTGAAATTAGTTCCGGTGCATTCTCTTATCATCCGGGCAAAGCGTGCATTATTCAGATGTACAATCTGCGCCAAATCTTCTCTTGAGAGCTCTGGAGAAAGATATAGCTGTTTTTGAACGACTGTATGATTTAATTCCTGGAATATTTTCTTGTTCTCCTCTTCTTCCCCATTTTCTTTGTCTGTTTCGTCCAAAAGTTCATCCTGTTCTTCAGGAGAAATCAATTCCGGTTCCAATTCTGATGAAACCTCCTGTTCCTCGTACACTTCCAATAACTGATTACCATCTTTTTTATTGGCAAATTTCTCGTTTATCAGTTTGGCAAGCATCCTGTTTTTATACTCGATTATATGGTTGAAACGCCACAAACGCCAAAGTATAAACAGGGTCAGCACTACAATACACGCCAAAAAGCAGAGTGAAACATTCCTTATTTTTAGCTGTGAGGCTTGCTCGGCGATGTATTCTTCTTTTTCGGAAGCACCGTACATCGCGTTCAATTCTAATGCAGCATTTTTCCTGTCGTTACTGTTAATGCTATCCGTTATTGCAATGATGGTTTCACGTATTTCTGCGGCTTCTTTATAACGATTCAGCCCCAGATATGCCTGGACTTCCTTATTAAGTATAGTTAAATATTGAGTGTTCAAGGTATCCCGCTGTGTTCTCAACAATTCTTTAAAGTCCTTACAGTTGTCTATTACTGTCTCATATTGTTTGGAAAGAATCAAATAAGGAATCGAATACATCTTGCCATCCGGAGTATGAGATTCTTTTATTGCCAGATATTTTTGATAATATCCTTCTGCTTGCGCATATTTCTTTTCTAAATAAGAAATATAGGCCAATTTTGCATATAAATAGCTATATTGACCATCAATGTAGCCTTCGGGAACCTCCGGTACTTTCTCTAATTTTTTAAGAAGTTTTTCACGTTCATACGCAAGAGCCAAAGCTTCATCAATACGGGAATCTGTCATTAAAAATCCCATCCCTGCTCCATAATAATAGGAAAGCAGCATCATTTCTCTCATATCCTTTGACCCACGCAGTAATTCAATCGTACGACCAAAATAATTATACGCCTCATCTTTCAATGACAGCCTCCAATTATTCTCTCCTATGCAAAAAAGCAATCTAGCTTCCGCCTCTCTGTCCTTCAGTTTTTGAGCCTGCATAATTCCACTAAGAGCATAATGCATGCTCTCATTATATTTACTCATTATGGATGAAAGTTCAGCTAAATAAACCGTCATCTTCAACATGTGCTTAGGTTCTCTTTGAGAGATGGAATCAAGCAAGTACGACTTCCTTGCATACATAAAAGCTAGTTTATTCATATACATATTACGATATGACAAACTGCGCAATTCATTAATCAGACGCAGAGGGAAGGCTTTTCTGGTTTCGGCCTCATCCAACAACTGTAAAGCACGTTTGGGGTTGGAAATATAAATATCTCTGATATATTTTTCTGTATACAAAGAGTCATTATTTATAATTTTATCAGCCCTTGAAAATTGATTGTGTACAAATAGAAGCACAAAAATACATACCCAAAAACGCATAAAACTCTTAATCGTGTTTAATCATTAATTATCCAAAGGTATGTATTTTCCAAAAAATGTGCAGACACAATTTAAATTTGCAAAATAAAAATAAGAAACATTAGCTAAACATATCAGAGACGTAACATGGTTCCAAGTCAGCTATTCTCCTGAATCACAGCCCAATGCTTTGCTCAATCGCCCTTCAAGGCATACACTTAAGTCAGTCGTTACAAACTTGCCATTATAAAAAAGAGTAAATATGGTAGCCGGAGTAGGTGCATTTTGCGCCTGTTCCATACTTTCCAATTCAATTATTCTCAATGGAATGTCTTTGCTCTTAGCAGCACTGACCAAAGAACCGCGAACGTGAAACTCCGTAAACGGGCAGCGATGGGTATAATAAACGACTATTCCATCCTTATCCGGACACTCACCGCTCAACACGCAATCATTAAAAGAAGGATCAGGAGCAGCCGGGTTTAGTTTCAAACTTAAAAGGCTGAATCCGTAAGGGAGTTTTTCTATTGTTTGGAAACCTTGTCGCAACAGCCATTTCGTGTCACTCATAAAATGAAATTTAGAAGTGCCCACCACTGTGACAAGCCCATCTTTCCCCTGCAATTTTGCATCATCAATGGCAGACTGCAATAATGCCTTACCATGTCCGCAACCTTTATATTTACCTGACACCCAGAAACAGTTTATCATCAGATAATTGGGAGCATTCACCGGAACCCATGCTTTTTCAGCAGGACCGTATTCGATAAACACTTTTGCCCGTTCATCAATACGTCTGAACACATAGCCGTTATCGAACTCTTTCTTCAGCCATTCTTTTTTGAGTTCATAACTATCCTTGCATTTCTTATCTGAGAAAGCACAGCATATATGTTCGTTTGCAATATTCTCCTTTGTCAAAGTGATGTAATTGGTTTCCATAATATTCTATTTAATTAATAGGTTAAACAAATAACAGTTCGATATTCACTCATTGTTATGAGTTGGTAGCAAATCGCCAAGCTAATATCCTGCTACTTTTAGTTCCCTGCTGCATTCGAATAACTTTATATTCGGACACATTCACCGATTTTAATTTGGTATATAACTTTTCCAGATTTTTTTCTTTAGAAACCAAACTCGTAAACCATCCGCAGTTCTTCTGATATTTTTGGCTCTCGGAAATCATATTCAATAAGAAACGAACTTCTCCGCCCTCGCACCAAAGTTCATTCGCACTCCCGCCGAAATTTAGCTGCACTTTATTTATCTTCGTACCTTTCAGACTGCTTAATTTGCGTAACGTTCCGTCTTCCGCCTCTTCACGCGAACTATGAAACGGAGGATTGCATATTGTCACATCAAAATACTCATCAGGCATAATAATTCCATCGAAAATCTTCTTACTATCTTTCTGAAGTCGCAAGTCAATCTTATGAGCCAACACAGGGTTGCAAGTCACTATCTTTCGTGCATTTTCTATCGAAACCGGATCAATATCAGTACCAACGAAGGTCCATCCATATTCAGTGTGTCCTATGATCGGATAAATGCAATTTGCACCTACCCCAATATCCAGACATCTACATTTAGACTTCTGTCCATTAGCATCTCCTGCCGGTAAATCCGGTGTTGTTCCGTTCGGCTGGATAAGATCGGCAATATAATGAATGTAATCCGCCCTTCCGGGAATAGGCGGACACAAATATTGCTTCGGTATGTCCCAATACCGGATGCCATAATAAGTTACCAATAATGCTTTGTTCAAAGCCTTCACCGCTTGCGGATTAAAAAAGTTTATAGTTTGTATTCCGAGGGGATTGAGCGATACGAATCTCTTTAATGGAGGATAATTTTCCATCAACAATGGAAAATCATACTGACCATTGTGCTTATTTCTTATATGTAACTCACCTTTTTTTGCCATGCGGGCAAAGATACAGAGAATTTTCCTGCCTACAAATTCTTCTTAACTCTTATCCTAACACTCTTCTGAATATCATATATAATATTCTACCATTTCAATCAGCCCGGCGCGTAAAGTATACTTAGTTGCTTCATATACATTATTCACACCCAACTTCCGGAAAATATTCTTTTTATGGGTGATAATAGTATGAATGCTTGAGGTTCTTTCCAATGCTATTTCTTTCACAGATTTCCCATGTGCTATCAATTTAAGAATGTCAATCTCTGTAACAGTCAAAACAGAATGAATTTCCGGTTTGTCGGAACCGATTATCAATAAATTGGTTATCTGATGACAAAGAAATCGCTCCCCGTGTGCTGTACACATCAATGCAGAATGAATTTCCTCACCGGAGTTCTCTTTCAAAATCATACCAATATTCCTTTCTATACTCATCCTACGAATAAAGTCTTCGCTCAATTCATTGGAAAACAATATCCAACGAACTCTCGGAAAACGTTTTTCTATAATAAGAAACTCTTCTATACCATTGATGTCAAACAGTGTATAGTCAAGTATAACGACACTGTCATTACATTCTACCAATGCAAGCATGAGCTCTTTCTTGTCTGTCACATCTATCATGCGACATCCACTGAATATAGCGGAAATATATCCATGCATTCCCATTCTGGTTATATCCTGATTATCTGCTATGATAAATGTAATGTCAGTGTTCATTGTTATTCTGTTTTTTTAAATTCAACGGATATTTTTCAAACGCATATTGCAGCCCGGAGACACGGAGGTATCATCGTTCTTTATTAGCTACATCAAACCACAAACGGGTAGTAATCTCATCTGCTCCCTGATGGGATATGGCAATCTGATACTGCTTACCATTCAGTGATTGTTCCGTTACGGGATAAAAAAAGCGACGAGGTAACTCTCCGGAACCCAAAACGGAATCGGGACCAGGGATAAGCTGGGGATAACCGAGCCTGCGCCAGTCAGTGAAAGCATCGGGTCCCTGTCCATAATAAGCGATCCACTTCTGCCAGCCGATAGATTCATACCAATGTGCGGCGTCGAACCGAATCGCCTCCTGCTGTAAATAGGAATCGATTATACGATTGTCTATAATGCCAAACTGATTCAATGAAGCAGTAATAGCTTCGCGGTAGAGCGTTTCCGCATCAGCCGTTATCCAGCCGCGTGCAGCGGATTCTGCAAAGATAAACAAGACCTCGGCATACGTATAAAATACAGCCGGAGAGCTATCTTTCAAAAAATAAGTACCGGGACGGGAAACTTTATTAAATCCCTGATTATTAGCGGCATCAGCAGATAAGGAATTGGCAGCTCCTACATAGTTTTTCACACTTTCGTCTTGAGGTAGCTGGGCTAAAATTCCAATTCTCGGATCATTCCATTCATTCAGTTTATCAATCAACGTTTTTGATACCCGCTGATCATCACGTGAATTGAAAGCAGATGCCCATGGATTCCATTGTGGTGAAGAAGTAAAAACAAAACGGGCTATAGCATCATTGCTATCTATTACACTGTTACGATTATCCCAAAGGGAAGCAATAACCCGACGCGCTGTATCCTCATCCCGGTCAGCTAATTCAAGGGCGATACGTAGCCGTAGGGAGTGGGCTAATTGTTTCCAGCGGGTAATATCATTTCCGTAAATCAAATCCCCTTCTACCGTTCCTCCTGTGGTAGAAAGCAACTGGTCAGCAGCGATCAACTCCTCCAAAAGCCCGCGCAAAACAGTCTCTTGTGAATCATAAGCGGGTGTTACACTTTGTGCATATTCACTGTATGGTATATTTCCATACAGATTGGTCAGCAACAGGTAAACCCACGAACGCCACACTGTAGCTATCCCTCGATAATTATCATTTCCGAGTTCCGAACTGATAATAGCATTCAAGTCAGTTATTAGCGTTGCATAGCCGGTGTCCCACGTAGTGGTAAAGCTGCCATTATCCACATTATAGCAATCTGGCTCTGTATATTGTATTTTAGCCCAATGTTGCACCCACAACAGAGTAGAATTATAGTTCGTACTACTTCCCCAATAAAGATTGGCGGCATGATACTGTGCAGCGGCAAGTAAATAAGCCGGCTGTGGATTTTCAGTGGCATTGGGGTTGCGGTTGATATCAGTCAATTCATCATCACACGATGATAGAGAAATGGCAACCACTTGTACCCATATTATATATAAAAAATATATTCTTCTTTTCATCTTATCCTATTATTTAAAGGTTCACATTTAGAATTTCACGGAAAGGTTCACACCAAAGGAACGTGTTGTAGGCAATGAATAGGCTTCTACTCCTTGTGCATTTCCAGTAGTCAAAGCCGATTCCGGATCTATATTAGGGACGCTCTTATAAATAGTCCACAAGTTACGTCCCGTCAGTGTAACGGAAGCTTCTTGCAAATGCAGTTTCTGCGTCCACAAGCGAGGTAGACGGTAACTCAAAGCGACTTCTCGCAGTTTCACGTAAGAAGCATCATATACATTAGCTTCAGCAATACTATAAATACGATGGTAGTATTTCTCAGCAGATACAACCTCTTCGTTCTTAGAACCACTTTCCGTCACTCCTTCTACCATAATGCCATCCTGATACACACGGGTGGATTGCCCATTGACCTGGGCATAGTAAAGTCCATCGGAGGATACGGAATAAGAAGGAGATTCTGATAATCGTACATTGTTACCCATGGCGTCAGTATAATACCACAAGCCACCGTGCTCGGCATCCCTGCCCGATAATGTGTTAGCTAATACACCGGTATATTTTCCAGTTTTATTAGTGTTGGAAAAAATAGAACCACCTACACTTGCATCTATCAGAAAAGAAAGACTTAACGAACGATAACTGAAAGTGTTACTGATACCGCCTGTCCAGTCGGGCGTAAACTTCCCCAACGTTTTATTAGTGGTCGAAATCTTAGGCAGACCGTTAGCATCCACCACAACGTTTCCATTAGCATCACGCACGTATGAAGTGCCGAACAGGGTTCCATAAGCTTCGCCCACTGAAGCCAGTATCTGAATACCAGACGAGTAGAGCTGGTAACTCGTAATCAAACCTTCATCATCCAATTTGACAACCTTGCTGCTGTTGGCACCATAATTCAAATCCAGATTCCAACGAAACCCTTTCGATGTTTGTATAGGAACAGCGCCCAATTGTATTTCATAGCCACGATTACGGATATGTCCGGCATTACGCACCTGCGACGTGTACCCACTGGCAGCAGTAGTAGCTAGTTTCAATATTTGATTACGACTATCGGTCTTATAGTAAGTGAAATCCAAGTATAGGCGATTGTCCCAAAAAGCCGCCTCGAAACCAGCTTCTATAGATGACGTCTTCTCCGGTTTTAGATTCGGATTCATACCAATGGTAGAAGAACTTTGAAGTGGATTCCCATTGAAAGCTGTTTCTGAAGTAAAGACCGTTGCCAATTGATAAGGATTGGCATCTGCTCCCACTTGAGACCATCCTCCACGTATTTTTAGGTAGTTAACAGCTTTACTTCTCCACCCGAAAGCTTCAGAAAGCAACACACTAGCCGTCACCGAAGGATAGAAATAAGAATTGTTGTCCACAGGTAGTGTAGACGACCAATCGTTCCGTCCTGTTATATTCAAGAAAGCCCAACGACGGTAATCCAGTTGTATGGAACCGTAAAGGCCATATTGCCGTAAACGGTAGAAATCATTGGACGAAGTGAGCGGATCACGCGAGTTAGTCAATGTATAAAGATCAGCAACCGCCAAACGGGGAGCAGCCTGATAATTATTCTCATATTGTTTGTTACGTACATTAAAACCCAGAAGAGCGTCAATTCCCCAATTTTTATTCAACTGTTTGATATAAGTCGCCAATACTTCTGTGTTATTCTCTTTCACCGTATAGGCATCTTCAGCATAACTGCCGTAAGGCGAACCGGCACCTGCACTCCCCCATTTTACTTTGGATTTCCTCCGGTCATTATACCAGTCGGTACTAGTACGAAAACGCACATTCAACCCATCTGTCAGACGGAATTCGGCATGCAGATCACCTATCAGACGATGACGTTCCTGACTCTGTGTATTATAAGAAGTACTCCAAAAAGGATTGTCGTAATAGCTTGAATTCCAGTTGCGAGTATAGTCCGCCTTCAATGAGTTCGTATCCACTTGACGTCCGAACCACAAGAACTGAAGCATAGGACTGTTAGAACGTACGTTACTGCCCGAGGGGGTAGCTGACCCCGGCAAACTGGGAGCTGTATAAACGATGTAATTGGCTGTAGCTCCCACCACAATCCATTTTGCCAGATGGTAATCCGTATTTAGGCTGATATTCGTCTTATTAGTTCCAGCATCAGGAACGATACTGACTTGTTTTTCGTAGTTATATCCTACACGGAACTGGTATTTGTCGTCTCCACGGGCAACAGAAATACCGTTGTTTGTAGAAATACCCATGCGAAAATAATCGCGTACATTGTTGGGATGGGATACCCAGGGAGTAGCCACACGATTACCGTCAGCGTCCAATGGGCTATCGAACTGAGGAATCAACAAACCAATATCAAGACGTGGCCCCCAGCTTTCGTCTACCCCGTCATTCACACCTGCACCCTTGCCATCTACATAACTGAACCGTCCCCCCGCCCCTTGTCCAAAAAGATTTTGAAACTCCGGCAAGGTAGCAACAAAAGAGACTTGCGTGGAAGAATGTAATGTAATCCCTATCCCTTTCTGCCTTTTGTCTCCTCCCTTAGTAGTGATGACAATAGCACCGTGAGCAGCACGCGCACCATAAAGGGCAGCGGCATTCGGACCTTTCAATACAGTAAGTGTTTTTATGTCTTCCGGATTCAGGTCTGCTATTGCATTTTTAAAATCACGTCCGCTGGAACGTGCATTAAGCTGCGAATTATCCACTGGGATTCCATCCACAATAAAAAGCGGTTGATTCTCACCTGCAATAGAAGTTTCACCACGAATAACGATGCGACTGGAACCAACATCTCCTTGTGTATTGGTAATACGCACACCAGCTATCTTACCACTCAACGAATTTAACAGATTATTATCTTTCCCTTGCACCAAAGCATTCTGTTTTACTTCCTGTGCCGTATAGCCCAATGCCTTTTTCTCGCGTGAAATACCCAAAGCCGTTACTACTACCTCATCCAGCAGATGCGTATCACTCTTCAGTGTTACCGATACCTGTGGTGCAATAGCCACCTCTTTTGCCATCAGACTAATGTAAGAGATTAGCAGCCGGGTGGCTGATGGCGGGAATCCACTCAGTTCAAATCTCCCGTTGACATCAGTTACGGTACCCAATGAAGTTCCTTTCACTATAACTGAGGCACCGATAACCGGCTCCCCATCTTCTTCTGTGGTGACGATGCCCCGCACTGTTGTCACCTGTGCTGCCCCTTGTATCACTCCTATTGCAAGAGCAAGCAAAAATAAATGAATCCTTTTACCCATTATTGTTTACTGTTAAAATGATGGGGCAAAGGTATTAGATATATACAAGCTGATAAATCCCGTATGAATGGCATTTTATATACCATATTTGCGGTATATTTACAGTTGCGTGTATGACTTTCAGATTTTTGCTTCTAATCCTTTTTATTATTCAAAGCCTGTCTGACATCGTCAAACAGATCATCCACATCCTCCAAACCAATTGAGAAACGGATAGTCGTATCCAACACATCCATGTCCTGTCGCTGTTTATCAGTAAACGGTCCAAAAATAGTACTTGCAGGATGAATAGCAAGCGTCTTATTGTCAAACAAGTTAGTAGCGCGACGTATCAATTTCAGTCGGTTGATGAAAGCAAAGCATGCCTCTTTACTTTCCAGGTCTATCGTAATCATAGCACCGGCAGTCGGACCAAACTGTCTTTGTGCCAAAGCGTAGTATGAATTATCCTTCAGCCCCACATAATTCACACGTTTGACAGCAGATAATATGCGAAGCTTACCAGCCAACATAGCGGCATTGGCAGACTGTATCCGATATCGCGCGTCCAATGTTTCCAATCCGATAGTATGCATATAGGCCACATGAGGAGTCATATAAGCTCCCAGATTGAGTAACATCTCTGTACGCATACGTTTACCGAATCCCGGACATGTACCATAATCAATTACTAAACCACCAATGGAAGTGGCTCCCCCTGATAAATATTTGGTACTGGAAACCACTTCAATATCTACGCCTAAGCTATGTGAATCGAATTCTGTGAAAGGAATAAGCGTAGTATCAACGATGAGAGGAATTCCCCTTTCATGAACTATCCGTGAGAGCGCCTGTAAATCCGCCACTTCCATCTGCGGATTGGTGATAATCTCCACATAAATGCAGCAGGTATTACTGTCTACTACTTTCTCTACTGCTCCAATGTCTGTCAAATCACACAATCTAGGTTCCACCCCGAAGCGGGACAATGTACCAGCAATAAACGAATAAGTATTACCAAACAAATGACGCGATGTAACTATATTCTTTCCTGCAGCTGCAATTGAAAATAATGTATTACTAATAGCCGCCATACCGGAATTGAGGGCTATGACTTCTGCTGCCCCCGTAAGTTCCTTCACCTTATTCTCAAAAAAAGTCACTGTGGGATTCATCACTCTGGAGTAATCCGGAGCATCTGTCCGCCCGCAAAAAGCATCAGCCATGTCATCAGCATTGTCAAATTCATAAGCCGCTGTATGGTAAACCGGCATACTGAGAGAATTGTAAGCATCTCTTCTTTGGAACTGCGTATGAATCGCTTGGGTCTGTTTTTTCATCATTCTATTCATTAATATTATAACTATCAAATCTCGTACAATAAGAACAAAGGTAGATATAAAAACTGAAATCCGACAGTAGATAAAAACAGATATTTAACTGATAATAAGCATTTTGGAATAATATTCTTTAAACCGATAAATTCAATCTGAAAAAAGAGTGTTTATTCTAAAATAAACAGTTCAAATAGTGTTATTTTCTATTTCAACAGAAACCGCCCCTTTTTATGCTTATCTTATTCACATACACAAAATAAAAAATCCCCGTAAAGTACTACTTTACAGGGATTTATCTATTAATTGAAGCGGAGAGACAGGGATTCGAACCCCGGGTACCTCGCAGTACAACGGTTTTCAAGACCGCCGCAATCGACCACTCTGCCACCTCTCCAAAACTCCTTTATCAGAAGTGCTTTCCGTTGAAAGCGGTGCAAAGGTACGAATCATTTTTAAATCTGCAAACATTCTGATATTTTTTTCGCGAATTAATCGTATTTTTGCAGTTCATTAGTAAGAACAGAAATATGATATACCCTCAAAACTTTGAGCAAAAGATAGGATTCGACCAGATAAGACAGTTACTAAAAGATAAGTGCCTCAGTACTTTAGGTGAAGAAAGAGTTACAGACATGAACTTTTCCGAGCAACATGAAGAGGTTGAGGAGAAATTAAACCAAGTAACAGAGTTTGTCCGCATCATCCAGGAAGAGGACGGATTTCCCGATCAATTTTTCTTTGATGTCCGTCCTTCGCTAAAACGTGTGCGGATAGAAGGAATGTATTTGGACGAACAAGAATTATTTGACCTACGCCGTTCATTAGAAACCATCCGTGACATTGTACGCTTTCTACATCGGAATGAAGATGAAGAAGAAAACAATACCCCCTACCCTAGCCTGAAACGACTGGCAGGAGATATTGCCGTGTTCCCGCAACTGATAGGGAAAATAGATGGCATCCTTAACAAATATGGAAAAATCAAGGATAATGCCTCTACCGAATTAGCCCGCATACGTCGCGAACTTGCCAGTACGATGGGAAATATTTCCCGTTCATTAAACAGCATCCTGCGTAGTGCGCAGTCCGAAGGATACGTGGACAAAGATGTAGCTCCCACCATGCGTGACGGACGTCTGGTGATTCCAGTTGCCCCTGGACTCAAGCGAAAAATCAAAGGTATCGTACACGATGAATCCGCCAGTGGAAAAACTGTGTTTATAGAACCGGCGGAAGTGGTAGAAGCCAACAACCGCATCCGTGAACTCGAAGGTGATGAACGACGTGAGATCATTCGTATCCTTACCGAGTTCTCGAATATCCTTCGTCCATCTATTCCGGAAATTCTTCAATCATACGAATTTCTGGCAGAGATAGATTTTATCCGTGCGAAAAGTTACTTCGCCATACAGACCAATAGTCTGAAACCCGCCGTAGAGAATGAGCAACTACTGGATTGGACAATGGCAGTGCATCCTTTATTACAACTTTCATTAGCCAAACATGGAAAGAAAGTTGTACCACTGGATATAGAGCTCGATCAAAAACAACGTATCCTTATTATATCCGGACCGAATGCCGGAGGTAAGTCCGTCTGTTTGAAAACAGTCGGTTTGCTGCAATATATGCTGCAATGCGGCATGCTGATTCCCTTGCACGAACGTAGTCATGCCGGTATATTCAGTAGCATCTTTATCGATATTGGTGATGAGCAATCTATTGAAGATGATTTGAGTACCTACTCTTCTCACTTGACCAATATGAAAATCATGATGAAGAGCTGTAACGAACGGAGCCTCATCCTGATTGACGAGTTCGGTGGAGGTACGGAGCCGCAAATCGGAGGTGCTATTGCCGAAGCTGTACTGAAACGTTTCAACCAGAAAGGAACATTCGGAGTCATCACTACCCACTACCAGAATCTGAAACATTTTGCCGAAGATCATGAAGGAGTAGTGAACGGAGCCATGCTTTACGACCGTCATCTCATGCAAGCACTTTTCCAATTACAAATCGGTAATCCGGGAAGTTCGTTCGCCGTAGAAATTGCACGAAAAATCGGACTACCGGAAGATGTCATCGCAGATGCTTCGGAAATCGTAGGAAGCGAATACATCAATGCAGACAAATACCTTCAGGACATTGTACGCGACAAGCGTTACTGGGAAGGAAAACGTCAAACTATCCGTCAACGGGAAAAGCACATGGAAGAAACCATTACCCGTTACCAGACAGAAATGGAAGAATTGCAAAAATCCCGGAAAGAGATTATCCGGCAAGCAAAAGAAGAAGCGGAACGCATGCTTCAGGAATCCAATGCCCGCATTGAAAATACGATTCGTACAATAAAGGAAGCGCAAGCTGAAAAGGAAAAGACGCGCCAGGCACGTCAGGAACTGACAGACTTCCGTACTTCTCTGGATGCATTGGCATCTAAAGAGCATGAAGAGAAGATTGCAAAAAAAATGGAGAAACTAAAGGAAAAGCAAGAACGGAAGAAAAACAAGAAGAGTGAACCGAAAGCTGCAGTCTCTTCTCCATCAAGTGCCCCTAAAATAGTGCCGATTGCAATAGGAGAAAATGTAAAAATCAAAGGACAGACAAGCGTCGGCCAAGTGATGGAAATCAGTGGTAAAAATGCGACTGTTGCTTTTGGAAGCATAAAAACGACCGTAAAAATAGACCGTCTGGAACGTGCCAATCATACGCCCAAGACGGAAGGGATTGCAAAAAGCACTTTTGTCAGCAGCCAGACACACGATCAGATGTATGAAAAGAAGCTTAGCTTCAAACAGGACATTGATGTACGCGGAATGCGTGGGGATGAAGCCTTACAGGCAGTCACCTATTTTATTGATGACGCCATATTAGTCGGCATGGATCGTGTACGTATCCTTCACGGCACAGGAACGGGAATACTTCGTACACTTATCCGCCAATATCTGGCCACCGTACCGGGAGTCAGTCACTATTCCGACGAACATGTACAGTTTGGCGGTGCCGGAATCACAGTAGTCGATTTTGACTAACACGTAAACAAAACGTTCAAAGAACTTGTTCTCATTTAGAAAACCACTACCTTTGTTACAGTGGTTTTCTAAAACGAGAATAAAGCATGAAAAATAATCTGTTAAGCGAAAAGCTTATTTATACAGGAGAAAGTCTTACTCCTACCCATTTACATCTTTGTACTTACAATGCTACCGAGATGCAGGAAAGTTCTAGTGATACTTTTCAAGCCATCAAAGGTACGCTGAACAACGATCAAATCAACTGGCTACAGATACACGGAATGAAAAACACAGAAACTATCCGGGAAATTTGCAGTCATTTCGAAATAGACTTCCTTGTCTTACAAGATATATTGAATGCGGACCATCCGACCAAGATAGAAGAACATGATAAATACATTGTCCTGATCTTAAAGATATTCTATCCGAACGAACATAAAGAAGAAAATGAACTGGATGAACTGCTCCAACAGCAAGTCTGCCTTATCATAGGAAATAATTATGTACTGACTTTCCTCGAAAAAGAAACTGATTTCTTTGATGATGTCAGTTCTGCCTTGCGTAATGATGTTCTGAAGATACGCAGCCGTCAAACAGATTATCTACTTAGCGTACTGCTCAACAGCGTGATGGGAAACTACATTTCAACCATCTCTTCCATCGATGACGCACTCGAAGATTTGGAAGAAGAATTGCTAACCATCACCAGCGGAGACGACATCGGTATCCAGATTCAGGCATTACGACGCCAATATATGCTAATGAAAAAAGCAATCCTCCCCTTAAAAGAACAATATATAAAGCTATTGCGAGCAGAAAATCTGCTCATCCATAAAGTGAACCGCGCCTTTTTCAATGATGTAAACGACCACTTGCAATTTGTATTACAAACCATCGAAATCTGCCGGGAAACCCTTTCTTCATTAGTCGATCTATACATCTCCAACAATGACTTACGAATGAACGATATCATGAAAAGATTAACCATCGTATCCACCATCTTTATCCCTTTGACATTTCTGGTCGGAGTATGGGGAATGAATTACAAATGGATGCCGGAACTGGAATGGCAGTACGGGTATTTATTTGCCTGGATTATAATGGCAATTATCGGTATTATTGTATATTTGTACTTCAGAAAAAAGAAATGGTATTAACAAAAACACATCATCAGTCATGAAATCGATTAAAGAGCTATACAGGATAGGTACAGGACCTTCCAGTAGCCACACTATGGGACCGCGCAAAGCTGCCGAAATGTTTCTGGAACGTCATCCGGATGCTGCATCTTTTAAAGTAACCCTTTACGGCAGTTTAGCTGCTACAGGCAAAGGACACATGACGGATGTAGCCATTATAGATACCTTGCAACCCACCGCCCCGGTAGAAATTGTATGGCAACCCAAAGTCTTTCTACCGTTCCATCCCAACGGAATGACATTTGCAGCTCTGGACAGTAATGATAAAGTGCAGGAAAACTGGACTGTTTACAGTATTGGCGGCGGTACACTAGCAGAAAACAATGATAATCCAACCATTGAAAGCCCTGATGTATACGGTATGGAAAACATGACCGAAATACTCCAATGGTGTGAAGATACCGGAAAAAGTTATTGGGAATACGTAAAGGAATGTGAGGAAGAAGATATATGGGACTACCTGACTGAAGTATGGGCCACCATGAAAGATGCCATTCACCGTGGACTGGAAGCGGAAGGCGTACTGCCCGGTCCACTAAATCTTAGACGAAAAGCCTCCACCTATTATATACGTGCCACCGGATATAAACAATCCCTCCAATCCAGAGGACTCGTCTTCTCTTATGCTTTGGCGGTAAGTGAAGAAAATGCTTCCGGTGGAAAAATAGTAACCGCACCTACCTGTGGTTCCTGCGGAGTTATGCCTGCCGTGCTTTATCATCTTCAAAAAAGCCGTGACTTTAGTGATATGCGCATTTTACGTGCGTTAGCCACTGCCGGTTTGTTTGGTAACATAGTCAAATTCAACGCATCCATTTCCGGAGCAGAAGTAGGTTGCCAGGGAGAAGTCGGTGTTGCCTGCGCAATGGCTTCGGCTGCCGCCAATCAATTGTTCGGAGGCAGTCCTGCACAAATTGAGTATGCAGCAGAAATGGGTTTGGAACACCATCTGGGAATGACTTGCGACCCGGTATGCGGATTGGTACAAATTCCCTGCATCGAACGAAATGCATACGCCGCTGCACGTGCGCTGGATGCTAATCTTTATTCAGCTTTCACCGATGGTATGCACCGTGTCTCTTTCGACAAAGTAGTACAAGTAATGAAACAAACCGGACACGACCTACCGTCACTCTATAAAGAAACAAGTGAAGGAGGATTGGCCAAAGATTACAAACAAATGTAATTATAAAAAGCAACGGACCATTCCTTTTATAGAAATAGTCCGTTGTCATTTTTATGATTAAAAGTTATTCAGTTGGCGGCCAATTCGTATCGTCTCCATTACTGATATCTTTTTCATGTATCAATCCGCCATCCTGCGTGAAATAAAGCGAGTAGCGCTGGCTACCTTGTTTCACCTGAATCACAGATTCCATCGGATTCTGTGGAAATGTCAACACATATACATCTGTCACTACCCACGCGTTATATTTAGAATCCATAAAAGCCGTATAAACAGCCGGCACCAACTGATCAATACTGTTCAGTTCATTTTCTGTCATCACCCAGTTGGCATTAGCATCAAACCAGACTTCCAATTCATCATTACTCACCCAACAGTCAGCTACATAATAAGCACCTTTCATCTCCCATTCTATATTCTGGGCAGCCGGATATACCTGTTTCAAGGCCTCCGTAATATTACTGGGAGGAACAAAAGTATCATCATCGTCATTATCACATGCGCCGAAAGAAAAGGCAGCCATAAGCAACACTACTACCCATGCGCTAAACTTAAATCTCCACATAGTTATCTTCTTGTTTAGGTCTATTTACTGCAACTAGTTAATCATCGGTCTTGATAAATTTTCCTTTCTTATCAAATTTGAAAGAAAGCCCGGTAGACAATTCAATCTCATACCCCTTGCGGTCACGTTCCACTTTTGTCACTCCTTCATTCACAAAATTATGCGCTTTCAGGTAGTTGACAGCAAATCCCGGAACAATACTAACAGGAACAGTCTGCCCTTTCTTAGCACTTACCTCTTCCCAGTTTCCCTTACTGTCAAAATCAATTTCCGTACCATCCATCAATACCACTTCATACTTGGTAGATTCCATCATATCCTTATCAATCTTGATATGGGCAACCTGTGGTTTTGTAAAATTACTATTGATAAAATTACGCGCCGGAAGCGGCAACTGATTCATGTCTTTAGTTATCACATCTTTTGCGAATGAAAACTGCACGGCTACCAGAGCCAGTACAAGTAGAGATAGAATTTTCTTCATAATCGTTATTCTTTTAGCGTTAATACTATACTTTATTCTATGCTACAAATAACGATACAGATTCCGGAAAGATTTAGGAATATTATGAGTTTGCTCTTTTTTTATATTCTTTAACCATCCTAAAAAACATAATCATCCTTCCATAATCTTCCATTCCCCAATTGTGCATCGTTCACTATCAAAACTGACAGCTATCTTTATAATCGGGAGCCCACACAAAGCAAAACGTTCGGGATAATTCTTCAAGTTAATCTGTTCCATCGCCCGATCCGCTCCTTTATCCAACTTCAATTCCATCACATACAATGTGGTTTCTGTACGAAGTACCATATCCACTCGTCCACGGGGAGTACGAACTTCTACATCCACATAATACCCCAATAAACTGAATATGATATAAAATATCTGCTGATAATGTCCCTCATATTTCGTATTATCGCACTGAGGTATGGTGGACAAGAACATTTGCAAACGACGCAATGCAGCATCTATATCCCCATTACGGATATCTCGAGAAAGATACGCCACCATAGTATTGGTTTCCGGTGCTTTACTAGCAACATAATATGGGAGAAGACTTTTCATTAAGCCTATTCTTACTTCCTTATTGGGGATATCCAATGTATATAAGTCCAATTCCTCATCATAGTCCTTTATCGTAATATAACCACTTTGATATAACAACGGAATAATGCTTGTCATCCTTTCTGTTGGTGCATCAAAATCCTCTACAGCGGCCTTTTTCTTCCCGATTTCGGAAGGTACTACGCCAAACTTATCCAGCATCTTTATCAGATATGTAGGCGTACCACTGCCAAACCAATAAGAACCAATCTTACCTTTTTCCATAGCTGTAAGCAGACTGAATGGATTGTATATGTCAGGCGACGGGTAAGTAAAGTGATACCCGTCATAATTTTCTTTCAGTTTCATCAAAGCTTCTTCTGGAGTAACCTCCAACTTCTTCGCCAACCCCTCCACATCTTCTTTCATTTGAGAACGTATTTCATCCTCACTAATACCACAGATGGCAGCATAAGGTTCATCCATACTAATATTCTCAATATTATTAAGTTCGCTGAATATACTGAGTTGGGAGAATTTGGTAATGCCAGTCAGAAACACATATCGCAGATAAGGATCACACGCTTTCAATGGACTGTAGAAGTTGCGCATGATGTTGCGCAATACATCAAGATTTTCCCGTTCATGCGCCACATCCAGCAAAGGAGCATCGTATTCGTCGATAAGTACGACCACTTTCTTACCTGTTTGTTGATAAGCACGCTTTATCAACCCCATCAAACGCTGATTGGGATTAATCTCCTCCTCTAACCTTCCATAAATTTCTTCGTAATTGAACAATTTCAAATTCAATTCTTGAAATAACTGTTCCTCATCTACATGTTTGGCGGTACTCATATCGAAATGTAGTACCGGGTACTCCATCCATTCTTTCTCCAGCTTCTCAATAGCCAACCCTCTGAACAGTTCTTTATGACCGGAAAAATAACTGTGTAACGTAGAAGTGAGCAATGACTTTCCAAAACGCCGTGGGCGACTTAAAAACATATAGTCAGACGCCGAATGTGTCATCCGGTAAACATATTCTGTTTTATCAATATAGAGGTAATTTCCCTCCCGTATCTTCGAGAATGTCTGTATCCCGATAGGATATAATCTTTGCAAATTTTCCATATCAATCATATATATATTATATATACATCACAAAGATAACAAGTAAATCCGAAAACAGGTATTATACAAGACATTATTATTTTTTCTTAAACAGACAAAAAGATAGCGTTAACCAACATCTCCCCTAAAAACAATATGCCAACGATCCTCACAGACAGCTGGCATATTTCACATATAGATACATATCAGTTTTTACACCGATATGAGGGCCAAGTTAAAAATATACCGCTGTACGATTTCTAACCTGCAAAATGTAGGGATTTCATGAGTTTATCATGAATCTAGGGACCTACATATTTCTTCATTTCAACATTTATCTTATACCATCCCAATGCATTACTACCACCCACTCTTTCGGTTGGTAAGTTCCGTGAAAACGGTGCGGAATCGTAGCAACCACCAAATCACAATTAGAAGCTAATACGGCTCTTAATTCCTTCAATAACATATCCATCCGAACAATTAAATGAAGATACTTCATCATACACCGTATCACCCGTACATACTGATAAATGCACATATCCTCTCCCCGTCTTATCTCACTCAGTGTACTGGGAGAGATAGCAAATTCGCTGGAAAAGAAACTGTTACTGAAAATACGATCCGTTCCCATTAAAGCCAATACCAAATTGCTTAAAAACTCGTATGGTTTCTGTTTTTCTTTTGCCATGTCATTCTATGATTAATAATTTATAATATTTCAGTTTTTATTACTTTATCAAACATTGTCCACATAGGGAAACAATCAGCGATTCACTGCTAAAATCAACTGTCACTGACACTATTCGCAAAAAAGCATATTGCGTGAGCTTCCTGCATTTTTTCGAGCATATAAATTTTCGTCCCTAAAAAAACAACAAGAGTTTATCGTCTGGATACAAGCAAGTTATAAATCTCATACACCTCTTTTTTCCCCCACCAACGTGCCCTCCTTTCAAAAGGCCAAAAGGACATAAGGACAAAAATCCCCTATGGTACTATAAAAATTCCAATGCCAACGACGAAGCCTATTAGTTGGGAGAGGAATTCCAGAAAGGAGCTCCTTTATTTCCCCGAAATTCGTACAATAATCTTACCTTATTGTCGAATGATTGTGTTACTGAAGACGGAAGCAAACGCGAACAAGATGTCGCTCTTCTTTCCAAGCACAGCCCTTTCACTAAATAATCCTGACAATATAGGTAATTTCGTTCAAGAGTTGCCCAATCATTTCATGACAGACAAAACGATTCAGGTTGGCGCAATACACGATTTCAATATTCGTAAGGTTACACGTCTACAAAATCACTTAACATAATAAAAATCAGCAATATACCTCATGATTCTTATACTAAGATGAATAATAACAGTCATATATGTCCTTTTTGTCCTTTTGTCCTTTTGGAGAACTGGAAAAACATCGGGAGATTTGAAAAAAACATCTCAATAATTGAAATCAAACATTGGGATATTTCGATACAAATCTCCCAATGTTTTTTCTTTATATTTGTGTATCTAAATACATCACTATACGTAAAATCAGGAAATATCAACGATCTTCACAGACAGTTGATATAGTGGGAAATTCACATCGGCTTTAACCTCCGATGTCAGGGCGTAGATTAGAAATGCGCCGTCGCGCTATTTCTAATCCACAATGTAGGAGCTTCATGCTGTAAACAGCATGAAGCTAGGGACCTACATTTTTCTTCATCTCACATACGAAACACTCACGTGTTTATTACATCTCAACATTTTCAACATTTATTATATATACCCAAATTGTTTAAGAAAAATCATCTCAAACACTGACCATCATTATCTCTATACCAATCCTTAATAGCTTCTTCAAATGTATAATGAAACTTATACCCCGAATCAGCCAGTTTCTTTCCACATATATTAGTAGAGATCATTAACTTCTTCACACGAGCCGGACAAATACCTAGTGCCTTTCCCCCTAACGGACCGACAATACTTGCAACTGTCATTAGAAGACTTCCCGGCACCTTGACAATGGTACGTTGTAATCCCGTAGCCTTTTTCATCGTTTCTACTATTTGCTCGATAGTAAAAGCCGGTTCAAATGTACAGTTATATAACTCTACTCCTTCGCTATGATTCTCCAACCGGTAAAGCATAAAGCGAACCAATTCTTTCACATAAATGCAAGCTTTAATCGTATCTTTACGACCCGGATAGAAGAACTTACCACCACGGATCCCCCAATACAAACGGGTAAAGTTACCATTTTCCCCTTTACCGAATACCACACCCGGACGAACAATAGTAAGTTGCCGTTCGTTCGTTTTTTTTGCCTGCCAAATCGCATGTGTTTTTTCAGCCACTAACTTAGAAATTCCATAAGGCGTGTTCGGTGTGGGAAGCATCTCTTCTGTTTTCAAATCTTCTGCTGCACCATAAGGAGCAATGGAACTGGTAAAAACTATTTTCTTTATCCCGAACTTCTCGGCAAAAGCGCATACATTCTCTGCACCACGAATATTCGTCTCAAAATAAGCCTGATCCGGATGCCCCGGAGTACGATGAACGGCTGCAAAGTTAAAGATGATGTCTTCGGAAGTAACGGGAATATCAATATTTATTTCAGAACGAACATCACAATTGATATATGTAGATTTACCTTCATGGTTATTCTCCACAATATCCAGATTGTATATTTTCGTACCCGGATATAAATTATCAATTAGAGCAATAAGGTGCGTACCGATAAAACCGGAACCGCCAAATATAAAATAACTCATTTCACTAGATGATTAAATTCATTATATTTTAACTCTACAAACTCCTTTATTTCCTTCTTAAAACGTTCTTCCGAAAAAGTCTCCGCATGGTTACGTATCATTTTAGGATCAAACGGTGTTTCTAGTTTTTCAAATCTTTCTACTGCATCAATAATCGAATCAACAGTTTGCTCATAAAAGAAAATACCTGTTACTCCGTCTTTCACTGTTTCCAAAGAACCTCCCCTGCCATAAGCAATAACAGGAGTCCCACATGATTGCGCTTCAATCGGAATCATACCAAAATCCTCATCTGCTGCAAAAACAAAGGCTTTAGCTTTCTGCATCTTTTCTTTTAGTACGGCAAATGACTGATATCCCATGACAGTTATATTATGCCCAGCAATCTTGCGTATCTTTTCCAAATTAGGACCTCCACCAATCACAACCAGCTTTTTATTAGACATACGACTGAAAGCTTCAACAATAAGATCTATTTTCTTATATCCCACCAAACGACTACTAGTTAAATAGAAATCTTCTTTCTCTACGCACAAATCAAAGTTAGAAATATCAATATTAGGGTGAATTGTTACAGCATCCCGCCTATATGTCTCCTGAATTCGACGTCCCACATAATCGGAATTACTTATAAAATAGTCAACCCGAAAGCTGGATATCAAATCCCAGTTACGAATACGGTGAAGCATATATTTAGCCAGATATCCTTTCAAGCCTTTTGTCAACCCCGATTCTTCCAAATATTCATGATACATATCCCATACATAACGAATAGGAGAATGACAATAACAAATATGCAGTTGATCCGCTTTGGTTATAACTCCTTTGGCAACAGCATGAGAAGATGATATAATCACATCATATCCCCGTAAATCAAACTGTTCTATTGCAAACGGAAATATAGGCAAATACATCCTATGCTTCTTTACCCCTAAAGGCAACTTCTGAATGAATGATGTATGGACTTTATTCCAGTCAATCCCTAATTCGTCACAAACTTGTTTTTTAGCAACTAAGGTGTAAATATCTGCGGCAGGAAATACATCCGCAATAGCTTTGACTACTTTATCAGAACCGCCAACAGTTACTAACCATTCTTGAATGATGGCAATCTTCATATTAAATAGATTCAATAATTTCATTTAAAGATTTGGAAAATATCTCATAATTTAATTTTTCCTCCACTATTTTATAAGTTTTATCAGATATTTCCTTATAAAGAGATGTATTTGACTCTAACTCATTTATTTTATCAATCAAATCAGAAGAATCAGAAAGATTAAACAACATTTGCGAAGCATATTTAGGAATAAACGTATTCACTATTTCTTTCATACCAAAAGCATTTGTTGCAATTGTTGGAATACCCATACTCCATGATTCGACCATTGATAAAGAAAAAGTTTCAAAGGGTGATATAGAAGGAACTATAACTAAATCAATTTTATTCCTACTTAAATATTTACATACATCATCAATCATACCTGTATATATCGTATCAATTGATTGATATTTATTTTTCAACGATTCATAATATTTTTCATCAATAATATTGCCAACAATATGGACTGTATATTTACTTGAATAGTTCATTAACGATTCAAATAACAAATGATGCCCCTTATTATTAATTACATCTCCCACAATTGCAATTTGATAGGAATATTTCTTATCCTTAACTTTCTTTTGAGAAGATATCGGATTGTATATAACTAGTGATTTACTTTTATTTGAACTATTTAATTGTTGTAGTGTGTAATTTGACACGCCGATAATTTTACGTATATATTTGTTCTGCAAACACTTATTTACAACTAAGCGAATTACCTTATCCACATAAACAACATGAAGATGAGCTATCACTGTCTTCTTAAATATCATATTCACAAAAACAGCAACTGGTAATACATTCTGATGCTGTATATATATAATATCAAAATGATTATTATTTAGCACTTTATACAAAGACATATAAGTGGAAAAGAAATTATATATAAAATAGATATAATCTTTATTCTTTTTCTTCCCTCTTGTGTATTCTTTTATCTTATAATTAAAAATCCGATATTCAGATAAATAATCTGATATTGCATTTTTCTCTCCAGGAATAAAAACAGAAACATTATTGCTTTCAGAAAGTATTTTACATATTTTCTTTGTTATGATTTGACCACCACCAATTGTTTCTCTTCCTTCAAGAATAAGAATATTTTTCTTCATAATATTATGTAAACGTCCAATACATGACATTCCCCTTTCAAATGAGTGTCTGTTGTCACTTGTGCTGAACTGTATTTTTACCAAATCGATATGATAAGCAGGTTCTCATAATCCGTTCAACCTTTCCGGCTCTCCTTCATGTACTTGTAAAAGAAAAATCGGAAGCTGCTCCTCCTGCTTACAAATTTCAACAAATGTATTATAGATAGCTGATCATAAAAGTACCTTTCGTATTACAGAAAAAACTATTTTTTCTCTGAACAGTCAAGGACCGTATCGTTCAGCTACCAAGTTATCAATTGTCTATTCTTTAACAATTGTAAATTATATCCTAAGCCATAAGACAATGGAATCCATAAAAACATAGAATAAATAGGAGCCAAAGAAGCCATTGATGCAATATTAAATAAAGTACCTAAAAATATTAATTTTGACAATCGATTATAATTTCTACATTTAAAAGCAATATTCACAATATATACCACAAATATGATTAACAACAAGAATCCCACCGCCCCCTGTTCTGCTAATGTACAAGAGAGTAAATTTTGCGGAAATACTCCAGGGCCTATTTCTTCTCCATATGTAACAATTCCCATATAATTAGCATACAAATGCATATAATAAATACTATTTCCCACACCGACTCCCCAAACAGGATTATCCCCAAATATACGATGTCCAATCCTCCCTGTATAATTGCGAAAACTCCCACTATCTAAAGTATGATCAGGAATCGAGAAAAAATTATTAATTTTATTTACAAAATAATTTTCTATTATTGGATAATACTCTGACGAGTATGTAAAAAGATAGACAATTGTAAAAACCATTCCAACTATTATAGCTACTCTTACTTTTGATTTTAAACTCATTTTAAAAATGAAAGGTGAAATTATTATTAACACACACCAAACAATTAACAATGAAGACAGAGTAAGAATCAATGCTAAAATATTAATAGCAATAATCCAATATCCTTTTTTAGGAGAAAAGCAATCTCTTATGTATATAGAGAATAACACAACCCAACTTTGATATAATACATAACAACCTGGTTCTTGTGAGAAACCAGATGTTCGGAAATGATATTCTGAAACATGTTGAAAAGATGAGGGTAAAACTCTTATTATATTAGTATCTGTAAAAAAAGAAAAAAGTGAATACGATGCTATTATTGTCCCAACAATAACAAATGCTTTGATATATCTCTTATAATCCCAATATTCATGCACACTCACAAAATATCTTATTACCACAAAATTCAAAAAACAAAGGAAAATTTGGAGAAAGGGGAATATAAAAAAATTAAATCTAAAGTCACCTACAATATAAGGATATTCGTGATAGAAACTATAAGGGTAACCATTTTGTATCCAACTACTTATCAAACTTATTATAGGAGAAAGTCCAAATAGCATCAAAAGTAAAATATCAATTCTTTTGAATTTAGCCGATTTACTCTTAATGAACAGCATTAACAAAAAGACAGCAATTATCTCATATAATCTAAAACTACCTCCAAGCCTTATTATAGGAAACTGTTGAAACCCAATGAATATAAATAAGAAAAACAATAAGCCATCTCTCTTCATCAAAAAAAACAATGTTTAAGATAAGATTTAATCAACTTACCAAGTAATAAAAAACGAAAATAGATAGTATTCGTTTGACATTGACAAATCACCGCCTCCTCATGAACTTGTTGAATTATATTTCTAGCAGATATACTATCTGTCAAATCCGTTATTGATATTAATAAATCAATATGAACTATTCTGTATCCTTTTTTATACAGCCGCCACAACATATCATAATCTGCACATAACTTAAAATTTTCCCTAAAACGCATAGATTTCGCCAAAGATGATTTAATAAATACATCTTGATGACAAAATCCCATATTCTTAAATATTTTATTATTTTTAAAGAATGGCAAAGTCCCAGAGCGCAATAGTCTTTTTTTGCGATATAAAGAAATACCATTACCATAAATAACACCACAACATGAAGCTTCTGAGTATTTCAAGAAATCAATATTTGATAAAACATCATAACGATAGAAACAATCACCAGAGTTCATGAAAATAACCCAATCACCAGTTATAATATCTAAAGCTTTATTCATTGCATTATAAATGCCTTCATCCTTCTCACTGATCCATTTTGTTATCCTATTACTATATTTATGAATAACATCCAAGGTGCCATCAGTGCTCCCTCCATCCACCACAATATATTCTAAATCCTCATATGATTGATTGATAACACTTAATATTGTTTTCTCTATAAACAATTTTGAATTATAACAAATTGTTACTACAGAAATCTTCATTTTAATTACTTCAGAATAGATTTATAAATAGCTAAAAGATTCTCACTATAATGCTTCCAAGTATATTGTTCCTTTATGGTTAATTTAGCTTCTACTCCATACTGTGTTCTTTTCTCTATAGAAGAATATAGAAAACAGAGTGAATCCACTATCGCTATTTCATTTTTTATTGGCACCACAATACCATTAATATTATTCTGAACAGGCAAACCACAATTATCAGTCACAATAACAGGCAGCCCCGCCGCCATAGCTTCCATTCCCGCACGAGTACTTCCTTCACTTAAGGAGGGAAATAAGAAAACATCTGAATTTGCATAATAAGACTTCAACTCATCATATATAACATTCCCTACAAACTCAATATTCAATTCTGGATATTGAGAAACTACATCTTCAAATCCTTTACAAGAACCCACTAAAACAAACCTATATGGTATATTTCTTTCACCCAAAATTCTTAATGCTTTCAAAATATATTCAGCACCTTTTCTAAAACCAAAACTACCGACAAATAATATCTTAAATTCTGAATCTAATTCATATTTCTTTTTGAGACCTAAAAAATCCTCTTGTACTCCCAAATACAATACTTTTATCTTATTAGTTGGAAAACCATGCTTCACAAAAGTGCTTTTTACATAGTCTGAATTTACAATAACATAGTCTGAATCAATACAATCTTGTAAAATATTACGCCAAAACGACTTTTGAGGATCATAATCGAATTTCATATTATATTTCTCATATTCTTTCTTTAGTACTTCAACCATTTCATATGGATGAGGAATAGAATGATCAGCAATTACAATCATATTCTTTTTTCTTGCCTTCAATATAGCCCCCCCTCTACCTGACCCACTTCGTACATGAAAAAGATTCCCTCCATTAATATAGAAGCGAGATTGTATACCATATAATTTATGAAAAAATGCTAATACCCCATTTGTCTCTCCCAACAAATAACGAGCTCCCCAATAAAGCAATTCACTAAAGCCACAACTACAAGTCATATTAAACAATACAGGATCATATCTTCTTAGTAGTTTCTTCAATAATCTGGAGTCATACCTTAATCCTGCTGTTCTAATAAACATAGCAACTAATTTTCCAGGAATATATCCCTCAATTAATCTTACCTCGACTTTAGAAGCTAGAGCTTTAGCTGTTTGATCGAAAAATAAATCACCAAAAGATGATATTATGATTTTCATATATTATATAGGTATATAAAATTAACGTTTAAGTATCCTTTCTCGAATATACAATATTAATCTAGACCAAAAACCATATTTTTGCATCATAGATATATCAATATTATACAATTCTAACATATCTGAATAGTCAATCTTATTCTTTTTATAAAGCTTCAATCTGTGATTCAAATAAATTCCCTTTGCTAGTTCATACAATTTTAAATCCAGTTTATGTTTCTTAAAGATATCTCCGATTATTGAATTTATTATAATTGCTTGGTCTAGAGTTTCTTGTTCCAAACGTTTTATTTGAATATTCTCTCTATATTGATAACGATAATTAGCACCTGTACTAGGTACAAAAACAAAATCTCCTAAACAGGAAATCTTACACCAAGTAGCCCAATCAGAGTCTAATATAACTCTTTCATCAAAATAACCAATTTTTTCGAGAGCTGCTCTTTTTATAGAATAAGCAGCAAATGATAACTTATTAGCAGATATCTCTTCTATAAGATTAGACGGAAAAGGAGTCACACGCCATAGAAATTTTGCACACTTATCTTTTTCAATGATTTTACTTTTCCTGTCTATTAAATTGAACTTACAATGTACCAAAACGGCATTGGCTGTTATATTATCTGTAACTAATTGTATAAAATTAGGAAGATAAGTATCATCACTACTCAAAATAGAGACCCATTCCCCTGCTAAATGCCTTACTAAAAAATTCCAGTTTTCAACCATGGGTAAATGAGTCGGTGGCCTAACTACTCTAATTACATCAGAATATTTCTCTAGAATTTTTTCAGTATCATCTGTTGAATGATTATTACTAACAACAATTTCATAAGCTGGGACTGTCTGATTCAACACGGAAAGAATAGTCTCCTCCAAATATTCAGCTTGATTATATGTAGGAATCCCAATTGACACTCTAATTCTACTTTTCATCATAATTATCTTGATTACTAGTTAATCCAATAAACGTTTTAATATCTTCAAAACAATCAACATGCTCATGTATCCAATCCAATTCTCTATTCCACCATTCAAAATTCAATAAATAATTTACTTCATCTTTTTCAAATCGATATTTCTTTAAAGAAGAAGGGATGCCTACATTTATTGAATATGGCTCTATATCCTTTATCACAACACTATCATGGCCAATAATAGCTCCATGACCAATTCTAACACCTTCGGCTATACTAACATTATCACCAATCCATACATCATTACCTATTTTGACATCATAATCAAGGTCAACTGGATTAAATTCTTTGAATTTTTGCATGGAAATCCATTTATACCCTAAAATACTTCGATTTGAGAAAAAAAGAGGATGAGTTGAAACAAATTGCGTACTAGGATGCTTTCCTTTTATAATATTAACATTTGAACCAATAGAACAAAATCGTCCTATAAAGATTTTACAAAAATTATTATTATTCCCTATATATGAAAAAAGTCCAATGTGACACTTTCTAACTATACTATTTTCACCAATAGAATTATTCCCTTCAAAAAATGTCTGTGAATCGGTAAAAGCATGCCTAAATAAATGAAGATTTTTCTTTCTGTTTTTTATTTTGGCAAGCCAAACACTAATCGATTTAACCACAAAGTTATTACGTATATAACTTTTTAATATATCAACATTCACCTCTGAAGGCTCCATTCGATTCTTCATCACGACAATATTATTAAATCATCTTTTTTTTATAATTTGGGCAGGATTTCCTACTACAACAGAATAAGGTGGAATATCCTTTGTTACAACACTACCAGCTCCAACAACGCTTCCTTTACCTATACATATTCCTGGTAAAACATACACTCCATAACCCAACCAAACATCATCTTCAATTATTACACTTGATTTAATAATTGGGCCTTCTTGAATCGTTTTATACTTATAAGTATGAGTCAATGAAGTTATACAACAATGAGCTGCTATTAATACATTGTTACCAATCTTGACTCCTCCCTGCCCCCATATATGACAAAAGGATCCAATAGCCGTATTATTACCTATTGTAATGTTTTCACCACCCAATATTTTTATTGGAAATGCAAAAGAAACATTTCTGCCTACTTTGTTTATTCTTAAACTCAAGAGTTTTGTTTTAATTTTATTTACTCCCAGTTCGCATCTTTCTATAATTTTCGCAATTATTACTTTTTTACCCAACTTCATTGTTGACAATTTTTCTAATTTTATTAATATAATCTTTAACAAATAAACTCACTGAATCATGTGTAAGTAAAATACTTTGTCTAAACAAATATGAAGCTAATATAGATTCTCCTATTATAGTAGAAAAGGCCACAAAAGAAAGATTTTTACTATTAACAGATATCAAACAAACAATTCCTACAGATAATAAAGTACACCCTACATATAACAAGCCAAATTTAGAATGATTATTTGTTGAAACTAACGCAACGCTACTCGTATTCCACAAATTATTAATATTAAAAGCAATAATCAAGGCCAATAATAAACTAAAATTAAAATCAATCTTTCCTTGCAACCAAAATTGAAAAATATATTTTCCCAAAGCTATTATAAAGATAGAAATTATCAAACACAACATATTTGAGATAAAAACAGAGCTCCGATGAAGAGAAATCATCCTATTATAATCTTTTCTCCCATAAGCCAAAGCGAATTCAGGCCAAACAGATGTATTTATTGAATTAATAAAAGTCTTTATAAAATTAATGAGTGTTCTCGTTGTTGAAAAAAGAATCAATGAACTTGCGCCAAAGAAAGTATTTATTATTATATTGAATCCTTGAATCATTAATGCATTACCCAAAGGAAATGTCATGAATGTTAATGATGGAACAAACAACTCTTTCAATAAAACCTTATCTAAAATAAAATTCGAAATTCTCAAGTGATACAATTTATTCGTATCATATAATTTATAAATAAGAAGAATTATTTTAGGTAAGCAATAAATTGTAACCATCCAAATTAAAGATAACTTCAAAAATAAACTTCCAACAATTATAATTACTTCAATTATTCGAGCCAAATTATCTAGAAAATATGCTTCATACATCTTAGATTTTGCCATATATATTGCATTAGGAATTGTGGAAAACATTCCTTCTAGTACATAAAAAGTCAATAGAACAAAAATAATAGATGCTTTTGATTTATCAAGTGAGTGCAAATTAAAAATCGATACAATATCACAAAAACACACAAAAGAGACCGTAAGTAATAGTATGCAAACACTTATTACAGAGATTAAAATATAATTATTTATAATGGCTTTAGAACAAGCTGTGTATTTCCCCTCTGCATATTTAATAGAGAAATAATTCATAGAAGCTGAATTAAATCCTAAATCGGTCATAGAAAAAAACACAGAAAAAGAAGATAATATAATCCAGTCCCCATATAATTCCATTGGCCACATTAAAAGAAACAATGGAACTAGTACAATCTGGTTCAATAGATTAACAATTACTCCAAATAAATTGGCATACATATTCTTGGCTATTGGAGCCTTTCGTTTCTCTTTTATCAGTTTGAATATCCTCTTAATCATTCAACATTTATTCACGTTACACGTTTCAAACACCAATTTACAGATTTTCGTTTAAAGTTATCACTTCACAGTAGACTCTGTATAAAACCTCTTTATTCCAGTTCGAATATCCGTTAACTCAAAATCAATAAAACGAGATAACTTATCAATGCAAAGTATTACAGACTTAACATCTGAAGAACGATTTTCAGAATAAACAATATTACTTTCTTCTAATGAAATATCATTTATTATAGAAATAATTTCACTATTTGAATATCCTTTTCCACTACCAATATTAAAAATTTCATTGACTACATTATCCTCAATTAATCGATAACAACAATCACAAAGATCATCAATATAAATATAATCTCTTACATTTTTTCCATCACCATATATTTCAATTTGTTCACCTCTCATAATTTTACCAATTGCAACGGCTATCAACCCTTGCTTGCCATACAGTCTTTGTCCATGACCATATGGATTAGAAGGTCTCAATATCAAATAAGACAAATTATTACGCCGATGCTCTATCAGAATAATATTTTCTAAGTTACATTTTGATAATCCATAATATGAGATCGGAGCTATTGGGTCGGTCTCTGAATGCACTATTCTATCAGAATTACCATAAATCACTCCTCCCGAAGAAAAATACACAAATCTTACGTTCAAATTAGCACAAATATTTATGATCTTTATTGTTGGCTTTATAACTCTATCAAATTCTATTAAATAATCATCTAATGAACTATTTGGTAATAGTGTTGAAACAAGATGGATCACGATAGACACTTTAAATTGTTCTATTATATACACAAAGAAAGAACTATCAGCCATATCTCCTGTAATTACTTCTATTTGGTCTCTATGTATATCTAAGCGCTTTAAATCTGCACCCTCATTTTCAAAAACTATAATTTTATACTTACCCTCTTTTATAAAAGAAGATATCAGATTAGAACCTATAAACCCAGCTCCTCCAATTAACAATATTGTTGATTTCATCATATAACAGTACAAATATTCGGACCTAACATTCTACTTTCGAAAATTTTCAATAAACCAAAAACATTTTCACATTCAATCATATAAAATCTATCAGAATATACTTATCATTACAAATTCTTATCTAATTCACATCTAGGTTGCCAACCCAGATCAATTAATCTGCCAATAGGGGCTACCGCATACATTACATCATTTATCCGATAAGGTAATGCTCCCCATGCTATATTACATTTCTTTTTATACTTCTTTTCCATCATCTCTGCTAATCCACGAATTGATAGTCCTTTACCGGTACCTAAATGATAATCCACAAAAGGTTGTTGCACAACCAATGGCAGATGGCATATTACATAATTGATGAAAGATACAACATCATCTATATGTATAAAATCTAAAACTTGCTCGCCAGCTGACATTTTTATCGGTTCTTGACTTTCTAAAGAATCTTTCACATAATCTATCAACTTTTTTTGAGAGTCTTTTTCACCATAAATTGTATAAGGTATGATATTTATATATTTATAATGACTTAAATTTGAATAATATATCAAGAGTTGCCTGAATGCAGTCTTAGTTGCCGAATAAAGATAGGCATTGTTTATTTCCATAGGTCCAAGTCTGTACTCTGCAAAAGTTCCAAAATTCACAAATAACTTTAAACTCTTGCACCGTTTCAAGCTATCAAGCAACAAAGTACCAAACCGTATATTGGCATCTAGCAATCTTTCTAAAGTACCAAGATCATCCTTACTGGAAAGGTATGCAGCTAAATGGATAACACATTCCGGAGCGTATTTTTCTATTTCATCCAAATGCTCTATATGAACATAAGATATATCAACATCACCAAATAATTCTACAGCTTTCTTTTTATCTCGAACTATGCAAATCAATTTATTACCTCCCTGCTGCAATACTGGAACTAAATGACGGCCAACAAATCCTGTCGCACCTGATATTAAAATATTCATCACGCAACCTTTTTATAAATACCCATAGGGGCAAAAGGAAAATAAAGAGTATCATTTTCCCCCCCCCCCCCCGTTAATATTATTTAACAATACCAAGGCTTTCCAACCGGGTAATACATTTCCTCGATAAGGACGCATAACTTCTCTTTTTCGATAAGCTCTCCCACCCCAATTTATATTCAACCTCACATTATGTAAGTTTTCATAAATACCAGCTAATTCTCGCAATGATATTTGTTTACCAGAAGAAAGAACATATTCTGGTAAAACAGAAACTGCCTCATCGTTTAACATATTAGCCAACTGTTCAAATCCATTTACGACATCATCAATATGAAGCAAATCCAATTTCTGACCACCAGGAGACATAGCCAAAGTTTCACCGGTAAAAGCGATACGGTCAAATAAGGCTAAAACCTTTTTACGAGTATCTCCCGGACCATAAGTATCACATAATTTCAATGTACAAAAACGAATATGACTTGTTTCTATATAATATTTAGCCATTGTAATGAAAGCCTGTTTACTAGCTGCATAAAGATTCACAGGATTGTATTCATCTGATTTGTCGGGAACATCATAGTTTTGCCAAATAGTTCCTGTATTCAGGAACCATTTTACACTAGCCTTTTTACAGGCTTCCAATATGGCTGTTCCCAAGTAAATATTAGCTAGCATCAAATCTTTAAGTTGCTCGCTCTTATGTTCAACAACATACAAGGAAGCCAAATGAATAATACCATCTATCTTTTCGTGACACAGATATTCTGCTAACTGATCTATATTATCCACAAAGGTAAACGCCTGTTTGACACATAATGATGAATAATCAGAATCAGAACGCACAAGGATATACAGCTTATGTTTATCCTTTAGGTATTTCACTAAATGCTTCCCCACAAATCCGGTAGCTCCAGTAATCAAAATTTTCATAATTTAATTCAAAAAGGTGTCTTTAACTGTTTCAAAGTACCAAATGTCAAGTCACGACTTGAAATAATAGGGTTTTCTATTCCCCAATCAAAACCTATAGAATCATGAGCTATGCCACAATCATGTCCTTTAGAGTAACAAGATGTTTGAGAATAGTTAACAATACTATCATCCTCCAGCGACAAAAAACCATGAGCAAACCCTGCGGGTATATAAAGACAATATGCTTTCTGATCATCTAATTCGATAGAGAAACATTTCCCATAGGTATCAGATTGTTTACGAATATCAATCACTACATCTCGAATTTTCCCTCTACTCACATATACCAATTTGGTGTGTTCGAAAGGTGGCAGTTGGAAATGCATCCCCCGGATAACATTCTTCTTGGAAATAGAATAATAAAACTCCTTAAAATCCGTTCGCAGCCCATTCTCAACAAAAAGATCATAATTAAATAGCTTCTGAAAGCTACCTCTATTATCCTGGAAGTTGATAGTCTCTATAATGAAGAGCCCTTCAAAGTCAGTTGGTATAATATTCATCAGTTCAAATAATTAATAATTTGTTCCACACAAAGTTGATAACCGTTTATTTGAGAATATCTTTTATACCAATCCACCGTCAACTCCACACACTTTTTAATATCCATCTTCGGTTCCCATCCCAACAGAAATTTAGCCTTACTAATATCAAGTATTAATAATTTAGCCTCATGCAAAGCGTTCGAATCAGAAAGATCTTTCAACTCACCCCTACCATAACTCTCAATAACCTTCGTTGCCACTTCCCATACAGAAGCTATACTTTCCATTCTCGGACCAAAATTCCATCCTTCACAGTATTTGGTAGGTTCATCCCACATCTTACTCGCCAATAACATATAACCACTTACTGGTTCTAATACATGTTGCCATGGACGAATAGCTTTCGGACTACGAATTTCAATCGGTTTATTTGATTCTAAAGCACGAATACAATCAGGAATAATTCTATCTAAAGCCCAGTCACCACCACCAATCACATTACCTGCACGAACACTGGCTATACTTTTACCATGCTTTTCATATTGTTCCGGATTAAAAAAACTTCTTCGCCAGCTATTGATTGCTATTTCGGCCGCTCCCTTACTACTGGAATAAGGGTCGTAACCACCCATCGGTTCATTCTCACGATAGCCCCAAATTTGCTCTTTGTTTTCATAACATTTATCGGTAGTTATCATAATACCCACCTTTACACTATCCGTTACCCGTATAGCTTCCAATATGTTAATCGTCCCCATTACATTCGTTTCGTACGTTTCAACAGGAACTTCGTAACTTAAACGTACCAGAGGTTGAGCGGCCAGGTGGAAAACAATTTCGGGTTGGTATTCCTGAAAAATATCTTTCATTCGCTGACCATCACGAATATCAGCACGCAGGTCAGCTTTTATTTTTCCTCCTATTCCGGACAACACATAATTATCTTTATCTGTAGCCGGATCTTTAGCCACCCCGATCACTTCCGCGCCAAGTTCATGGAGCCAGATAGAAAGCCAGCTACCTTTAAAGCCTGTATGTCCGGTTACAAGAACACGCTTTCCGTTATAGAAATTATTAAATATGTCTATATTCATCATTTACCAAACTTTCCAGGGAGCCATACCCTTATCCCACATTTCATTCAATTCCACATTGTCACGGAGTGTATCCATCGGTTTCCAAAAACCTGTATGACGATAAGCATGCATTTTACCATCCTTTGACAAGTCTTCAAGAGGCTTACGCTCAAAAACAACAGTATCATCACACGCAGGAATATATTCAAAGACCTTAGGTTCGCAAACAAAATAGCCGGCATTCACCCAATTACGATCACCATCCGGTTTTTCTTGAAAGGAAAGTACCTTGTTGTTATTCAAATCTATTTGCAAAGCTCCGAATTTGCCTCCGGGCTTGTAAGCCGTTAATGAGATGTCACAACCTGATAATTCATGTTCCTTAATGCTCTCTGCTATATTTATATCCGCTACTCCATCGCCGTAAGTAAGAACAAAGCGTTCATCACCAATATATCTCTGTACTCGTTTCAAACGCCCTCCTGTTTGGGTATTCAAGCCGGTATCAACCATAGTCACTTTCCAATTTTCAGAGTGATTATCAAGTATTTCAACACTGTTATTGGACAGGTCGACTGTCAGGTCGCTATTATGACGAAAATAATTGGCGAAATATTCTTTTATAACATATTGCTTATAACCGCAACAGATTATAAATTCATTAATTCCATAATGACTATAAGTCTTCATAATATGCCAAAGAATAGGCTTTCCACCTATTTCAACCATCGGTTTGGGAATAAGATTGGTAGCCTCACTCAAACGGGTCCCAAAACCTCCTGCGAAAATGACTGCTTTCATTATTCTCTATGCTTTACGGGATGCAATAAATTTCTTGATTGTGGAAATCATATATTGGAGCATCACTTCAGTCATACCCGGGTAAACTCCAATCCAGAAAGTATTATTCAATATAAAATCTGTACCTTTCAAATCACCGACAACACGATAACCTTCACCGGTTTGTCGCATTTCATTAAAAGCCGGATGTTTCAACAGGTTTCCCGCAAAAAGATTACGGGTTTGTATTTTTTTACTCTCCAAGTATTCAGACAATTCATTACGAGTGAAGCCTGCATCTTCCTTTACTGAAATAAGAAAACCAAACCAACTGGGATTAGAGTTCTTTTGGGGTTCAGGAAGTATTAGTCCTTCTATATCCTTCAAACCATCAAGTAAAGTCTGAAAATTCTTTCTCCGAGCCAATACGATACTGTCCAACTTATCTAATTGAGCACAACCAATAGCTGCTTGCATATCGGTTAATTTCAAATTATAACCAAAATGAGAATAAACATATTTATGATCATAAGCTACAGGTAACTCACCAAATTGTTTACTGAAACGATATTTGCAGGTATTATCAACACCACCTACACACCAGCAGTCACGTCCCCAATCACGGAAAGAATTAGTTATCTTATTGAGCAATGGATCATTTGTATACACAGCACCACCCTCACCCATTGTCATGTGATGAGGAGGATAAAAACTGCTAGTACCAATATGCCCTATAGTTCCTGTCTTTCTCGTCTCACCATTGATGGTATATTCTGAACCCAATGCATCACAGTTATCTTCAACCAACCAAAGATGATGACGATCACAATAATCTTTCACTGACTGTAAGTCGAAAGGATTACCCAATGAATGGGCAATCATGACAGCTTTGGTTTTATCAGAATAAGCAGCTTCCAATTGAGTTATATCTATATTATACTCCGGAATCGTTACATCTACAAACACCGGAATTGCACCATACTGAATGATAGGCGTGACTGTAGTGGGAAATCCACAAGCCACTGTTATAACCTCATCTCCCTTTTTTATACGACGTTCTCCCAATAGTGGAGAAGTCAATGTCATAAAGGCTAATAAATTTGCAGAAGACCCTGAATTTGTCAGGGAGCAATATTTAATCCCCAGCCAGTCTGCAAAACGTTTCTCGAATTTATGAGCCCAAGGTCCTGCTGTAAGCCAAAAGTCCAAAGATGAATCAATCAAATTAACGAGTTCTTCAGCATCAAAAAAACGGCCACCATAATTTACAAAACTTTTTCCCGGTTCAAATACTTTTAAGTTCCGATGAACTTCATCATAATATTCACGAGATAACTGAAGAATTTGTTGCTTCAGAGTTTCTTTTTTATTCATAAGCTGATCTATTTTTTAGTAAGATATATTTGAAGCATTCATTATATACCTGAAAAGATATCTTAATAAGCATTTTTTTCTCCTATAATTACATTTGCTATGGTCTTATAAATGATATATAAATCAAGCAGTAAGGTCCAATGCTCCATATACCAAATATCAGCCTTAACACGACCCTCCATCTGTGAAAGTTCTTTCGTTTCACCACGGAATCCGTTCGTTTGCGCCCAACCCGTTACTCCGGGTTTAATGAAATGGCGCACCATATACTTATCAATCAGTTGTGCGTAAATCTCTGTATGAGCCAACATATGAGGACGAGGACCTACTATCGACATTTCACCTCTGAAAACATTAATAAATTGCGGAAGTTCATCAATATTAGAACGCCGAAGAAAATCTCCAAATCGAGTTTTCCGAGGATCATCAGCTGTTGCCTGTTTCTCATCCGCTTCTTCATTCACTTTCATGGAACGAAATTTATAGCATTTAAAATCAACACCGTTCAAACCGGTTCGCATTTGTGTAAAGAATATGGGACCGGGAGAAGTTAGTTTAATTATACTCCCCACTATAAGATAAACCAGTGGAAAAATTGTAACTAAAAAAATCCCCGACAGCACTATATCAAATATTCGCTTCAATAAACGATTCTCCATTTTGCTAAGTGGTTCATATCTCAAATTCAAAATTGGCATGTTTCCTACCATACTATGCCAAATACGCCGGGGGAAACCCTTAGAAACATTAGGAACACCATGAAAATAAAGCAAATGATTCTCACAATAATTCATTATAGAAACATTATATCGCCCCTGTTCCATTGATAATGAACAAAATACATGCTTTATATCTGTTTTTCCAGACATAAAATCAGCAAAGCTATCAGGATTGCCAAGATAGGCACATTTAGAAGAGAGAGTAGCGTTTGGAACAACATCGAAATACCCTACAACTTCATAAATAGATGCCAGAGAACTCTCCATTTCTTCATATAACATCTGCATATTATTACCTCCGCCAATAAAAACAGCATAACGTTTATGATTACCCTTGGCACAATAGCTAATCAGTGAATGACGAATGATAATGCGATAGATGCTTAAAATAACAAAGAGTATAAAAAAATAACTAACAAAAAAGAGTGGAGATATTATAAATATTCCACTAAAAGCCATGATACAAGCCCAAAAGACAGAAAATGTTATGATATTCTTCAACACACGCAACACAAGCTGATCTGCACGAATTTCCCTACTATTCCAAGCCCTTCCACGAGATGCCGAACAGGCCAAATAACAAAGACTTAGCGAAGTCATCATTAAAGAAACAGTACAAGAAAAAGGCAAAGAATTGAATGCTTTTTCCCAAAAGAAAAGAAGCAGGAATAAACAGAAGTTCAGGATGATCAGATCTCCCAAAACTACAATCAACTCTACTACTTTATTTATCTGGTTGGTTGATGCCATTATTACCTTATCTATTGATTTTAGGCCTGTATTTCTTTGAACTTATTCAGAATATTTTCTCCGAATAACTTCCAAAATATGACAATACAAACAGAAAGAAAGATAAATGCCAGAACATATATTTTTTTACTTGTCCCCGAAGGGTCCAATGGCACCACAGCAGGCTCTACAACAGCAAATACAGGTTTCTCTTCCTGAACTTTAGCTCTGGCGACCTGCAATTGACTCGCCACCTGACTGTACACCTGATAAGCCAGACTCATATCATTCTGCAATCGTTCCTGCTCGGCGCGGGCACTTTGCAAAATAATATTATCATGAGAATCTAGATAATCAGCATATTTCTTCTGCGCAACATAATACTCTTGCTGGCGTTCTTTAAATAGTCTCTCCAAATAGACACAATCTTCTTTCGCTTTGGAAGTACGATAATTTATAATATATTCCTGTAGCTTTCCTACAACAGAATCAGCAACGATTGCAGCTACCTTAGGATTTTGAAAGGTGACAGCAACCGTGGTCATAGCCGTTTTTTTATCTACAGAGGCAGCAATCTTTCTTTTTAGAGTTTCAATCTTCACAGACTCTTTCTTAGATAATTCGATTGTACCATGACTTGCTTTATCGGAAGACATGAATTCATCCTCTTCGCTGATAAATAACGATTTTACTCCACCAATTGCCATACTGGAAAGTCCGATTACATAACTCCACCAAGGAGAAGATTCTTCATCCAGATAAGTATCCAATGTCATAACTTCATTTCTCGTTACAGGTATTTTCATTGCAGAAAGTTCCATTAAAAAAGGAGTAGAAGAAACGATATCGGCAGATAAAGAAGCATTCAAAGCATCGGTAGCATCACCCATAGTAACTCCGTTCCCTAAGAAAGAAGCTGCCAAACCAGACAAACCACCTTCTTTAGCACTACCCATCTCTGGAGAAAGAGTAACTGTTACAGTATATTGTTTAGGAATACTTATCGCAACAACAATACCAATTAGCAAACCAATACCAGCGGCTTTATAGATTGCTTTACGAATACCTACAATCCTACGAAGAATATCCATCAGATCTATTTCGATCTCTTCATCTACATGATTATTTTGTCCCTGCTTTATTTTCTTTTCAGATTCTTGTTCTATTAGAGTAGCCATAAGAAGTATTCGTTATTTCTTGATTAAATTAGCAATAGAAGCAACCATCATTCCTAAAGTACTGAATGTAGTAGCGTAACCTAAAATATTACCTATATTAGTACGCTTCTTTGATTTACTGGGAACAATAATCTCACAACCAGGCTCAATCTGCTTCTTACCACTACCTTTAACCTTCGTTACCTGACCATTCATATAAACAATGAATTTCTTACTCTTTTTCGCATTTTCAGAATAACCACCGGCCTGATTCAGGTAATAATCAACTTTCTGTCCTTCTATATAAGAAACCGTATTCGGAACCATCACAGCACCATTGATCGTAACTGTATTATTGTTCTTCGGAATGGAAATCACATCACCCTCACGTAAGACAATATCTGCTGTACTGCCAGGGTTCGCTAATGCTTTTTCCAAGTCAATACCAACACTAAAGGTATCTTCCACACGAACACCCAAAGAGTCCATCATAGCTTCACCCAACTGTCGACTCATCAAACGGATTACATCACCCATGCGTTTCTTTTCACTTGCATTGGCTACACGAGTCAATTTTGCACCGCGTAAGTAGGCATAATTCGTTGCACCTCCCGCTTTATTGATCAAGTCCGAAAGACGTTCTTCACGACTGGTCATTGCATAAGAGCCTCCGAACAGAATTTCACCTTCAACAATCACATTCTGTTGAGCCTGATAACCCGGACTACGACGTACATAAACTTCATCATAAGGTTGAAGGACAAAGCCGGGAGTTCCATCTACAATAAAACCTTCTTTTAGGGAGAATGTATATATCTGACCGATAGTATCGTTATCCACTGTACTACGAGGATTCTTAATCCTACGGGATACATCTACACGGACTACAGAAGCGGCTTCACGCAATCCACCTGCTTGAATGATCAAGTCTTCAAGGGTCATGTTATCCGCATAAGGATAAGAATCAGGTTTGGCTACTTCACCGTGGATTACGACGTTGCCCCTGTCTTCCAGGTCATGAATACTAGGAATATAAAGGATATCGTTTTTCATCAGGATGATGTTTTGGGAAGTACCGTCCATGATAGCTTTAATGTCTACCGGAACAACTTCGGTAGTCAAGTCCTCACGCTGGCGGTAGAGAACGGCACGGTTCAAGAAGGCATCACCGGTCAGGCCTTGGGCTTCGTTTACCAGTTCACGGACTGTATTCAGTTTTCCATTCAACTGGTAGATGCCGGGACGATAAACGGCTCCACGGATTTCAAGTTTGTTGATGAAGCGGTTAAGGATGGCTTCGGCGGTCACAACATCACCGTTTCGCATTTTATAGACACTATAGTCAAGGTCTTTGACTGTGTTTACTTCATATTCCTGTCCATTCTGGCGTACGACACGTAAGGAACGGGTATAGGCGTCAGCTTCAAAGCCACCGGCATAGCTGATAAGAGTGGATAGGCTTTCATCCTTTTTCATTTCGAAACGCATTGGGCGTTTCACTTTTCCGTCGATCTTAACCAATACATCATAGGCGGGGACTATTACTACATCGCCTTCCTGAAGACGAATGTCATCCTGAATGTTTCCTTTCATGATAAATTGGTAGACATCGATTGTGGCGATATTTTTGCCATTACGTACCAACTGTACATTGCGAAGGCTTCCTATGTCACTGACTCCACCCGCACGGTAAAGTGCATGAAAGACTGTGGCAAAAGAAGAGAGGGAGTAAGTGCCCGGTTGGACAACCTCACCCATTACATTGATCTGGATAGTACGTATGCTGCCCAAAGTCAGACGGATGTCAGAGGTGGGATCATTCGCATTATTAAGACCATTATATATCTTGTTTAATGTCTTTTTGAGATAATCATTGGCTTCAGCAATAGTTAGTCCGTTCAGGTTGACAGGACCTATTTTCTGAATGTTGATCGTGCCGTCAGGAGAAATCTGTTGGCGGATAGTGTTCTGGCTGGCTCCCCAGATATCGATAATCACTTCATCACCCGGACCCAGACGATAGTTCAAGGGAGTGGCGATGTTGACGCTGGGTTCAAAAGTCAGGTTACGGGTGTTGAAAATATTTCGTCCGAAAACCTGATTGCCACGTGCGAGGTCTTGAGTGCTCGGATGGTCTTCCAGCATATCGGAAGTGTTTTCTTTCATTTCCTCACGAAGGCGTGATTCATTGACATCGGTACCTGTTGCATTGGAAGCGTTGACATTGTTTTGCTGCTCATAGAGTTGCTTCACACGAGTTGCCTGTTCTTTGGTCACACCTCTACGTGCCAGTTCAGAGGCTAGTTGTTTCTGTTCTTTACCTTGACGGATGCCGTCCTTTACATATTCAAGAACTTGGGAGTCGCTCATGCTTTGAGCCATTAAGGGAGAAAAAACTCCCAGTATCAAAAATAGAAGAAGAGCCCGAAAAAGCGTTTGTATTTTCATCGATCAATTCAAATTAGAAAAATTAGCCCACATGAATGTCTGCAGATTCAACATAACCAATAGGCATATCTACACAGGCACAGCCAAGCATATTTAAACGAACGGCTATTTTACTTTTACCATCAACACTGACCAATTCACCAACCAGTCCAGTCAAAGGTCCTTTCACGACACGAACTTTTTCACCACGTGCCAATGGAGAACTATTCATACAAATAGCTTCTTCTGAATAATCAAGCATAAAACGGAAACGAGCCATCTGTTCATCAGGAATCACTGCTGGAGTACTTTCTCCACGCATCACCATATAACGGCTCACTGTAGAAAAGCTTAGAACTTCTTTACGTTCAGATGGATCAGCATGAACAAATACCATCATTGGAAGAAGAACAGATTCAACCATCTTACGACGGTCACTCCATTGATGAATTTGCTGCTGAACGGGAACAAAAGAATCAATTCCCATCTTAGATAAACGCTCGGCAACTTTCTTCTCGTGGTGCATTCGAACGAGTGCTACATACCAGCGTTTTGAGTGTGCTACGCCTTCCCCTGTCCCACTACTAGGCCCGGCATTTACTGATTTCGGTTTCGTTAAAATCATATTTTTTTACCCCATGTTCATCCGTTACTTCTTAGGTAACAGACAATACATACACGAAACGCATACTACAGTGAAAATAGAAATCACATACATGACAAAGGCGTAGAAAATGGAAAAGCCTAATATTCAATAAGAAAACTATTGAATTAGGCAATGAAAAAGTATAGAGCATGGAAATAAGATTATTTCATGTTCAGATAGTTTTTTGCTCTATGTTTCAGATAAAACGAAAAAAAGTGGAAGAATATTTGCTTACTATTCGTGTTTTTGTCTATCTTTGCGTCAAATTTAAGTTCTGTTACCTAAGAAGTAACACACACATTTTACTTCTGATTATCAATATTTTATATATCTACCATCTGTCTACACAACAGTTTCTCACGTAAGATAAATTCCCTTTATTCACCTCCGTACGTTCTTTAAGTCCGAAGCCTTTCAAATAGATTTGTGTGGTTTTTATAGATTTGTGTCCCAATGATTCACTAATCATTTCAATCGATACTCCCCGATACTTCGCTGTCGTTGCCCAAGAATGGCGAAGTGTGTAAGAAGTGACAGGAGACTTCAAACGTAAAGCTCTCGCTAAGTCCTTTAAACGGTTGTTGAATTGACGAAGGGCAGACTGGTATTCCCGATAAGCCCTTTCATCCGTCCGTTTCTTATCACTACTAAGAATATCAAACAGATAATCCGGAGAATCAGGATGAGAATCCTGGTTACTACGAAGCCGGTTGATCATTTCCTTTGCAGTATCAAGTATTTCCACACTCATCGGAGTTTTAGTCTTGATACGGTTATACCGTAACACATTCTGATCTAAAGCAGATTTCTCCAGATGAGCTAAATCCGCGAATGACATTCCACAGAATTGAAACATCAAGGCAGCAATAGCCTGCGTACGACGCAAACGCTCCGATTTGGGATCCTCATACAGAAGTCTACGTAATTCACCGATAGGCAAAGCTTTCTTTTGGCGAACATCTACTCCCGTATAAACATCATGAAACAACCGAGGCACATAAGGTGCACTACCTGCTTCCACTCCTCGATTATAAATACAACGAAGCATACGCATATACGTAGAAATCGTATTAGGCTTCAAGCCACACTCATAAAGATACTGCCCGTAACGTCGTAAACGCTCGCGGGTGACCTGTCTGAACGACACATTGGACGTGCCACAAAATTTGCTAAAAGAGAAGATAGCATTCTTATAGACATGCGCTGTAGAATGCCTTCCTTCCTTTCGCAAACGACCGATGTAGAACTCTGCACATCGGCTAAACCCATTTTTGTTCATCATTTGCATCACTAGTTATTTTATATATGCCATTTGGCAAGCGGCAAAAAAACAAATCTTTTTGCATACCTGACACGTACTTACTAGATGCAGTCCTATTTTTTATCATTTTTAACGTTATTACAATCAGCAAATTATGACAGTAAAAATGGTATCACTATCATTGCTGCGCTGACAAATAAACGGTAAAAGAACTAAAAAATATCCGGATGCTCACAAAAAGAACATCCGGATATCACTCTCTTTTTACCTTCTGACTAATTACCTTTCTGAATAGTTTGCCAGATTGTAACATACCGGCTTAGTGCTATTACCTACACGGTAAATACCGAACTTGAAGTAATAACCATCATCGTCGTTACGTCCAATCATGATTTTTTCATTGTCTACAATGTGTTTACTAACCTTTTTCCCTTTTTCCTGATAGTCCATCTGCACATCGAGCATACCCGGTTTTACAATCGTTTCCGCCTCTTTGCCATAGATTGTCCAGTCGATATGAATGCGGAATGTAATCCAGCAGTCTTTCGGAAAATCGGCATAAGGCATTTTGTAAGCAATGGTCGATGCTTTATAGTCTGATGTTACAGGTTTCATGATCGGTGTTTTTTCGGGATTTGCGTTGCAACGGTCGTCTTTATCCGTCAGCCACTTACGGTCGGAATTTGCTTTGATATAGAACCATCCACCGGAGAACCCGAACGCCAATGGAGGATAGCCTCCTTGTTCCACGAGCCATCCGTTGGCCTTTCCGGCCTGATATACAGGATTCCCTTGTTTGTTTTTCACCGGATTACCTTGTTTATCCAGCTTGGCTACTTTCTCGTGCCCTTCATTCTTTTTAAAGATCGTAGTCTTTTCCAGTTCAACGAACTCGTCAATCGTAAGTTTCTTCACTTCTCCTTGTGGAGTTTGTACCAATGTACGATCCGGCATCCCATGCCATTGGGCAAAAATTGTCGAAACATCGCTACCCAATGAAGAAGGAATATATACGGCAAACTCATAGTCGCGGGAAGCTCCTTGCGGACAAATACCTTTCCCATGATGATATACGGTTTTGGTAATCTGCGCTTTCTGATAAACATCGGCAGGCAGGCCTTTGAAATCATCGGAAGTTGCATAACAATAAGAAAATTCCGCACGTCCTTTTGTCTCCCCTTTGGCATATCCTGACAGGGTGTTATCATCTTCCTTCAATTCAAAACGATAGGAAGGCTTACCGTTGAACATACGTGTGAAGTCGCGTTGAATTGCATGAGGCTTTTTAGTCCCTACTGCTACCCAACAATCGTCTATAATTTGATTGACGCGTGCCGAATCCGCCTGCACGTTTACCCGTTCCGTAAGCGGAACCAACGTTTGTGTATCTTGGGTTTGAGCGGTCAGTGCCGTACATCCTACTGCTACCACACAGATAGCAAAAATGTTTTTCTTCATTCTATTTGGTATTAAGTTCGTTGACGGTGCAAAAATACGAAAGGCAACCTCATCGGCTGCCTTTCTTTTGTCTCAAATGTTTTCACATTTGTGTAATTTTACTGTCAACACCCGCCTACAAGCTTAATTAGGTGCTTCATCGTCATAATCTTCTTCAAGCATATCCACTTTCTGTATACTCATTTTTCCATCAGCGGTAATCGTTATGGAAAGCGGCATATACAAATCTGTCTGCGGATAACAAACACTCGCTGCATACACAATTCCCTGCGGAGTAGTCTTGTCATATACAATACCTTCCAATATAGACTTAGATAGGAAGTTCGCATCGACTACCGATGAAAAATCATTCTTGGTAAAGGTCTTGTTCAACACGGTTTCATTACCACGAGTCAGGTGCAACACTATTTTATTGTCGACATAGGTATCTCCCAGCTCGTTTGTCACATGGGGCAGATTTTCATCCGGAGTACGCGAAACGAGGGAATGATAATCTTTCCCCTTAAATTTAAAGTCGGTTTCGCTCTTAGACGTCTGCATACGCTGCAATCCGTGAGCATCCACACTGTCTATCATCGCCAATGTCGACGTATTATCTGAAGATCCTTTTTTACCGCCACATGCACTCACAGCCACTGCCAACGGCAATAAAAGCCAATAAATTAGTTTTCTCATACGTAAGTTTTCTGTTTATAAATAGATAGCAAAGGAACAAAAAGAGCGGGATATTTACAAGTGTAACCGACATTTTTCCTACATTTGCAGGAAAGAAGGAATACTTTTACAACAATTACAGATTTAAAAACCTGCAAACCTAACACCATGCGCGAACGAATTACAACAATTCTTTTTCTCATCCTTGCCTACTGTAGCAGTGGCAATGTGTATGGGCAAAAAGTAAATTATCAGCAATTCGACAACATCTATCTCGGGGCCGAAGCTTCGGTGATTAGTTGCTTCCTGCAAGATAGCGAGGGACTGATATGGGTGGGTTCCAACAAGGGGTTATTCAGTTATGACGGTTATTCCACACAACAGCATTTCACGTATGGAGAACGTACTAACACACGTATCTACTGCGGTATTATAGCAGATAACACTTATTTATATCTGGGAACAGATAACGGGATTCTTGTTTATAACTATCGAACAGACAAATATGAGCAACCGGATACTGATTTTCCAACGGATGTCCGTACCATGGTACTCCAGGGAGATACATTGTGGATAGGTTCGTTGAACGGATTATATACTTATCAGTTAAAAAGCCGTCAACTGAATCATTTCGACAGCAAACAGACCGGATTGCCTCATAACACCATCTATTCCATCATTCATACAAAAGATAATCAAATTTATATAGGTACTTACAACGGATTATGCCGCTATGTGCAGGCAAGTGGAAAATTTGAAAACATCCTTTTGCCCGTTAACCGGGGAGGCAGCAATTTGTTTGTCAATTCTCTGTTGGAAGACACCACCCGACAATGTATCTGGATCGGGATGGAAGGTTATCTCTTCCAATACAATCCCACTATAGGAGAGATGAAGGCGATAGAGGTATTTCATAACAACTCCATCAAATCACTGGCACTGGACGGAGATGAAAATTTGCTGGCAGGTACAGACAACGGGCTTTATGTGTACCAGAATGACAAAGAACCTTTGCAGCATATCATTCACGATTCACGCAATATCCAGTCACTAACCAACAATATTATCTGGAACATATTCTCGGATCAGGAACATAATATCTGGCTGGGAACAGATTATGGCATTTCCCTATCACGCTATAACAGTGCGCTGCAATTTGTACCGATTTCTCAAATCACAGGCACAGGAGACGGAAATCAGTTCTATTCCCTGTTCCGGGATTCCAAAGGATTCTATTGGTTCGGAGGTACAAACGGAGTGATCCGGTTCACCCATCCTGCAGGCAATAAACACGATGCTATCTGGTATAGAATGGGGGATAAAAACCATCCGTTATCCCACAACCGGATACGACACATCTACGAGGATAGAGAACAGCAGTTATGGATAGCCACAGACGGAAGTATCAACCGCTATGACTATAATACCCATCAATTTGTACACTACAACATCGTAGACAGTACAGGAACTTATAATACCAACTGGGCTTATTACCTGTTTGAAGATACTGACGGGAAGCTTTGGATCGCCACCTGTCTCGGAGGTATCTTTGTTGTGGACAAACATAAACTGATACAATCTGCCGGAAAATCGTATGTGGCCGATCAAAATTATTCCATTCATAATGGGCTGTCGGGGATGTTCATTAATCAGATTGTCCCTGATGCGGAAGGTAATGTATGGGTATTGTTATACAACAGCAAAGGAATAGACAAAATCAATGCCCGTACGCGACAAGTGACAAAGCTGTTTGCCGATGAATTAAGTGGCGAGAAGAGCCCGAACTACCTTTTACGGGATGAAGACGGCATGCTTTGGGTAGGATTTCACGGAGGGGTGATGCGTATCAATCCCAAAGACTCGAGTCAGCAAAGTATCTCTTTCGGCAATTTCAGCAATAACGAGATTCTGTCTATGACCTCTGTAAAAGAACATATCTGGGTTTCCACCACTAACGGACTTTGGATCATCGACCGGAGAACAATGGATGCCCGCCAGCAAAGCCTGACGGATAAACGTTTCACCAGTCTAATGTTTGATCCGGAAGATGGAAATATCTATCTGGGAGGTGCAGACGGGTTCGGCATATCCCGTCCCGAAATACAAGCCATGAGTCAGCCGGAACACTCCATTTTACTGACTGCCTTATATATCAACAATCAACTGATGTCTCCGCATACTGGAGAGAATATTCCCAACATCCGTTATACCGATGCTATCGAACTAAAATACGACCAGAACAACCTGGCTTTCGAACTTTCAGACCTCCCCTACTCGCTGGAAGAAAAACATGAATTCGTCTACCGGCTGGAAGGTATGGACAAAGAATGGAATTTCCTGCAATCCAACACGAATCGCATTACGTACAGTAATCTGGGTTATGGGGATTATCTGCTGGTAATCAGCAAAGTAGAAAAGAGCGGTTCTCCTTCCGAGCATCCATATATCCTGAATATTAAAATTCTCCCTCCATGGTATTACACACTTTGGGCAAAGATAATCTACATTCTTTTATTCTTGAGCCTCATTGCCTGGGTTATCAACTTTTTCCGTGTCAAGAACCGTCTAAAAATGGAACGGATGGAAAAAGAGAAGATTCTGGAACAATCACGCCAGAAAATGGCTTTCTTTACCAATTTGTCTAATGAATTAAAGACACCGCTTAGCCGGATTATCGCTCCTGTCAGTCAATTGCTCCCCGTTGCAGAAGAAGTGCATGAGAAACAGACACTGGAGGAGGTACAGCGTAATGCAATGAAAATAAACTCATTGATTCATCAGGTATTAAACTTCAACCGGATAGAGGATAATAAAGATTCGCTGCTGATTTTGTCGCGCATCGAACTTGTGTCATTCAGCCGTAGCCTGTTTTCTGTCTATGAGGAAAACAAACAGATCACATTCCATTTCGAGACGAATAAAGCCAAGATTTATGCTGATATGGATGCCATCAAACTTGGAGTGATTTTAGATAATCTGCTTTCAAATGCCGTCAAATTCACCCCGGATGGCGGAAGCGTCCGTCTGTCTCTTTTCTATCGTGAAGAAACGGGATTGTTGGATATCTGTGTTTCAGATACAGGAAGCGGAATCCCGCAACAAGATATTCCATATATCTTCCAGCGCTTTTTCCAGTCTCCACATTCCGGCAATAAGGAAGGTACAGGTATCGGACTTTATCTGGTCAAGACTTATACGGAACTTCATGGCGGTCACATCAACGGAGTCACCTCGAACGAAGGAAAAGGAACTTCCATTGGCCTGAATATCCCTGTCATCGCCGTAGAGAAAGAAGAGATTCCGGCGACACAGGTGAAAAAGCAGTTGGAATCGTTGCCTGTTCTTAAACCAATCGAAGCAGAATCTCAAGATGAGAAATTTCTGTCGAACATTATCCGCCTGATTGAGGACCATCTTTCTGAATCGGAATTGAATGTAAATGCACTTTGTGAATTATCCGGTATCAGCAATAAGCAGATTTACCGGAAAATCAAACAGCTGACCGGAATGTCTCCAGTGGAATACATCAAATCGATCCGGATGAAAAAGGCGGCCATGTTGTTGCAACAAAAGAAATTTACCATTGCCGAAGTGATGTACATGGTAGGCTTTTCCAATCACTCTTACTTCTCCAAATGTTTTCAGGCAGAATTCGGAAAAACGCCACGCCAGTACCTTAATGAAGACCTGTAGAGGCATTTTGGGGCATTTCGTCCTATTTTTATCCTTATATGTCCAATCTGTGCTTTTATTGAAATGACCAATAAATTACTTTTGTTGCTGTCAATAAACCGATAAATTTGATAGCATGAAAAGACTGTTGATCCTTACCTTTATTTGTTTGATATCTGCCTTTGTCAAAGTGCAAGGCAAATCATCCTCTACACCTATTATATATATAGATGGAAATGGGGTGATGCGTTGGAGTGACACCCGCCGGGAGGCTTCCTTTTTCGGTGTTAATTATACGCTGCCTTTCGCCCATGCTTACCGTGCCATTGGATATTTGGAACTGGACCGCAAAGCTGCTATAGACAAAGATGTATATCATATCTCCCGTCTGGGACTGAATGCTTACCGTATTCATTTATGGGATGTGGAACTGACAGACGGACAGGGAAATCTCCTCGAAAACGAGCATCTCGACTTGATGGACTACCTGATTGCCAAACTCAAAGAACGCAATATTCATATTGTGATTACCGCGCAGACCAACTTCGGGAACGGATATCCCGAACGAAACATACAGACGGGCGGCTTCTCCTATAAATATGATAAATGCGATATGCACTCCCACCCGGAAGCTATCGCTGCACAAGAAACCTATCTTCATGGTTTGGTGAAGCACGTCAATCCATATACGGGGTTAGCTTATAAAGACGATCCCTCCATTGTTGGGTTCGAAATCAATAATGAACCTTGTCATTCCGGTACGAAGAAAGAGGTAAAAGCCTATATCAACCGGATGCTGAAAGCGATCAATAAAACAGGAAACCGCAAACCTGTATTCTATAATGTAAGCCACAACGGATATGTAGTAGAGGCTTATTACGAAACTGCCATTCAGGGAACTACTTATCAATGGTATCCCATCGGACTGGTATCTGGACAGACACAGCAGGGAAATTTCCTTCCCTATATAGACCGCTATGATATTCCCTTTTCCGATAAAGTGAAAGGATTCGATAAGAAAACACGGATGGTATATGAGTTCGATCCGGCAGATATCATGTATTCTTATATGTATCCGGCCATGGTACGCACTTTCCGTACAGCAGGTTTTCAATGGATTACCCAGTTTGCGTATGATCCGATGGATATCGCTTATGCCAATACGGAATATCAGACTCATTTCTTGAATCTTGCCTATACGCCTCATAAAGCCATCAGTATGAAGATAGCTGCCGAAGCTGCACGCAGTCTGAAAAGAGGTGAATCATACGGCAGTTATCCACAGGACACTTTATTTGGTGACGGTTTTCGTGTCAGTTATACAGAGGACTTGAGCGAATTAAATAATGGAAAGAAATTCTATTATTCCAATCATACCAACACCCAGCCCAAAGATGCGTCACAACTTGTTTCCATTGCCGGTTGTGGCAGTTCTCCGATCATTCATTATGAGGGAACAGGTGCTTATTTCATGGATTGCCTCGAACCGGGAGTCTGGAGACTGGAAGTGATGCCGGACGCGGTAGTAGTGAATGATCCGTTTGCCAAACCGTCACTCGATAAAGAAGTGGTTACCATCGCTTATGGTGCTTGGGACATGGCTTTGCAAATACCTGATTTAGGGATGGAATTTACCTTTACGGCCCTCAATCAAGGAAATCAGCAGAAAGGAGATGTGACAGACGGGATTATCCGCGGACTTTGTCCGGGTACCTATCTGCTGAAACGTAAAAACTGTACGCCCAAACAGAACTGGCAGGCAGACTCTCAATGGAATTCCATCCGCATCGGAGAGTATGTGGCTCCTGCTCCACGTGTGACGGATTATAAAGTCGTTCATACTCCATCGGCAACCACTGAAGCAAATAAGGATTTGACGATTAGTGCACAGGTGGTAGGAACCGAATTCCCGGATTCTGTGATTATCTACACCGATAAGATATCTTTTTGGAATGAGCATAATCCATATATCAAGATGAAACGTACAGGCGGATATACCTATCAAGCAACGATACCCGCTACAAAAATAAAGGATGATTGTTTCAGGTATAACATCATCGTATGCCGGGGCAACAGCACTCGCACTTATCCCACAGGAAATTCCGGTTACAGGAATTCATCATCGGGAATAAAGGGAAATCCACTGGACTGGAATTATACTTCCGGAGCCTATTGGACTACTCGTGTTATTGCCCCAGATAGTGCGATACCACTATTGACTATTACGGACGCAGATAGCCGGATAGAAGCATACACGCTTCCCGAATGGAATGATCTCCAACGTACTTTGGTTGATTCTTCTCCGGTGGAAAAACCTTTGCTCCGGTTCCGGTTTACTCCTAAAGGAGAAAATCCGCACTATTTCCTCCGCACGTTCGTAAAGAACCTGATTGAAGAAAGAAAAGAAAGAGTAAAGGATTGTAGCGTTCTCTGTATCCGGGTAAATCGCACGAAAGCACTTCCGGAAGGACTCAGTGCCGGTTTCGTAACGTCAGACGGATATACTTATAAAAGCCCTTGTCCTGCTCCATCATCGGAGGGAATCATACGGATACCGTTGAAAGATTTACGCCAGACAGACACGGCACTGCTGCCGATAGCTTATCCGACCTTCTTGAAACAGTATTTCCATCCGGAAACGGAAATCGCATTTTTACCGGAAAGGATTGAAAAGCTGGAGCTATCAATGTCAGGAAACAAGAAAGGTTTAGTTGAGATTGAACTAGGAAATATCTGGCTGGAATAATCGTTCTTAAAGTTCCCCGTTGTCGAAGCCTTTGTTCCTCGGTGAGGAAAGGGTCGTTCATCGGTGAGGAACAAGGTCTTCCTCGGTGAGGAACAAATCTTTCGTCTGAACCACGTCTGAAGCCTTCTGAAAAAGGGTAGCAAACGGAAGAGACAGAAAGGGAAAAGCCGCTGATTTTTAAATAAAAAGTAAAAATAAATCTATTATCAATAACACAGTAATTATGAACAGGAATATCTTAAATCTACGCCATCTGACTGTACTACTTATGTTGTGTACAGCCTTTTTAGGAGGCATCATTCCTGCCTTCGCCCAACAAGGAGGCAAGAAAATCACCGGACAAGTGATTGACGAGAACAAGGAACCGATGATCGGAGTAAGTATCCTCATTGTCGGTACTTCTACCGGAACAGTGACCGATTTCGACGGTAATTATACACTCAATGTGCCACAGGGCAGCAAAGAGTTGCAATTCTCTTATGTAGGATATGAAACAAAGGTAGTACCTGTTCCTGCCAACAGTACTACTTTGAATATCCAGTTGAAAAGTGATTCACAGGTATTGAGCGACGTTGTAGTAATCGGCTATGGTACGCAGCGTAAAAGCGACCTGACAGGTTCGGTAACTAACGTCAGCAGCAAGGACTTCAACATGGGATTGGTCAGCTCTCCCGAGCAACTGATTAATGGTAAGATTTCCGGTGTGCAAATCATGTCCAACAGTGGTTCTCCCACTGCGGGAAGTACGATCCGTGTGCGTGGTGGTGCTTCACTGAACGCTAGTAATGACCCTTTGATCGTACTGGACGGCGTTCCTTTGGAACAGGGAGGCATCAGCGGTAATGACGGGAATTTCCTTAGCCTCATCAACCCGAACGATATTGAAAGTATGACCATTCTGAAAGATGCTTCTTCGACTGCCATTTACGGTTCGCGTGCATCCAACGGGGTTATTCTGATTACTACCAAGAAAGGAAGTTCCGATAAACTGAAGATTACATTCAGTACGACCAACTCTGTACAAACCCGTACCAAATTGGCAGATATGTTGAGTTACGATGAATTTGTCAATACCATCCAAAGCAAAGGAACCGATGCACAACGGGCGTTACTCGGCACGACACATACGGACTGGAACGATGAGATTTATCAAAATGCCTTCGGTACGGATAATAATCTAAGTGTTGCTGGAAAGATTACCAAAAACTTACCTTTCCGTGCATCTATCGGTTACTACAACCAGAGTGGTTTATTACGTACTGACAACGCGGAGCGTTACACCGGAAGCATTACATTGAATCCGTCTTTCTTTAAAGACCACTTAAAACTGAATATCAATGCTAAAGGTTCTATCAATAAGAACACATTTGCCAATACAAGTGCCATTTGGGCTGCTTCGACCATGAATCCTACCATTCCAGTATATTCGGGTCTAGACACATTCGGCGGATATACGGAAGCGATTGACAACACCGGTGCTCCTGTGAACGGAGCAGTCATGAATCCGGTGGGACTTCTCAATATGAATGACTCACAAAGTACAGTAAAACGTTTTATCGGAAACATTGATGCAGACTATCGTCTTCACTTCTTCCCCGATTTGAAGTTGCATGCTACGTTAGGTTATGACTATGCACAAGGTAAAGGAAGTGTATATGTTCCGGCAGAAGCTGCACAGAATTACACCACTTCCGGTTTGGATTACAGCTATGGCCCACAGAAAAAAGAAAACCGTCTGTTGACTCTGTATGCCAACTACAACAAATTGGTGGAATCCATTAAGAGTAGTTTTGATGTAACAGCCGGTTACGATTATCAGTACTGGAAATCCACGACTCCGCTTTATAGCGAAATGAACACGTTGGGAGAAATACAGAAAACATCGAAAGCCTCTGACGAACGCCATGTATTACTCTCTTATTATGGCCGTTTGAACTACTCGTTCAACTCCCGCTATATGCTGACTACTACTGTACGTCGCGATGCCACTTCGCGCTTCGCTAAAAATGTACGTTGGGGTACGTTCCCGTCAGTAGCATTAGGATGGAGAGTGACAGAAGAATCATTCCTGAAAGACAATAAAGTCATCAGTACGCTGAAAGTGCGTGCCAGTTATGGTGTCACCGGGCAGCAAGACGGTATAGGCAACTACAACTACCTCCCTATCTATACGATCAGTCAAAGTGGTGCCGGCTCTCTTATCGGTGGCACTCCGACTCCTACTTACCGCCCCAAAGCGTATGTACCCAACCTGAAATGGGAAACAACCACTTCATGGAATGTGGGTTTTGACTTCGGTTTTCTCAAAGACCGCATCACTGGTAGTTTCGACTACTACACCCGTCAGACCAAAGACCTGATTGCCACCGTACCTGCTGCTGCCGGTACTACATTCGATCGTAACATCACGACCAATGTCGGAAATGTGGACAGTCAGGGTGTGGAATTCAGTCTGAACGCAACGCCCATACAGACCAAGGACTGGAACTGGGACTTGAGTTTCAACATGACATGGCAGAAGATGAAAGTGAAAAACTTATCACTGACAGCCGGTACGCCTGCCACCAACACTTCTGTAGGTCCGTATATCGACAGTTATCAGGTACAGACATTGAGCGAGGGATATGCTCCTTATATGTTCTACGTTTACCATCAGCTGTATGATGAAAAAACCGGCAAACCGATAGAAGGAGCTTACGTAGACCTTGACGGGGACGGACAAATCAACTCGAACGACTTGTACCGCTACCACTCTCCGGCTCCCGACTATATCCTCGGTTTCAGTACCTCATTGCGTTACAAGAAGTGGACATTGAGCACCAGCCTGCGTGCCAATATCGGAAACTATGTCTATAATGCGATGGCTATGAACAGCGGTGCCTGGGAAACTGTCAGCTATAACTCTTATCAGCTAAACAACCTGTCATCAACCTATCTGAAAACAGGATTCCAGACACGTCAATATCTCTCTGACTACTATGTAGAGAATGCTTCTTTCCTGAAAATGGATAATCTCTCATTGGGTTACAACTTCGGCACTATTTATAAAGGATGCAGTCTGAATGTGAGTGCCATGGTGCAAAATGTATTCTGTATCACCAAATACAGCGGCGTTGACCCGGAAGTTCCCGACGGTGTGGACAATTCGTTTTATCCACGCCCACGTACTTTCTCTCTCAACATAGGTATTAACTTCTAATTACTAAAAGCATCGATTATGAAAAAGATATTTTATACAGCCCTTTATTTTTGCAGCGCACTCCTGATGAGTTCCTGCATAGGCGACTTGGACCAATATCCACACGAAGAAGAAACATCTTCTACCATATATACCAGTGCTGCAAACTATAAAGCCGTTCTGGGAAAAATCTATGCAGCCATGGTGACCACCGGACAGGAAAAGAATGGTGACAACGATTTGAGTAGTAACAGCGGACAGGATTATATGCGCTGTTTCTTCAACTTGCAGGAATGTGGAACGGATGAAGTGGCTTCTACCTGGCTGTCCGGTGACAACGTAACGGGACTGACGTATTTGAGTTGGGACGCTAATGATCCTTGGGTATCGGATATGTATTACCGTATCTATTACAACATTGCTTTATGTAATGAGTTTCTCCGCAATGCCACCGATGAAAAGATAGCACAGTTCACGGACCAGGAGCAGACTGAAATTCGTATTTATCGTGCCGAAGCCCGTTTCATGCGTGCTTTATTCTACTATCACGCACTCGATCTGTTCCGCAATATCCCGTTTGTGACGGAAAATGACCCGCTAGTCGGATATCTGCCTCCCCGCTATACAGCCCAACAGATTTTCGATTATATTGAAAGTGAACTGAATGCCATTAAAGATGAAATGCTAAATAAAGCGAACTGTCCTTACGGACGCGCTTCCCAAGGAGCTGCATATACATTACTTGCCAAATTATATCTGAATGCGGAAGTTTATACCCAGACTTCCAAATACAACGAATGTATCAAAGCCTGTAAAAAGGTTATCGAACAGGGTTATCAACTGGAAAGCGATTATTACAAGCTGTTTAATGCCGACAATGACAAACGTACGAACGAAATAATCTTCACCCTCCCGGTAGACGCAACCAATCTCGTGTCATGGGGATCATCCACTTACATTGTTTGTGGCGCAGTGAGCAACACGTCCGAAAAACAGATACCGGAAGATTACGGTGTAAAATCAGGATGGGGTATGTTCCGTGTACGCGGAGAAATTCCTCAACTTTTCTCAGGTAACGAAGAAGCCGACCAGCGATATATGTTCTTTACCGACGGACAAACCCGGGACCTGGAAAAGATAGATGACCAAAGCAATGGCTATTTCGTAGAAAAATGGACTAACCTGACTGATGCCGGACAGACTGCTTCCAACACCGCAGACGGTGGTGTAAATACAGATTATCCCCTATTCCGTCTGGCCGATGTATATTTAATGATGGCAGAAGCTGTGGTACGTGGAGGAACGGAAGCAACTCTGGCAAATGTACTGCCTTATATCAATGAGCTACAGGAACGTGCTTTCGGCGACAACACTCATAACAAAAGCGAGTCTGAAATCAACGAACTGTTTATCATCAACGAACGTGCCCGTGAGCTGTATTGGGAGGGGTATCGCCGTACGGACTTGATCCGCTTCAATCAATTTACAACCAACAGCTATGTATGGCAATGGAAAGGTGGCGTAAAAGACGGTAAGGCAGTAGAGAGCAAATACAATATCTATCCGATACCTGCTACCGAACTGACGGCCAATCCAAACTTATACAATGAAAACTATTAATCATATTAATACGGAACAACGATATGAAAAAACTAAATAATCTATTCACTTTACTTTCCGCCCTCCTATTACTAGGTGCTTGCGAGAAAGATGGGGATACCTATTTTCTCTCCAGCCCGGAAGAGAACGAATTGATAGCTTCTGCCAATTCTGTCGTACTGACAAAGGAGACAGCTAAGTTTTATGCTCTGTCGCTTGCCTGGACTGACCAGACGCTGCAAGTGAGCGATTCAAGATACCAGCCTACCACCGGTGTACAAACTTCCGTACAGGTTTCACGCACGGAAGATTTCTCCGGGCAGATTCTGGAAACGACCGAAAGTGGAGTATCAAAGACGTACTCTGTCTCCGCTTTAAATATCGTCGCTTATCAGTTGAAAGCTACTCCCGAAGAAGAAGCACCGCTCTATTTCCGGCTTGCCGGAAGAAACGGAAGTAACATCGCTCCTGTATACAGTAATGTGGTAAAAGTCATGGTTACTCCTTATGAAATTGATATGCGATTTGCCAATATTATCAATAAGGGAGACGGTAAGGATTCAGGAAAAGATCTGTATGCAGCCAATGCGGATGGCAACTATATCGGCTTTATGGGAGCCACTTCTTGGGAGGGTTTCTATCTACAGGAAGCCGATGGTACTGTTTGGCACACAGCCAAATCAGGCAGTACGGCTACTCCGTTCTTCCTGACAACTGATGCTGCTGAAGGAACGTGGGATTTGTGGTTCCCCGGTCAATCAGGCTGTTACTATACGAATGTCAATACCACCAAAAAACTATGGACTGCTTTATGGATGCCAACACTCAATGTAAGTGGCATCGACGGAGGTATCACAATGGAATACAAACGTGACAAGAATCAATGGCAGGGCATATTTACTGCTACAGGAGCCGGCACTATCAATATTCAGATGAATGGAACAGGTAAACTATATGATAACACCAGCGTCAGCGGAGCTGATAACAGCATTGATGATACGAAAGCCAAAGATACTCCTTTCGCCTTTAATGGTTCTGCTAATGAATTGACATTCAATACCGGAACAAATGTTTCTGCCGGAAATATTACAGTAAACGTACCAGCAGCCGGAGAATGTACATTGATTATTGACCTGAACGACCCGCAAGCATGGAAAGTGGAAGTGACGGAAGGAGGAAGTGTAGAACCGACTTATCCCTCTTATCTGGAAATGCAAGGTGCCGACTCATGGTGGGGAAAGTTATACCGCAAACTTGAACCCGGTAAAACTGCGGGAACTTATCGCACTGTATTCCAAACCGTCAGCAATGAAAACTTCCAGATAGTAGACCCATCAACAGACACATGGTATGGCTCTGATCCCAACAATCTTTATAGCCTTGCTCTTACAACAGGAGAGCATTACAACATCTGGTTCGATGGTTCCGGCAAGAAAAGTTATACAATCGAAGTAGATTATGTCAACTTAACCTGGAAGCCTACTGAAATCAAACAAATCAATGTATATGGAACTTTCAATGGCTGGTCAACGGCTAAAGACCTGATGATATATGATGAGGAAACCGGAATATGGAGCGCAGAATGCGATATCACCACCATCGGTGACGGATTCTACTTCCTCATGAATACGGATCCCGATCAGATTAACTGGGACTGGAGATTGTACTATACTTCTGAAAGTGGGCTCTATCTAAGTGATCAGAATGGTGATAACATTAAACCCGCCAAGGAGGGTAAATATCGCATTACGCTGGATCTCAACAAGATGGAATTTACAATGACTGAAATCACTGAATAACATTCTAAGTTCAACAACATGATTATTAATTTCAACAGAATCACTATGATACGAAAATATATAATGATAGCTTCCGCACTACTTTGCGGAAGCATCTTCACCGCTTGTGATGATGATAATGATACTCCGAATTTCCCGGAAAAGACGGAAACCATTTATGATATGTCCGGCTTCGCCCGGGGAGCTGATGTCAGTTGGCTGTCGGAAATGGAAAGTTCCGGATATAAATTCTATACCTCCGATGGAAAAGAACAGGAATGTATGTCTCTGCTTCGTGACCTGGGTATAAATGCAATTCGTCTACGTGTATGGGTGAACCCGGAAAATGACACGGAAGATGTAAAAGGCTGGTGCAATAAGGGTGACGTATTGCTCAAAGCATGGAGAGCGCATAATTTGGGCTATCGCCTGATGATCGACTTCCATTACAGTGACAGATGGGCCGATCCTGTTCAACAAGCCAAACCCAAAGCCTGGGAAAACTATACGGTAGAAGAACTGGAACAGGCGATTGCCGACCATACCAAAGATGTACTCGGTGCAATCAAAGAGATGGGCATTGACGTGGAATGGGTGCAAGTAGGCAATGAGACTCATCAGGGAATGCTATTCCCCACTGGACAAACAACGAGTAGTGACGGTATTAAAAACTTTGCGAAATTCATTAACTCCGGCTACAATGCTGTTAAAGAGATTTATCCGAATGCGAAAGTGATTGTACACCTCGACCAGGGAAATGATGCCAATCTATACAACCGGATTTTCGGTTATTTGCATGACAACAATGCCAAATGGGACGTCATCGGTATGTCTCTTTATCCGGATATGTACCCGACAGAGGGAGTAGCCGATGATTGGGAAGATATGAACAACAAATGTATTGCCAATATGAAAAATCTGATTGCCAAATACAACACTCCGGTGATGATGTGCGAAATTGGTATTCCCTGGGACTATTCCGAAGCTGAAGACTTTTTCACAGACTTTATGACGAAAGCCAAACAAGTGGAACAATGTCTTGGTGTATTCTCCTGGGAACCGCAGAGTTATGGTGGTTGGAAGAACTATGGAAAGGGCATGTTTGACGACAGTGGTAAACCGACCAGCGCATTTAATGCTTTCAAGAGATAAGATTATTGAATCATTTTTTATAACTTTACCCCGAATCCAAAATATTTTATACCTGAAAAGCAAATATTAACATGAAACACCAAAAACAGTTATTAGCTGTACTTTTGATGGGCGCCGCTTGCACATTGCAAGCGCAACGCAGTGAGACGCTGCTCGAGAAAAACTGGAAATTCAGTAAAGGAGATTTTAAAGAGGCTAGCCAGCCGGAGTTTAATGACACTAAATGGGAGTCGGTTGTTATTCCGCATGATTGGGCGATTTTCGGTCCATTCGATATGAATAATGACCTGCAGAATGTAGCTGTAACACAGAACTTCGAGAAAAAGGCTTCCTTGAAAACAGGACGTACCGGTGGGCTCCCTTATGTAGGCACCGGATGGTATCGAACCAGTTTTGATGCTCCTGCCGATAAGGAGGTGACGCTGCTCTTTGATGGCGCCATGAGCGAAGCACGTGTCTATGTAAATGGAAAAGAAGCTTGTTTCTGGCCTTTCGGCTACAACTCTTTCCACTGTAACGTGACGTCTTTATTAAACAAAGACGGAAAGAATAATACGCTGGCCGTACGTTTGGAAAATCGTCCGCAGTCCTCGCGCTGGTATCCGGGAGCAGGTTTGTATCGTAATGTGCATCTGATCGTGACTGATAAAGTGCACGTGCCTGTATGGGGAACACAAATCACAACTCCTCATGTCAGCAAGGACTTTGCAGCCGTACGTCTTCAAACGAAGATTGATAATGCCGATGAGAAAACACAAATCCGTATAGAAACAGAGATTCTTTCTCCGGACGGAAAAGTGGCTACCAGCAAAGAGAATACGAGCCGCATTAATCATGGACAACCATTCGAACAAAACTTTATTGTAAATGCGCCCGAGCTCTGGTCGCCGGAAAGTCCGTCGCTCTACAAGGCTGTTTCCAAAATTTACGCAGATGATAAACTGGTGGATACTTACACGACCCGTTTCGGTATCCGCAACATTGAATATATCGCTGATAAGGGTTTCTATTTGAACGGAAAACATCGCAAATTCCAAGGGGTATGCAATCATCATGATTTAGGTCCGCTGGGTGCCGCTATTAATGTGGCAGCACTTCGCCATCAGCTTACATTGCTGAAAGATATGGGATGTGACGCTATCCGTACTTCTCATAATATGCCGACTCCCGAACTCGTAGCATTGTGTGACGAAATGGGATTTATGATGATGATTGAACCGTTCGATGAATGGGACATTGCCAAGTGCGAAAACGGTTATCACCGTTATTTCAATGAATGGGCGGAACGTGATATGGTAAATATGCTCCATAATTATCGGAATAATCCGTGTGTGATTATGTGGAGTATCGGTAATGAAGTGCCGACCCAATGTAGCCCTGTCGGCTATAAAGTGGCTAAATTCCTGCAAGACATTTGCCACCGAGAAGATCCGACACGTCCTGTCACTTGTGGAATGGATCAGGTTACTTGTGTACTTGCGAACGGATTTGCAGCAATGATTGACATTCCGGGACTTAATTACCGTACCCAACGCTATAAGGAATCTTATGACCAACTCCCGCAGAATCTGATTCTGGGTAGTGAAACTGCTTCTACTGTCAGTTCACGCGGGGTATACAAATTCCCGGTAGAGGATAAGAAAAGTACTAAGTATGAAGACCATCAGTGTTCCTCTTATGATGTGGAAGCCTGTTCCTGGTCAAATATTCCGGACGAGGACTTTGCACTGGCCGACGATAACCATTGGACAATCGGACAATTTGTATGGACAGGATTTGACTATCTGGGCGAGCCATCACCTTATGACACGGATGCATGGCCCAATCACAGTTCCATGTTTGGTATTATCGACCTTGCCAGTCTGCCTAAAGACCGCTATTATCTGTATCGCAGTGTATGGAACAAGGATGCGGAAACCTTGCATATTCTGCCTCACTGGACATGGCCGGGACGTGAAGGCGAAGTGACTCCTGTATTTGTATATACCAACTATCCTACAGCCGAACTGTTTATCAACGGTAAAAGTTATGGTAAACAAAGCAAGAATAATAGTTCGTTGAAGAACCGCTATCGTCTGATGTGGATGGATGCTGTATATGAACCGGGAGAAGTAAAAGTAGTAGCCTATAACAAAGAAGGAAAAGCTGTAGCGGAAAAAGTGGTTCGTACTGCCGGAAAACCTCATCATATCGAACTGGTCAGCAACCGTAACGAATTGACTGCAGACGGAAAAGACTTAGCGTATGTGACTGTGAAAGTTGTAGACAAAGATGGTAACCCCTGCCCTACTGATAATCGTCAGATTAACTTCTCTGCAAAGGGAACCGGTAAATATCGTGCCGCTGCCAATGGCGACCCGACAAATCTGGAACAATTTCATCTTCCGAAGATGCATGCTTTCAACGGAATGTTGACAGCTATCATACAAGCTGGTGAAACTGCCGGAGAAATTGTATTTACAGCCAAAGCAAATGGAGTGAAAGCCGGAAATATTCGTATTCAAACGAAATAAGGTATACGCTTTATAAAATCTGATAAGCCACCGGATTTCTTAACTAAAGAGAAGTCCGGTGGTTTTCATATATAATATACTGGACTTTTCACTTTTACGAGAAAAGAAGCAGGTAAATACAGGTTAATATCTATCTTTGCCAAAGAAAACGTTACAGATATGTCACACAGGATTCACTTCCTTATTTTTACAGGTCTTTTACTGATGTTCTGTTCATGCCGGAAAGAAAACAGGTTTGAATGGCAAGTTAATCAAAGACACATGGAAGTATCTCTGAACAAAGAATCTGATTCGCTCTATGTCATTCATTTGAATACAGACCAACCCTCCCACTCTGTTTGGAAATTGCCTTATCCTGTCTATCAATTTGATTATGGAGATGTTACAGGAGACGGGATGCCGGAAATTATTGTGTGGGTTATCAAGCCTACCCGATTCGACCCCAAACCCGACAAGCGGTTATTTATTTACCGGATTGCAGATGAAGCGTATATCCGCCCACTTTGGTTAGGTTCGAGGGTAGCACAACCTTTGGAAGATTTCAGAGTGATTCGTGAACATACTTCTGTGTTGATACGCACCATGGAACGGGAACGAAGTGGAAAATATCTGATAGCGGAATATGCATGGAGAGGTTTTGGGCTGGATTTTAAGGGATATCTGAAACGCGAGACAGAAGAAAAGGAGGCCAAACGCATTCTTGAACGTTAACGTTAGATACTATCATTTATATATGGCAATTTATAGAATAATGAAAAACATGAGACGACTATTATTACTGTCCTGTACACTAGTTCTTATTCTTTGCGGATGCAAGAACAAGAATAAAAACACCTCAACGGCATTGGCACAAGATACTGTTACGACTGCCACTTCATTATTGACCGATACGGTTCTACCTCAATCTATTGATTTGAAGCAGGATATCAGTCGTTACTCTTTTCAGGAGTTACGTTTATTACGTAGTTATCCATACGCTATACACGGTTATCATTTTATGGAAGCGGACATCAATGCTTTCTTCTCGGCCAATACGAAATGGTATAATGATCTTGTCTGGAAGTTATGGGAAGAATCGGAGGCAAACGGAGAGAATAAATTTCCGGAAAACTATGATGAAGTCAAACTGACGGCTGAAGAAAAGGCTTTTGTAGAACGCATCGATGCTCGCATGGCAGAAATGCGTCAGCAACAGTTTACTCAACGAGACTCTTATTATTTAGGAAATGCAAATAATATAGTCAACCTGTTCCAATTTAAAGATATAGACGAGGCATTACTAGCCAAGTTGCAACAGAACAACTTTGCCATTACAGAGGGAAGTAACTTACAGTTGTTTCATGCTTACGAAGAGAATGATTATCGCCAAGTGCCCAATTTCATCACCACTGACTTATATTTACAGGCATTTCACATGTATTTCTCTTATGTACTGAAAAGTCTGGAGAAACAACACATCATTCCTACTTTGGAAAGACTATGTCTATCACTCAACGCAACTTGCATAAGCATCTCCCGCCAGACAGAAGACGAATCTCTGAAAGATATGGCAGAATATGCCGCTACTTTCTATGCTATCCCTTATTATTTGCTGACAAAGGAAACGCCCAATCTCCCTGCTAAGTATCAAAAAGCATATCAACAGGAAATAGAACATATTAATGCACAAGAAGATGATTTCTCGGAATTTCTTTCATACAAAGAGGCATACTTCCCATACAGTCTTTTCAAACCACGCGGACATTATACCCGTGAACCCCAATTACAGGCATACTTTCAGGCTATGATGTGGCTTCAAACTGCCTGCTTTTGCAGAGAACAACAAGAACAGCTCAAACAAGCAATCTTTCAAGCTACCGTACTATCCACTTATAAGGATATGGCCGAGACACCACTAATGGAACTATACCAACGCGTCTATACACCACTTACCTTCCTGATGGGTGAGACTGATAATCTTTCTCTTCTCGATATTGCACAGATTCTGAAGAAAAATAAAGCAGAATATACTGAAGATGCATTGACTCCGGTTCAAATAGAAAAGGTGAATCAAGCGCTCATTGAACTGGCAAAAAGCAAGAACAGGATCAAACCTAAAATAGAAATCTCCTGCCGGGACAAAATCAACTTTATGCCACAAAGATATCTGGCAGATAATGAAGTTCTTCAGGAATTGGTAGACGTCACCCCAAACAGCAAACGTGCTTATCCGAAAGGATTGGATGTCTTTGCCGCTTTCGGAGTAAACTCCGCCGAGACTTTACTGACTGATTTTTACAAAGAACCGGGCAACTGGAACCAGTATACCGGAGAATTACAAAAACTGAAAGATAAATTCAAAGCTTCCCAGCCTGCGCAAGTATCTGTCTACGAATTATGGATGAAAAGTCTGTTCACCATGCAGAAAACGGATAAGAGCCAGCCGGGATTTATGCAAACACCCGAATGGGGATACAAGAACCTGAATACAGCTTTGGCATCTTGGGCTGAATTGAAGCATGACGCGATCCTTTACGGAGAACAGCCCATGGCTGCAGAATGTGGAGGTGCCGGCCCTCCTGATCCGATCGTAGTGGGATATGTAGAACCGAATCTTCCTTTCTGGAAGAAAATGTCAGGAATTCTGCAAGCCACCCAACTGGTTCTGCAACAAAGCAATTGCCTGACGGATGACTTGAAAGGAAAAACAGAGCAGTTGCAAGACTATGTCAGCTTTCTGATTCAAGTAACTGAAAAGGAACTGCGGGGAGAAAAACTGACCGAACAGGAATATCGCACTCTTGAGTATATGGGAAGTAGTATAGAATATTTCACTCTGTCTGTGCTCGATCCGGATTTACATCTGGATAACTGGTCATTAGTGCAAGGTCCGGACAAGTCGATAGCTGTAGTGGCTGATATTTATACCCGCAACGTGAGTGGATGTGATAAGAATGGAGTACTGCATGTGGCAACAGGAAATGCCAACAATATCTATGTGGTAGTAGAAATAGAGGGTAATCTCTATCTTACCCGTGGTGCCACATTTAGTTACTACGAGTTTGTCCAGCCACTGGATACCCGGCTCACGGACGAAGAGTGGCAGAAAATGCTGGAAGAAAAGAAAGCACCTGCCGTCCCGGAATGGATGAAAAATATCCTGCTGGAGAAAGAACCGAAAGTAGATGACAGAGTTTTTTATAGTTCAGGATGCTAATATCCTTTTCCCGAATTAACCGGATTATAGGTAGTATAGGTCTGTTATTGCTTACTGCCTGCCAGCACCCGTCAGAAGAATGTCTCTCTATCGCTTTCACCGGAGATGTTCTTCTGGACAGAGGGGTACGCCAACAAATTCAACGGGGAGGTGTCGAAGATTTATTTGCGTCGGTAGCTCCTCTCTTTCATCAAATGGACGCTACGGTAATCAACCTGGAATGTCCCGTCACTTCGGTTCGTTCGCCGCTACACAAGAAATATATCTTTCGCGCGGAACCGAGATGGATGGAAGAATTGGTTAAAGCCGGCATCAGTCATGCGGCTTTAGCGAATAATCATACTATGGATCAGGGACGAAGCGGATTGACAGATACTTATCAGCATCTCTTATCGGCAGGAATCACTCCGATAGGATATGGTAATACTTCTTCCGAGAGTTGCCAACCCGTAGTGATAAAGAAAGGAAAAATTAAAGTAGCACTCTTCAATTCAGTTACACTTCCTTTGGAGAATTGGGTATATTTAGAAAATGATCCCGGTATTTGCCAGCAAACCACGGAAGAAATAGAAGAGGAAATCAAGAACTTCAAACAAGAGAATCCCGAAAGTTATGTGGTCGTTATTCTCCATTGGGGAATTGAGTACCAATCCTCTCCTACTCTAAACCAAAGAAAGGGAGCACACCGACTCGTTCGTGCAGGTGCGGATGTTATCATCGGACATCATCCGCACATCATTCAGAAAGAGGAATATTTCAATGGTAAGCCTATCTTTTATAGTCTGGGCAACTTTGTATTCGACCAACGAAAACCGGAAACATCACAAAGCCAGATTGTGCAGCTTGATTTCACATCTACGACATGCAAAGTTAAAGTGCATCCTGTAACGATCCATCAATGCAAACCGGAAATGCAATAAATTAAATAGCTTTCCAAAAAGCTTGGAAATCTCGGTATCTGCCGTAACAAACCAGTTCATCTCCTTCTTCCACTTTCTCATTCCCCGGTAATTCATTCTTCACATGAAGTTCAGTCAGAGAAATACCCAGGCAATTGGTTATCTTATTTGCCCGTTTCAAGCCTATCATTTTTAAATGAAACTCTTCATCCAGATTTAACTCATTCACAAAATACCCTACAAATTTCTTCGGAACCGTGAACTTCACAACATAATAATCCTGATCGATGCGGAACCCTTCCATGTTTGTGCCGAAGTCGAGCAGTTGCACCAAACTACGGGCTGCGTCTTCTTCCGGAGTCAGGATTCTTTCAAGATCAAAGGCCTCAAGCACCGCTTTATGCACGGCATCAATAGCACGGGCAAAGATGCGGGGAACCTTTTTCTGCTTCAACAAAGCAACAACACGTATCGATGCACCAAAATTCTCACCAATCGCTACAATTACTATATCCACACTATTTAATGGCAACACAGATAATGATTGTTCGTCAGTGGCATCAATGACAAAAGCCGTAGCAACCTTATCTTTAATTGAATCTACACGACTTTCACTAATATCCGCACCAATAATCTCGTGTCCTAACGCAGACAATTCCTCGGCCAACACATGACCGTAATTTCCTAAACCGATAATAATATACTTCATATCTTTAGTTTATTATAATGTTATCACTCGGATAACGGTATTTTGTATTCTTTTTCTGTTTGACAATTCCCAACATCAATGTTATCAATCCCACACGTCCGATAAACATCAACAAGGATACCAACAACTTACTGGCATCACACAAATGAGGAGTCAGATTCAAACTGGATCCCACAGTACTAAGTGCAGAGACACATTCGAAAGTCAATGCCATGATGGAAACACCCGGTTCGAGTATGCTCAATGTGAAAATAAAAATGAATAGCACTCCCAATGACATGACTACTGTTGCATTGGAACGCCGGATTGAATCGTAAGACAATTCTCTGCCGAACACTTCTACCCGTTCAGTACCACGCAATACGGCTACAAGATTCAGAACCACGACCGCAAAAGCATTCACTTTCACACCACCTGCCGTAGACTGTGAACCACCACCAATCCACATCAAGAATAGATAAACCAATAAAGTCTGCACGCTCAACGATGCCAGATCAACACTACTGAAACCGGCTGTTCGCGGACAAGTGGCGTTAAAGAAGGCTTGAGTCCATTTGTCTGCCAAAGGCATACCGGCAAAAGAAGCATTCCACTCAAAAGCAGCAATAGCTAATGTACCGATTAATAAAAGCAGGAAAGTCATGATTAACACAATCTTCGTATTCAGGTTATAAAGATGCTGCATTTTGTGACGATCCAGTTTGCGTGTACGGACCAATTTCCAGAAACGACGCAGGTGATATAATACAATATCCTTGAAATTGACAAGAATGGGGAAGCCGATACCACCGAAGATTATCAGCAAAGAAACAGAAATAAACAGTCCATTATGATTGGTCATCACCATCGGATTCCCTAAATTACCGGAAAGTGTAGAAAAACCCGCATTACAAAAAGCTGATATAGCATGGAAAGCAGCAAAACCTAACTCGCCTTCCAAAGTCATTCCCAGCGTACCGTGAATACTAAACCAAATCGAAACCATGCCAATCCCTTCAATGACTAAGGTAAAGCCCAATATATATAATAAGGTGGACAGTAATGAACCTAACGAATTGGAACTAACCATATCACGTACAACAAGCTGATTGTAAATGGAGGTGTTTCCCATGAAGAACATGGCAAAGAAACTGGTTAATGTCATCACTCCTAATCCTCCAATCTGAATCAATAGAATAATGACAACTAATCCGGAAGTGGTGAATGTAGTGGATACATCTACCGGAACCAAACCTGTAACGCATACGGCACTGGTAGCCGTAAATAAAGAGTCTACCCAGGTAATACCATTCACCGTGCAGCGCGGAAGCATCAGCAAACCTGCTCCAATCAGGATAATAGCCATAAAACTGACTGCCAATATCAAAGAAGGATTGGTACGCCGTCCCAACAGGCGCACCAGCCCATTGGACAAGTTGAGGAAAGAAAGGACTAGTAATAACAGGAGATGATAAAACTTCCCATGCAGGAATTCCCAAATCTGCAAAATAGCTCCTTCTTCTTCCGGACGGTGAAAAATGACGGGTACTAGAGTAAGATATAATAACCCGCTTAATATCCAGGCTAATCGCCGGTATTGTTTTTTAGTATTCCGGTATTCCAGTGAAATATGTAAAGTAACATCAATCAGAAAGATAATCCAGACAGTTTTATACAATGTCTGCAAATTAGCCACTTCATCTATGGATAAGGGAAAGCCGTGTTCATATACTACTCCGACAATCAACAACAGAGATGCCAGATAGGTGAGTGCTTCTACCAGTCCTAACAGGATACGTACATAGGGTTTTAGCAGTTTATTCTGATACAATAAAAACTTATGATAAATCTTCATATCATCTTTTTTAACAGGGTCGTGCAAACTTAAGTAAAATAACAATTAGAACCGATTCTTTGTTGACAAAATTTTCTGAATATTAAAAATTTGAGTACTTTTGGCAACAAGAAACTAAAAAACTACAATATTATGAGTGAAAAAAGAAAACGGTATATTTTACCCGAAGAAGAAATTCCACACTACTGGTACAACATTCAGGCTGATATGGTAAACAAACCTATGCCTCCGTTGCATCCGGGAACCAAACAACCACTGAAAGCGGAAGACTTGTATCCGATTTTCGCAAAGGAACTGTGTCATCAGGAACTGAATCAGACCGATGCATGGATCGAAATACCGGAAGAAGTGCGCGAAATGTATAAGTACTATCGCAGTACTCCGCTGGTTCGTGCTTATGGATTGGAAAAAGCACTCGGTACTCCGGCTCATATCTATTTTAAGAATGAAAGTGTCAGCCCTATCGGTTCACATAAGTTGAACTCTGCATTGGCACAGGCTTATTATTGCAAAGAAGAAGGAGTTACCAACATCACCACTGAAACCGGTGCCGGACAATGGGGAGCTGCTCTTTCTTATGCAGCTAAGGTTTTCGGTTTGGAAGCAGCAGTTTATCAGGTAAAGATCAGCTATGAACAAAAGCCATACCGCCGCAGCATCATGCAGACTTTCGGAGCACAGGTGACCCCTTCTCCATCGATGTCTACCCGCGCCGGTAAGGATATTCTGACTAAACACCCTACTTACCAGGGTTCATTGGGAACAGCCATTTCTGAAGCTATCGAACTGGCACAAATGACTCCCAACTGCAAATATACGCTCGGTTCTGTACTTAGCCATGTTACTCTTCACCAGACTATTATCGGACTGGAAGCCGAAAAACAAATGGAAATGGCAGGCGAATACCCGGATATCGTAATCGGTTGTTTCGGAGGTGGTTCCAACTTCGGAGGTATCTCTTTCCCATTCATGCGTCACACGATACAGGAAGGAAAAAAGACTCGTTTCGTTGCTGCCGAACCTGCATCTTGTCCGAAACTGACACGTGGTAAGTTCCAGTATGACTTCGGTGATGAAGCCGGATATACTCCGTTGCTACCGATGTTTACTTTAGGACACAATTTTGCTCCGGCCCATATCCATGCCGGCGGTCTTCGCTATCATGGTGCAGGTGTCATCGTTTCACAGTTGCTCAAGGACAATCTGATGGAAGCAGTAGATATACAGCAATTGGAATCTTTCGAAGCAGGTTGTCTGTTTGCACAGTCTGAAGGTATTATTCCGGCTCCTGAATCCAGCCACGCTATTGCAGCAGCTATCCGCGAAGCTAACAAATGCAAGGAGACAGGAGAAGAAAAAGTGATTCTGTTCAACCTTTCCGGACATGGACTGATTGATATGACTTCTTATGATAAGTATTTGGCCGGTGACTTGGTAAACTATTCATTGACTGATGATGATATTCAGAAGAATTTAGACGAAATAGGAGATTTAGCTAAATAATAAATTACCTGCCAGTTTCAAGTTTCACCACAGATTACATAAAAGAAACATCGATTCTGCATTGATAATCTTTGAATTACAATCAAATCCGTGCTAATTCTATGATCTGTGGTGATTCTTTTCCCACACCCCTTATTAATTTTCTCTATTGAGCATCTCCATATATTCACTGGGAGACATTTTTTCCACACTCGCAAAATAACGGTAAAAACTGGAGCGGGAGGTAAAGCCGCTCAAAAACATTAATTCTTTTACAGTGAGATTCTTTTGCAAACGTGCCTGTTCTTTAAAGTATTGCAGACGATGGAAATTAATATAATCTCTAAAACCGGAAAAGCCATCATAATGAAGAGCCTTATTGAGCCTGTTTTCATTCGTATTCAAATCATTCAGAAATTCCTGCAAGGAATATTGAGGATTAGTAAACGATTTATTATGTTTCATGAGACTTTGCATCTGATTGGATAGTTCCAGAACGACAGGCGAAACCTCAATTTCCCGGATGGCTTCTATTTCTTTCATCTCCAGTTCTTCTACGGGTTGGGGAGGTAAAGAAAGCGGGTTCTCGTTGCGCAAATACAGTATATTTAAAAAAAGGACGGGAAGGATTACAATATAGCCGAATACGTTAAAACATAATCCACTAGTGCCCAGCATCAGCCAAATATAGCCGGACATGATGATAGCAAAACACATCATATAAATCGACATTGCCTGACTCTGTTTACGCCGGACGGGAATCCATCGTCTCATATATGGAAAAAGGAAATTTACGGAAGGAGTAATTACACTGATTACAAACAGCATCAGCCTTACCCGTACATCCTGTTCACCAATATTCTCCCGAATGGAGGCAAAAGATTTTAGAGTAGTATAGTGACCGTTGAAAAACTCATAGCAACAAGCTATACATGTAATCAGCAAAATAGGGATACATAAACTGACGACTCTTGAAAAAGTCATCCATCCCGGCTTCAATGAAGCTATAGGAAAAATAGAAAAGAACTGAAAAAAGACAATCACCCGTACAATATGCCATATCGAAAGATGATTCATCGGAACTTCAGTAAAACGCGGAATCGTCTCCTCACCTCCTCTACTGAAAATCCACATCCATTCCAGATTATCACACAAAAGAAGAAGGGACAGAGTGATAGCCAATACTCCCCATGCTTTTGTCAGTCCATTATTATCTGAAGAACGTGAATAAACAAGTATTCCCAATACCAAGCCCACAATATCCAACAACAATTCAATGCAGAGAACAATTACGTTTACCATGTTTTTTTGTTTTGAGCGACAAAAGTAGTCTTTTCGCAAAAAGAACGGGAGCATCCCACTCGTAAAAAGCGTCCCAATATAGGGATATTTGCTAAAATGGGAACCATTTGAGGGTAATATATTTCAGACTTTTCACCTTTACTAATACTTTTGTGGCAGCATTCACCCCAAACAAGAATAAATTATAATATGACGCGCTACTTAAAGAATATGGAAAAGGAAATCACTATCGAAAATCAGGTAGAGGAAATTGCAATAATTGCCCAATTCATCGAAGAATTAGGCATGTCATTACATTTACCTTCCGGCATAACAATGAGTCTCAATCTGGCTATTGAAGAAGCAATAAGCAATATTATCCATCACGGTTATCCTCAAAATCAAAAAGGTGAAATTACATTGAGAACTTCCGTGGCCCCCGGCCTACTGATTGCCCAGATTATTGACGATGGTATTTCATTCGATCCTACAAAATCTGAAAATGAAGCATCAGGAAATGCACTATCTTTGGAACAGCAACTGACACAAGGTTTGGGCCTCTTCCTAATTCGCCGAACAATGGATAAAGTAGAATATCATTCGACGGACAGCCAAAACGAGCTAATCCTGACTAAAAATATAGAAATGGATTTCAAACCGGAAGCAACTCTTAAAACGAATTTATGTAAAATAGAGGAAGTAATCATACTCACTGTTGAAGGACGATTAGATACTGCCAATACTAATGAATTCAATGCTCTCATCCAACCTTTATTAAGTGTTCAAAATCCTAATATAATAATCAATTGCGAAGGATTGCTATATATCAGCAGTTCCGGTTTAAGAAGCCTGATAACCCTCCAAAAAAGTGTAAAACAACACAATGGACAACTTGTTTTGGAAGCTATGCGTGCGGAAATACGGAAAATATTCGATATGACAGGCTGTTCCGGCCTTTTTATCATTCGTTAATCCCATTGATAATGAGAAAAGCATCTATTATTTGCAGTATCTTGCTATCTCTGTTCTTTCTGACAGAACCGGTGAATGCACAATCCATTAATCTCACACCCAAATGGACGGCACAAGCACAATTTGCAGGCTATTACGTAGCCGACAAACTGGGATTCTACAAGGAAGAGGGACTTGACGTACATGTGGTACATCCTTCGCTTTCGGCAAGCTCTTTTTCTTTTCTGCAGAAAGGGTATTCGCAAGCGGTAGTTATGAACCTATCGTATGCCTTGACTGAATATTTTGCAGGTGCACAGGTAGTTAATATCTTGCAAACCTCACAGGAAAACAGTCTGATGCTTGTCAGTCGTTCGCCACTCAAGGGTATTTCATCTTTGCAACATAAGAAAATAGGGGTATGGAATCATCTTAGTCAAGAACTACTGGATCAAATAGCCAACAAATATCAACTCCAGGTGGAATGGATACGTTTCAATGGAGGAGTCAACATTTTCCTATCGAAAGCTGTAGATATTTGTCTCGTAGGAAGTTACAATGAGTTTCTACAACTGATTGAAGCCGGTGTAAAGACTGATTCAATTCATATCATGCATTTCTCGGATTATGGATACAATCTGCCAGAAGATGGGCTTTATGTTACCAGAGAATTCTATCAGAAATATCCTCAAGCAGTACAGAAACTAGCCTGTGCCAGCATACGTGGCTGGGAATGGGCAAACGAACACCGCGAACAAACATTGGACATTATAATGGAACAAGTGCATCAACACAACATAGGAACCAACCGGTATCACCAACGTAAAATGTTGGATGAGGTACTAAGGTTACAAACAAACAAGAAGAGCGGGCAACGTCCCTATCGGCTAAGCCGGGAAGAGTTTGATCTGGCAACAAGTATTTTGCTGCCGGATCAAACACAAACTTCCAATGATATCCGTTATGAAAATTTTGTAAAATAATAGACACTCATTCATGAAATACACATTCTCCCGTTCTTTTGCAACCCGGCTAAGTATCTACGTACTATCTTTTACGTCGATTATTTTTGCTACTATCATGGCGCTATTTTATTATTATAGCCAACAGAAAGTAACGGACTTTGCTATCGAACGCACTCATGGATTATTAAGCAACATTGCAACAGAAATCAGCGGTCAGCTACTGTCTGTTGAGACGACTGTAAACCAATCTGTCTGGGTCTTGGAAAAAAATATTAATCACCCGGACTCTTTACACAATATTATTGAATCTGTTGTAAGAAACAATCAGTTCATCGTTGGAAGTGGCATAGCTTTCGTTCCCAACTATTACAAAGAAAAAGGGAAATATTTCATGCCCTATGCTTCTTTTAAGGATGAAATAAATGGAGAAATAACCTATCAGGTATTAGGTAGCCAGAATTATGACTATCCATGCATGGACTGGTATCTCATCCCCCAACTACTTAAACAACCTTACTGGAGTGAACCTTATTATGATGACGGAGGGGGAAATTTCATCATGAGTACTTATGCCAAACCGCTGTTTGACAGCGATGGGAAATTAGTCGCAGTCTTTACAGCCAATATATCTCTGACGCAATTCACTGATACAATTAGCTTGCTGAAGCCATATCCTTCCAGCTACACCTATTTAATCAGTCGCAACGGAAGTTTCCTGACTCACATGGACAGGAATAAGATCATGAACGAAACGATATTCTCCGAAGCTTTTGCCAAAGAGAATCTTGCACAGGAACAGATCGGACATGAAATGCTGGCAGGACATACCGGAACCATGCGTTTCGATAACAAAGGAGTAGATTCGTATGCATTTTACACAACTATTCCCCAGATTGGATGGTCAGTATGTACCGTTTGTCCAAGCCAGATTATTCTTCAGGAACTAGACAGTACATCCCGAACAATCATCTATACTTTTATAGTGGGGATGATAGCCTTATTCCTGATTGTGTACAGCATCATCCGACGCCTTGTCCGCCCACTGGAGAAATTCTCCGAGTCAGCCCGCGAAATTGCGACCGGACGATTTGATGTTACCATACCAGAAGTGTATTCCAACGATGAAATCAGGGATCTATATGATTCGCTTATCTTCATGCAGCACTCTTTATCTACTTACGTAGTTGAACTAAAAGACACGACTGCCAGCAAAGAACGGATTGAAAGTGAGCTTTCTATAGCCCGGGAAATACAAATGGGAATGCTTCCCAAGATATTCCCTCCCTACCCCGAACGCAGTGATGTAGATTTGCACGCCATACTTCACCCTGCGAAAGAAGTAGGCGGAGATCTTTATGACTTCTATATGGATGGTAACCGCCTCTACTTCCTAATCGGCGATGTATCAGGAAAAGGCGTACCCGCTTCTCTGTTTATGGCAATCACCCGCAGTCTGTTCCGCACTTTATCTCAGCAGGTGCTTTCACCGGCCAAGATTGTGACGGATATGAACAATTCGATTTCTGATAATAATGAATCCAACATGTTTGTTACACTTATTGTCGGAATCCTTGATTTGGAAACGGGGAAACTGAAACTGTGTAATGCCGGACATAATCCTCCCATACTGATTTGTCCGGACGGACAGGTTTCTTTCCTGGAATTCAAGACCCAGATATTTGTTGGCGTCATTGAAGAATTTGCCTATACCGAAGATGAAACGACATTGGAAAAAGGAAGTAAACTGTTCCTTTACACCGATGGAGTGACAGAAGCTGAAAATACAGAGAAAGAGCTATATGGAGACGAGAAATTATTGGAAACATTGTCTGATAATACCACGTCTGACGTACGTACCACTGTAAATGGTATAGTGGACTCTATAGCAGAGCATGTCAAGGAAGCCGAAGCCAGCGATGACTTGACTATTTTACTTATTCAATATGAACCCGGGACAACAAACAATTAAGCACATATCATTATGGAAAGAGAAATTAAGATCTCAAACGATTTAAATGAAATTTCAGTTTTAGCCAGTTTCATCGAAGAACTGGGAGAGGAACTTTCTTTGTCATTTGAAACGACAATGAATATCAATCTGGCATTGGAAGAGGCCGTAGCCAATATTATTATGTACGCCTATCCAACTCAAGAGCAACACACCATCCTATTAAGAGTAACTTACAGCGAAAAACAACTTGTTTTCCTATTAACGGACAAGGGAGCCTCTTTTGATCCGACACAAGTAGATGAAGTAGATGTTACACTTTCTTTGGAGGAACGTCCAATCGGAGGTCTGGGAATATTCCTCATACGAAGCATTATGAACGAAATATCTTACCAACGTATCGACAATGAGAATCACCTCATTATGAAAAAAGACATTTGACGCGGGGCGGAAAGATTGTATAGTTTTCCAGCCAATTCATGGGGTATATCAAAGATTTCACTATCTTTGATGCCATTATTAATCTTATGAACTAATAATGAGCAGCCTTAACAAAATAGCAATCTGTCTACTTTTTCTATGCGCAGGGGTTAATTATGCTTTTTCTGATATTCCGGAGCAAATCAACTTCTCCTATATCTCTATTAATGAAGGATTGTCACAAAGTACTGTATTCTCTATCGATCAGGACCAACGAGGCAATATGTGGTTCGCAACTTATGACGGAGTTAACAAGTACGATGGGTATTCATTTACAGTTTATCAGCACAATGAAGATGATCCGAACAGCATCGCTAATGACATTTCGCGAATCGTAAAGACTGACAGTCAGGGACGGGTTTGGATCGGCACGCGGGATGGTTTGTCATATTATGATGAGGAGAAGGATAAGTTCAGAAATTTCTTCTACGAAAAGAAGGGGAAGAAGCTGCAAATCAACGGTATTGCGGAGATCTCACCGGAACAACTGCTCATAAGTACACAGGAAGGTCTGACTATGTTCGATATTAAAGAATCACGATTCGTTGATGATTCTTTTAGTACGGCTATGCATAAGATAGTGGCTTCTGCTCTTTACAGGCAGGACGATATTATCTATATCGGCACCCCGGTTGACGGGCTTTACAGCTACTCCATTCCTCAAAAGAAACTGGAAAGAATTACTCCGATAACGGGCACTAAACAGATTCAAGCCATTTTGCAACAATCTCCTACCCGCATCTGGATAGCTACCGAAGGAGCCGGTCTACTTCTATTTAACCCGAAAACACAAGAAGTCAAGGCTTATCATCATTCTTCTTCCAATCCTAAAAGTATCAGTTCCAATTATATCCGTTCTCTGGCATTGGATTCGCAAAATCGCCTATGGATAGGAACATTCAATGATCTAAACATTTATCATGAAGGAAACGATTCTTTCGTTTCTTACAGCAGCAGTCCGGTAGAAAGCGGCAGTCTGTCACAGCGTTCGGTCCGCAGTATCTTTATGGATTCGCAGGGCGGAATGTGGCTTGGAACATATTTCGGAGGACTAAACTATTATCATCCGATCCGCAACAGATTCAAGAATATCCAACGTATTCCATATAAGAATTCTTTAAGTGACAACGTAGTCAGTTGCATTACCGAAGATAAGAATAAGAACTTATGGATAGGAACAAATGATGGTGGATTGAATCTATATAATCCAAAGACACAACAGTTTACACACTATATCCTGCAGGAAGACGAACGGGAAATCGGTATTGGTTCCAACAATATCAAAGCCGTATATGTAGACGAACAAAAATCACTTGTATATATAGGAACACATGCCGGTGGTCTGACTGTTCTCCACCGCAACAGTGGACAAATGGAAAGTTTCAATCAGCTGAATAGCCAGTTGGTCAATGAAAATGTGTATGCCATTCTTCCTGACAAGGAAGGTAGTATCTTATTAGGAACTTTAAGTGCACTGGTTAGTTTTAATCCGGAGAAACGGAGCTTCACCACCATAGATAAAGAAAAAGACGGTACGCCATTTACTTCACAACGAATCACAATCCTGTTCAGAGATTCTCGTAAACGTCTTTGGATTGGTGGTGAAGAAGGTATATCAGTCTTTCAGCAGGAAGGGATCGAAATAGAAAAAGCCCCTATCCTTCCGGAATCATCTGTAACAAAGATGTTTACCAATTGCATTTATGAAGCTGCCAATGGCATCATTTGGGTAGGTACACGTGAAGGTTTCTACTGTTTTAATGAAAAAGAGAAGAAAATCAAACGATATACAACTGCTAACGGTTTACCCAATAATGTGGTTTACGGTATTCTGGAAGATACTTTCGGACGTCTCTGGGTAAGTACCAACCGTGGTATCTCCTGTTTCAATCCGGAGACAGAGAAGTTCCGCAATTTTACAGAATCCGACGGGTTGCAAAGTAATCAGTTTAATACATCTTCATTCTGCCGCACCTCTAACGGGCAAATGTACTTCGGAGGTATCAACGGGATCACAACTTTCCGCCCGGAACTCCTACTGGACAACCCTTACACTCCTCCGGTAGTTATCACTAAACTTCAACTGTTTAACAAAACAGTCCGTCCGGATGATGAAACCGGTATCTTGACTAAGAATATCAATGAAACAAAAAGTATCACGCTAAAATCATGGCAAACGGCTTTTACACTTGAATTTGTGGTATCCAACTATATTTCAGGTCAACACAATACTTTCGCTTATAAATTGGAAGGATATGATAAAGAGTGGTATTATCTGACAGACAAACGTGCTGTCTCCTATTCCAACTTGCCGCAAGGCACTTATCATTTTCTGGTAAAAGCTGCTAATAGTGACGGGAAATGGAACACTGTACCTACGATGTTAGAAATCATTGTTCTCCCTATATGGTACAAGACCTGGTGGGCAATCGTGCTTTTCCTCGCTATTTTTATCGGCTTTATCACTTTCGTCTTCCGCTTCTTCTGGATGCGTAAAAGCATGGAGGCAGAGTTGGAGATTGAACGCAGGGATAAGGAACATCAAGAAGAAATCAACCAGATGAAGATGCGTTTCTTCATCAATATTTCCCATGAGCTTCGCACGCCGTTGACTCTTATCTTAGCTCCTCTACAAGAAATAATCAATAAGATCAGTGACCGCTGGACTCGTAATCAGTTGGAATATATCCAACGCAACGCTAATCGCCTGCTGCATCTTGTCAATCAATTGATGGATTATCGCCGTGCCGAATTGGGAGTTTTCGAGCTGAAAGTAAAGAAAGAGAATGCGCATCAACTAATACAAGATAACTTCTTGTTCTATGATAAACTGGCACGCCACAAAAAGATTACTTATACTCTCCATTCCGAATTGGAAGATAAAGAGGAACTTTTTGATCCTAATTATCTGGAACTGATTGTTAATAACCTGCTTTCAAATGCTTTTAAATATACGGAAAGCGGTCAAAGCATCACTGTGACATTGAAAGAGGAAAATAATTGGCTGGTACTGCAAGTTAGTGACACTGGTATTGGCATTCCTATCAACAAACAGGGAAAAATATTCGAACGTTTTTATCAGATAGAGAGTGAGCATGTAGGAAGTGGTATCGGTCTTTCACTGGTACAACGTTTGGTAGAATTGCACCATGGTCGTATCGAACTGGATAGTGAAGAGGGTAAAGGCAGTACTTTCTCTGTCTATCTGCCACAAGACATAAATACCTATAAATCCTCCGAGTTGGCTTCTAATGACACTCTGAATGAGGAAGGTCAGGTATATTCCACCAACTCGAAAGAAATGTATTTCATTGATACGGAAAAGGTCGAGAACGAAACGATCGAAGCCGGCGACAAGAAGCGTGGCACTATTCTTATTGTAGAAGACAATAATGAAATCCGCCATTATCTTAGCAGCGGACTTGCAGAACTCTTCAATACGCTGGAAGCCGGGAATGGTGAAGAAGCCTTGGAAAAACTGAAAGACAATGAAGTTGACATCATTGTAACTGATGTCATGATGCCTGTGATGGATGGTATCAAACTGTGTAAGAATGTGAAGCAAAATATCCGTACCTGTCATATTCCCGTGATTATCCTGTCTGCTAAAAGCGAAGTCAAAGACCAGATGGAAGGTCTGCAAATGGGTGCGGATGATTACATCCCGAAACCATTCTCACTTGCTATCCTGACTACGAAGATACAGAATATGATGCGTACCCGTAGACGTATGCTTGAACGGTATTCCAAATCTCTGGAAGTGGAACCGGAAAAGATTACGTTTAACGCCATGGATGAAGCTTTACTGAAACGTGCCGTAGCTATTGTAGAAAAAAACATGGATAATATTGAATTCTCTACTGACGAATTTGCCAGAGAAATGAATATGAGTCGTTCTAACCTGCATCTTAAATTGAAAGCTATCACAGGCGAATCGACTATCGATTTTATACGAAAGATCCGTTTCAACGAAGCAGCAAAGTTACTCAAGGATGGCCGCTATACAATAGCAGAAGTCAGTACAATGGTAGGATTCAATACACCGTCTTATTTTGCTACGAGTTTCAAGAAGTATTTCGGATGTTTACCCACGGAGTATATTAAGAAAATAAAAGGATAAATCATTGAATTCCGAATATGAATCTGCTGGCTTGAGATTTATGTTCATTTCGGTTCGGAAAAGAACATAAAATGCTATTACTGATAATAATACATTACTATGCAGCTTTCAATTTATCCTCTTATTAGCATTATTTATCTTATTACCAAGCGAGCTTTCGTTTGACAGTTGTTGAACGAAAGCTTGACTTTAGTTAAACTATCGTTCGACTTAAGTCAAACGAAAACTCATTAGGCAATGAAATAAATATCAATAGGGAAGCTATTACTTAAAAGTAGCCAATAAGATCATTATTGTATCTAAAAGGAGTAATATTCTAGATAATGAATACTGAAAGCTAATTCCCGAAAATCTTCAACCTTTAAAGAAGAAATACATTCTTTACCCCATACAAACAAAAACATTAGACAAAAATGAAAGACTATTCAACAATACCAATAGTCGTAAAATTGTCATACTCCATATATTTGCAGAGAGATCATCATTAATTAAAAAACAAAAAAAGTATACTATGAATTCTTTAAACAAATTGTACTCCTACCTACTTTTATCATTGACCAGCATTCTTTTTGTGAATGCCCACCCGACAATTATAAAACAAGATATTGACTGGCCCCAATTTATGAGTCAACAAGATATGATATGGGAAAAGTTGCCTGAATATTGGTATGATTCAGCCTTTTTAGGTAATGGGAAACTAGGATTAATGATCTATAAAGAACCCGGAGAAAACTACATACGCTTAGAAACAGGAAACTGTGATGTACACGATCACCGCACTAAAAGAGATGTATTCGGAATCCCTAGACTACTTACCGGACATTTTGCCCTACATCCTAAGGGCAAAATAATCAATGGAACGATGCATCTTGACCTTTGGAATGCTGAAGTTTCAACAGATATTACGACAACTAAAGGAGTCATCCACTTGCGAAGTTTTGTCCATGCGGATGAAATGATGATAATAGTAAAAGCAACAACAGAAGGAAACGAACATGACTTCCAATGGGAATGGATAGCAGCTGAAGCTAATAGTCCTCGTTATTTGATTTTCAAAAGACAAGGAAAAGCCAATAAAATACCAAAAGATTACGAACTCAATCCGACAGCAAAAATCAGTAATGAGAAAGAAGTCAATCTATCTGTCCAGAAATTATTGGCAGGAGGAGAAACGAGCATTGGATGGCAAGAAACACATAATCCCGAAACAGAACGCACCTTATGGATAAACCTAACACATACATATCCTCAAAACAATTCGAGTGAAATATGCAAAGCTGAAATCCGAAAAGCTATACGTAAAGGTTATCAATCCATGCAAAAAACACATCGTAAATGGTGGAATACTTTTTATCCTAGTAGTTTCATAACACTGCCGGAAGCACAAAAAGAAAACTTCTACTGGATACAGATGTATAAATTAGCCTCTGCAACACGTGGTGATCGTGCTCTAATAGATAACACAGGCCCGTGGCTAACCGAAACCCCATGGCCGAATGTCTGGTGGAATCTCAATGTTCAACTTACCTATTGGGCACTGAATACTTCCGACCATCTAGATCTGGCAGCTTCTTTAGAAAATGCCCTCTACAATCATATAGATCAGTTACGCCTCAACATTTCCAAAGCTTACCGCCATAACTCATTAGGAATAGGGGTTGCTTCCAATTTGGAATGTATGACTACAGAAGTAGGAATTCCAGGAAAAGGCAAAGCTCAAGTAGGACTACTTCCATGGGCCTGTCACAACCTATGGCTTATCTACCGACATAAAATGGATGATGATATTCTACGAAATAAATTATTTCCTTTATTAAAAGAATCAATCAACTACTATTTGCATTTCCTGAAAGAAGGAGACGATGGAAAACTTCATCTCCCAGCAACTTACTCCCCCGAATATGACACCGTGGAAGATTGCAATTTCGACCTCGCTCTGCTACGTTGGGGATGCCAAACACTACTAGAATCAGCCCATCGTCTGAATATCCAAGATTCATTGATTGAGACATGGAAAAATGTGCTTCTTAAACTGACTCCTTACCCCACAGACGAGAATGGATTACTTATCGGAAAAGATATGCCGTATGCTTTCTCACACAGACATTATTCACATTTACTTGCTATTTATCCTCTATACTTAATTAATAAAGAACAACCGAATGATATTGAAATGATTGAGAAATCATTGTCTTTTTGGCAAAGCAAGCCCACAGCTCTCCTAGGTTACTCATGCACAGGAGCATCTTCCATTTCCTCTGCTATCGGAAAGGGAGACGATGCACTAGCCTATCTAAATAAATTATTTGGTAAATTTCTTAGTTCGACGACTATGTATAAAGAAAGTGGGCCAGTTATTGAGACACCTTTATCTGCCGCCCAAAGCATTCACGATATGATATTACAGAGTTGGGGGGGAAAGATTCGCATTTTCCCAGCTATTCCCGCTACATGGAAAGACATTGCTTATTCAGGTCTGCGCACGGAAGGGGCATTTAAAGTATCTGCCAGTAGAAAGCAAGGAAAGACACAATTTATCCATATTAAAAGTCTGGCAGGAGAGCCTTGCATTGTAACGACTGATATAGTTAACCCTATTTTTGAAGGAAAAAGAAACTTCACTATACAATCATTCCCAAACAACACCTTCCAAATTGATTTAAAGAAAGGAGAAGAGGTCTTCATTTCCCCCCAAGGAGAAAAGCCAGATTTTATCATTTCTCCGATTCCTCATACTTCTAAAAATCATTATGGATTAAAAATCATTCACCAGAGGAGGTAAAAATGTACAAAACCAACCTTGTAAATACTGGTAGATTAGATTACATTATGATACATAAAAAGCCTGCTATCAGATCCGTAACAGGCTTTTTAGACAGAAGTAATATATGATTCAACAAATTTAATATCAAAAAAATCATTTTTGAACAAAGTGTGAACAAGCTAGACTGTAGTCTATAATTTAATAAGCTAATTTTGCAAACAGTAAAATATAACTTTTAATAATTAAAACCTAATAAAGTATGAAGAACATCTTCTTTATTTGTATGTTCGCAACCGTTGCTTTTACCGGATGCGTAGATGATGATGATGACTTATTAACAGGTGAAGTTAGTCCAGGAGTAGAAATACTTCCTGAAAACAAACCTAATGAAGTTGTAGACTCAAAGTTATTTGAGATCATTAACCTCGATTACCCAGGATTAGAGAAAGTGAAAAAATTCTATGAAAATGGAGAATACTATTATGCAGCTAACGAATTACTAGAGTATTATAGAACAAGAGTAGACGTAAACAACCCTAATGTCAACTTGATTAACCCAACAATTTCCGAGAAAGATCAACGCATTGCCGATCAAGCACTTGAACATCGTTTCTATGTAAAAGGATTCGCCGAAAGTGTAGATGAAGTAACTAAACTAGAAACATATTATTCTTTCTATGATGCATCTGCAAAGAAAATAGATTGGAATGCCAACGAAGATAAACAGAAAAAAGAGCAAGAATTCAGATACCAACTTCATCGCCATCAATGGATGCTTCCCCAAGCAAAAGCATACCGTATTAGTAAAGATGAAAAATATATCCAATCATGGATTGAAGCATACGGCAGTTGGATCGAAACATTCCCATATACTCCCGGAACCATATTCCCACCAGCTGGCGGTTCCGAAAATGATGTAGACTATCAATGGAAAGGCCTACAAGTAGCAGAAAGAGTTCTTTCCCAAGTAGACATTATGCCCTATTTTATTCATTCCACAAATTTCACTCCGGAATGGCTTTCTACTTTCTTGGTTGCATTTGAAAAAGAGGTAGAGTGTATTCGATTGAATTATTATCAAAGTGGCAATATCTTAATTTCTCAATATCAAGCCGTAGCCACTGCTGGCATGCTAATGCCGGAATTTAAGAATGCATCAACATGGGCTACAGAAGGAACACAAGGATTAAACGAATCATTAGACACACAATTTAATGATGATGGAGTGGAATATGAGTTAGATTTTAGCTATCATACTGCTGCCATTAGTGACTTCCGAGAAATATATCTTATAGCTCAAGCTAACAACAAAACTAATTTATTGTCTCCCAGCTACATCAGCAAACTAAAGAAAGCAACAGAATTTGTTATGGATATGATTTACCCTAATTATACCATAGACAATTTCAATGATACCCGTTCAGCTTCATATTCTAAAAGCACTTTGTTGAATAGGCTAAAGGAATATTCTGCTATGTATCCTGACAATAATGAGCTATTATGGGTAGCAACAGAAGGAAAGAACGGAAGTAAACCTTCATACACAACTAAAGCTTATAGCACCTCTGGTTATTATATGTTACGCAGCGGTTGGGATAAAGATGCAACCATGATGATTCTAAAGAACAACTACAATCCTACCAATCAATGGCACTGCCAACCTGACAATGGAACCTTCGGTTTATACCGCAAAGATCGTAACTTCTTCCCTGATGCAGGTGTATTTACCTACAATACTGGAGCTGCTCGTACTAAATACGCTTCAACTGTTAATCATAATACAATGACTATTATGAGTAAAACCATTGGAGTTGCTAAGCCAACCGGCCAAGGTGGCGTAATGGAAGGAAAAATGATCAAATTAGAAACTAAAAATAATGTAGACATTTTAGTTACGGAAAACCAACAATCAGATGACATCACCCACCGTAGAACTGTATTCTTTGTTAATCAGAAATTCTTTGTGATTGTAGACGAAGGTTATGGCGCATCTACGCTTGGTACTAAGACAAATATAAATTTCCATCTGCTTAGTGATAAAGATACTCCTTCTGTATTTGACAAAAATCTGCAAACATCTGTAAACAATAATAAGTATTATCAGGCATATACTAATTTTGCTAGTAATAATATTTTTGCTGGCACATTTACAGAAACGAGTCAAGATCTAACAGCCAAAGCATTATCTACAACAGATGTGACCAATGTAGTATCTACAAACACAGACAAAGAAGATGGTCCTATACGTCTAGGCTACCAAATCACTCTTCGTCAGCCTAAAATTACGCCTATTGAAATCAGTGCAACCCGCTATATAACAATTCTCTGCCCATTTGAAAACGATACAGAACGGGAGGAGCTGAAAGTTGATGCCAAATTTACTGATAATGAAGATGGAACGGCTGGAACATTCCATTCAGAAGGGGTATCTATTCAAGTCACAGTCAAAGGTACAGTGTACGATCTTTCTTCAAAATAAATCTAATAATCATATAATATGAAATCTAAATTACTAAAAGACATTTCTCATTTTTTAGGTGTCTTGATGGCAGTTGTATTAGTCATGACCTATACATCTTGTTCAGATGAGGATACCACTGACACTACTGGTTTCGCACTTTATTATTTAGGCATGACCGATATAGGTCCATCTATGAGCGGGATCATTTCAGAGCCTTCTTACAAAGGGAGCGTTCCTTCCGATTTTACAATCACAAGCATCACATTAAACGGTGAACCTTATATGGGTAGTGATTTTATTATCAATAAAGAAACCGGTGCTATTGAAATCAATAGTGCAAAAGACACACCGGTAGGCTTATATAAAATTTCCATTTCATGTATGGCTGGTGGTTCGTATCATGAGTACAAGGATATTGTAGAAGTAAACATGATGAAACCTGTACCGGATGGCATCACTGTAGAACCTAATGAAATTCAAATAGAATACAGCATTGTTTCAGATGCAGAAAGCACGGAAGAATTACCTACAGCACAAGTTAAGACTGATGGTAATCATGTATCTATTACCAAATATGAAATAGCAAAAAGTGACATTTCTTCATTCTTCAATATCTCCCAAACAGGAGAAATTACAATTGTAAGAGGAAGCGATATTGCACCTGGAATACATACTCTTTCATTAAAACTCACTACCGGCGCATCGTCTGAAGATGAAGGAATCTTTGAGAATGCATTGACTATCAATGTCACATCTAAACCTTTAGGATTAACTTATGAACCTAACGAAGGATTGATAGAAGCTGAAACAGCGGAAGGACCCGAAACCACTTTCAAAAGTGAAGCTCCAATGCTAAAAGGCTCTTTGGAAAATATAGCCTATTCTATTGAAAGCATCGAACCATCAACGGATAAAATTAAAATTGATCCGACAACAGGTGTACTCTCTGTCGACAAACATCACGGCTTTGAAATAGGTCAGGAATATGTAATATCTGTAAAAGTAGCAAATAAATATACTACAGATGGAGTATCATTTAACAATGTATATACTCTTAAAGTAGTAAACAGAATTGTACCTGTAGCAAACTTTAGCTATCCTGTGAATGTAGAAATATATGAATCATCACCATTAAAAGTAACTCCTGATGAAGGACTTGAAGGAGATGGGATTACGTTCACATTAAAGGATGATCTAAATAAACAGTTGTCTATTGACAAAAATGGAGTAGTATCTGCAAAGAAAGGCCACACCATACCAAACGGAGACTATACCATTACAGTGACTGCCTCTAATACTAAAAATTCAAAAGAAGCGTCATTCAACTTAAAGGTTAAGAATAATCCGAATAAATTTAGCTTCATACGCTACGGAAATAACATTGGGGTAGATGCAATAAGCAATGCCAATCAATTTAGAATCACAGTAGATAAAGCAGCCAATGCTGCTACGATTCTAAGTAAATTCACAATAGAAGCTCCTACTACAGATATCACAGGAAAAAATGTACGATGGAGTATCAGAAACGGAAAGAACTGTGATAAGTTGGAAATAGATGAAAATGGTAAGATTTCATTTGCAAATGCTATATGGCCAGGATTAGATGCAACAGATCCAGTAGCCACAAATGGTTCAGGATTCTTCTTTGTTACAGCCACTGTTGGTGAAGACAAAGATTCTGAATTCTCACTGGAAGTACCTGTCTTTATACATTATGACTTGGTTATAGCTGGTGTTCATGTATTATATAATCCATTTGTATTCCAAGTTAATCCAAAAACAATTGGTAATAGTACTTATTCTGAAAAACCAATTATTAAAGGTATAGATGCGGAAGCTTTATCATTGTTCACTTTAGACTACAGACGTTCATTTAACTATACGGCAATTAGCGGTACATTTACCAATGGCGATCCTAAAACTTCTAACTTCCTGAACACTCTCTGGACTAAATTCGGAGAAGACTCTGGTAGAGGGGTTAACACAGGTTCCAGGAATGCTATTTCCTATTATGCCAATATAGAGAAAAATAAAAACACTTTAAGTTATGCTATAGGATATGTTGATCCTACTAACGGGCTTGCCCTCAAATTGAATCCTAATAAATGGGTTTTAGACGGAGAGTATCCTAATGGTATATTCACAGGTCAGATGACTTTCGATAAAACCGGAGCAGATCCTCAAAAAGGTAGTCAGGTGTTCCCGCTAATCATCTGGTTCGATCCTAACTTCTAAATACTAATACGTTAAAAATAGAAATTATGTATAACATAAACAATCTAATTAAATCAATAAGCATAAGAGGGTATTTCACCCTCTTAGCACTGATAGTCACAATCAGCGTATATGCTCAAGAATTAACTTTAAAAGGTGTTATTGTAGACGAAACAGACACACCTCTTATTGGAGCAACTATACAAGCTAAAGGCACCTCGACAGGAGCTATCACAGACTTTGATGGAAAATTTACTCTAAAAGCAAAAAAAGGAGCTACAATTTCTATCTCTTACATTGGTTATAAAACACAAGAACTAAAATTCAATGGTCAAGGATCCATTAATATAAAAATGGTTCCAGATAACCAGGCACTAGATGAGGTAGTAGTAGTTGGATATGGCGCGATGAAACGTAGCGATTTGACAGGTTCTGTTGCTTCTGTTGCTGCCAAAGATATTGAAGGATTTCAAACAAGTTCTGTAGCAGGTGCATTAGGTGGACAAATAGCCGGAGTGCAAATCACATCTACAGATGGTACTCCTGGTGCAGGGTTCAACATCAACATTCGTGGTGTAGGAAGTCTGACAGGTGATTCAAGCCCGCTCTACATTGTAGACGGTTTTCAGGTAGACGACATTGATTATTTATCAAATTCAGATATTGAATCTATTGAAGTACTTAAAGACGCTTCATCTTCTGCCATTTATGGTGCACGTGCAGCAAATGGTGTTGTGATGATTACAACAAAATCAGGAAAAAGCGGGAAACCACAAATTAGCTATAATGGTTCTGCAAGTTATCGTAAAATCTCTAAAACATTGGATGTATTATCTCCCTACGAATTTGTGAAATTACAGGGTGAAGTTAATAATGATCTCTTGAGCAGTTACATTTCTGACAAAGAATTTGATGATGCCGGAAAACCAATTAGATACCATTCATTAGAAGATTATGTAGGCGTAAAAGGAGTAGATTGGCAAGAAGAGACTTTCAACCCGACTTGGTCTCAAGATCATAATTTCTCTCTTAGAGGTGGTAGCAATGATACACAATATAATGCGGCTTTTTCTCGCTATGTAGAAAACGGTATCTTCAACAACAGCGGTTTTGACAAAACAACAGCTAAGTTTCGTATAGATCAAAAGATTAATAAAAATATATCGTTCAATGCAACTATTAACTATGCTTTAACTAATCGTAAAGGTGTAGGAACAACAGCTGATTCCGGACGCTTCAATATGTTAGCTCAGATACTTAGCGCACGTCCCACAGGTGGAAATAAGCTAACCGACGAAGAATTATTGCATTCGGCCATTGACCCGGAAATGCTAGAAACAGGCGAAAGCCTAGCACAGGTTAATCCTGTTATGCAAACTCAATCTGTAACTAACAATAAACGTGGCGAAATGTGGTCTGGAAATGCATCTGTAAGCTGGCAGATCATACAAGGACTTACTTTTAAGAGTGCCGGGACATATAATACAACCAATAGCCGCACTGACATTTTTTACAAAAATGGCTCTAAGGAAGCATATCGTAATGGTGAACAACCTTATGGACGTACAACCATGCAACGCGATGTACGCTGGACCAACTTTAATACTTTAACCTGGAAACAAAAGGTAAAGAAACATAATTATGATGTCATGCTAGGACACGAAGTATCCTACAAAAGTACAGAATATTTGTTGGGTGAAGCAATGGGATTCCCTTTCGATCAAATGGAAAATGACAACATGGGGCTAGGTGCAACTCCAAGTAAGGTTGAAAGTACTTACTACGATAAAACGTTATTATCATTTTATGCACGTGCTAACTATAACTACGACAACCGTTATCTATTTACAGCAACAGTACGTGCCGATGGTTCTACGGTATTCTCATCAAATAAGAAATGGGGATTCTTCCCTTCTTTCTCTGCAGCGTGGCGTGTATCAGAAGAAGCATTCATGAAAGATATTAAATGGATTTCAAATTTCAAAATTCGTTTAGGTTGGGGTACAGTAGGAAATGACAATATACCTAACTATCTATCTCTGGACCTATATGAAGCAAATAAATATGGTATAGGCAATAGTAGTGTTACTGTTTTAAATCCTAAACAACTTAGAAATAAGAATTTGAAATGGGAAGGATCAAACACTACTAACTTAGGTATTGACTTAGGTTTCTTTGACAACCGCCTAAATTTAACCGCTGAATTCTTTATCAAGAATACAAAAGACTTGCTATTGTCACAATCACTGGCACATATTACAGGATTTGACTCACAAATGCAAAACGTAGGAAAAATTCAAAATAAGGGTATTGAATTAAGTTTAAACAGCACCAATATTCAAACTCGGAATTTTACTTGGCAAACCAACTTTAATATATCATTCATCAGGAATACATTGAAGTCACTGGCGTCAGGAGTAAACTACATGCAAGCACGTTCTGGCTTTGATAGCAATTTCACTTCATATGATTATATGGCTATTGTCGGACAATCGCTTGGTCTGATTTACGGATATGAATTTGATGGTATTTATCAATATTCAGATTTTTATTCAGTTCCGGGTTCCAGCACTTTAATATTAAAGGAAGGCGTAACAAGCAATCCAAGTCTTGGAAACAGATTGTCTCCGGGAGCAGTTAAATATAAAGATCAAGATGGTGATGGAGTAATAACAACTAAAGACCGTACTGTTATCGGTAATGCTTTGCCTAAATGGTATGGTGGTATCACTAACACATTCAACTATAAAGGTATTGATTTTAGCTTTATGTTGCAATTCAATTACGGCAATGACATTTATAATGCAACCCGTTTGTATGCAACTCAAACCAATACACAACGTAGAAACCAATTAGCAGAAGTAGCAGACCGTTGGAGTCCGACAAACGCTTCAAACAAGGTACCTCGCTACAATGGATACGTAGTAAACGATGTGTATTCACGATTTGTAGAAGATGGTTCTTTCCTACGTTTGAAGAATATAACACTAGGATATACACTGCCTCATAAATGGACTCGTAGTTTCCATGTATCCAAACTTCGCGTATATGCTACCGGACAAAATCTCTTCTGCTTTAACAACTATAGCGGATATGATCCGGAAGTAAGTACAGCCAGCAAAAGTCCTATGACTCCCGGACTGGATTGGGGTGCTTATCCTAAGAGTAGAGTATTTACATTTGGTATTGATTTACAGTTCTAATATGAGAAAATAATATGAAGAAATTAATATATTACATAGCAATGTCCATTCTGTGCATTTTACCTTATTCATGCTCATTAGATGAAGAGGCAAGAAGCGAAATGGAAAAGAAGAATTATATGACTAATGCTAAAGAAGCACAAGATGTTCTATTAGGAGTATATCGTACAACTGTTGAAGATGCTGCATACGGGTATCATCTATCTTTCTTGTTCAACATGGGAACAGATATATCTCAAGGAGAAGGTTCCGATATAACGAATTATCGTATCATTGTCAATAACGCTTTTCCTACTACCCAAGTAGAAATTCAACAAACATGGCAAGTCCTTTATAAAGGTATCTACAGAGCAAACGACTTCCTGGAACGTATTAGTGGAAAAATAGAGACTTATAATACTACTGATAAAAAGATCGCAACTCTTTATATAGCCGAAGCCAGAGCGTTAAGAGCCATGTTCTATTTCGAGTTAGTTCGTCGTTATGGAAATATTCCTTTGATTACCAGTACAGAGATGTCTTATCAAGCTCCTACTACTTTTACACAGGCTACTCCTGATAAAGTATATGAATTTATTGAAGACGATCTTCTTTATGCTAGTGAAGTCCTACCATATGCAATCGACGATCAGCTTCGTGAGAACACATCATATCGTTTTAGTAAAGGGGCAGCACTTGGGCTCTTGGCAAAAGTGTATGCTACATGGGCAGGATATCCTGTACAAAATACAGCAAAATGGGAAGATGCTGCCAAAACAGCACGTATCCTCATCGAATCCGGCAAACATTCATTACTGCGCAATTATGAAAAGTTATGGGAAAATACTTGTAGCAGTGTATGGGATCCAACAGAAAGCTTAATCGAGATTTCATTCTATTCTCCTACCGTATCTGGTTCTGGAGATCCTGTAGGGCGTATCGGCAAATGGAATGGAGTAAAAACAACAGCTATCGCCGGTGTACGAGGTAGTTGTGCAGGAAATATGAAAGTAGTCCATACATTCGTGCTCGATTGGAGAGACGGCAAAAATGCAAATGACAAACGTCGCGATCTATCAGTAGCAAACTATAAGTATGATGACGATTACGTATTATGGGCTAAAGGTAAAAGTGATACGGAAGAATCTGCAAAATTAAAAGACCAAGATCCCACTCAAGCTCAAAAAGAAAAACAAAACTATACACCAGCCAAATGGGATCTTATAAAATACCAAAAGACAGGTGGGGTTATCAATAACGATAAATCTAACGCAAACTGGTATTTCTTACGTTATGCAGATGTATTACTCATCTATGCCGAAGCGCTGAATGAATGGAAACATGGTCCTACCACAGAAGCTTATGCTGCAATTAACGAAGTTCGTCGTCGTGGATATGGATATCCTAGCAATACAGGAAGCTGCGACCTTTCAAACTTAAATGAAGAAACTTTCCGTGAAGCAGTCAGAAAAGAACGTGCGTATGAATTAGCATTTGAAGGTCATCGTCGTATGGATTTAGTTCGCTGGGGCATCTATTATGAAACTATACAAAAAACGAATGCTGCTTTAGCAAACTGGTGGGATTCTGCAGATAATTACAGATATTTGTTATATAAATATACAGAGAAAAACAAACATGAATTACTGCCTATTCCACAACGTGAAAAGGACTTGTGTATTCAGTTCAAACAAAACCCTGGTTGGTAACAAAATCTCTATAACTTCTCTCCAATATGCCTTAAATAGGGCATATTGGAGATATTTAAAACCTTTTTCAACAAAATCAAAACTTGAAAAGCTCTATTTAAACGCCTTTTCGACAATCCTGTAACACAAAATTAGGTCTTTCACCTACTTTTGCATCAGTTACAAAACTTCTAAAAACAATCACTTAAAATGAATAACATGAAAAAGAAACTTGTTCTCTTTGCTTCGGTTAGTATTGCACTCGCGTCGTGCCAGACAACCCCAAAGGAAGACTACAGTTGGATAAAAAAAGGACTGGATGTAGCTTCTGCCCAATTACAACTTTCTGCTGAAGAAGTTAGTGGTACAGGGATGCTGCCACGCTCCATCCGTACCGGCTATGACATGGATTTCCTTTGCCGTCAGTTGGAAAGAGATTCATTAACATTTAAAGATTCCCTACGTGCACAGCCTACTGCCGAACAGCTAGGCAAACGTCGCCTCTGCAACGTTTATGACTGGACGAGCGGTTTCTTCCCCGGTTCATTATGGTATGCATACGAACTGACAGGAAACGATACACTGAAAACTCAAGCAATCGAATATACCAATCTTCTGAATCCGGTACGCTATTATAAAGGTACACATGATTTGGGATTTATGGTCAACTGTAGCTACGGCAATGCAGAACGTCTTTCACCTAACGATACCATCGCTGCTGTGATGAGAGAAACTGCCGATAACCTCTGCGGTCGTTTCAATGATTCTATCGGTGCTATCCGTTCATGGGATTTCGGAACATGGAACTTCCCGGTTATCATCGACAATATGATGAACCTTGATCTTCTGTTCAATGTAGCAAAAGCAACAGGCGACAATAGATATAAAGACATCGCTATCAAACATGCCATGACAACGATGCATAATCACTTCCGCCCGGATTATACTTGCTGGCATGTAGTAAGCTATAACAGCGATGGTACAGTAGAACGAAAACAAACCCACCAAGGCAAGAACGATGATTCTTCATGGGCACGCGGACAGGCATGGGCTGTGTACGGATATACCGCTTGTTTCCGCGAAACAAATGACAGCATCTTCCTGAACTTTGCAAAGGATATAGCTGATATGATTATGGATCGCGTAAAAACAGACGACGCTATTCCTTATTGGGATTATGATGCTCCTGTAACCAAAGAAACTCCACGCGATGTATCTGCTGCTTCTGTCACTGCTTCTGCAATGATTGAACTAAGCACAATGGTTCCCAATGGACAGAAATATCTGGATTATGCGGAAAAGATTCTGAAGAGTCTGTCAAGTGATGCATATCTTGCAAAAGTGGGTGACAATCAAGGATTCATCTTGATGCATTCCGTAGGTTCACTGCCCAATGGTTCTGAAATCGACACTCCACTGAACTATGCTGACTACTATTATCTGGAAGCATTGAAGAGATTCATGGATCTGAAAGGTATCAATTACAAAGATATCTAATACATAAAATTATAACACCTATTATATCATGAATAAAACTTTAAAGTACATCGTTCTGCTTGCAATCGCATGTTTCGTAAGCAAGGGTTACGCCCAAGAACTGAAAAGCGAAGTCTTTTCTCTTCTTAACCTGGACTATCCGGGACTGGAGAAAGTAAAAACTTTGCATCAGGAGGGTAAAGATGAGGATGCTGCCAAAGCATTACTGGACTATTACCGCGCACGTACCAACGTAAAAACTCCGGATATCAACCTGAATAAAGTGACTATCAGCAAAGAAGAACAGCAATGGGCGGATGACGGATTGAAACATACATTCTTCGTACATAAAGGTTATCAACCTTCTTACAATTATGGAGAAGATATCAACTGGCAATACTGGCCGGTGAAAGATAATGAGCTCCGCTGGCAGTTGCACCGTCACAAATGGTTCACTCCAATGGGTAAAGCTTACCGTATATCCGGTGATGAAAAATATGCTAAAGAATGGGCACACCAGTATATCGACTGGATTAAAAAGAATCCGTTGGTGAAGATGGACAAGAAAGAATATGAGCTGGTAAGTGATGGAAAAATCAAAGGTGAAGTAGAAAACGTACGTTTTGCATGGCGTCCTCTGGAAGTGAGTAATCGTCTGCAAGACCAGACTTCACAGTTCCAGTTATTCCTTCCCTCCCCTTCTTTCACTCCGGACTTCCTGACAGAATTCCTGGTGAACTATTACAAACATGCTGTACATATCCTTGCTAATTACTCGGATCAAGGCAACCATTTACTTTTTGAAGCTCAACGCATGATTTATGCAGGTGCCTTTTTCCCTGAATTCAAAGATGCTCCGGCTTGGAGAAAAAGTGGTATCGACATTCTGAACCGTGAAATTCACGTACAGGTATACGAAGATGGCGGACAGTTCGAACTTGACCCACATTATCATCTGGCAGCTATTAACATTTTCTGTAAAGCCTTAGGTATCGCAGATGCTAACGGATTCCGTAAGGAATTCCCTCAAGATTATTTGGATACCATTGAAAACATGATTATGTTCTATGCAAACATTTCTTTCCCTGATTACACCAATCCATGTTTCAGCGACGCCAAGTTGACAACCAAGAAAGAAATGGTGAAAAACTACAAGTCATGGAGTAAACTGTTCCCGAAGAACCAGGCAATCAAATACTTCGCTACAGAAGGAAAAGAAGGTGCATTGCCGGATTATATGTCTAAAGGTTTCCTGAAATCAGGCTTCTTTGTATTCCGTAATTCATGGGGAATGGATGCTACCCAAATGGTAGTAAAGGCAGGTCCGAAAGCTTTCTGGCACTGTCAGCCGGATAATGGTACATTTGAACTTTGGTTCAACGGCAAGAATTTGTTCCCGGATTCTGGTTCGTATGTATACGCAGGTGAAGGCGAAGTAATGGAACAACGCAACTGGCATCGTCAGACTTGCGTTCACAACACAGTAACCCTGGACAACAAGAATCTCGATACAACAGAATCTGTTACTAAGTTATGGCAACCGGAAGGTCCTATCCAGACTTTAGTGACTGAAAATCCGAGTTACAAGAATCTGAAACACCGTCGTTCTGTTTTCTTCGTTGATAACACTTACTTTGTTATTGTAGATGAAATGGCAGGTAGCGGTAAAGGTTCTATCAATCTCCACTATCAGATGCCGAAAGGAGAAATTGCCAACAGCCGCGAAGACATGACGTTCCTGACACAGTTCGAGGATGGAAGCAACATGAAACTGCAATGCTTCGGCCCTGCTGGCATGAGTATGAAGAAAGAACCAGGATGGTGTTCAACAGCTTATCGCAAACGTTACAAACGTATGAATGTATCGTTCAACGTGAGAAAAGACGGCGAAGAAGCTGTACGTTACATCACTGTTATCTACCCGGTTAAGAAAAGCGCAGATGCCCCTAAATTTGACGCTAAATTCAAGAACAAAGCGTTCGATGAAAACGATCTGGAAGTAGAAGTGAAAGTAAACGGAAAGAAACAGTCATTAAAATACAAACTATAAAAAGCCTCAAAGCCTCTCCCTGCCCCTTTTCTTGGGAGAGGCTTCTTATCATTATGGAAAACTATTACACCTCCTCTACCCTACTCCTCCCATTGGCAGCACTAAGCCTCGTTTCTTGCAACAGCCAAAAGAAAGAAGAAGTCAGACAGCCGAACATCATCTTCATGATGACGGATGATCACACCACTCAAGCAATGTCCTGTTATGGAGGAAATCTGATCCAAACTCCTAACATGGATCGGATTGCCAACGAAGGTATCCGCTTTGATAATTGTTACGCTGTCAATGCTCTTTCGGGACCTTCACGCGCTTGCATCCTCACCGGCAAATTCAGTCACGAGAATGGTTTTACCGATAATGCAAGTACATTCAACGGCGATCAGCAGACATTCCCCAAACTTCTTCAGCAAGCCGGATACCAGACTGCCATGATCGGCAAATGGCACCTCATCAGCGAACCGCAAGGTTTCGACCATTGGAGTATCCTTAGCGGCCAACATGAGCAAGGTGACTATTACGATCCTGATTTCTGGGAAGACGGAAAACATATCGTAGAAAAAGGATATGCTACGGATATTATTACCGACAAAGCAATTAAATTCCTTGAAGGACGGGACAAGAACAAACCGTTCTGCATGATGTATCACCAGAAAGCCCCACACCGTAACTGGATGCCCGCTCCCCGTCATTTAGGCATATTCAATAATACAACTTTCCCGGAACCGGCTAATCTGTTCGACGACTACGAAGGTCGTGGAAGAGCTGCTCGCGAGCAGGATATGTCTATCGAGCACACGTTGACAAACGACTGGGATCTCAAATTGATGACTCGTGAAGAGATGCTGAAAGATACAACCAACCGTCTTTATAGTGTATATAAACGTATGCCTATTGAAGTTCAGGATAAATGGGATTCTGTATACGCCGGGCGCATTGCCGAATACCGCAAAGGTGACTTGAAAGGCAAATCTTTAATCAGCTGGAAATATCAACAATATATGCGCGATTATCTGGCTACGGTTCTGGCAGTAGACGAAAATATCGGCCGACTATTGAATTATCTCGAAAAGATTGGCGAACTGGACAATACAATCATTGTCTACACTTCCGACCAGGGTTTCTTCCTTGGCGAACATGGCTGGTTTGACAAACGCTTCATGTATGAAGAATGTCAGCGTATGCCTCTTATCATCCGTTACCCGAAAGCAATCAAAGCAGGAAGTACCAGTAATGCAATCAGCATGAATGTAGACTTTGCTCCTACCTTCCTCGACTTTGCCGGAGTAGATATTCCGTCAGATATTCAAGGAGCTTCTTTGAAACCTATATTGGTCAACGAAGGCAAAACCCCGGCCGACTGGCGTAAAGCTGCTTATTACCATTATTACGAATATCCTGCAGAACACTCCGTAAAACGTCACTATGGTATCCGTACACAAGATTTCAAACTGATTCATTTCTACAACGATATCGACGAATGGGAAATGTATGATATGAAAGCTGATCCGAGAGAAATGAACAATGTCTTCGGCAAACCGGAGTATGCTAAAGTACAAAAAGAGCTGATGGAGCTACTTCAGGACACTCAAAAACAGTACAAAGATACTGACCCGGACGAAAAAGAAAAAGTCCTCTTTAAAGGTGATCGCCGACTGATGAAGAATCGCTAAATGATAATTTATGAGTTCACCACAGAGGACACGGAGGACACAGAGTTTTTCTCTCTTCTTTCCGTAAGTAAAACAGAGCGATAAATACGATTATAAATACATGAAACTCTGTGTCCTCCGTGTCCTCTGTGGTGAAATATAAATCCCCATTTATATAAATAAAGATTAACCAAAAACAATTATATCATGGATAGAAGAAAGTTTTTAAAAAACACAGGCTGGTCTTTCCTCGGATTGGCAGCTTCAGGCAGCTTGCTGGGTTCTTGCGCAGTTGGAAGCAAAGAAGCAAAAAAGATTATGCCGTCAGCCAGTAACCTCAAAATGTACTGGGGTGACTTACACAACCATTGCAACATCACATACGGACACGGCGACATGCGCGACGCTTTTGAAGCAGCGAAAGGACAATTGGATTTTGTCAGTGTCACTCCTCATGCGATGTGGCCGGATATTCCCGGAGCAGATGATCCCCGTCTGAAATGGGTGATCGATTACCATACGGGAGCTTTCAAACGTTTGCGTGAAGGCGGTTATGAGAAGTACGTAAAAATGACGAATGAATACAATAAAGAAGGTGAGTTCCTTACTTTTGTCGGATACGAGGCCCACAGCATGGAACATGGTGACCATGTTGCATTGAATTATGATCTTGACGCACCACTTGTAGAATGTACTTCTATCGAAGACTGGAAACAGAAGGCTAAAGGACACAAAGTATTTATCACTCCGCATCACATGGGTTACCAGGGCGGTTATCGTGGTTACAACTGGAAATGCTTTACCGAAGGAGATATTACCCCATTCGTAGAAATGTATTCCCGTCACGGTCTGGCAGAAAGCGATCAGGGAGACTATCCTTATTTACACGATATGGGTCCGCGCCAATGGGAAGGAACCATTCAATATGGTCTTGAATTAGGCAACAAATTCGGTATCATGGCTTCTACCGACCAACATTCCGGTTATCCGGGAAGCTATGGCGACGGTCGTATTGGTGTCATGGCTCCGTCATTGACTCGCGACGCTATTTGGGAAGCTCTCCGCACCCGCCACGTATGTGCCGCAACCGGTGATAAAATTATTATCGACTTCCGCCTCAACGACGCTTTCATGGGAGACGTGGTTCGCGGTAACAGCCGCCGTATCTACCTGAACGTCACAGGTGAAAGCAGTATCGACTATGTAGATATTGTCAAGAACGGACAGATTTTAGCTCGCATGAACGGTCCTCTGACTCCGATTGCTCCGGAAGGTGATACGGTACGTTGCAAAGTTAAAGTTGATTTTGGTTGGAATCGTGAAGAGAAATACGTACATTGGCAGGGTAAACTGTCAGTGGACAAAGGACAGATCCATAGTGTAACTCCTTGTTTCCGTGGCGCAGCGTTCACTTCTCCGCAAGAAGGTGAAACTGAATTCCACACGCATGTCAACCGTATTGTATCCGTTGGCGACAAGGAAACCGAACTGGATATGTACAGTAGCAAGAATCCGAATACGACTACAGCAGCCATGCAAGCCGTCATTCTGGATGTGGAAATGCCCAAAGACGGTAAGATCATTGCCGAATTCAATGGCAAGAAGTTTGAACACACATTGGGCGAATTGCTCGAAGGTTCACGTTCACACTTCATGATCGGTTGGTTGAGCGAGGCAATCCTCTTCAATCGCGCTATGCCGGAAAGCTGCTTCACTTTGGAACACTACATGGAAGATAAAGAGCCGCAACGTGATACGGACTACTACTATGTACGCGTTCGCCAACGTGACGGACAATGGGCTTGGAGTTCACCGATTTGGGCAGAAAGAGTGTGATTTTTTTAAGTATTAAGTATTATGTATTAAGTATTACTTGGTGATATGGAAAAAGAATACGCTATAGGAATTGACCTTGGCGGAACTTCTGTAAAATACGCCCTAATTGATAATGAAGGCGTATTTTACTTTCAAGGGAAGTTACCGTCGAAAGCCGATGTATCAGCCGAAGCTGTCATCGGACAGTTGGTTACTGCTATCAATGAAGTGAAAGCCTTTGCACAGGAACAAGGCTACAAAATCAATGGTATAGGAATCGGTACACCGGGTATCGTAGATTCTACAAACCGCATAGTTCTGGGAGGTGCGGAAAACATCAACGGTTGGGAAAACATACATCTGGCGGACCGCATTGAAAAGGAAACCGGACTCCCGGCTTTATTGGGAAATGATGCCAATCTGATGGGATTAGGAGAAACAATGTATGGAGCCGGACAGGGAGCCACTCATGTTGTTTTCTTAACAGTAGGAACAGGCATTGGCGGTGCAGTAGTCATCGATGGCAAATTGTTCAACGGTTATGCCAACCGGGGGACAGAACTGGGGCACGTGCCTCTCATTGCCAATGGCGAACCTTGTGCCTGTGGTTCCGTCGGCTGTCTGGAACATTATGCTTCCACTTCTGCCTTGGTACGCCGTTTCAGTCAACGGATAATAGACGCAGGTATCTCCTACCCGAATGAGGAGATTAATGGAGAACTGATCGTCCGCCTTTACAAACAAGGAGATAAGATTGCACAACTATCGCTGGAAGAACATTGTGATTTTCTGGGACATGGAATTGCAGGATTCATTAATATCTTCAGCCCTCAAAAGATTGTGATCGGTGGAGGACTTTCCGAAGCCGGAGACTTTTATATTCAGAAAGTAAGCGAAAAAGCCCGCAGTTACGCCATCCCCGACTGTGCCGTGAATACTCAAATCATAGCTGCCGCTCTTGGAAACAAGGCCGGAAGTATTGGAGCCGCTTCACTCTTTTTCAAATGAAAACAAAAATAAATGATAGTTGATAGCTGATAAATGATAGTTAGTAAATGAAAGTTATCCCAACATACAAATACTCAATCATCAATTAATTATCAACTTCCATCTATCAGTTATCATTTATCAACTATCAACTATTTAAGATTATGAGAAAAAATTTAGGGATGCTGGCGCTGATTATGGCGTTCTGGTTTACCATCTCGTTTATCACCAATATTCTAGGCCCACTCATTCCGGATATTATCCACAACTTCAATCTAAGTGACCTGGCAATGGCGGGATTTATCCCGACTTCTTTCTTCCTGGCCTATGCCATCATGTCTATCCCTGCCGGATTGCTCATCGACCGTTTCGGTGAAAAGCCGGTATTATTCGGTGGATTTCTAATGCCGTTCATCGGCACCATCCTATTTGCCTGCATGCACACGTATCCGATGTTATTGGCTTCTTCTTTCATCATCGGACTGGGAATGGCCATGTTACAAACGGTATTGAATCCACTCCAACGCACTGTAGGAGGAGAAGAAAACTATGCATTTATCGCCGAACTGGCACAGTTCATGTTTGGCATTGCTTCTTTCCTAAGTCCTCTGGTATATACTTATCTAATTCGTGAACTTGATCCGGCAACATATACAGCAGGTAAGGGTTTCTTTATCGACCTGTTGGCCGATGTCACTCCACGGGAAATGCCGTGGGTATCTCTTTATTGGGTATTTACAATCCTGCTATTGGTCATGCTGATAGCTGTCGGTGTATCTCGTTTTCCCAAGATCGAGTTGAAAGAAGACGAGAAAAGCGGGTCTAAAGATTCATATCTGGCTTTATTCAAACAGAAATATGTATGGCTGTTTTTCCTGGGAATTTTCTGCTATGTAAGTACGGAACAGGGAACTTCAATCTTCATGAGTACCTTCCTGGAACAATACCATGGAGTTAACCCACAAACAGACGGTGCACAGGCCGTAAGCTATTTCTGGGGATTGATGACAGCCGGTTGTCTGGTAGGTATGATTCTGCTCAAGTTAATTGACAGTAAACGATTGTTGCAAATTTCCGGAATTCTGACGATCATCCTATTATTATCGGCATTATTCGGAAGTAAGGAAATATCCATGCTTGCTTTCCCTGCTGTTGGATTCAGCATCTCCATGATGTATTCCATCGTATTCTCATTGGCACTGAACTCTGCGTCACAGCACCACGGTTCATTCGCAGGTATACTATGCTCGGCAATTGTAGGAGGTGCCGGTGGTCCGATGATTGTAAGTACGCTGGCAGATGCTACATCACTTCGCACGGGTATGCTCTTTATCCTTGTTTTTGTAGGGTATATCACCTTTATCGGTTTCTGGGCACGTCCACTGATTAATAACAAGACTATTCGTCTGAAAGATGTGTTCAAACAACGCTGAACAACAAAGCGATGAATAATAAAAGCAAAGTTATATGATGAAACAACGAATATCTATTTTTCTCTTGTTCACCCTTCTGCTATTCGCCAATGGATATGCACAAAAAGGAATCATGCGTCTGACTCAACAGACCTTGATGCATGAAGTTCGCGAAACGCCTTCGCCTCTGGACGGACAGCATATTACTGTCAATCCCCCACGTTTTATGTGGCCGGATAAGTTCCCGCACCTCGGTGCTGTATTGGACGGAGTTGAAGAAGAGGACTACAAACCCGAAGTAACCTACCGCATCCGTATTGCACGCGACCCCGAATTCAAATCGGAAGTGATTACCGCCGAAAGAAAATGGGCATTTTTCAACCCATTCAAACTCTTTGAAAAAGGGAAATGGTATTGGCAACATGCCTACGTTGACAAAGAAGGAAAAGAAGAATGGTCACCTGTTTATCATTTTTATATAGACGAACACATACGTACATTCAACCCTCCTTCTCTACAGGAAGTATTAGCCAAATTGCCCAAGACTCATCCCCGCATCTTGCTTGATGCCGAAGATTGGGATAATATCATCGAACGGAATAAAAACAATCCGGAGGCACAGGCTTATATCCGAAAAGCCGATAAATGCCTGAACCACCCGCTGAAACATCTGGAAGAAGAAATTGATACAACCCAGGTTGTCAAGCTGACAAACATTGTTCAATATCGTTCTGCCCTGATTCGGGAAAGTCGTAAGATTGTAGACCGTGAAGAAGCAAATATCGAAGCCATGGTACGCGCTTACCTGCTAACGAAAGACGAGGTATACTACAAAGAAGGCATTAAGCGTCTTTCCGAAATTCTTTCCTGGAAAAACAGTAAGTACTTTGCTGGAGATTTCAATCGTTCTACTATTCTGTCCATGAGCACTTCAGCGTATGATGCATGGTACAATCTGTTGACTCCGAATGAGAGAAAACTACTCCTAAGAACGATTCGTGACAATGGAAAGAAGTTCTATCATGAATATGTCAACCACTTGGAAAACCGCATTGCTGATAATCATGTCTGGCAAATGACTTTCCGTATCTTGAATATGGCGGCATTTGCTACGTATGGCGAACTCCCGATGGCTTCCACCTGGGTGGATTATTGCTACAATGAATGGGTATCCCGTCTGCCGGGCCTCAACGCGGATGGAGGATGGCACAATGGTGATTCCTATTTTCAGGTCAATCTTCGCACATTGATTGAAGTTTCCGCCTTCTACTCCCGTATCAGCGGATTCGATTTCTTCGCTGATCCGTGGTATAACAACAATGCATTTTACGTCATCTACCAGCAGCCTCCATTCTCAAAATCTGCCGGACAAGGCAATTCACATGAAAGCAAAATGAAGCCGAACGGTACACGAGTAGGTTATGCGGATGCCTTGGCACGTGAATGTAATAATCCGTGGGCGGCTGCTTATGTACGTACCATTCTGCAAAAAGAACCGGATATCATGGAAAAAACTTTCCTCGGAAAATCCGGAGACTTGACCTGGTATCGTTGTACAACCAAGAAAGCTCTCCCCAAAGAAGGACATACTCTTGCCGAACTACCCATGGCGAAAGTATTCAATGAAACGGGGATCGGTACAATGAATACTTCTTTGGGAGATATAGACAAGAATGCCATGTTATCGTTCCGCTCCAGTTCTTATGGTTCCACTTCCCATGCACTGGCCAATCAGAATGCTTTTAATACATTCTATGGAGGTAAAGCCATTTTTTACAGCAGCGGACATCGTACAGGTTTTACGGACGATCATTGTATGTATTCTTACCGTAACACCCGTGCACACAACAGCATTTTGGTAAATGGAATGACTCAAAAGATTGGAACGGAAGGATATGGCTGGATTCCGCGTTGGTATGAAGGAGAAAAAATCGCTTATATGGTAGGAGATGCTTCCAATGCTTATGGTAAAGTGACTTCTCCCCTATGGCTAAAACGTGGCAAACTATCCGGTACGCAATATACGCCTGAAAAAGGATGGGATGAGAACAAGCTGGACATGTTCCGCCGTCATATTATCCAACTGGGAAGTACCGGAGTTTTCGTGATTTATGATGAACTGGAAGGAAAGGAGGCTGTTACATGGGGTTACCTTTTACATACTGTAGAATTACCGATGGAAATACAGGAACTGCCCAATGAGGTGAAAGTAACCGGAAGGAATAAAGCCGGTGGTATCTCTGTTGCCCATCTTTTCAGTTCGGCAAAAACGGAACAGGCAATGGTAGATACTTTTTTCTGTGCTCCGACCAACTGGAAAAATGTGACGAATGCACAAGGAAAAGCAGTGAAATATCCTAATCACTGGCATTTCTCTTCTACAACTGTTCCTTGCAAAACCGCCCGTTTCCTGACTGTGATGGATACACATGGAGACAACCGTCCGGATATGCAGGTAGTTCGCAAAGGCAATATCATTCAAGTAGGTGACTGGACTATCACTTGCAACCTTACGGAAAAAGGAAAAGCTGCTATCCACGTTAGTAATAAAGTGGAGAAAGTTTCCTTAAACTACGATGCCGGTAAAAAGGAAGGTGCAACGACGGTAACAGATCAGGTAAAAGGGAAACAGGTTAATAAAGTCCTGACAGACTATTTACCGGATTTTGAGATTTAATCTCTCCCCCAAAAAAACTGTGTCCCGTTATTCAATCTTCTATAAATTGAATAGCGGGATATTTTTTATAGAGAATAAAAGATAAAGAACAGAGTATAAAGTACATGATCCTATGAATTGCAACCAAGAAGAGTTCTCTCTACAAACATATACTCCTTTAAAAACGTTATATTTGCAGAGTAAAATAAATTAAGAAAGAACAATGAAATATATCGGAGCACACGTTAGCGCCTCTGGTGGCGTAGAGTTCGCACCCATTAATGCGCATGAAATAGGAGCAAATGCTTTTGCGTTATTCACCAAGAATCAACGTCAATGGGTAAGTAAACCTCTAACAGAAGAAAGTATCAGTCTCTTCAAAGAGAATTGTGAGAAATATGGTTTCCAACCGGAATATATCCTTCCACATGACAGTTACCTTATCAATCTGGGGCATCCGGAGGAAGAGGGACTTCAAAAAAGTCGTGCCGCTTTTCTGGATGAAATGCAACGTTGTGAGCAACTTGGACTGAAGCTTTTAAATTTCCACCCCGGTAGCTCTCTCAATAAAATATCAACAGAAGATTGCCTGTCACTTATTGCAGAAAGCATTAATCTCGCTTTAGAAAAAACAAAAGGAGTAACAGCTGTTATTGAAAACACAGCCGGGCAAGGCAGTAATTTAGGAAGCGAATTCTGGCAACTAAAATATATCATTGATCGGGTAAACGATAAGAACCGGGTAGGTGTTTGTCTCGATACCTGCCATACCTATACCGCTGGTTACGATATTGTCAATGAATATGATAAGGCATTTGATGAATTTGATAAAGAAGTCGGATTCAACTACCTCCGTGGTATGCACTTGAATGATTCTAAAAAAGCATTAGGCACTCATGTTGACCGCCACGACAGCATTGGTGAAGGATTGATTGGAAAAGTTTTTTTTGAAAGATTGATGCAAGATTCCAGATTTGATAATATACCGTTAATACTCGAAACTCCGGATGAAAGTAAATGGAAAGAAGAAATTGCATGGTTAAGAAGTATGGAATAAAAGATTTGAAAAGTTAGGAATATGAAACAACCATAGTACTAACCATATTAGTACTTAAATATGCTATTGTAAAGAATAGCTCACTACAGTACGGTTTTTACTTAAAAGCAAAGAATAAGATCATTAGCTATAATTGATTCATAATGATACAAAATGAATAACAGTTTGTTTTCAACTATAAATTGGCCTACTTAATAAATATTCGCCATACTGACTAAAGGTTCATACAGTTTCTCTATATCCTGCGAATCCATCTCTATTTGCACCTGATCGCCGGGCATTAATGTCTGCCCTTTAGGAGGCAAATTCTTCCGGTCACGATGAACATTAATTATCACACAACGCTCCGGTAAACGAAGTTCATCTACTATTTTCCCGTCTAAATAAGAGCCGCTCATAATTTCTACAGACAATGTGTAACGCGGTTCTTCCTTAAATGCAGGCGAATGAATCATATCGTCATACAAAATAACATTGAACGGTTTGATTTGAAGCATTTCCGTAAAATAATAAGTTAATCCTCCTACAACAATAGAAGGATAAAAGACTTCCAAATGCCCCGTAATCTCGGTTATTAGTACAATAGCTGTCAAAGGGGTACGGATTACTGCAACAAGGAATGCAGACATACAAATCAACATGATATAACTAATATTCTCATAAGCAATAACACCCTGTTGAACCATAATTAATCCCACTATTTGTCCAAGAAGTCCTCCCGTCACCAGCGTCGGGATAAAACTTCCTCCCGGTAAACCCGAAGAAAAAGAAAAAGTGCTAAAAACAAAATGCAACAACATCATGCCGACAATCCAGAGAATATGCGTGTCCGGATGCATAGCTTGTGATAACAAGAACTGTTCCCCTCCTCCGGTCAGATTAAACTCAGCCATAGAAATCAGAAAAGCTATAAAAAGCAAATACAACATCTTCACGTATTCCGGATGCTTAATAGCAGGGTAAATACGTTTCACCTGAAGAGTGGTGACAGAAAAGAACTTTCCAATGACAGAAACCACTGCTGCCAGCAAAAGAAACAATTTCACTTGCCCCCAGAAAGTCATCCCCGGTACAATAGCATCAATATGAAAATAAGGATTGATCGGGAAAATCCAACTGGCAACTCCACCTGCCACTACTCCTGCCAAAAGAGTGGTAATAGCTGTTTTAGGTGCATCGAACCGCTCGATAGATTCGATCACCAACAATGATGAAGCCAATGGGGCAGCAAAAGCAGCAGCTAACCCGGCACCGGCGCCGGCAGACAATAGTTGTTTCCGTTCACCGCTAAGCACCCTCCCCCATTTGGATACCAAATATCCAACATACGAACCTATTTGTACGGAGGGACCTTCACGCCCCAAAGACAACCCGGTACTTAATGCAAGTATTCCACCTACAAACTTTGCCACCAATTCCAGAAAAGGATGTTTATAATCAACCCTGCCATTGATAACTCCACGTGTTTGCGGAATACCCCCACCGGTAATAAGCGGCATTTTCTTTACCAACCAGGATACGAATACAAGTATTCCCCACATCAAAAGAAAAAGAGGTATGTACCAATACCATTTGGGACGAGAATCAAAGAAATCGAGACGGAGATTAAAGAAAAACTGTAATAGGTAATGATAAGGCACAGCCACAAGTCCTGTCAGTAATCCTACGAAGATACTGACAAAGTACAGTCGGGCATCAATCAACTTCAGTTTAAAAATGCGCCAACGACCTTTATCTTTTATCTTTTTTATCAGTCGAAACATTCAGCCAGCCTTACATTGTTTTTATACGTAGGACATACAACAATCAAAACCCTGCTGTGGTTTTCAAACTAATGAAGATTTAATTTCTAATTATTTTCCCATCATATTCAAACGAAGGATAGCATGCACCATAAAGTAAGAACCCAGTGCATTATAATCAGTGTCACGAATGGCAGTAGCGGTTATCGTGCGTATCATAGAAATGTCCTGATGAAGAATATCATATATTTTAAAGCGGATTAGTAACTGTTTCCTCTTCAAAAAGGCTTTTGACAGCTGACAGTTCCACATGAAATTTGCTTTGGCATAACCCTCATAACCATATCCGGTACGAAGGAAATAAGTCAGGTCATTATATAACTCCATCCCCCAGGGAAGATAAAGCTGCAATTCAGTTCCTACCTGATAATCAAAAGTTTCAGTACGTTTCTCCCGTACGTCATTATAAGAATTGTTATAAGTCAGACCAACAAGCCCTGTAAGTTCCATTTGGCGGGTACGATAAGTAATCCGTAGACGTTCACGTCCCGTTAAATGCTGTACGGAAGTTTTCACCGGTTCTTCTTTGTTCAAGGTTGTATAGCCATTCTGATTCCGGTATTGCAGATAGGAGTAAGTACGAAATATCCAGTTACGATTCTTAAAAGGGGTATTGAGAGAAAAAGAACCCATGGCCCGCCAATTACCATTCATATTGACCGGGGATGTAGTTCTTACACCGGTTTCACTATCATAAGTCACCTGATTGGTTACATTGTTAATGGTATTCTCAAACAAAGCGGTAGCTACCATATTTCGCTGATGTTTGGTATTATAAGAATTGAAATTCAGCGTAAAAGTATTCATATATGAAGGCTTCAACAAAGGGTTTCCGACACGGATATTCAAAGGGTTGGTACGGTCGGTCACAGGTTGGAGATCACGTATATTAGGCTGTTTCCCTTTTCCCCTATACACAATTTGCAAACGGGTGCGTTTTGAAAACTTATAGCGGAAATTGACAGTAGGCGAAAAATTCATGACCGATCTTTCCAACTGATCTTCGGGAGCATCACTCAACAATGAATGGCTAACAGACTTTTGAGGTTCAAAATCAACACCAATATTATAATTGTACTTTTTTTGCGAGGTACGTATCGCAAGATTTACTAAATGATTAGTATATTGATTCTCAAAACGGTTACTGGATTCTTCATCAAAATCAGGAGCAAACTCTTCCAATTCCTTATCCCAGTCATAGACAAAGCGATCGGAATTATTCACTCTATACTGATAACTGTAACGCAGTTGCAGGAAATGCCGCCACGGTAATGGCTCTACATACACCAACTGCACCCGGTAATTGAATCCGTCAACATCATCCTCTATTTTCTGATTCTGAATCTTCTTCGTATTATTTTTGAAGTACCGGGTAGTAGAAAGGTTCGTCCGATCCGTAGCTGAAGCATTAGTACCATAGTCTACCTTCAAAGCAACATTTCTCCCCAGACGACTCAATTTCCGACTAAGCTGCAACATCAGTGCCAGATTATACCGGGAATTATGATTAGTGCCGGAGGACTCTCTCTCATTCAGCAACACATCATTCCCCCACCCTTCCTGAAAACCATTATTCTCTCTGTCATTGGCTGCGAAACGATATTGAGGACGGAAAATCAATGTAGTAACAGAATCCATTTTCCATTCAAGAGAAGCATTGGCTACCAGTTCGTGATTCTGTTGCCGGCTATGACTCGTGCCAAGATTGATTGATTTATCTTCCCGGAGAAAGTTGTCGACTGTGGTACGGCTATCTTCCAAACGATCGGTGCCAACATATTGAACATTTGAACGTAATTTAACGCGCTTCCAGTCATAAGTTGCATTAAGCCCCAATGAGCGGGAAGTAGTCAGTCCCATCCGGCTACGGATATTGCCTGTTGAACTGGAAGATTCATTCTGTAATTCCGAGAATCCCTGGTTATTGGTATTATTCAGATTCCCGATAATGGTTAATTGAGAGTTTTCACGAAAACGGTTCAAGGTATTGGCTAATTCATAACGGTCTTTACTTCCATATCCTCCCATAAAATTCTCCATCCAGCCCCGTTTCATATTTTTTCTCACAGACAAGTCCAGAATCATCTCTTCCTCTCCGTCATCTATTCCCGTAAGACGTGCCAAATCCGATTGACGTTCATACGCTTTTAACTTCTCCACCATCTCCACAGGAAGATTTTTAAGAGCGGCTTTCGGATCATCAGAGAAAAACTCTTTACCATCCACCAAAATCTTTTTTACTTCCTTGCCATGTATCAGCAACTTACCGTCTGCATCTATTTCACCTCCCGGAAGCTGTTTTACCAATTCTTCAAGCATTGAACCTTCGGGAGTACGATAGGCAGAAGCGTTGAATACCGTTGTATCGCCCTCTGTCACCGCCATTGGAGCCTGTCCTACTACCACTGCTTCATCCAAAGCATAACTTTCCGGAGTCAGATTTATATCCCCCAATTCATAAGAAGAACTTTTGCTGGAAATGGAAACTGGATGAAAAACCTGCTTATATCCGATATATGAAACCTGTAATAATAAAGACTTCGCTTTAGTTGCATGATTAGGAATGGAAACGGAAAGTTGAAATTTACCGATAGCATCCGTAGCACCGCCGCCCAACAATGTACTATCCGGTAAAGCTAAAAGCCGGACCGTAGCAAACGGTACCGGCTGATAGGTTTCAGTATCAATCACACGACCGGAAAAACGCTCTTTGCCGGACTGAGCAAAAACAGTCAAACTAATCAGTAACAAGACATAACAAGTAATCAAACGGTACTGAAAAGAATAAATATGGCTGTCTATGTTCAAATTGTGTTGATTTAGTAAAATAAAACTATAATAAAATAAACCTAATCTTTATTTCTGGTCCGGACGTGGAGCGCGAGGTCTTTGTCCCTGGTGATGTCCCTGTCCCGGTTTCTGTCCTTTTCTGCGGTCAAACTCTTTCTTAAACTTATTAGCATTCATCTTCTCCTGCTGATAAATCTTCAGAATCTGCTTCTGCGAAAGTATCTTGCTGAATTCATTGTAATACTTTTCACGAACATCCAGCATTTTACGGCTTTGAGTAAACTGATTCCGCAACATGGTCGCAATCTCGTCATCAGTCATGGACGGCCGTTCTTTTTTAGCATTAGCATCTGTAGCCTTAGCTTTTTCTGTTCTCGGCTTGTGATTCATCATACGGCATTCACGCAATTCTTTGAGATATTTCTCATAAACCGGAGTAAACTTAGCAGCTGTTGCATCATCCAGCATCAATGTTTTCACCATCTGGTCCACCTGCATTTGCATCATTTGCTGCTGTGTAGGACGCTGTTTTCTCTCTTTGTTATCTGAATTCTGTGCAGACAAAGTCATCTGGCTTCCCATCAAAAGAACAGCCAAAATTACATAAATAAATTTAGTCTTCATAATCTTCACGTTTAAAATAATGATTGAGTTACTTAATTCAAAAATATATCATTTTCAGAGAAGCTGACGAGCTCTTCCAACTCCTCATCCGATAGTTCTTTAATCCATTTATCTACAGGTTCCGTACCATTGGCTAATACTTTCGAAGAAGGTGTTTTAACCTCATCTGGCTGTCTCAAAGATGGAACAAACAGAAATCCGACCCATACTGCTGCTATGGTAATCACCGTAGAAATAATCAGCTTCATGTGAGATTTCCGCTGTTGCTTCACTCCGGCGCGCTCCATCACCTTTCGCTGCACATCCTCGAAGAATCCTTCAGGAGTACGGTAGGGTGTCCGTTTACCAATATCGTCAAAATCAAAATCCTTTTTCATCATTCTATCTGTTTAATATATATTCCTTAATCTTCTCTTTCGCATAGTGGTAATTCACTTTTAGTGTATCCACTTTGCTATCCAGTACACGGGCAATCTCTTCATATTCAAGTTCATCGTAATAACGTAAGTTGAATACAAGCCGTTGCTTTTCAGGCAAACTTAGAATGGCCTCCTGAAACTTCACTGCCAGCTCATTTTCATAATCAATATAATCGGAAGCCTTCAACTTGCCCATCAACTCTTCCTGAACATCTTCTGCAGAAACAACTCCCTCATCTTTACGACCGTTCAGCAAGCGTAAACTCTCATTCGTGGCAATCCGGTAAATCCAGGTTGACAGTGAACTTTCTTCGCGAAACTGATCGATATGCCGGAACACCCGGATAAAGACTTCCTGAAGCACATCCTCCGCATCTTCATGAGATACGACCAGTCTACGGATATAATTATATATCGGTACCTGAAAAGAGTCCATCAACATCTTGAATCCCCGTTCGCGATTCGAGGCACAAGCTTCACGAATTTTATTCTCGTTTATCATCAATTCTTTTTCTGAGCTTTATTAGTTAGAACGAAGAAGAGCGGGGAAGTTAAATACGGGAATCCGCATTTTGCTTTTATTAACAAGAAAGAGTAAGAGAGAAGTGCGCATAAGATATAAAAAGTGCCTCCATATCCTTTGTAAAGGCGATGAAGGCACTTTTAGTAGTTTATCTATAAGTTGTAAACAAGAAAATGATTACCAGAACTTATTGTGTTCTACACTATATTCAAAGCCCACGGCTTTCAACTGATTCACTAATTCATCCTTGTCCACATTCATATCTTCACAAAGTTCGTCAAGTGAAGAATAACAATCACGTAACTTCATATTGATGACGCTGAACAACATCATCGGATCTTTTGGTAATTCCATAACATACAATCTTTTAAACCGGATGCAAAGGTACAGCAATCTCATTGAATGACAAAACAAATCAATCACCTATTTCTTCTATCTTCAAAGAGATCTTTTCTATCAGTTTACTGATTTCCTCTTCCAATGGGATCACGTTGAAGTCCTTCCAAAAGTTCTCATCATATTTGAAATAGGTGTCAGAGAAGATGGTACGGGTGGGCAATCTGTCTGTACGGGGAAATACGACCACTTGTTCGGTATCCACCTTACAAGTAATCATCTCAAACCAGATATGAAGATCCCGGCTGCCGAACAGCATTTTTGCCCGTTTCACTTTGAAATGAAGATCTCCACGGATATGGTGTATATAATAAGTCCCTTGCCACGGTTTATAAGAAATTGTATATACCACCTTTTGAGGAATCATTCGCACGTTACGCGTACGCCTTTCGACAAACATACCTGCCGCATTCTTCACATATACAGGATGAACTTCCAGACGGGCTTGCAATAGAGCACTTGTCTCGGAATCAAGAAATAGCTCTCCACAAAAAAGAGGTTCGCTGATTCCCTTTTTCTGCTCAAAATGCACCACATTTACAAATCGGTCCTCTAAAAATGTTACTCCTTCTGAAGTATAGTCATAAATACCCTTCTCTACACTAGGAGTCAGGAACTCGGGCATATCTTTGATGATATCCATTTGGATACAAGCCTGAATTCCGGATTTTACTTTTACAAGCAAGCTGTCTTTTGCTTCTACATTACTTAGCCGACTCATCTTCAACAACTTCACCTGATCCGGTACAGAAGAATATGAGGATGTCTTATAAACCTTAAACACAGCTTCCGACAAGTTTTGAAATTTGTTTTTCAACTGAACTCCTTCACGATAAAAAGCAGTCAGATATACCGGAGTATGCGAATAATTCTTATTCCGCCGCTCAATCATTTCACGCAAAAGTTTCTTTGGATCACTTCGACGAATCACCACTTCCTGCAAAGGGACAACTTTAGGTTCGAGACTAAGTATATTGTGCCGTCCAATCAGCAAAGCAAACTCTATGTCTTGTGAAAGATAACCTATATGAGAAAAAGTAATCGAATCATTTTTCAAAGAATCGGGTAAAGACAGTTTAAAATCTCCATTCTGATTCGTTATACTGCCAATAGATGTTCCTCGCACTCCAACAGTAGCAGAAGAGATAGGTATTCCTGTCTCCTTATCCAGCAAAGTACCGGTAATGACAAAGTTTGTTATCTGTTCCGGAACAAAACCTTGTTGCACACGTACCTTTTTCTCCGAAGGGAGAGTAATCAGGATGTGAGTGCCCATCACTTGAAACTCCAGACTGGTATTTCCTACGATGTCATACACTGCCTGACGAATGGAACGTTCGCCTCCCTTTATCTTCACTACTGCATCATTATCAATGACTTTACTATCATAAATAAACATATATCCCGACTGTTGAGAGACATCACTCAACAATGAATAAACAGTACCTTTTATCTTGGGAAGTCTGACTATACGTTCCAGCACATCACTTCCATCCGCTCTCATCATATCGACGAAGAAGAAGAGTATCAGCAGAACGGACAGATAATGATAAGCCTGTTTCATTTTTCCCAACTTTAATGAGTTCTATTCCGATAATAAAAGAATATCTCCTTGCCGGATACATTGCAGACCGAGCGCATTAGCTATCAGATTAGCTATAACTTCAGAAGATTCGTCAGAGAATTCGACAGTCAGCCGACGTTCCTCCAATGCCGGTGAGACAACTTGTATTTGCAAACTATCCGAATTCAGATTCATGACTTTCAGAATGTTTGCTAACGATTCATCTTTAAATCGTATATGCTTAAAGAAGCTGCCCCACTCTTCATTCTCCTTATCTGTATCCAAAACGACTAATCGTTGTGATCGCACTACTACCGTTTCCCCCACTTTTACATAACACTCCTGATTTCCTTTTTTTAGAGTAACCTTCACTATCCCTCTTTGTACGGATAAACGGAACGGAGCATTTTCATCACTTTGTACACTGAAAGCAGTACCTAGCACTTCAATCTTAGCTTGCTCCGTGTCAATCCAAAAGGGTTGTCCCTGCTTCTTTGCTACGTCAAAGAACGCATTTCCCTGTAGACTCACTTCCCGTTTATCAGCAATAAAATGTTTCGGATATAACAGGGAAGTTTCTTTTGCCAAGAGTACGACAGAACCGTCTTCGAGAGTCGTTGCCAAAGTGGAAACACCTTGATTTTCCTGTGTAAGAAGATGCTGTGCCAGTTCTTTATCAGAACCGGTCACCCAATACAAAGTTCCCCAAATGACGCCTATCAAAACGGCGGCAACTGCTCCGTACCTGATCCATTGTGAATATTTACGTGTATGGTGGCCTTCATCCACTTTCGCAAGTAAACGGTCATTGTCCAAGCGATTATACAATCGATTCCACGCCTGATCTGTCTTTATTTTATAAATATCTGTTTTCATCACTTCATGTGAATATAAATTTCTACTTCTTCTCGCAATGTCCGGAGGGCTTTTGTCATTTCAGCCTCTACCGTCTTAACAGAAAGCGAAAGCTGCGTCGCTATCTCGACATATTTCCGCCCTTCCAGACGATGCATCTCAAAAATCCTCCGTCTGCGAACCGGCAGCTTTTCAAGGGTTCCATTTATGAATCTCTCCAATTCCTCATACTCCATCTGTTGATGAGGATCTGTTGACTGCTCTGGGTTGGAAGTGGTCAATACAGTTTCACGGTATCTGTTCCGAACTTCCTCGTGTTCGCAATACTGCAAAGATTGATTACGAGTCGCTCTATATAAGTAACTTTTAACGGACTGAAAGATCTGTAAGCGCTCTCTTTCTTTCCAAAGTACATAAAAAAGTTCCTCCACAATCTCTTCAGCCACTTCCATTTGCCCGGTAATGCCTGCCGCATAACAGCAAAGAGGAAAATAGTAACGGCGAAAGAGTTCCTCAAACGCTTTTATGTCACCTCCCTTTATCTTTTTTAGTATGAGCAGTTCATCCAGCATACTTGCTTTTCTTTATGATTGACCTCAAATATAAGAAAACTATCCCTGTTTCAATTCGATTGCTTTTTTAATTTATCCACTGCGTGCTCCAAAGATTCCGTAGGTTCGATGATATTGTAGTTTCCCCAAAAGTCCGGACTCCAATATTCGTCTACTTTATCATAGAATATTTGATTCAAGCTGAAGGCTTCTTTGTTGGGAATAGTCTCCAACATTCCTTCTTTCTTGTCGGTCACGACCATTTCGGAAGCTACTGTATAGCTTGTGGAAAACAGTTTCTTCTTCCAGTCACATTTGAAACGGATTGTGTTGCTAATATAATTCAGATAAGTTTTTCCCTCCACATCTTTATAAGTGACCAGGTAGGACAGCTCTTGCGGCTTGAATCTTAAACCGAGAGGTTTTTTATATAGAATGGCAGTGGTTGCCTTCGATTTATCCTGCATGTCCAGACTCATCTCTATACGGGTAAATGACAAGCGTTCACGATCGATATATAATTTGCCATACAAGAGAGCATACATGAGGATTACCTTCGGGCGGAAATTAATAACATACTGCATACGGTTATCTATAAGCATGGATTCCGCCATCCAGAACTCATAATTATTCAATTCTTCCATATCGAGTAATGCTCCCTTGTTCTTCACAACATCCAAAGTGATGCTCAAGTTAGGGCCGCCAACAACCTTGACAGCTAATGTATCACTCGCTTTCTGGCTAAGCAGGCGACGTCCCTTCACCACCCTTACTTTGTCATAATTAGTATTTCTATTAGTGTAGGCTGTTTTGGACACATCGATCACAGCCTCCGATATACCAATATACCGACGCCCTTTCTGTACAGTCTCCCGATAAAATCCCGTCAGCATATCACGCTTATCACTATAATTTAGAGGAATCTTACTGATTGCCTTCTCTACAATCATACGTGGATTTTCAGCAAACACCACCACTTCATTCAGCAGGTTGGCATGAGGTGTCAGCCAAACCGTCAACTTAGAGGGTGTTTCTTTCTCCAGAGAGATATGATTATTTACATAACCTATATGTGAAATCTCCAGTTCGCGCGGCGCTTCTGTTTTTTTGATTTTCAAAGCAAATTCTCCTTCCGCATTCGTCACAGTGCCGATATTACTGCCATGCACAGATACATTTACGTTCTCCAGAGCTTTTTTATTTTGCTTGTCTTTCACCATACCAACGATTGTTAGATAATCTCCGGCATCTCCTTGCGCCCACACAGGAAAGCTACAAAGCAGCAAACAAACTGACAGCCATCCAACCAAGTGTTTTTCTACATTCTTCATACTGATGCTTTTTAAAGGTAAATAAATTACGTTTCTATTTATAAGAGCGCTCAGACTGGAAATACCCTACAGCTTTTACAAAAAAAAGAAAAAGAAATCATATTCCAATGTTATATCCGGGAATTAATAGTAAATTTCCCGGCAGATTAATGATAAAAGCAATCGCCATGATACGCAAATTAGACAAGACCGAATATGACCGGGCTACCTCATTAGCATTGGAGGTATATATACAATGTGGAGCGGAAGACTTCGATGAAGAAGGTTTGAATTCATTCAAAAGTTTTATCTTTAGTGAGCAACTTATGAATGAATTAGTGATTTACGGGGCTTTTGACAATGAAAATCTAGTAGGCATTATGGGAACGAAGAATGAAGGGAAGCATCTATCCCTGTTCTTCATCGGAAAAGAACACCACCGTAAAGGCATCGGCAAACAATTATTCAATTTTGCAATCAAGCATTGCCCGGTAAATGAAATGACGGTTAATTCATCCACATACGCTATTCCTTTTTATCAAAGTCTGGGCTTCGATAAAATTGCCGGGAAACAATGTACCAATGGGATAACATATACTCCGATGAAATTTACGATAAGCAACTTCAAAGAATAATTCCCGGTAATCACTGATATAATTGTTAATTATGCTTGTGAATATGTATTTCATATAAAAATAGTTTCTACCTTTGCGGCCGTTATGATGAAGTACATATTTTGTATACTATTAGGCGTATTTCTGTGTTGGGGATTCCATCTGATTTCCGACGAAGCACAAGAGGCATACCGGTTAGAAGCCGGTAGTAACGGCATACAAACCTATTCCAATTCATATACCTCTAAAGCTAGCATTATACAACTGGATCAAGAACAGAAACTAGTCAAGACAAAAGAATACGCCGGAAAGCAAAATTACAATAACGATAACGGCGTTTTAAATCCATTTTCCTTCCGCCACCTCTCTCCCTTAAAAATACTAAGATTCAATATTCCTTCTGTCACTATCCGCATACTAAGCTCGCTAAAGATTCAACTTCCTAAAAATCAATGGACAGGTTTTTCATATTATACCAATCTTTTTAAATATTCCGATAGATATCATATCTATTCATTAGGACACATACTCATTTAGCCATTTTATATCTTTTTTCGGCATAGGACAATTCAAGTCTTTTATGCCCCACTTTCTGTTTGCATCCACCATTTGAGTGAAAAAAGAATTCACTATGGTCTGGAAGCCTATAACATTCTTTCATTACAATAATAACCAAAGTATATAAAATGGACTTTTTATTGGATTTTATACTTCATATCGATCAATATATGGTGATGATTGTGCGTGATTATCATGCCTGGACATACGCCATCTTGTTTTTTATCATCTTCTGTGAAACCGGATTAGTGGTCACTCCTTTTCTTCCCGGTGATTCTTTACTCTTCGTTGCAGGAGCCATTTCAGCATTACCCGATATGCCCATCAGCGTGCATATACTTGTCATTATCTTATTTGCCGCTGCCGTATTAGGCGATTCCTGCAATTACATGATAGGACATTTCTTCGGTCGAAAGCTGTTTAATAATCCCAATTCCAGGATATTCAAACAAAGTTATCCGGAGAAAACACACGAGTTCTATAAAAAGTATGGTGGGAAAACAATTATTCTAGCCAGATTTGTCCCGATAGTACGCACATTTGCACCTTTCGTAGCAGGAATGGGAAAGATGAATTACTACTATTTTATGATGTATAATTTAGTTGGTGGTGCGCTCTGGGTTGCCGTATTCTGTTATGCTGGTTATTTCTTCGGCGACCTTCCGTTTGTGCAGGAAAACCTGAAGTTACTGATTGTAGCCATCATATTTATCTCTGTATTGCCTGCCATTATAGAGGTAGTACGTGCCAAACTAAAATCTTAAAAACAGCAAACTATAATCTGTATTCATTTGTTACTAATATAAATAGAGAAGAAAAAACAATTTAAAGTTTTTACACTTATGAAAAATTCTTTTTTTAGCCGGTTTACTCCAAAGGAGCCCAAATTTTTCCCTTTACTGAAACAGCTATCAGAAGTGCTCTGCGAAGCATCAGTTGTTTTAATAGAAAGCTTGCAACATGACTCACCTACAGAACGTTCGGACTACTACAAAAAAATCAAAGACCTAGAACGGGAAGGCGACAGACTGACACACCTGATTTTTGATGAATTAGGTACTACCTTTATCACTCCTTTCGACCGCGAAGATATTCATGACTTAGCTTCCTGCATGGATGACGTCATTGACGGAATAAACAGTTGTGCCAAACGAATCTCTATTTACAATCCCCGTCCTATTTCAGAGAATGGCAAAGAGTTGAGCCGTTTGATTCAGGAGGAAGCGATCTATATATGCAAAGCCATGGACGAACTCGAAACATTCCGTAAGAAACCGACTCTTCTCCGTGAATACTGTTCCAAACTGCATGAAATCGAGAACCAGGCGGATGATGTATACGAATTCTTTATCACCAAACTTTTCGAAGAGGAAAAAGATTGCATTGAACTTATCAAAATAAAGGAGATCATGCATGAACTGGAAAAAACGACCGATGCCGCAGAGCATGTAGGTAAGATTCTCAAAAACCTGATTGTAAAGTACGCATAAAGCAAGCCGGAACACATGGAATTATTAGTAACTATCATCATTCTGGCTCTGATATTCGATTATATCAACGGCTTTCACGATGCAGCAAACTCAATAGCTACCATCGTATCTACCAGGGTGCTTACTCCCTTTCAAGCTGTAATATGGGCTGCTTTCTTCAACTTCGTAGCCTTCTTCATTGCCAAATATATAATAGGTGGATTCGGTATCGCCAATACAGTATCCAAGACTGTGGTAGAGCAATATATCACCCTGCCCATTATATTAGCAGGAATTATAGCGGCTATCACTTGGAACCTGGTTACCTGGTGGAAAGGGATTCCGTCTTCTTCCTCACACACCCTTATCGGAGGGTTTGCAGGAGCTGCCATTATGGCAAACGGATTTGAAGCAATTCAGCTTAACATCATTCTTAAAATTGCAGCCTTTATCTTTCTGGCTCCTTTTATCGGAATGGTCATTGCTTTTGGTTTCACCCTGTTTGTCCTCTACATCTGCCGACGCGCACATCCTCACACAGCCGAGCAATGGTTCAAGAGGTTACAACTCGTATCCTCCGCCCTCTTCAGCGTCGGACATGGCTTGAACGATTCACAGAAAGTAATGGGTATTATTGCCGCTGCCATGATAGCCGGCCATTCAATGGGATTGGGCATGGGTATCAACAGCATCAATGACCTTCCCGACTGGGTTGCTTTTTCGTGCTTCACAGCAATTTCACTCGGTACGATGTCCGGTGGCTGGAAAATAGTGAAAACAATGGGAACAAAAATTACCAAAGTAACCCCATTGGAAGGAGTGATTGCCGAAACAGCAGGTGCTTTCACTCTCTACATTACGGAAATGTTGAAAATCCCCGTTAGTACTACACATACTATCACAGGAGCGATTATTGGAGTAGGTGCAACTAAACGCCTCTCTGCCGTTCGTTGGGGAGTAACCCAAAGCCTCATGACTGCCTGGATTCTTACAATTCCAGTCAGTGGACTCTTAGCTGCAGCTATTTATTATATTGTTTCCATCTTTTTATAGATGGAAACATATTATCTATCAGGAATGTTATAATAAATAAACCCACATCTAATGTCACACTTGCCAACTTTGATTGCCGACCTTGCGCTGATATTAATATCGGCCAGTATCATAACCTTGTTGTTCAAATGGCTAAAACAGCCTTTAGTCTTAGGTTACATTATTGCCGGATTGCTGGCAGGTCCTTATATTAATATTTTCCCTACAGTAGGAGATATTGAGAATATCAATATATGGGCAGAAATAGGTGTTATATTCCTGCTCTTTGCACTCGGACTGGAGTTTAGTTTTAAGAAGCTCATGAATGTAGGTTCCACAGCTTTTATAACGGCTATCACCGAAGTAATCAGTATGTTGCTCATTGGATATTTGGTGGGACAATTATTAGGATGGGGCACTATGAATTCCATTTTCCTGGGGGGAATGTTGTCTATGTCGTCCACTACAATCATTATCAAAGCCTTCAATGATCTGGAATTGCGTAACCAACGTTTTACCGGTATCGTATTCGGTACTCTGGTAGTGGAAGACCTGATTGCTATCTTAATGATGGTGCTTCTTTCCACAATGGCAGTGAGTCAAGACTTTGTGGGTGAAGATTTGCTGATAAGTGTGCTCAAGGTCGTTTTCTTTTTAATCCTGTGGTTTCTCATAGGTATCTTCGTTATTCCGGCCTTTCTCAAAAAAGCAAAGAAGTTGATGAATAACGAAACTCTTCTGATTGTCTCTCTCGGTCTTTGTCTGGGAATGGTGGTATTGGCTACTTACACAGGTTTTTCAACAGCGCTAGGAGCATTTATCATGGGATCTATCCTTGCCGAAACCATCGAGGCCGAACATATCGAACATATCATACAACCGGTAAAAGATCTCTTCGGAGCTATCTTTTTCGTTTCGGTCGGTATGCTAGTGAATCCGGCTGTATTGGTAGAATACGCCTGGCCTGTCATCATCATTACACTGGTTACCATTATCGGCAAAGCCATTTTCTCTTCGTTTGGCGTACTCTTATCCGGAGAACCACTGAACACTTCCATCAAATCCGGATTCAGCCTGGCACAAATCGGAGAGTTTGCTTTCATTATTGCCGGACTGGGTGTTTCGCTCAAAGTGCTTGATCCGTTTATTTCACCTATCATTGTGGCTGTATCTGTTATTACCACTTTCACGACTCCTTACTTTATCCGTTTAGCCAATCCTTTTGCCGAATGGCTTTACAAAATATTGCCTACTAAAGTACAGGAGACATTAGATCGTTATGCTTCCGGCAAGAAGACCATGAACCACGATAGTGACTGGAAGAAATTACTAAAAAACATGATTGGGAGAGTTGTCATCTATAGCGTACTGCTCACTGCTATTTGGCTGCTGTCGATACAAATCATTTATCCCGCCATCAGCGAAATGTTTACTCCTATCACTATATGGATCAAACTGGTGATGTGTCTGGGTACTCTTCTGCTTATGACTCCTTTTTTATGGGCGCTCATCTCCAACAAATACAACTCTTCGGAATTATTCCTGAAGCTATGGAGAGACGAGAATTACAATCACGGACGCCTGGTTTCCCTGGTTCTGGGACGTGTATCTGTTGCTCTTTTCTTTATCACTAGTGTAGTCATCAGCTACTTTAAACTAAACTGGGGAATAAGTGTGATTATTGCCATAGCCGTAGTAGCATTGATTCTTATTCTTAGGGAAGACCTCACGCAATATTCACGATTGGAAACAAGATTCCTTGCCAATCTTAACCGACGGGAAGAGGTAGCTAAAAAACGGCACCCGCTAAAAACAAGTTTCAATAGCGAATTCAATGATAAAGACCTTGACTTGACATCTATCCTCGTATCGCCTTATTCCGATTACATCGGCAAGTCTTTAGGAGAACTTTCATTCAGGCAAAATTTTGGAGTAAATGTCGTCGCGATCACTCGTGGCGATCTGAACATATATATACCGAAAAGCTCTGAACACATCTATCCGCAGGATAAATTGACAGTAGTTGGTACAGATACGCAATTGCAGGAATTCAGAAATAGAATAGAAGATGTAAAAAATACATCAGATATGGATGCAGTGGATAAAAAGATAACTCTCCACTCTTTCACGGTAGACGAAGAATTCCGCTTTTTAAATCAGACCATCGCTCAGTCTCATTTAGGAGAGAAGCATGATAGCATTGTTGTAGCTATTGAACGAAATGACGAACTGATTACCTTGGATAAAGACACAACTTTCCAATTAGGGGATCTCGTCTGGATTGTAGGCAACCGGGAAAAGATTAGAGAAATACTGTACTTAACGTAATTTGTATCTAAGCCAGAATGGAATACAAAAGTAAAGTACACCCAATACAACAGCTTTAATGTTTTTGTACAGGCTGTATACTGCAATAAAGTTCTGATTCAAAATAAATACGTTACATATAAAGTCCAGATGAGGCTGAACTCAAAACTAAACTTGAAGTTCAGCCTCATCTGCTTTACTTATCTAACATTCTATTTACAAAGTGAGGACGCGTGAATGGCTTACTTGGTCCTACAGTTGGTTTAGCACTGCGCGTTTGTGATTTATTCTGTAAATCAAATACGGCAAACTCCTCATAAGACATTTGTGTACCCAAACTTCTTTCCATTATTTTATCATATATCGCTTTACGGGAAGGAGCATTAAATCCCTCGGTATTACTATTCATCATACTCTCTTCCGAAGGACGATACGCCCCTTTTATATAAGTACATGCCCCTTCAAATACTCCCAGTTTTTCTGACACATACCGATTATCATTCAAGAAAGCAGACCAAAGTACCTGAGATGGATCGGATGTAAAATCAACATTCTGCGCCCATCCTAATGTCTGCAGATACTGTACATTTTTTATTTCTTTAGAAGAAATAGTCCCATTTTCCTGATAAGCATACTCATCTTCCAATTTGGCAAAACCATGTCCAACAGCCTCGTGTACAAGTACCTGCCTGAAACTTTCACTTTGCAAATCGTATATCACCGGGCAATAAGCAATAGCAAACTCAACCACTTTCGTCTGATTAGTATAACCAAAATAAGTAGTTCCTGCATACGCAGGAGAATTTAGAATTACAACAGCCAATGTTTCACTCATATCTATATTATCCACGCATTGTACATAACGTTGTACAGCATTATCTTCACCGGAAATCCCCGTACTGTTTCCACCCGCCAGTTCACAACCAAGCGCTGTTTCATATCCTGTACCAAAAATATTGTGTTTCGAAACCGCAGTTACTGCATATACATTAAAATAATCTCGAAGTGACTTGATGGGTTCTTCCGTAAAAAGATTCTCAAAAGCTTTGTCCATAACCGCATCATAAGTTCCATCGTTAATTTCAGTATCTATAAATCCATCGCCCATAAGCACAATAGGAAGCCCTTTTCCCAACTTTGCTGTTTGCAGAACACGTACTTTTTTATCTGACGAATAATCAGTAGATTCACTAGCCACTTCCCCCCTTTGTATGATAGTAACCATCTCTACTACGATTGATTCCATATCAGTTACTTTCACAAAGTAGATATAGGCAGTACGGGAAACACCATCAGTATTAGGCAATACAGTCAGATTAAGCATGTAGGAAGAGGATGCACGAGTTTTTGTCTCCTGTGTCAGCCAAGTGCCAGTACCCAAAGAACCATAAATCAACAATTCATCTTCAGCTATATTCGTAGAGAATCTAATATCCAATTCCCCACCTTCAACAGATACATTATATATATTCTGCTCAAGATTCACAAATTCTGCCGATTCCTGCTCTATGGTAATGTCTTGCGTCAATGTCCCAGAAGTTAATGTAAGTGTTGCTGTACGTACATTTCCTGTTATATTCTCACTGATAGCAGTAAGCGTAATATTGCACGTACCCGCTTCTCCCGAAACCGGAGCGATTGTAAACCAATCCGCAACTGTACTCGCCTTCCATTCACGGGTACTCGTAAAACTGATTGTTACCTGCGAACCTTTAGCCGAACCCATCACGACATCTCCGACATTCTCTATCGAGAAGTTAGGATCTACTTCATCTTCAGTACAGGATACTATAAAAAACAAAAACAAGGGAAATAATAGAAGATAAATTGTTCTCATACCCATTACATGTTATTTTGTTATACCAAAGATAAGCTACATTTTCATTACCAGAAAATTTATTCGACAAATCGCCCTAAAAAAAAGACGTACGGACTTTTTTTTGAACTTTCCGATATAGAATAATAGTCATTCAGCAATTTTATTTCACCTCTTCAAAATCAACATGATATATCTATTAGCGACTTGCGTACATGTGTTGCAAATATAACGCAAATCCGAAAATAAGCATTCACAGGCAACAACAGTTCTTGCCCACAAAAATATGATATTCATAAACAACGGGATGTAAACGCATAAAAATCAAAAGAAAGCGGTTATTTTAACAGATTCTTCGGTTTTATCCTTACCTTTGTATGTGATATTGAGTTATTGTACTCGAACAATAATAAGAAAACCATGTAGATACATAACAAATTCAAATTATAAAACAATTTATTATATTGAATATATGTCAATATGGAGCAAACTTATAGGAATCAAGAAAACTGAGGACAGAAACAATGCCATCGGTAATAAAATTACATCTGTACCATTTAGTGCCCCAAACTATGCCATAGTAGATGTTGAAGTTGGCTTGAAAGATCATAAAATCCATGATATAGGGGCACTCCTACATGATGGCACGACATTCCATAAAACTTCCAAAGATGAATTGTTTAGTTTTCTTTGTGATATAGACTACATCTGCGGTCACAATATCATTCATCATGATGCCAAATATCTGTTCACGGATAAAACATGCCGCTGGATTTTAGTTGATACACTTTATGTCTCGCCTTTATTGTTCCCGGAACGCCCTTACCATAGGCTTGTGAAAGATGACAAACTGATTAGTGAACAGATGAACAATCCGGTGAACGATTGCAAGAAAGCAAACGACTTGTTACTGGACGAAATAGCATGCTGGAATTCATTGCCGAAAGAAAAGCGCATACTATTCGCATCGCTACTAAAGGGCAAAAAAGAGTTTGAGGGATTTCTCAGCATAATGAATGCGGAGTATATCAATGAAGGAATACCTGAACTTATAAAAAAACTGTATGCAGGAAAGATTTGCCAACATGCTGACCTTGACATGCTCATCGAACAATATCCATGCGGATTGGCATACGCATTGGCTCTAATTGATACTACTGATTACCGTTCCATCACTCCCGGATGGGTACTTTACAATTATCCGGAAGTGGAATTTATTGTAAAACTCCTGCGCCACACCAGTTGCCGGGAAGGCTGTGACTACTGCAATACGCAACTGGACGTGCTTCATAACTTAAAAGTATTTTTCGGATATGAACGCTTTCGAACATACGAAGGCGAGCCACTGCAAGAACAAGCAGCTCAAGCTGCGGTAAAAGGCAAATCGTTGTTGGCGATATTTCCTACTGGTGGAGGCAAATCACTTACCTTCCAGTTACCAGCACTCATGGCAGGACGTTCTGTACACGGGCTTACGGTTGTTATCTCCCCCTTACAGTCACTAATGAAAGACCAAGTAGACAACCTTGCCGACAGAGGCATCACGGATGCCGTGACCATAAATGGAATGTTAGACCCCATCACAAGAGCACTGTCCATACAAAGAGTACAAGACGGAGAAGCCTCACTTTTGTATATATCTCCCGAAATGCTTCGTTCAAAAACTATCGAGAAAATATTGATAGCACGCCACGTTGTAAGATTTGTGATAGACGAAGCGCATTGCTTTTCTTCATGGGGGCAGGATTTCAGGGTTGACTATCTCTACATAGGTAAATTCATCCGAGAATACCAGCAAAAGAAAAAATGCAAGAATCCAATACCCGTATCCTGCTTTACGGCTACGGCAAAACAAAAAGTAGTACAAGACATCTGCGACTATTTCAAACAAACATTGAATTTAGACTTAGAATTATTCGCATCAACAGCCTCAAGAACAAATCTGCGTTATTCCGTCATACATGCCGATAGTGACAATGATAAATATTTAAAGCTAAGAGAACTTGTGGCTGAATCCAATTGTCCGACAATCATTTACGTATCACGTACCAAACGGACTGAAGAACTGGCAACCAAATTGACTCGTGACGGTTATAAGGCACTACCTTTCAATGGTAAAATGGAATCAGATGAAAAAATTGCCAACCAAGATGCATTCATGAATGACCAAGTACACATCATCGTGGCTACGTCTGCATTTGGTATGGGAGTCGACAAAAAAGATGTCGGTCTTGTGGTACATTATGACATTTCCGATTCGCTGGAGAACTACGTTCAAGAAGCAGGTAGAGCCGGTCGTGATCCCAGCCTCAGCGCGCGTTGTTATGTGCTTTATAGTGACAATGATTTGGACAAGCATTTTATACTATTGAACCAAACAAAACTAAGCATCAGTGAAATACAACAGGTATGGAAAGCCATAAAAGACCTTACCAGACAACGTATGAAAGTCAGCTGTTCTGCATTGGAAATTGCCCGGCAGGCAGGATGGGACGATTCGGTATCTGATATTGAAACCCGTGTACGAACAGCATTAGCAGCTTTGGAACAAAGTGGATACTTGATAAGAGGAAATAATGTGCCTCACGTATATGCCACAGGCATCACGGTAAAGAATATGGATGAAGCAAGAAAGCGCATATCAATGTCATTGCTCTTCGACCGCGACGAAATAGAAAAGGCAGTCCGAATCATCAAATCATTGATATCCCAAAAACACATTGCCAAAGCCCAAGATTCAGAAGCAGAGTCGCGGATTGATTATCTGGCAGACATTTTGGGAATAAGCAAAAGAGAAGTTATATCCGTAGTGGAACGAATGCGACAAGAAGGCATATTGGCAGACAGCAAAGATATATCTGCTTATTTACTGGATGCAGGTGACTCGGAACGAAAGTCGCAAACACTCCTCGAACGTTTTGCAAAACTTGAACAATATATCCTCAACCATATTCCTGACGAATCTTTGCGAATATCATGCAAGCAACTGAATGACAATGCAGTAAACAACGGGATCAATACATCCAAAGAAAAAGATATTCGGACACTACTCTATTTCCTCACTGTCAAGGGCTATACCCGCAAAAAAGAGGATGCGGTTCGTAATATAGAAATAAGTCGTCAGGCAGACTTGGAATCAACCATCAAGCGTTTTGAAAAACGATTGGAAATTAGTCGTTTCGCCATAGAATGGCTATACAGGATCGCCTCAGATACGGAAACGGGAAATTCACCCAATAAGGCTATCCAATTTTCTGTAGTAGAACTTCTGAATCAAATAAAATCAAGCCCCCAATCCCTTTTTGGCGGACTTGATGACATTCAATTGGAAGACGTGGAAGAAGCACTTCTGTACTTATCAAAAATTGGTGCGCTAAAACTTGAAGGCGGTTTCCTGGTTCTTTATAACGCCATGAATATCCAAAGAATAAAGGACAACAAATCAAGATACAAGCAGGATGATTACCGGATGCTCAACGAATTCTACAAACAGAAGATTCAGCAAGTACATATTGTGGGCGAATATGCTAATCTGATGGTTAGGGATTACAATACAGCCCTGCGATATGTTCAAGACTATTTCCAAATGGATTACAGGAAGTTTGTTACAAAATACTTCAAAGGGGACAGAGTAAGCGAAATACAACGTAACTTGACGCCACAAAAATACAAGCAGTTGTTCGGGCAGCTATCCAAACGTCAAATGGAGATTATTTCCGATAAGGATTCACGTTGCATTGTGGTTGCAGCCGGACCAGGCAGCGGGAAAACACGAGTATTGGTTCACAAACTTGCCTCACTTCTGCTACTTGAAGACGTAAAACACGAGCAACTTCTGATGTTGACGTTTTCAAGGGCAGCGGCTACTGAATTCAAACAGAGACTCATGGAGTTGATAGGCAATGCAGCCCATTTTATTGAAATAAAGACATTCCACTCCTATTGTTTCGACCTTTTGGGGCGGATAGGAAATCTTGAAGATGCAAAAAGTGTCGTTGCAAAAGCAGCCGAAATGATCTGTCAAGGAGAAGTAGAGCCAAACAAAATAGGCAAGACGGTACTGGTCATAGACGAAGCTCAGGATATGGGAGTCGAAGAATATGCACTGTTAAGGGCCTTGATGGCCAACAACGAAGAAATGCGTGTGATAGCAGTGGGAGATGATGACCAAAACATCTATGAATTCCGTGGATCTGATTCCGACTATATGTACCGACTAACACAGGAAAACGGAAGTAAATTTGTCGAGATGACCGAAAATTACCGCAGTGCACACCATCCGGTGAATTTTGCCAACGGATTCTTGAGAACCATTGAGAAAAGAATAAAAAGTACGCCAATTATCTCCATGAGAAAAGAAGAGGGTTGGGTCGAAGTAACACGCCATCAATCAAAGTATATGTATCAGCCACTCGTTGAAAAATTACTTCAACATAAAGACAAAGGCACTTCGTGTGTACTCACCCAAACAAACGAAGAGGCTGTTATCCTGATGGCTCTTTTGCGGAAACATGGCATAAATAGCAAATTAATACAGTCAATGAACGGTTTGCGCTTCTGGAATATGGCCGAAATAAGGTATCTCTTGCGGTATATAGACAAACGAGCAAAAGCCCCTCTAATTCCAGAAGAATTATGGGAGGAAGCCAAACATGCAACCTTTTCTGCTTATGATGGTAGTCTAAGTCTGACGTATGTAAAGCGTTGTGTAGAGCAGTTTGAACAAACCAACAAAGCAAAATACCTCTGTGACTTCAAAGAGTTTGTATTTGAATCATCGGTGGAAGACTTTTGTGATGTTTCAGGAGCAGAAGTAGTGGTATCAACCATTCATAAAGCCAAGGGTAGAGAGTTTGACGACGTGTATATACTAGTATCTGATAATTATTCAAAAGATGCCTATCTGATGCGCAAATACTATGTAGGAATAACTCGTGCGAAAAACCGGCTGTTTATACATACGAACGGTGACTGCTTTAATCGTTTAAGTACAGATCGATATTTTGTCGACCAACGACAGTATGACATGCCCGAAGAAATCGTACTACAGCTCTCACATAAAGATGTCTATCTAGGATTCTTCAAAGAACGTAAGCAGGAAGTTTTAGCATTAAGAGGTGGGGATTCTTTGAATTATAATGATTTCTTTTTGTATAGTTCATCAACTAATAAACCTGTAGCAAGGTTATCATTAAAAATGCAAGACACATTATCAGAGTGGGAAGAAAGAGGTTATAAGGTGAAATCCGCATCTGTACGGTTCGTTGTAGCATGGAAGCCCAAAGATGCACAAAAAAATGAATCAGAAACAGCTGTTCTTTTAGCAGATTTGGTTCTTTCTTTGTAAGTCAAGATAATTCCTGCGAAAGAAGTAGCTAACAAAGTAAATTGTACCCTAGGGAATAAGAAAAAGTGTCAATCTTATTAAAACATCAAAATGAAAAGCAACAGACTCTTTAAAAAGACTTACTTAGTTTACTCATATTTATCTATTTATCCTTAGTGAATGTAACCATAAACTCTTTGCATTTACGTTTATCCGGCCGAGTGGCTGCAACAGAATACGGACTATACTTCTCGTATATATCAAGTCCACGCCCCATTGAAATTACCCAACCATTGTCGGCCTTGATACAACGATCGTGAAATTCACGGAAATTATAATCAAACTCAATGCCATAGCCAATCATATCGTTTTTTATGTCATCCAGTTTATCTATGAGATCAGGTAACTTATCTTCTTCTTCATTGGTCACCAGATGCACTTTAAGGTCATCTACGTCGCGGGTATCAATGAGCATCGTCAGAAACTCCATGAGATTCTTTACTTGCCAACTTGTTCGGATGAACGGGTCTTCAATCGTGATTTCAGTTGCATCCTTAAGATATTCGGCAAAGAGAGACTGATAAGTGACCCCAGTCTGTCCTAAACGGAAGAACTGATTCTTTTCCTGTAAAGGAATGAATCTTTTGCGAGACTGTCGTTCTGAAGAAGGCTCTACTTGCATTGTTGTTTCAGTTCCTTCTTGGAAAAGCGGAATATCGCTATCATCCAAATTTGCCATAATAGTAGATTCTTGGTGAATATTGTTAGGGATGATAAGTGCATTACTCACCTTCTCTAGAGTCTCCACATTAATTTCTACACCATCTTTCTCACGCACGTATCTGAACTTGGCAGGCTCTGCATTAAATGTCTCATCCACAATATATAACTGGTCTTTGACACGCTTACGGCTTTCGGCAGCAAAGTCTATCAACTCAAATGCCTCTTCGTCCGTCATGTTACCATCCGGATATATCAGCTTCACCATACCAGAAAATGTTTTCCGGATGGCCAAGTGATCACGTTCAGACAGGGAACCATCAAACTTAGCATAATCCTTCAATAATGCTGTCAAATCTTTATTGCGCAGTTCGTGCATAATGGCTGCTATGTAATCGGTAATCAGACCGTATCCTTTTGAGAAGCTATCTTTCTTCAGCATCCTAATCTCCCAACCTGGGTTGTAGAGGTGAATACGATCTAAAAAAGCTCCCTTGATAAACGAGGTAGGAATTGATTCAAAAAGATGGCTATTCTTTAGCATATAAGGAACCGTGTGCTTCGTATTACCCACAAAGCAAATAGAAGCGGAAGCCTCATGCGTACCCTTACCGCGGTTGAATGACTTATTGGCCAGATAATTTTGCATGGTATCAATCAATACCGCATCTACGGCGCGACCTTTTTGCTGCTCAAATTCATCCCAAGCCACTACATCCCAGTAGCCCACCAATCCTAAAATCTCTTTATTACCGCTCATTTTAACAAACAGACGAGGACTGGTCACATCACCACCACTCACTAAAACACCGTATGGTGACAGTTCCTGAAAAACATGGCTCTTACCGGTTCCTTTAGGTCCCAGCTCCATAAAGTTGAAATTATTCTCAACATGAGGGAGCAGACGAGCTAATGTAATGAACTTCTCACGCCGATTTAAGGTGTCGGGGTTCAACCCAACGGTATGCATCATGAAGTCCAACCACTCCTCCGTGGTAAAGTCCTTGCGTTTATCTATATAATCTTGAACATCCACATTGGATATTTGTACAGGCTTCAGAGTTTGAATTTCCCAGCGTACTTTAATATCTTCGCCTGATATATAGCCAATAGTGACGATACACCAAACACCATTTCCTGATAAGAGCTTGGGATTGTTTGTCACATATTGAGTGCCAATAGGCACATTAGTAAGACCTAAGTTAGCAAAATGAGCTTGGTATTCGTCCGCTTTCTCATTGAGAGTAACAGTTACCTTATCAATGATACGATGGCAACCCTGCTCACGGATTTTACCCTTAACGACTTCTGACTCCGCGCGATGTACATAATTGTTTTGGATCACTTGTCTCACTTTTTCCAAGCCTTCTTCTATGGTCGCTTCGTCATCACAGGCGCAATACTGCCCAAGCAGATACTCCAATACGTATGTAGGTACAGGGAGCCCTCCCTTTACAAGAAAAGCTAAATCTTTACGAACCACTTTACCTAAGAAAGCATTCATTATTTTCTGTTGTAGTGTCATATCAAAAAACTTAATCACTAATACTTAAAAGTCTTGTTCTATCATTGTATTATTCTTCACCACTTCACGAATAAGTGGATTCAAACAGTCTTCTTCATCATACACACGTAGTTGTAGCATACCTGAATGTACTGAATGATTCAAGATCAGCACAACCTCGTATACTCTATTATTCAAATTGATCGTATCAGCACTGTCAAGCATAATAGTTTGCTTTCCGGTTACGGGTGTATCGCCTTGATACACTTGACAAACGACCTTACGTTCAACTACCGTCATGGAAACCGCTTCACTTTGTATCAATTGAAATTTCAATCTACTGCTTACCATCACGAGATTGTGATCAACCAATGCCACACCCACTTTATTAGTCTTATCAGAGCGTTTCTGCGAACTATGAATCACGGGAATAAGCATTTCCTGCAAGGTCGCTCCGCCATGGGCAAAGCTGTATCCACCAGAAGCAGCCAAACGGTTGGTACCCATAGGTACTCCTATATATATAGGAGTCTCGGCTTTCATACCCGATACTTTGTCCAATGGCATTGTTACCACCCCTTCTTGCGCGCTAACTTGATCACTCACGTAGTAACGCGTTTTCTTCTCGATAATACCCGCAACCGTCACCGCATGTTTATCCTTCTCTGCAAATTCCACGTCATTGTAGAGAAAACCATGGTCAGCTGTCAGCACAACATTCGTCACATTCCAAGAGGCATGAAGGCGACGAACCAGCACAGCGAGCTGTTCAATAGCCTTGCGACAAGCCGCAATTACATCTCCGGCTCCAGCCCCATGACTAGCAGCGTCAATTGTATCATGGAAAATATAGACTAACGGACGTTTAAATAGTTCGCGTGCTGTTTTTACATCTGCTTTGATTACAGTTTCATAGTCTACACAACAAGCACTTTCTTTGTATTTTGCCACCTGTACCGAACGGCTCTCTAATGTGTCTAATACTTCACCATCTACCAGCATTTCTTTGTTCTTCCATATCAACGAGGTATGAGGTAGAAGAGCCGGCTTGCAGTATTTGGTTTCAGTAGGCAGCATGGCCCGATAAGCAGATAACTTTGCTATATGTTTCTCTTTAGCCAGTTCCTGCATCAATTCTGCCGCCACTTCATAGCGTAGCGCATCAGAAATGATTACTACCTGCTTACTGTTGCTGACACATTCATTTGCATAAAAATCCTCTTGTTTTTTCAACGACAGGTCGTTAAAGTAGTTCCCTTTTTCTATCACACAGGTCATCCATTCCAGATTGAAAACATTAACCATACGTGCATACTCTCCGTCAAACTGTTGTTTCAGTCCATTCAAACAAGTAAGTATAGGAACATCCTTTGACAACAATTCATGATATTCTTCCAATGCACAACGATAGAAGGTGTCAAGCCTGTACAAGTCATTCGTATAGAGTTGCACATAAGCTTCCGGAGTATTCAACTTCAGGCTGCCCAGTCCTCTTACCATTTCATAATAAAAGGCCATTTGCATCAAGAAGCTTATAGCTTGTTGAAGCACACTATCGGCAGGAAGTTTTTGGGAAAGCAAACGCAAACGTTCTTGCATTCCTGCAGGTTCTGTCACAAGTTTGCTACCGGCAATTTCTTGCAATATAGGCCAACCTAATTCTTCCGTCAAGTAATAGAAGGAAGCATCCATGCCATAGATGGTAGTCAGCTCCCTTTCACGAATATCAGCACCTAGTTCTTTCATCACTTTCATGAATTTATCTACAAACTCCCGGTCACGTGTGCCCAGTTCATAGATACGATTCATTTGTTCAAGTGCTATACTGCTCTTTATTTTGTAAGCCTTGTAGGGATCATCGGCAATCACATCAAGAAGTTGGGTGATGCTATTATACTTCAAACTCTCCACCAACTCTTTCACCTTCGCCTCTTGGTTGGGTTTGTAACTGAAGCCAAATATCTTAGTCAAACGCTCATCAACCGCTGTCTTGGCATCCTTGTTTCGTTCCAACTTATGATAAAAATCCAACCGTTTCTTATTTTCTGAATCCAATCCGAGTATGAACATTCTTATGATGATGTTTTCCCATTCCAAGAGTCTCTTTTCACTCAGGTAAGAAGAAATAAAACCGCGGACTACTACATCCTCACTGAATGCTTCCGGCGTAAACCGGTCTTTCAGCATTGCATTTATCTTATTCGACATCAATTCACCGATATGGCGGCTGATAAAGGCGCGATATTTCTCAGGAAGTTTATATTGTTGCATGAACGCGGCATAATCTTCCTCTTTATATTCCATATTAGCTTTCAGCATGTCCATAAGAGGGAATCTGAGCTGTTGTTCCTCACTTATGGGATAGGTGCCTAATGGGAAGAGTAATACCACACGTTTCTCTTTCCATGCGTATTCAATGTTATATTTAGTGTTGAACCAAGCTCCATCAAATACTTTATAGATATATTCAGTTCCCCACGAACAGTCTGCCAAATCATTCATAATGATATTCGCCTTGTCGAAGATGAAAAGTACATGCAACTGTGGGTTACGCTGAAAATAACTGTATATTCTTTCTTGAGTCATAATGATTGCTTCTTTTTATACTTTTGATTCATATCAAAAGGGTTATCGGGAATGGTTCGCTCCAAATACCCTGCATCTACTAATTCGGTAACATATCTTTTGATATTACTATTATGATATTTCACTCCTACCCTCTCAAGTATCTCCCGACTACTTCTCGGTACACTACAAAAGTTTACTATATCCTTTTGTTTATTGGTAAGTTTCATCTGATGAGTGTTAGGGCATTCATCAGAAGTGTTAGGGGTAGTGTCTGAGTGCTCCGAAAAAGTGTTAGGGCATTCATCGGAAGTGTTAGGGGTAGTGTCTGAATGCTCTGAAAAAGTGTTAGGGGTAGTGTCAGAGTCAGCTAGATTACTATCCAAGTCTTTGTTCCTCTTTATGGTAGTTAGAAACTCATGTATCCGTTCATCATTCGTAAACTCTACTTGCACCCCTTCCTCCAAGGCACGTTGAATACCACTACCTGCACCTGTATAGGGAAGAAGATAGATAGCATTGCTAAAAAGGAAGTTGTTACGGGGCATAGAGGTGCCATTGGTAATATCTTCTACTTGCAAGCCGTTAGGCAACGTGCCCGGACTGTGAATTTCCACTCTGTTATCAAAGATAAAGATACGTATGGGAGCTTTCCAATTCAGCGAACGATGGACCAGTGCATTTACAACAAACTCCATCAAGCTCACGTATGGAATCTCAAGCTCGCCCAATGAATTGAACTCTTTTTCCACTTGTACATTCTTGAGGTTGCGAGTGAAGAAAGACATTATGGTCTCAAATTGGTGCAGAAGATTTCCTTCCATTACTGCATCGTTCACCTTATCTCGAAAGGCCTTGCCGCCAATTGAATTACCTACATAGCTAATGCATTTTGCCGTCATCACAGGTAACCAACGCTGGGTGTACTTACCAAACAGTAATATGGCAGCCACTGTAAGGCTTCCATCCGGACGGATAAAACGTAAGTTGCGCATTAGTTTATTAAGATCATGTCCTTTGGCAATCGCATTGGCTATCTCATCAAGTGACGCTTCCTGCAAAACATCGCCAATCATTCCTTTTTTCTCCAATACCATAGCAAAACGGTTTTGCAGGAACTGCTTGATAGTGACTTCATCCAAATCATCCAACGTGGCATCTCTAACGGCGGCTTCATCGGGAGTAAAACTACCGCACTCGGTCATCATCTCCGCCAACTCCGCATTATCGAAAACCTTACGCTTATCCGCTCCATTTTTCATCCACACGATACCTTTATTATCATGGTAGGGCTTGTTAATTCCTTCCTTAATAGTAGCTATCACTACACTGCCGCCTTCAACGCTGACCGTATCTATCTCAAGTAGGATATTGGGCACCACATTCTCCGAAGCCATATTGCTCAGTAGATTGGTGGTTTCCTGCACTTCGGCATACGACAACGGATTAAAAGCTCCTGTCTTGTCGTTGACGCCAATGACAAGTTGACCTCCGCGAGCATTACTCATGGCAACCAGCTCGCAGCCTATATCATATTTATCCAAGATACGTTCTTTGAACTGTACCTTGCTCACTTCGCCGAGGTCTCTGAGTTTCTGTATATCTTCTGTGGTCATTGTTACAATAAAATTATAGAAGGCTGATGAGATACTGTCGATTACTATCACTCAACCAATTACCTGTTATATATTCCTTGAGTTTATTCCTATATACTTCGTTTTTAAAGAATCGTTCTCTCTTTTCTTGGTTAAATTTCAAAATCCAATCAACCTCAACCTTTTCAGGTGACATATATTCATCTGGAGAAAGAAAGAATTGCATACAATCATTTGAAATAGCAAATTCGTCTATTATTCCGTGAAGATTTGCAAATATAGAATCCTTCCTTATCTTAGCAAGAATATAACAATAGTTTTCATTAATACTATTTTTATCTTTCTCAAATAGTTCTTTAAATCTGCTGATTGTAGGAATTTGAATAGCATTATGAAACACAAAGTAGATATAATACCAGAAATCTTCAATATTTTCCAAACAATAATCCAATATTGTGTCTTTTAATGACTCCGAACAAATAGGATATAGTAATATCAAAACTTTATCTTCATGATTCTGCTTAAGAGTATCCATGCGAATATCGCTAAATACTAATTTATTTTTCTTTAATATAGTAGCCAATTGTCGAATGCTTTCTCTGTAATATTCTGTATTATGAGAATTATAAAGCATTTGGCTTATTAGTTTATCTGCAAAATCACTAGATGGTGAGTATTGTCGTATAAGATTATTAATGGTTTCATTACCTATTTGCAATTCAAATCTCCAATATTTCAATAATGCTTTATACAATGCCTCTGTATCCACTTCATTAATATGTGATTTAGAGATAATGAGAAAAAGATTACATAAGGGATTATAAAAAAACAGATCAGATTTATACAAATACTGACAATCGATACCTAAACCATTAAGGCATAAATTTATGTATTCAACGCCAGAAGTATCAAATACCAAATTCATTATGTCGTATCCTTTAAAAATTGATATCAATTGTTCATGTTCAACATCAAATATCAGCATTTCAAGCATAAATGAATCAAGCGATTCAATTTTTGTTGAACACAATTTCCCACCAAACATTTTGCTAGTTGGCGTAGCAAAACTATTCAATATACCCAATGCCGTATTATTGCAAACTGATTTAAAATGTTCGTTATTATCACATATTATATAATTAGCCCAAGAGAATATACTTTCGCGTTGATAGAGCGCCATTAGAACGAGGATGTTACTATTAATGGAGCAACCTCCTTTCTCAGCAGACTTTCTTTGCTGAAAAATTTTTTCTTTAAGTTTATAAGTTTCCACTACGTGACTTCCAACAAACCTATATGATATTAAGTCTTGAAACATCTTCTTAATCTCTAAATCTATTGGAAGCTTATTCAAAATATCTTCTAATTCAAAAGCATAAGCTAATTGAAGCTCTTTATCTGAATTGAAACTACCATCTTGCATCTGCTGATATTCAACGCCATATCGTATAGACCATATGTTATATCTACAAATGAAATACAAAATATACTTCTGACGATTCCAATATAAAGGTATTAACTTTACGTACTGTTTATAAGCCTCCCAATAATCTCCTAACAGATATAAGGTAAATGGGTATTCTAAGTCTTCAATAGTATATTGAATGGATTGTGCACGCAAAACCTTTAATCGCTCACACGTTTTGACCTGGTCAAACTTATGCAAGAAACACATTGTAGTTGGTAAAACATAATTGTCTACATTTTTACAGAATTTATCATCTAGTATCTTAATTCCGTCTATTTCATATAAATAGTTATAGCATGCTATTTTTAGCAATGACCTTAAATCAATATTGGGATGAGTGATTAAGAATTTCCTTTTTTGTTGATTGGACTGTAGCTGTTTTGCTATATCCTCAAAATAAGGCAAGTGGGTTTGCAATCCGCTTGAATGCGTATTCCACAACATACTTTTGTTATTTGGGAAAAAATATCTAAGTCCATCACCAAAAGAAAGAAGTTCCTTATTATATGATATAATACGGTCATATATGTAGCTAACAAGATCATTTTTAGATATTGGGCTATAATTTTTTATTGCAAATAATATTTTATCTGTAAGAAGTCCAATTCCACTTAAAGAATTTTCTGGATAATCAGAACCATTGATTGAATCTATATCCTTCTCGCTGAAATATAATACATTAATACCTTTCTTTTCAAAGTACTGCTTTGTTATAGAATCAGGTTCTTCACATGATAATAAATATGCTCTTTGTATATTCTCGGATAAAATGCCTTTTAACTCGTTTAAAATCATTTTGAGATTTAAATCCGCAAAAGAGAAACCTACAAACAATACAAGTTTACTAGCAAATAGTGAAAGCACAAAGGCACGAATAAGAGGAAAATTATTTGAATAATTATAATAATCCGTTTCTGTAAGAACAATATTATCTGTTGCATAATCACCATGCATCTTCACAAGAGCATTAGGATGTACCATTTGCGGTATATCTTTATCTTCTCTTACTACAGCATATTGTATGAATTCATTAATAAGTTCTTGTTCGATTAGGTCATCATAATTAGTAGTTACCATATGACATGGTTTAAGTGCTAGAATTCTTTTATGCAATGGATTGGGAACAGCCTTATTATAAAGTAAAACTTCTTTTACTTTATCCATATACTCTTTGTGACCTCTTGCATCTTTATACAGTTGAGCTACCTTCAGTGCATCCATATCATTAGCAAGTTTATCAGGTAACTCTGACTTCATCGTTTTAATAAGGTCGTTCCATGTCGGAATACCAGAGTTTCTTGAAACCCCAGCACCAACAAATACGACCAAACGATTTTCACGGCTTGCGTTTTGTATATGTAACAAATTAGAAAGTTGCTGTTTATCCATTGTACTACTCTATTTTAGTTTACTAACTACATCACCCAATTTAGCATAGTTCACCACCACGCCATCGTCAAGATCAAGCGGGATAGCTTGTTCAGCTACTACAGCAAGACGGTCATGATATTCACGGCACTCCTCGAGCTGCTTGTTCAATGTGTCAAGCTTCTTACGTTCGGCGGTGCTGAGGTCGGCAGCACGAGTTGTGAGATCGGCAATCTTGCGACCTAATGTTTCAATGAAGGGCAGAAGATATTTACTGCGGATGCGTTCGGGGGTATAAGGTGTCATGCGATGCAGGTAGGCAATACACTGGAAGCTGCCTTTTTTGCTCGCAAACAGCCAATAGATGGGACGATTCTGATACATCTTCTTATGGTCTTTCCAAAAATCCTTTTGCCAATACTGCTCTATGGTCTTGCCGAGGGTATGCTCAATGTAGTTAAGGTTCTCCACCTGATACTCCGCACCAAACACATCGCTCACGAATTGAGCAGTACGTAGGCAGGCATTATCTGTGAAGCCACTATCGGCAGCCATCAAGGGGAAAATGCCATCATCATCTATCTCGATGGTGTGACCGTTATAGGTATAAGGAGCTAATTCCTCAGCTGTGGGGTTGGGGTGAGCGATATGCAGCCCCGGCTTGCCAAGACGGTAGCGGCCCATCCATACACCGGCGGCGTAACTGAGGAGTTGCTTCAATATTACTTCATCGTGCCACTTCACGGAATTGCCCTCAGTGTTTACTTCGCCTTGTTGCAAGATGGTGATTTCATTCAAAGAAACATCGGGGGTAAGTTCGTCTTGCAGGCCGTAGATAGCGATAAACTGGCGGTTGAGTTCTTCTTCATTGGCGTGAAGCTGCATAAATAGAGTGTACCACTTTTTGTGATAACGTTCTATCAAGTCCTTCATACGAATCGCACGAGGACTTTCATCAGCTTGTTGTCTTACTGCGTCACTTTGTGCAGTAGTACTACATAAAGCAATAAGTGATTCAGGAGTAAGGTCTTGTTCTGTGAAATTTATAAGAGAGATAAGCTCATTTTGCTGAAAGTCCCAGGAAGTTTCGTGGGAGTCCCAATCGAGTTTACTTATTGCGATATTCTGCTTAACCAAATCATCTATAATGTCTGAACATTTATCTATAATTGGAATTCTTTGAATATCACCATTAGTAAAGCTCATAGTAGGATTAAACAGCTTTAGATAACCGAAACTAACATTTGAACAAAGCAATCCAACCAGATAAAATATAAATTTATCATCTTCTTCAATAAAAGCACATCTACTAGTATCATCAAAGATGCTTCCGGTACGTTTATATCTTACAGAAAAAGTATTGGAGCTAATCTTATTCCAAGTTAGTCCTTTTTTAAAATAGTAGCGCGTATTTTGAGGCCTTGATGCAAGTTTCCCATTTTTACCTATAAAGCGCTTTAAATTATACCCATCATTTTCCCAATCAACCACATATTCAATATAATCAGACCATTTTCTCGCATGGCCTCCACTTAAACAAGGAAACCATTTTACGCTACAATTTTTAGTATCTTCTGTTGTCTTGCATCCTTTACCTATGTTATGATAGTCTACTTCTGACCACAAACGCATAAAAGTATTATTATCACCTGTTGCTAATCCAGCTTTGGGATCAGCAACATCTTTTATAAGTTTATTTTTGAATGTAAGAACTAGATTTCGTGTAGCCCAATACCCAATCGGGCATTCGGGAATCTTCTCAAAGTTAGCCTGCGGCACATTGGGGTAGTATATCTTTGCACCTTGTTCGGAATAGACAACATCCTCCACATCCTTGCTGTAATCAGCAAAGAGATAACGGAAGTCATGGTTTAACAATGTCTTTTCAAAGAGTAATTGCAAATGCTTTTGATCGAACTCTTGGAAGGTACGTTCGATGAGACGAAAGTAAATGCCACACGCATCGGAACTTTTTGTATTGGAAATAACAACCGAAGACGCACCGAAGTCAGCACCAAACACACCACGACTCAAATGAAGCAATGAATCAATAGTTCGATTGTTGATAATGCTCTTTCGCAAGCCTTCGAAAGTACTTAAGAACATCCATGAAGGAGGTATTATAAAGGCATAACGACCATGAGTTGATGTACGTTGTGCCATCATCTCTACAAAAACGGTTGCAAGGTCTCCCTTTCCATCCTCATAATTCTTCTTCACATATTTACTCAACACCTCATTCATATTACCTCCGCCCATATATGGCGGATTCATCACTAGCGCATCATACTGCTCTGTCAACGCTACCACCAACGCTGCCGCCTCATTCTCAGCAACCAGCGAAGCCACCCATTCACGAGCAGCAGGTGTAAGGTTAAACTTCATGATGCTACCTAAAGAATCAGCATCCTTCAACAAAATATTGGCCGCATCAATTTCTACCGCTAATCGAGTATCAGTAGGCAATGGCAATGGCACCTTCGGCATCGTCAGCACCCGTGGCAAACAATGTGCATCTGCAAAGCTATGCTCACGTTGGCAAGCCTTCAGCGTCAATGCAAAGAGCGAAAGTTGCTGTGCACGAGGATCGAGATCGATGCCCGTGAGGTTATCTTGGAAAATATGTGTTATGGCTTCGACACGAGTATAACCCTCAGTGATATAAAGATCGTAGAGTAAATCGAAGCACTCGTTAAGGATATGCCCCGAACCACAAGCAAGATCAGCTACTTTCAAATCGGTCAGTTCATTGTAATGAAGAATAGCTTTAGCAGGAGTCGGTTCTGCAGGCTCCACGAGGTATTGCCATTTCTCCTTATAAGCCAAAGTGGTATAGGGATTGTTATCGAGATAGATACGTCCCACCGTATTCTGCACCATGTACTTCACAATCCAGTTAGGCGTAAAAATCTGCGTGGCGGCAGGAATCTCATCAGCCTCAAACTTACCTTTCTTGGCAAACACCTCATCCTTACGTTCACTGATGTAGAACTGATAAAGCCAACCAATCAGTTCGGGCGAGCGAAACTCTTCGTCGGTGATAAACTCAGTGTGGTTCAAGAGGTCGATAAAACCATTCTCCACCAAAATATTGGCGGGAAGCAACAGTTCAGTATAGTCCTCCATAGTGCCAAAGCAACGTTGCAGGATAGGGTTGGCATGGCACCATGCCACCAAAAGCACAGCAAACTGTTCAGTAACTTTCGTATCGTCATCAAGGAGTTCCAAAAGGTGACGCTTGCTCGCCTCCTCCATTGGAGGGAAAAGCCCTTGCCGGGCTTGGTTTACAATCTGCGGGGTATGTGCAGAGTCGGCGTATGTACTTACCGGTTCGCAAAGTCCGTTCTTTTGTAAGATACGAATGGCTACCAGACGATTAAACCATGTGTAAGCTGCTTGCTCATATACTTCGTTCACACCCTTAGCCTGCACCTCCTCATAGAGCCGCATCCATTGGTGATAAAATCCTTCGGAGAGAGTCCGTCCGTTCCAAAGCGTACCGCCCTGCAAGAGTTGCGGGCGTAAATTCTCAGCCACTCCACCCTTGCTGTCAAAGCCCAAGCTGGTGAGTTTGGCGGCAATACCCGCCTTTAGTATATTGCGTGCTTCAATAGCAAATTTCTTTAATCTATTAGTATCCATCTATCTTATTCCTTCATTTCATTATTTGATAATCATTACCGTCTCGCCTTTGTCAATATGTGCCATTAGCTGCTTCTTGAGTTGTGCCAAATACTTATCCACATCAGCCTCTGAGCCAATAGGTAAAGTGGTACGAGTACTCAAAGCTACCTGTGTAGGATACTTCTTAGCAGGAATTTCTTCCTTCTTGTTTTTGTCATCACCAACCGTAGGTTTAGGCTTCGGTTTTGCAGCCAATATCTTCGCTGTTTGCTCTGCAAAGAATGCATTGGTATCGAGGTTGGTCTGCAACACAGGAATGCTATCCGGTTGTGTTTTGAGTTTTACTATGACCTCTTGATCTGAGAGAACAGAAGTCGATACCTCGTTTTCCTTACAGCCTTGCTCCAACTGAGCATACGTTTTGGCATATTCTTCAGCAATTTGTTTGCGAAGTTCTGTTCGTTTAACATCGATAGCCCCGGCAAGAGTGTTGCGAAGCTTCATATAAGTACGTATGCCGATGGGCCATGCTGCATTCTCTATTCCTATCAACTGCGTAACTGCCTCGTGAAGCTCAATAGGTACGAAGCTAAAATTATCCCGATTATCGCGTACAAAGCGGAGCACATCCTTATAATTACCCATTTGGTCTTGGACAAACTGCACGACTTCTTTACAAGTATCGAAGAGGGTGCGCGCCTGCTGCTGTTCGTCAATCACACGACGGAAATACTTCAACGGATCGCGCTCGGCAAGCCAACCTTCGAGCAAGGTCACCATCTCGTCGAGCGGCGCACTGAAAGAGTATGCGGCATTATCCTTGTAGTGCTGCTTGTAGCGTGCTACTACATTCTCCACACTTCGCACATTCTCTTTCTCTCGACTGAGACGGAATAGCTGGGTACTATCGGTAGTGGAGAAAGATTCGCTCACACCAAAGATGTTCTTCCAAGCGGCAATGAAACCATTAATCACCTCGGGCGAAATGGTTACAGCCGGACGAATAGTAAACTTGTTGGTTTCGCTCAGCAAACGGTTTGCTACAATATTCACCTCCACATTGGGATTGTTGCTATAACTATAGTCACGCTTATGCCGACGCACAAGTTCGTTCACCACATATAGGGTACAGATGCCATCCCAACCGAACGGTGCTTTAGAGAACTTGGCTACCACATCACCCACATTCAACTCCTCGTATTGCTTGTTGAGGTAAATTTCCACCTCATGTTCCGCTTCGGTAAGCGAGTCATTTAATCCCTCGTAATCACCCGGATTCACGGGACGAAGGATAGCCGTCTTGAGTCTATCACTGTTTCGGGGAATTTGCGGTAAATCTACCAACCCAGCTTTGGTATAGATGCCGGAAAGGTGTTTCTCTATAGCAGCCAAGTAGCGGTCATTCCCTTTTTTATTACCCAACTCTACATCATCAATTACAGAAAGTCCACTTACTAGAGGACAGGTGTCGAGAATCTTTTGGAACTCTTTCTCAATAATGCCACTCATCACTTCACTGGCACGCTTTTTAAATTCTTCGCGCACGGCAGCATTCTCGTCGCTGGTAGCAGGATTGGCGGTCATATAGCTCTGCACCTTGCAATACCAATAGAAGTTGTTGCGCAAACGAGCATTGGCACGAAACTGTGGCCCCACATAGTACACCAACCGATTGGTCTGGTTTTGTAGAGCAAGTTGTTCGGGTGTATCATAGTCGTCATCCATCATAAACTCCACAACCACATCAGGGTTATTACTGAGGTAGTTACGCTGATTGATGGTCATTCCCACGGCAAACGAACGAGTTTTGTATTGCTCCTTGTTCTTCAATCCTTTCAAGTAACGGTTGAAAATTTCTTTCAGCTCACCGGCTTGTAGGTTGTTATCAGCAGTCTGACTTTTAATCAGCTCGGCTACCTTCATTTCCTCTTCGCTATAGAACGAGAAGAAGTCGGGCGCACCCTGACGGCCTTGTTCACGACGGATGATGTTGTTGTCGCAAAGGAAATCTACCACCTTTTCTACCTCATTCTTCAGATTGAGGCGAGGCGTGGTCATATCGTTAATCAGCAACGTGGTGATATTGTCGAGCGTTGCCGGGAAAACCAGTTGATCAGTTTGCGAAATATTGCAAACCATAAAGAGGACATTGGCTACACGTACCGCCAGTTTCGGGTCAGCATAGGTACGGGCAATGCGGATAGCATTATCCACAGCCTTCTGTCCACGGGCCTGCAAACCCTCCTCGAACATATTGTTGTAAAGTTCATCAAACGAAACGAACTTACCTACTTCGGCCTGAGCATTGTTGGGAGCCTTAGCCGTAGCGTGAATCACCTTGATGATGCTTCGTTCGTTACCTTTCACCTCCTTAGCCACATACCCCAAAGCAAGGAAAGAGTCGAACACCTGCATGATGAGCTTAAACTGATAAGGAACAAAGGGGTAGAAGTCGATAAAGTCAGTCTCCGTATCGTAGCTCTTATACGCATTTGGTAACTTAAACTGGAGACTGAAGGCTCCTTGCTGCTGCTCGTACATGGCAGCTAAGTCGGTTTTCACCTCCGGCTTCTTTTCCAAGATACGCTTCTGTGTAATCACTTCGGGCTGCGTGCCTTTGAGTGATACTTTCACTTCAAAACGACCTTTAATCTTTCCTTCCTTGTCCTTTTCTTCACCAATATTACAGTCATCCATAATCTCGCTGAGATCCTGCTGAGCTGTACAAGCCACCCACACCTGATTGTTGCAAGCTTCAGAAAGTTTAGTGATAATCTCTTGCAGATTCAAGTAACGGTCGCGTTCCTTATTGATAAACTGGCTCACCTCATCGGCAAGCAATATCAAGCGATAATCTTCGCCTTTGTCTTTGATATAGTCTGCCAGTTCCATACCGAAGCGGTCGATACTGATGGCATAGTCGCGCTTGTCGATATGGTTGTAAAGGGAGTTGCGGTCAAACTGCGGATTGAGTTCACAAGCGGCATCTACAACCATCTCCAAGGCTTGATCCACCAAATCGGCAGCCTCGCTGGGATTGTTCCAATCGCCACCCATCTCGGCAATCACCTCCTTAAATTGTTCCAACAGCCCACGCTCCATCAGCGGTTTTTCCAAAAGCTGTGCTAAGGTGAGGTTAAACTTGTTCAGTCCACGTTTGCCGTTAAACTCATCCCAAAACACCTGCAAAAAAGCCTTCTTTTTGTCGGTAGCCGCATTGTAGGAGGTTTCGAGGTTGAAGATACAGGTATCGATGGTGGCAGTCTTGAGCCACGAAGCAATATCTTGAACCTGTGAAAACTCAAACTGAAGGTTGTGCTTACCATCGAAAGGATCGATTTCTTTCACAGCATCAAGTAAACGTTCTAAAGCTACATCGCGAGTTTCGGGAGTAATGCAGTAGTCGAGGTACTTTAAGAAGTGAGATTTACCCGAACCGTAGTAGCCATCAATCCAAATACCAACATGGTCGTAAGGTTTATTGTTCTTGATAGCATTCAGAATGCGATAAAGTCCATTGAGGATTTCATCGGTAAAAACGTATTCCTTGATTTCAATATCAATGGTCTCTTTATCGAACTTGGTAGCAGAAACTGCCGGATTGACCGGACGATTAATGGATTTGATATACAGATCTTGTAGTTGCATCGTTTATTCGTTTATTAAAAAGGTTGCACGATAAGTATGATGGTCATTTAAGGTATCAAAGAGTTTGAATGAACTTTGTTCCCGATGTCCGGGATAAAAGAGAATGATTTTATAGCGTCCGGTCTCATTGTAATCCTCGTACTTTGCCAAAAGTTCATTGGCACGAAGATAAGGATACATGGTGCCGATGCCATACATAAACACGTATGGACGACGATATTCATCATCAATCGTGATATGCGCCACGATCCGCTCATGCAGATATTTCACGAACTTCTCACTATGGGCATGACGCTCCAATGTGCTGAATATCTTATCGCTCGTATCGGGCTGCTCCTGTTCTTTCTCGAGCAAATATTGCAGCATGGAGTCGAACTTGAGAAACTTTTGTCCATTGAGGTAGTTACAGAACTCTTCAAACAAGTCGAGCGTGAGCACATCCACATAATTCGTAGGACGGATAAGGTTTTGTTTGAACTCCTGTATCTGCTTACGGATATCATATTCCTTCTCTGCCGGATATTGGTAGATGAAGAAATTATAGAATAAGTCGCCGTTCTCAGTATCCTGAAATCCGGGACTATTAAGTTTATCATCCAGTTCTTTTATCGTCATGCCAAACTGTTTTTAATCTTTTCTATTTGATAAGGCTGTAACAAACAAGCCTCCAAAAACCAAGATTCGCCAATTTGCAAATAGTATGGATAGTTGGTACAATCAAGCACTTGCAATTGGTTAGTTCTATCGAGAATTCCTATCTTTCGCAAAATAGATAAATAGGCACTAATCACTTTGTCCTTCGTAGCTTCACTCCACGAGTCAACAAATGCATCACGAGCAGATATTTCATTAAATTCCATGAGGATATCTTCTCTCTTCACAGACTTAGCAACGCTGTTCCAACGACGTATCGTCACGTTTACATGAAAATCAAAAAGTATTTTGTACGTCTTCAACATCACAAAAAAGAGAGCAATAGGCTGCTCTGCGGCAGTCATCACTAAAAAGTCCTGCCAGAAAGCAGGTGACATCGTATCATAACGACGACTAATCTCTAGGATTGCCTTCTTTCTTGATGTTTCAGCATTAATCATCAGTACACGGTTGTTCAATCGTTCATCTTTGAGAAGTTCTTCTCGATCTTCACTTTGCAAGAGAGGAAGCAGAGCAAGCGTCTCATTAAGTAAAAAACCTCCACCCGTAATTGCAGCCGTATAAGGGCTATTTATCTTCATTGCCATATTGTTCTTTTATTCTTTCGATTTATTTATCAGTTCTCGCACATCAATCTCCAAAACTACTTTAATGCGATTCAAATCTGCCATAATTGCATACATAACGCAAATGTAATGAAGTTACTCGGTTGAACCATAAATTTTGCCGCCTTTTTTAACACAATAAGTGTATTTCCCACTTCACTAGATCATTGATTCCAAATAGCTGTTGGGAAGGATGCCAAAAACATTATCTCAATCTCACCGACTCCTAAACGTAAAAAGCGTGCAACTCATTGAGCTGCACGCTTTTGCTTATTGTTTATTATTCGTTTCCTTATCGGAATCATTTGACTTCCTCGAAGTCAGCATCCTGAACGTTATCTCCGTGCTTGCTGTTATCTTGCTGGCCAGCACCACCATTCATATCAGGACCAGCCTGTGCTCCACCTTGCGCACCGCTCTGTGCATACATTTCAGCACTTGCAGCCTGGAAAGCAGTATTGATTTCTGCCATAGCAGTATCAATAGCAGCCAAATCTTGTGCCTTGTGAGCATCTTTCAATTTCTGCAAAGCAGCTTCAATCGGAGCTTTCTTATCAGCAGGCAACTTATCACCTAATTCTTTCAACTGATTTTCAGTAGAGAAGATTACGCTGTCAGCCTGGTTCAGCTTGTCGATCTTTTCACGTTCTTTCTTATCTGCTTCAGCATTAGCTTCAGCTTCAGCCTTCATCTTTTCGATTTCTTCCTTGCTCAAACCGCTGGATGCTTCAATACGGATAGCCTGTTCTTTACCGGTAGCCTTATCTTTTGCAGATACTTTCAAGATACCGTTGGCATCGATATCAAATGTAACCTCAATTTGAGGAACACCACGACGAGCCGGAGCAATACCTGTCAAGTTGAACTGACCGATTGATTTGTTCTGTGCAGCCATCGGACGTTCTCCCTGTAATACGTGGATAGTAACTTCCGTCTGGTTATCGGCAGCAGTAGAGAATGTTTCACTCTTACGAGCCGGGATGGTAGTGTTAGCATCGATCAACTTAGTCATTACACCACCCAGTGTTTCGATACCCATTGACAACGGAGTAACATCCAACAATACCACACCTTTGATTTCGTCTGTCAAAACAGCACCTTGTACAGCAGCACCAATTGCTACCACTTCATCCGGATTCACACCTTTAGAAGGAGCCTTGCCGAAGAAATCCTCTACCAATTTCTGAACAGCCGGAATACGTGAAGAACCACCAACAAGGATTACTTCATCAATATCAGCATTGTTCAAACCTGCATCACTCATTGCCTTCTTACATGGTTCAAGACAAGCCTGAATCAATTCGTGAGCCAAAGATTCGAATTTTGCACGAGTCAAAGTCTTCACCAAGTGCTTAGGCACACCACCCACCGGCATGATATACGGCAAGTTGATTTCTGTACTTGTAGAAGAGGAAAGCTCAATCTTAGCTTTTTCAGCAGCTTCTTTCAGACGTTGCAAAGCCATCGGATCCTGAGTCAAGTCAGCACCTTCGTCGTTCTTGAATTCCTGTACCAACCAATTGATGATTACCTGGTCGAAGTCATCACCACCCAGGTGAGTGTCACCATTTGTAGAAAGTACTTCAAACACACCACCACCAAATTCGAGGATAGAGATATCGAATGTACCACCACCAAGGTCGAATACAGCAATCTTCATATCTTTGTGAGCCTTATCCAGACCGTAAGCAAGAGCTGCGGCTGTCGGTTCGTTTACAATACGTTTTACTTCCAGACCGGCAATCTGTCCGGCTTCCTTAGTAGCCTGACGTTGAGAGTCGGAAAAATATGCAGGAACGGTGATTACTGCTTCTGTTACTTCCTGACCGAGATAGTCTTCGGCAGTTTTCTTCATTTTCTGAAGAATCATAGCAGAGATTTCCTGCGGAGTGTACAGACGTCCGTCGATGTCAACACGCGGAGTGTTATTGTCACCTTTCACTACTTTATAAGGAACACGAGTCACCTCCTTCTGTACCTGATCCCAAGTTTCACCCATGAAACGTTTGATAGAGAAGATTGTACGTGTAGGGTTCGTAATAGCCTGACGTTTTGCAGGATCACCCACCTTACGTTCACCGCCATCTACGAAAGCGACAACAGAAGGAGTCGTACGTTTACCTTCACTGTTTGCAATTACTACAGGTTCGTTACCTTCGAATACGGCAACACAAGAGTTTGTAGTTCCTAAGTCAATACCAATAATTTTTCCCATGATCGTTATTTTTTTATTTATTATTTATTCATTGATTTCTTTTTGTCCGGTTGTTTCTCCGGCTCTTATCAAGGAGCCTCGTCGCGAACGGACGCTTACTAAAAAGCAAACCGTGTGCCAAAAAGAAATTATACGAATGCATGACATAATATCTGCCAAAAAGACAGTTTTAATAAATAAACACTGCTGACATAGTCATATTCAAAGCCAGTCAGCAACTGTTTCTTTAAACAAATACAGACGACTCTGGTTCGATGAAAGAAAAAAAATATGCCTGTGTCGCACATGACGACACAGGCATATCCTATTATATAGATTGATCTATTTATTACTTTTCCAGCACGATGACCAATGCGCCATTTGCATCATACAAGCCAATGCCGCCACCGGACAACACATCGAATGACTTCACCTCATTGATAGCTTTCAGCACCTTACCTTCTGTTTCCATGTCCGGACAAGCCATCATTGTGCTCGCTACTCCCGGAAAAGAAATTGATTTGGCATTGCTGGTACTGGTTTCAAAACCGCCATTAATCAAATTACATCCGGCATTGCCATGAATTGTCTTTTTCTTCACATCAAAAGCAATGAAAGGTTGTTTTTCCATTCCGGAAGGAATTGCTTCACCATTCACTTCTTTTATTTTCCATTCTCCATTCAAAACCGAAAGTTTCACATCAGCCTCCTTCTTTTGTAGAACGACAACCGGACGGTTGGACGAATTGCAAAGAAACACTTTGTCCTTACCTGCCTTCTTATATCCTTTTACTTGCGCAAAAGCATTCAATACATTATTTTCAGTAGTCATATCCGGACACATCATCCGAGTACTAGCCATTCCTGTAAGTTCGAGACTTCCCGGCTTCGCATTTACATCGAAGCTACCCATCATCCGATTACAGCCGCTATTGCCGGACACACGACCAGTTGCTGTATCAAAAGCGATAAAAGGAAGGGGGGTACTTTCGCCCGGAGTGATTTTCGAGCCATTGACTTCTATGATATTCCATTCACCATTGATAGATGACAGGGGAATTGCCTTCTCAACCGAACGGCACGAAGACATTGCAAGTGCTGCACCAGCAATGCAAATTGAAACAAATACTTTCTTCATATTGTTATAACGTTTAAGTTAAAATCGAGGGCAAAGATATCAAAAAGATTGGGAAATAACATCCAATGCAACATAAAATATATACATTTGCCAGTAAATGTACAACAAACGAACAATTTACATAGTTCACTTAAAGTAAACAAATATGAGAATAATTGTCCTGTCTTTGATTCTATTCTGCTGTGGTACGTCTCCTATCATAGCCCAAAGTGATTACATCGTCACTACTCCTTCTGCACAGGAAATCCCTGTAGGCCAAGAAGAACAGTTTATCAAAAGTAACTTTCCGTTGCTACCGCTGGGCAAATGGACACCCGGGATGAAATTTATGTTCGTTCCATCTCCACGGAGCATGTTCCTTCCCACCCTTTCCAGCTACGAGACCGAGAAAGGGGTAGACAACAGCCTGCTGAAACATAAAATACTCACTTTCACGGGAACTGAAGAGAAAGCTCAGAATATCCCCAACGGGACTAACTACTCCACTCGCTTCATCTTCGAATGTGAGGGAGGAAAATATTATTATGAGATAAAGAATATGCGGCTGGAGGAGATCTCCGAAAAGGCTCCCCGTGCCGGCATCAACGGATTGGTTTATCTGAAAGATGTGGATACTGCTAAAGAGCTGTTGGTAGGAAAAACAGTCTATATACAAGCAGAAAGTGTCCGGATAGACGATGCCAACAATTATTCCGGTTACCGGGATATAGCCATTCCCGTCAATACGGAAGCAACGATTACCGCTATCGGAGTCGGCAGTCAGGCATATCCGGCAAAAATCGTATTCAAAGATACACAGGGACATTCTTATTATCTGGAAGTTGCCCTCTCACGAACAAACTCCGGCATGGACCTGAATGATTTTCAAGGAGAAAAGAGAATGAAATATTTCTCAAATGCATTCAGTTTCACCAATAAGAGTCTAGGCACTATCGAAAGCCTGAAAAATAAATATATGGGAATGACAGTTTATCCTAAAAAGGTGCTGCCAGCCAAAAGAATCGTATCATTTGAAGACAAGCAGACCGAATCACGCGTTCACCTGCCCCGATATACAGTTCTGCAAATCAAAGATATTAGATTATCTCCTCCCGGCAGTCTGGCTATTCTTTCATTAGAAGACAATGACGGAGCGATCTATGAATTGGAAACCGATCTGAAATATGATGTTATCGTCAGAAATGAAAATTATATCGAAGACTTTTTCGGATTCGAAGATATACATAAAAAATATCCGGGTATCACAGAAAATCGTTGGCAGATTATCTCCCGGGGAGATCTGGAGACGGGCATGAGTACAGTGGAATGTCGTTTATCCATTGGCGATCCGATAGAAATCGAGCTGAAAAAAGACAATCGTTTCGAAACTTGGTTCTACAATGGCAAAACACTGGAATTTGAAAATGGAACCTTGCAGCGTTACAAATAAAAAGGGGTAGCTGCGAATGATTATCTGAAAATAATCACGTATATTTGCAAAGCTAACAATTCCAATATTCTTAATATTTTAATTCGCAATTAACGAAATGGGTAGAGTTCTTATTATTGGTGCGGGCGGTGTTGGCACTGTCGTTGCGCACAAAGTGGCACAAAATGCCGATGTATTTACAGATATCATGATTGCCAGTCGTACGAAAGAGAAATGCGATAAAATCGTCGAGGCAATAGGTAACCCCAATATAAAAACAGCTAAAGTTGATGCAGACAATGTAGATGAGCTGGTAGCCTTATTCAACGATTTCAAACCGGAAATGGTGATTAATGTGGCTCTCCCTTATCAGGATCTGACTATTATGGAAGCTTGTCTGAAAGCTGGAGTGAACTATCTGGACACCGCTAACTACGAGCCGAAGGATGAAGCTCACTTTGAATACAGTTGGCAGTGGGCTTACCACGATCGCTTCAAAGAAGCAGGTCTGACAGCTATTCTCGGTTGCGGATTCGACCCGGGAGTAAGTGGCATCTATACCGCTTATGCAGCTAAACATTATTTTGATGAGATTCAATATCTGGACATTGTAGACTGTAATGCGGGTAACCATCATAAAGCATTTGCTACGAACTTCAATCCGGAAATCAACATCCGCGAAATTACGCAGAACGGACGCTATTATGAAAATGGCAAATGGGTAACTACCGGTCCGCTGGAAATTCATAAAGACCTGACATATCCGAACATCGGTCCTCGTGATTCTTATCTTCTTTATCACGAAGAACTGGAGTCATTGGTGAAACATTACCCGACAATCAAACGTGCACGTTTCTGGATGACTTTCGGACAAGAGTATTTAACTCACTTACGCGTTATCCAAAACATCGGTATGGCACGAATCGACGAAGTTGATTACAACGGAGTGAAGATTGTGCCGCTGCAATTCTTGAAAGCTGTATTGCCTAACCCGCAGGATTTAGGAGAAAACTACGAAGGAGAAACCTCTATCGGTTGTCGTATCCGCGGTTTGAAAGATGGCAAGGAACGTACTTATTATGTATACAACAATTGCAGCCATCAGGAAGCTTACCGGGAAACAGGTATGCAAGGAGTGAGCTACACCACCGGAGTTCCGGCAATGATCGGAGCCATGATGTTCTTCAAAGGTGAGTGGAAGCGTCCGGGTGTAAACAACGTAGAAGAGTTCAATCCGGATCCGTTTATGGAACAACTCAACAAGCAAGGTCTTCCCTGGCATGAAGAGTTCGACAAAAATCTGGAATTATAAGAGTAGACTTGTTCATTAAAAAGATAGTTATGATAAACGTAGGAGATAAAGCACCGGAAATCTTAGGCATCAATGAAAAAGGCGAAGAAATCCGTTTAAGTGCTTATAAAGGAAAAAAGATTGTGTTGTACTTCTACCCGAAGGACAGTACATCAGGGTGCACGGCACAAGCGTGTAATCTGCGCGACAACTATTCCGAACTACGTAAAGCCGGCTATGAAGTAATCGGTGTCAGCGTAGACAATGAAAAGTCGCACCAGAAATTTATCGAAAAGAACAATCTTCCTTTTACCCTGATTGCCGACACTGACAAAAGGTTAGTGGAAGAGTTTGGAGTATGGGGAGAAAAGAAACTGTACGGACGTGCTTACATGGGTACTTTCCGCACTACTTTCCTGATTAATGAAGAAGGAATCGTAGAACGGATTATCACTCCCAAAGAAGTGAAGACCAAGGAACATGCCTCACAGATTTTAAATCAATAACTCCATTAATTATATAAGAATAAGGTATGGCAAAGAAAGATGAACTTAATTTTGAAACAGATAATAAAATGGCATCAAGCGAAAAACTAAAAGCCTTACAGGCTGCCATGGAAAAGATAGAAAAGAGCTTCGGTAAAGGTTCTATCATGAAAATGGGTGATGATAGTGTTGAACAAGTAGAAGTGATCCCGACAGGCTCTATTGCCTTGAACGTGGCACTTGGTGTTGGAGGTTACCCTAGAGGTAGAATCATCGAAATCTATGGCCCGGAGTCTTCCGGTAAAACAACATTGGCTATCCACGCCATTGCTGAAGCACAAAAGGCCGGCGGTATCGCTGCTTTTATTGATGCCGAACACGCTTTCGACCGTTTCTACGCATCTAAACTGGGAGTGAACATTGATGATCTTTATATCTCTCAACCGGACAACGGAGAACAGGCTTTGGAAATTGCAGAACAACTGATCCGTTCTTCTGCTATCGACATCATCGTTATCGACTCTGTAGCCGCACTGACCCCTAAAGCGGAAATCGAAGGTGACATGGGTGACAATAAGGTAGGTCTTCAGGCACGTTTGATGTCTCAGGCACTCCGTAAGTTGACAGCTGCTGTGAGCAAGACACGTACGACTTGTATTTTCATCAACCAGTTGCGTGAGAAGATCGGCGTTATGTTCGGTAACCCGGAAACAACGACTGGTGGTAACGCATTGAAATTCTATGCTTCCGTACGTTTGGATATCCGTGGTAGCCAACCTATCAAAGATGGTGAAGAGATTCTTGGTAAACTGACCAAAGTGAAAGTAGTGAAGAACAAAGTAGCGCCTCCTTTCCGCAGAGCTGAATTTGACATCATGTTTGGTGAAGGTATCTCCCACTCCGGAGAAATCATCGACTTGGGTGCTGACTTGGGAATCATCAAAAAGAGCGGTTCATGGTATAGCTACAACGATACTAAGTTAGGACAAGGGCGTGATGCCGCTAAACAATGCATTATGGATAATCCTGAATTGGCAGAAGAACTGGAAGGACTGATTTTTGAAGAATTGAAGAAGAAATAAATAGCTTTAGATCTGTTTATCCGTAGGCTGAAAGCTAAGTAAACAAAGGTGGGAGAAAGTCGTTTACGATCATTCTCCCACCTTTTTCTTTTTTATATCATTCTCTCTTTTATCCCTTATACAAAATAAATGTATGCCAATGTACTCAAGCTGATAATTATCCAAAGCAATATTCCTTGAATCAGAGGTTTAATTCCAACGGCTTTCAAAACATCAATAGAAAGAGAAGCACCGATGAAGAACATAGTTATCGTCAAAGTCTTACGGGCAATACCGTTGATAGCTGCTCCTAATTGTGGCACTCCATCCAGTAAATAAGTATTTACCACCAATGCCAATACGAAGAAGAGGATAAACCATGGAATACTGATCTTTTGTCCTTTGCTCTTGAAAATAAAGGAAGTAGCAAAAGCCATCGGGATAATCCAAAGAGCACGGGTCAATTTGATAGTAGTAGCCACTTTTAATGCTTCTTCACCATAGGCAGCTCCCGCGCCTACTACAGAACTGGTATCATGAATGGCAATAGCTGCCCATGTTCCAAACTGTTGTTGATCCATATTCAATGCATGACCAATGGCAGGGAAAATGAAAAGTGCAATAGCATTCAAGATAAAGATTGTACCTAATGCCACAGACATTTCACTGTCCTTCGCTTTCAACACCGGTCCCACTGCTGCGATAGCACTACCACCACAGATAGCGGTTCCCGAACTGATAAGATAAGCTGTATTCCGATCTATTTTAAACAATTTACGTCCGATGAACCAGCCAATTACCAATGTTCCGATTACTGAAATGACCGTAAATTCCATACCTTCCTTACCGGAAGCTAAAGCAGAATGAAGGTTCATACCGAATCCCAGTCCTACTACTGAATATTGCAACAGATATTTCGATGTTTTCTTATTAAACTTTGGATGTGCTTGTCCGCAAGTTAATGCAAAAATAAGTCCGAGGAACAAAGCAACGGGAGGAGTTACCCAAGCCGACCATGCTTCCAATCCCGGAATATAGTCTAAAAACAGGAAGAAAGTCAGAGTGGAAAGCAGCGCAACATAAATCATCTTATTATTTGCCTGCAAAGTTTTTGTAGCTGTTGAAATCATATCTTTTTGTCTTTAATCGTTTTCCGGGTGCAAAGGTACGGTAAACAATCAAGACCCACCAATAGTTTCTAATTATGCATTATAACTTTTAATTATAAGCATACTCTCTCCCAACTACTCTTACACTGTTACAATGTCTTTCCCAAAAGGCGATAATGCCAAAGATGCCAACTTGAAATGTTGTAATCCAAAAGGGATTCCGATAATGGTAATGCACAATATAGCCCCGAAAACCAAATGTGACAGACAGATCCAAATGCCACCCAGAAATATCCACAGGATATTCATCAATATATAGAGGCAGCCACCGGAACGGTTCCCACTTCTGACTTCTTTACCGAAAGGCCATAAAGCAAGTCCGGCCAACTTCAATGTTTGCATTCCAAAAGGAATGCCGATAATGGTCAGCATCATCAATAAACTCGAAATGAGATATTCGACAGCAGTAAAGATACCACCAAGCAGCAGCCACAATAGATTCATTAAACAGCCCATATAAAATAGTATTAGTTATTATTCCAATTTTCTTTTTGTTGTCTCATCCACTTTACCCTGAAAATAATGGTCGATCACTTGCTGAAACAAATCATCCGAAGCAACTTCATTAAAAAGCGTCATGCATGACAATACTTTCATCGCATCTAACGAACCGAAAACTTCCTGCGCCGTTTTATTTTTCAATTGAAGAAAAACAGACGTTATTTCACGAAGTCTTTCTCCCAAAATTGGATGGGCAAGATATGCTTCAGCCTCTTCTTTGCCGCTAAGACCATAATACTGTGAATTATAACTCATGCCCAATCCTTTCAGTTGAGGAAATATATACCAAATCCAATGGGAATATTTCCGCCCGTTTCTAACTTCTGCAAGGGCTTGTTCATAATCACCTCGCTGGGCATCTAAAAATCGTTGTAAGTTATAGTTGGTCATAGATACTTCTCGCATTTTTTTAAGTTATCATACTTTCAGGAGATAACAGAATCAAATAAGTGATTTATTTCGAATCACAGCACTTTTTTCAATTCTATTAAAGCCGAGACTTCGTTTTCCTTATTAATGTACTTCTCTATTTCATAGGGTTTATATCCTAATTTAGTATATAACAGAAGCCCACTCGTATTAGCATCAAAACAAGACAAATGAAGCTCCGATACATTATATTTCTTTTTCCCAATATCTTCCATAGCATTTATCAGAAATGTGCCAACGCCACGATTACGAAAACAAGGACTTACTATTACATTTCCAATAGCACAATATTGAGATTCTCTTACCTCATAGAAATTTGCAAACCCTACTACTTCATTATTAAATAAAACAACAGTCGAATCAAATCTATCTTTTATTGTATTCTTTAATTGATTGATTGTTAAAGGAAAATCAGCTTTAGGAAACATAAAAAACAGTTCCTGCTTGTTTCGAGGTAATTTACAAACAGTTTCTAAATCGTCAAACGTAAAATCTCTATAAGTAAGTTTTTCTTTTTCCATAATAATCATGCTGATACCCTCCATTTCTTTTCTACATACAATATTATAACCGACTTTGCTATATAGATGCAAAGTATTGGGTGTCTCTTCGCCTGTAAAAAGAGAAAACTTATGACAGTGAGGAAATAACCGTTCTATTTCAGTCATAAGTTCTCTACCTATACCTTTATTCTGAAAATCGGGATGCACTATCAATTTACCAATATGACATACTCTATTTTCATCCATACATCCCCTGACAGAACCTACAATCTGTCCATCATCTGATACGTATTTTAGAATAATGCCTGTCTGATACTCATCACAAATCTCATCCTGATTTTGCAACAAAGGGGGAAGATCGAATTTATTCATTCGTTCGGCCACCACCATAAAAGATTTCTTTTGCAAAGATAAAATGTTTACCAAATCATTTTCTTCAGCTTGCATGATATTAGTATGACTCATAATATTACAAATATACACTTTTCTAAAAACTAACAGAAGCATTGCATCCACTTTTTAGAAAATAATATATTAAGCATAAAATCCCGTTATATCCTTTCTCTTTAATCATCTTCATTCCCTCCCAAACTATTAATAGAAAACTTCTTCTTTATTAAGGATAAACTTCTTTTTGTCAAATAGAAAACTTATCTTTGTATAAGAGTAAACTATAAATGCAAGCTTTGATTATAAAAATGAAAGCTTTGTTTTTATAAACGCAAGCTTCAATTATAAAAACAAAAGTTGCATTTATAGTTTATAATTAATCAAAAGGAACTTTACTATTAGAAGAAAGGAAGTTTGCCTCTAATACAAAAGAACTTATCTATTAATACTTTAAACAATAGATGATATGGCAAGATATATCATAGAGGAGATGCCCGATCTTCAGAAAACAGGCAAAAGAATTACTTATCCTAAATTTGCGCGGATAGATAATACAAGCATAAAAGAGTTAGCGCAACGAGTTGGCGACGTCAGTGGATTCAGTGCAGGAGACATAGAAGGCGTACTACTTCAGACCGCCATTGAAATGGCGCATTTGATGGCAGAAGGGCGCTCGGTAAAGATAGACGGAATAGGAACGTTTACTCCCTCTCTTACTTTAGGCAGAGACAAGGAGCGGGAAGATCCGGAAGAAGGTGGGAGTCATCGCAACGCACAAAGTATCTTTATAGGAGGTGTAAATTTCCGGGTAGACCGAGAAATGGTGAGAAATATCAGCGAAAGATGCCAACTGGAAAGAGCACCCTGGAAAAAGCAACGATCCTCTAATAAATTCACATCGGAACAACGACTGGCATTAGCTCTAAAGTATCTGGATGAACATCCCTTCCTGACCGTTTGGGAATATCGCAAACTAACAGGATTGTTGCAAACAGCAGCAACCAACGAACTAAGACAGTGGGGACATCAACCGGATTCTGGAATAGAAATCACAGGAAGAGGAGCACACAGGGTATATATAAAGAAAAAATAGTCGAACGAAGAGGATAACAGTATGAGAAATACCCCGAAAATAGATGAGAAATAACTGTTTTGAGGCCTATTTCACTAAAGAAACTATGAGAAATAGGCTTTCTCAAAACGTTTCTCATTCAGTAATTACCTGGTTATAAGATTATTATAAAATAATTATGAGAATATGAGAAATGAAAATCATTTTTCTTATTCTGGAGAAGCGATTGCACGAGAGAAAAAGACAAACTTACAGGCTTTTACTATGATGTCCGGCGAAACGCATAAACACCTGTGACAATCCTCCCTCCTGCCCTTGCAGCTGTACAAAGTTAAATTCGCGCAGCATCGGCATTCCTTTTATTTCGACTACACGGAGATTGCCAGCTACAAGCTCTTTATGCACCGAACGGATAGAAACAATTCCCATACAGTCCGTATGTTCCAAAAAAAGCTTGATACTCTCTGTACTACCGAGATACATCAATACATTTAAAGAAGAAAGTTTGAGATTATGTTGCAATAAGGCACGTTCAAACACATCTAATGTACCGGAGCCCCTCTCCCGCAAAACCAAAGGAATATTCAGCAAATCTTCCGGAGTAATCTCATCCGTGACAGCTAATTTACTCTGTGTATGCACCACGGCAACCAGTTCGTCTTGCAAAAATGGAGTATATTTCAGATTAGGTAAGCGGAAGATCCCTTCGACCAGTCCCAAATCAATCCGATGCTCTTGCAAGGCAGCTTCCACTCCCCGGGAATTTCCATTAATCAAAGAAAGATTGATTTGCGGAAACTTGGCTATAAAGTTCGCTAACAGAGGAGGAAGTACATATTGCGCAATCGTAGTACTGGCCCCCAATTTCAGTTCGCCGATATATTCATTATGCAACAGATGCATCTCATATTCTAATTGTTTATAATCGTCCAAGATTTTCTCGCTATGTTTCAACAGCAATTCTCCGGCCTTAGTCAGTGAGATTTTGTTCCCTTGACGGTCGAACAAACGAGCTTGATAGTAAGTCTCCAACTCCTGAATATGTTTGGTGATAGCAGGTTGACTGACAAACAATTCTTGCGAAGCCTTCGTAAAGCTTAGATTCTTCGCTACGCTCTGAAATACTTTTAAACGAAAATCGGACACGGCAATTATGATTAACAGTTAAGAAATCAATGACGAATAATGAATTACAGAAAGAATAAAAGCACAATAGTTATTGCAATTCTTCCGCTTTTATCCCCAACGCCTGCATGACAGGGAAAGCCAGCATATCCCATTTATAATCCACCGGAAGTTCGGGCTCATTCATACGGAATTGAATGACCTCTTTGCCTTTCACTTCATGCAAAGCATCAGTCACTTTCTTTCCATACTCCTCATTGAAAGAAATAACGATCATCCTTTTCACGTCTGCCGAATCGGAAACGATAGAGAGTAAATCCAAAAACAAATCTTCTCTTGACACCATTCCTTCCGATGGAACGCTGGCAAAAGAATATTCACCATAAGGGCTCTGAAACGCAACTCCATTCAATTCTTCCTGCAAACCGGAAGGTTGGCAATATTGCAATCGACTGGATTCTTTATCATACACAAAAAGAAATTGCACCTCGTTCTTCCCTTCTGTAATCCCTGCATCCAAGGTTATATAGGTGGTCAACATCGAAAGGTCTATCTCTTGTAAAGAACGATGCAAAGTTTCTTCAAAATATCCTTTTATATCCGTTATTACAAAATTCAAAAAAGCAGCGTCAATCAACACCACTGTTTCAGCAAGTTTTATTTGGGGCTTATCACTCATATACCATCTATATTATTACAGCGGATAAAGATACTACAATACTTTTATTTATCCACTTTTCAATATTTATTTTCTTTCATCACAGGCTAAGATTACACAAACAAGCGTATCAGGTAACAAATGATATTTTATAGCAAATTCGTCAGTTACTCCCAGATAAAAAGGTCATTTTGTCCTTTAACTCCTTAATACTCATGCTATTTTGTCATATTTTTATACTTGGCAAATCTTTTGCGCCCTCTTAGGTGTTATTAAAAACGTGAAATAAGAAAGGAGAACAAAGATATGAACTTTAACAATTTTACCATCAAATCTCAAGAAGCGGTACAGGAGGCCGTGAACCTGGTACAAAGCCGGGGACAACAAGCCATTGAACCTGTCCACATCATGCAGGGAGTAATGAAGGTGGGTGAAAATGTCACTAACTTCATCTTCCAGAAACTTGGCATGAACGGACAGCAGGTAGCTCTTGTTGTCGACAAACAGATCGACTCCCTGCCAAAAGTATCCGGCGGAGAACCGTATCTGAGTCGTGAATCTAACGAAGTATTGCAGAAAGCAACACAGTATTCTAAAGAAATGGGCGATGAGTTTGTTTCATTAGAGCATATCATACTAGCATTGCTGACTGTGAAAAGTACCGTCTCCACTATCTTGAAAGATGCCGGTATGACGGAAAAAGAATTACGCAATGCCATCAGCGAGTTGAGGAAAGGAGAAAAAGTAACGTCACAATCTAGTGAAGATACTTATCAATCATTGGAAAAGTACGCTATCAACCTGAACGAAGCTGCCCGTAGCGGAAAACTGGATCCTGTAATTGGACGTGATGAAGAAATCCGCCGGGTACTCCAGATATTGAGCCGCCGTACAAAGAATAATCCGATTCTAATCGGTGAACCGGGAACTGGTAAGACAGCAATCGTAGAAGGCTTGGCACATCGTATCCTTCGAGGAGATGTACCTGAAAACCTGAAAAACAAACAGGTCTATTCATTGGATATGGGAGCACTGGTTGCCGGTGCAAAGTATAAAGGTGAGTTTGAAGAACGACTGAAATCAGTTGTCAATGAAGTGAAGAAATCAGAAGGTGATATAATTCTGTTCATTGATGAGATTCATACACTGGTAGGAGCCGGAAAGGGTGAAGGCGCCATGGATGCTGCAAACATTCTAAAACCTGCCTTAGCTCGTGGAGAACTACGTTCTATCGGAGCAACAACCCTCGACGAATATCAAAAGTACTTCGAAAAGGACAAAGCTTTGGAGCGTCGTTTCCAAATCGTACAAGTGGATGAACCGGACAACTTGAGTACTATTTCTATCCTTCGTGGACTGAAAGAGCGTTACGAGAACCATCACCATGTGCGTATCAAAGATGATGCCATCATTGCAGCCGTCGAATTGAGTAGCCGTTATATTACCGATCGTTTCCTGCCGGATAAAGCCATTGACCTGATGGATGAAGCTGCAGCCAAACTGCGTATGGAGGTAGATTCTGTTCCTGAAGAACTGGATGAAATCTCCCGCAAAATCAAGCAGCTGGAAATCGAACGGGAAGCTATTAAACGTGAAAACGATAAACCGAAACTGGAAATCATCGGTAAGGAGCTTGCCGAACTTAAAGAACAGGAAAAGTCCTTTAAAGCCAAATGGCAGAGTGAAAAAACACTGATGGATAAAATCCAGCAGAATAAGGTTGAGATAGAGAATCTTAAATTTGAAGCAGAAAAAGCTGAACGTGAAGGTGACTATGGTAAAGTAGCCGAAATCCGTTACGGTAAACTTCAGGCTTTGGACAAAGAGATAGAAGATACTCAAAAGCAGCTACGTGATATGCAAGGCGATAAAGCCATGATTAAGGAAGAGGTAGATGCTGAGGACATTGCCGATGTTGTTTCCCGTTGGACAGGTATTCCTGTCAGCAAGATGCTGCAAAGTGAAAAGGATAAACTATTGCACTTGGAAGAGGAACTTCATCAACGTGTAATCGGTCAGGATGAAGCGATTGAAGCCGTGGCAGATGCCGTGCGCCGTAGTCGTGCCGGATTACAGGATCCGAAACGTCCGATTGGCTCGTTCATTTTCCTCGGAACCACCGGTGTAGGTAAGACCGAACTGGCGAAGGCATTGGCAGAATTCCTGTTCGATGACGAAACGATGATGACTCGTATCGACATGAGCGAGTATCAGGAAAAGCACAGTGTTTCCCGTTTAGTCGGAGCGCCTCCGGGATACGTAGGATATGATGAAGGCGGTCAGCTGACAGAAGCTATACGTCGGAAACCTTACTCTGTTGTCCTGTTTGACGAGATAGAAAAAGCTCATCCGGATGTTTTCAATATCCTGTTACAGGTATTGGATGACGGACGACTGACTGACAATAAAGGAAGGGTGGTCAACTTCAAAAATACAATCATCATCATGACTTCGAATATGGGTAGTTCTTATATACAAAGTCAGATGGAGAAGTTGCACGGTTCCAATAAAGAAGAAGTGATTGAAGAAACGAAGAAGGAAGTCATGAATATGTTGAAAAAGACGATTCGCCCGGAATTCCTGAACCGTATTGATGAAACGATCATGTTCTTACCATTGAATGAAAAGGAAATCAAGCAGATCGTACTCTTACAAATCAAGGGAGTTCAGAAAATGCTTGCCGAAAACGGAGTGGAACTGAAACTGACGGAAGGAGCATTGGACTTCTTATCTCAAGTGGGATATGATCCAGAATTTGGAGCTCGTCCGGTAAAGAGGGCTATTCAACGTTATCTATTGAACGATCTATCCAAAAAGTTACTTTCCCAAGAAGTCGACCGCAGCAAAGCAATTACCGTTGACGCTGGTGGAGACGGATTGGTATTCAGAAATTAAGAGTTTCCATTTAAATAGAATACCGGTATGCTTGATAAGAAGCATACCGGTATTATTTATATCCCTGAATATGTAAATCTCCGGACTTCCGGTTGGCAATTCGGATGGCTCATTACCAAAACATAGGTACCCTGTTGAGGGATTTCCATAGTCAATAAAGGCAAAGCAAATTTATGTTTGCCTTTTAATTCTCCCTGTGAATCGTAAAGGAATACCATTGTACCTGCCAACAAACCTGTTAGGCATAATGTCCCTTTTTCATTGTCCAAACGGACGTTTACTTCTTTATTTGTTATTGTCTCCATACCCTACATCAAAAACCATCTGCTCCCCTAGAAGGCTATTAAAAATAAAAAGCGTGGGAACTTACTACAATTATCCCCCCTTGACGCTTTAGACATCTACTAGCTAAATCATGCAAAACAACTAATGTTCAACCACATATTTACATACATGGCAGAACACGAGCGTTTAAACATTATTCCTAAGTAGTTCAATATTGTCCAGATCTCAAGTCTTGAATAATATCTTTATAACGCTTTTGTTCTCTATTGTTATTCGCCGTTCACTACTGCTATTCCCAAGAATAGTGAACAGCGACAAAGATACATAAAAAAGCATCATTATTTACAATATAAGTAGAAGATATTTATTTTAGTAAAAGATTACCCAAATAATACTAATTTTTTTCTGAACATACAAGTGTTTATACGAAAAAACATGATAAGCATTTAAAATGCTTATCATGTTCTCTATTTTTGATTAAATAAACGGTACAGATTATTCTGCAGCTGCTTCTTCCTTAACTTCACCTTCCGGTTTAAATTCTGTGATTCCATTAGAAATCAAGATGTTATACCAAGCTACCAATTTCTTAATATCTGCTACATATACGCGTTCACGATCAAAGTTTGGTAATACTTCAGCCAAGTATTCACGCAATTGTTCAGGAGTAGCCTTTTTCGGGTCGATAGAAGCCTGCGCTGATTTCTCTTTCTCTTTTATAGCTTCCAGCACATCATACAAAGGCACTTCTGCATCGTCCGTATACATTGCTATATCGGCCAAAGAAATAATTTTTTCATTACCATAAGCGGGGAAACGTTTCTTCTCAGCATTGACTGATTCAACAATCAACATATTTTTTCCTTGCGAAATAAGTTTGTATAATCCCGGTTTACCTGAGATAGACAAGATAGTCTTCAACATAGTATATATCCTTTTATTTATTAATTATTTTTTGCGGAGCAAAGGTAATGATTATTTTTAGATAGCAAAGAAATAAGCTCCAAAACCTGCGGAATTAACGGTGTTTCATCATCATTGACTATCACGAAATCAGCATGACTTCTCTTAACTTCATCACTCATTTGTGCCTCAATACGCTTCATCACCTGTTCTCTCGATGAACAATCCCGTTTTATGGCGCGCTCCACTCTCACTTCCAGCGGCGCATACACCATAACCAGAAAATCAACTTCACTCCTAAAACCGGCTTCCACAAGTATGGCAGACTCCATACCTACCAATTGTTCACCACCAAACCGGGCAGCCCACCGACGAAAATCTTCTTTCACCTGTGGATGAATAATTTCATTCACTTTCTGCACACGATTCGGATGACCGAACATATAGGATGCCAGCAAAGAACGATTCAACACACCATTTTGAAACACATCCTGACCGACCAGCGCACAAAGTTCCTGACAAATCACCGGATCTGTCTGCGTGATACGCTTTGCTTCTATATCTGAAATATAAACAGGAATTCCCATTATTCCAAATAATCTGGAAACCACACTTTTCCCGCTACCGATACCACCGGTTATACCAATCTTAATCGACATTAGAAGTAATTTGCTCTATCAAGAAGTCTACTTGCTCAGGAACAATACGGATTTGATTGATTCCGCTCGGAAACGACTTCAATTTAACCGTATATTTATCAGAACCGAGCTTCAACAACTCTTCGTAAGAAATATTGATGATAAAATCGCTTGCTTTTATGCTGCGGAACCGCTTTAACCCCACCTGGAAAGTTATCTGAACTTTGGAAGGGAAGGTACGTAATGCCTTATCGGCTGGGAAATTAACTCCGTGCAATGGCACCTCTACTGTTTTCTCCGTATAAATATCTACCGGAAAGGTCATTTCTACCGAAGCCGGAACAAACTTCACTCCTCTTTCAGAATTCAGCGGAATTCGTCGCCGGGTTGTATCTGAAATATTCTCCAGGTTTATCTTTTGAGTATATGCGGTGGTAATAGTATCCAGAATTCCTTCCGGAGCATAAACTAATACAGAGTCCGGATTACAAATCGTATCTGATACATAATATTGAAGTCCGGCTGTCACTTTTCCCTGAAAGCGGACAGGTACTAACTTAGACTTTCCTTCAGAATAGATATACTCTAATGTATCCGGCTTGATTGAAAGTATTTTGGAAGACACATTCAATTGACTCAATATCTTTTTCTCAAAATCAGATGCGTAAATCTTCACATGATTATCTTTTCCTTTATAATCAAGAAAACCTAGATTTACCGGGAAAAAACTTTTCCCCAGCATATAATTGAGCAGCACCGTACCTTTATCTTTCACTCTGACACGAAGTTCAGAAGGCGGTTCCGAAGTCAGCACTACATTATTGGGAACATCTTTTATTCGTACCGGAATGGAGAACTCGGCTTCATAGTCACTATTCAGAGTCTGAAGCAGCCAAAATCCACCGGCTATCAAGAAGAAAAATAAAAAAATTAAGAACTCTCTGCTCTTATCACTGAGCAGAAAATCCTTAATTTTCTTTGATAGTTTTAAATATGTATATTCTATTTTCCTACGATCAAACATAGGCACTTATTTATCAACTATTATTTAGATTGATTGCTAGCAGCTGAAGCATCAGCGAAAATAGAATTCTTGTCTATTTTAATCTTTACATTAGAAGCAATCTCAAGTACTATGTAATCGTCAGTAATTTCCTTGATTGTTCCGTGGATACCACCTGCAGTAATCACATTCTGATTTACCTGAAGAGATTTACGGAAATTTGCTATTTCTTTTTGCTTCTTATTCTGAGGACGGATCATAAAGAAATACATGATAACAAACATAGCTATCAGCATGATCCACATCATACTTCCACCTCCGGCAGCACCGGCAGGAGCTTGCAATAATACAGTCAATACGTTCATAAATAATCTGTTTTAGTTTCTACTATATGGACAAAGGTATCAGTTTTTAGTCAACTTACCTTCTTTTTTTAATTGATTAACTATTCCATCCAGCGTACCGTTGATAAAGCTACCGCTTTTAGCTGTGCTATACAACTTCGCTATCTCTACATATTCATTTAACGAAACACTGACCGGAATGTTCGGGAAACTAAGAATTTCTGCTAATGCAGTCTGCATAATGATAACGTCCATAAATGCAATACGGTCCAGATCCCAATTTTTTGTATTCTCACTAACCAAATGACGGTAATAGTCGGAATTCAAAATAGTACGACGGAACAGACGACGTGCAAACTCTTGATCTTCGTCATCCTTAAATTCCGGAAGCAGTTCCTGGTTGGCACCCTTCTTTTCATCAAAACGTTTGATCGTTTTCAGGACGAATGTATCTACAATTTCTTTGTCATCATTCCAATACAGACTCTGATCTTCCAATACCTGATCGAGAGAATCATTATTAAAGATGTATGTTTTATAGAGTTTTCTCCATAATTCACGATCGGCCTCGTATGAGTGGTCGTCAGAAGCCATATAATCTTTATAGATATCGGTTTCTACAATTTTCTCATAAAGTTCCTTGATGAAGTCCTGGTCGTTTGCCCAGGTTCTTTTTTGATTGGCTATAAACTCTACCAATTGCTTATTGACTTCCAATTGAGCAATAAACTTGTTATCTACGAACTTCCTGTTGGGATACAACTCCTCTTTCGTAGGTGCCAATTTAGCTTTTGCCGCATCAATACGTTTTTGTGCATACTCTGTCAATGCTATCATCAGCATTAGCAAATAATTATAAAGGTCATACGCCTTTGAAAGACTAAAGAATAACTCTTTCTCCGCTGAGTCTAGATTTTTGCTGCCATTTTGATAATAGGCATATACTATCTGTATAATCTTAAGACGAATAAGAACTCTGTTGATCATAATTCAAATTAATACTGTTGTTATCGAACTGCAAAAGTAGATATTTTTAATGAGTTTCCACTAATAAATCACATTTTTTAATGCAGTATTTGATTCTCTGCGCTTTTTCTTTTGACAGTTTAAAAAAAATATCCAATTTTGAGGCCGATTATAAACGGACCGAAAGATATGGAAGATTTAAAAAAGAAAATGAGCGCAGACATGAATGATAAGGAGATTGTATTCTCCAAGTCCATTAAAGCAGGTAAACGCATCTATTACCTTGACGTAAAGAAGAATCGTAAAGATGAAATGTTCCTGGCTATTACAGAGAGTAAGAAAGTGATAACGGGAGAAGGTGACGATTCTCAGGTTAGTTTCGAAAAACACAAAATCTTCCTATATAGGGAGGACTTTCAGAAGTTTATGGCAGGACTCGAAGAAGCAGTCAACTTCATTGAGTGCAGTGATGCGAACGAATACATCGCCCGCCTGAACACCGAAGCGGATGAAGAAAGTGAACAGAAAGCAATCGAAGAAGCCCGGGAAAACAAGTTAGAGAGCGAAATTAAGATCGATATTGACTTTTAAGAAAGTAACTCTTTGATATTTCAAAAAAAAGACGTACTTTTGCACCGCTTTTTTGCAACATCGTGTGATAATCCACATCGTGTGATGGTGAATTAAGCAAGCTAACTTAATTTAGAGTAACACAAATTTTTAAAGAAATGAAATCAATTGAAGTAAAAGGAACTGCAAGAACAATTGCAGAACGCTCTTCTGAACAAGCTAGAGCTTTGAAAGAAATTCGTAAAAACGGTGGTGTACCTTGTGTACTTTACGGAGGTAATGAAGTAGTTCACTTCACAGTGACTAACGAAGGACTTCGTAACTTAGTTTATACTCCGCACATCTACGTTGTAGACTTGGTTATCGATGGCAAAAAAGTAAACGCTATCCTGAAAGATATTCAGTTCCATCCGGTAAAAGATACTATCCTGCACGTTGACTTCTATCAGATTGACGAAGCTAAACCTATCGTAATGGAAGTACCTGTACAGTTGGAAGGTCTTGCAGAAGGTGTGAAAGCCGGTGGTAAACTTGCACTGCAGATGCGTAAGATCAAAGTGAAAGCTTTGTACAATGTAATTCCTGAGAAACTGATCGTTAACGTTTCTCACCTAGGATTGGGCAAGACTGTTAAAGTTGGCGAATTGAGCTTCGAAGGCCTTGAACTGATTAGTGCTAAAGAAGCCGTTGTATGTGCTGTTAAGTTGACTCGTGCAGCAAGAGGTGCAGCAGCAGCCGCTGGCAAGTAATTGAGATTATCCCTGTAAAGAGATATACTTCAAACGCAGATTAATGCAGATTAAAGCAGATGTTCAGTCTGCATTAATTTGTATTAATCTGCGTTTCTCTTTCTATATTAATGAACTGTTTTACGGAAAAACGATGATAAAATATTTAGTTGTCGGACTGGGAAACATTGGTCCCGAGTATCATGAAACCCGACATAATATCGGATTCATGACAGTAGAAGCATTGGCCAGAATTAACAATGCTCCTCCTTTTATGGATGGACGCTATGGATTCACCACCAGCTTTTCCATCAAAGGACGTCAGTTGATCCTGCTCAAGCCATCGACTTTTATGAACCTGAGTGGATTGGCCGTTCGCTATTGGATGCAGAAAGAAAATATTCCATTGGAAAATGTGCTGATCGTAGTAGATGATCTGGCTCTTCCTTTCGGAACGTTACGCCTAAAAGGAAAAGGAAGTGATGCAGGCCATAACGGATTGAAGCATATTGCCGCCATTCTGGGCACTCAAAACTATGCCCGTCTGCGTTTTGGAATCGGGAGTGATTTTCCACGTGGCGGACAAATCGATTACGTACTCGGTCACTTCACTGATGAAGACTGGAAGACAATGGATGAAAGACTGGAGATGGCAGGGGAAATTATCAAAAGTTTCTGTCTTGCCGGTATCGACATCACAATGAACCAGTTCAACAAGAAATGATGAACCTGTTCTATAAAAAATAAAGATAGCAATGAACGGTTAGCGATCAATGATAACGTCCACTAACCGACTAATTATTTATCACTAAATAACTAACTAAAATGGCTGAAGCAAGAATAGATAAATGGATGTGGGCTGTCCGCATCTTCAAGACACGTACGATTGCAGCAGAAGCCTGCAAAAAAGGACGTATTACCATCAACGGTTCGCTGGTCAAAGCTGCCCGTATGATAAAACCGGGTGATGTTATTCAAGTGAAGAAACCACCTATCACATACTCATTCAAAGTATTACAACCGATTGAGAAACGTGTAGGAGCCAAACTGGTATCGGAAATGATGGAAAATGTAACGACTCCCGATCAATATGAATTACTTGAAATGAGCAAAATCAGCGGATTCGTAGACCGGGCACGTGGAACCGGACGCCCGACCAAGAAAGATCGCCGGGAACTGGAAGAATTTACAACTCCAGAGTTTATGGATGATTTTGACTTTGATTTCGATTTTGAAGAATAGGATAAATAGAAAAACGATGAATCGTAAACAATGAACGGTGAACAGACTGCGTTATATGGCACTGTCCACGATTTTGTGTAAATAGAAAACTAGAGGATTCGAGTTTTATACT